>SXGQ01027788.1_pt1 | contig 36992 bp, 29 predicted proteins | sample 3178371 | NCBI WGS metagenome assembly SXGQ01 (sample SAMN11356859, study PRJNA531348) | freshwater metagenome | isolation source: freshwater sample F1-20 | place: China: Fuxian Lake, Yuxi | collected 2017-12-25 | reverse complement strand
ATTCAGGCGACCATTCAGTAATAATTACAGAAGACAAAAGTGGTATCAATATAAAATTGGTAAAAATAAATAAAGGCAAAAAATAAGTTATGTATTCCGTAAAATTTGTTTCGATAACAAAACCTATCCTTGATGGGATTACTGAAAATATGTCTTCCGAAGAATTGATAGTTTATATTGCAAGAGTAAGCAATCCATCAAATCAAATTAATATGGAAACTGCTCCTAAATTGATAAACTATTTGATTAAACATAAACACTGGTCTCCATTTGAATTTGTTGATGTTACATTTGAGATAGTTACTCGTAGGAGTATAGCTGCTCAAATACTTCGTCATAAATCATTTTCTTTCCAAGAATTTTCTCAAAGATATTCAACTGCAACAGAAATACAGCCAATTCAAATGAGGAAACAAGGGAAAACAAATAGACAAAGTAGTGAAGAACCCGTTCCAGATTTTGTACTTGAAAGAGATATTGAACAACACTTTGTAAATTCAAAAATTTTATATGATAAGTTAATAAGACAAGGAGTTTCAAGAGAAACTGCTCGTGATGTTTTACCACTTTCAACTGAAACAACTATGTATATGAAAGGATCTATTCGTAGTTGGATTCATTATCTTGAACTACGATGTTCAACAGACACACAACTAGAACATAGACAAATTGCTGATGGAATTAAGTCAATTTTTGTTAATCAATTGCCAAATATTTCAGAAGCATTAGATTGGAAAATAATTGAGGTAATATAATGATAGAAGACTATCAATCAAAAAATAATATTGCAAAAGAAATAATGTATTGTGGTATAGGTAATCACGAAAGTGTTTTACATTTTGGTGCGTGTGATAATGATATGTTTTTTCTCGAAAATTTAGATGAACATGAAATTGATATACAGTATACTGCCGTAGATGTTAAAGAAGAAATTGAAACATTATTTACAAGATTTGAACCCATTGCTAGAACACACGCCTGGATTACAGTAAATCAACCGATGCAAGAATATATTGATGATATTGAAGATGAACGATATAATTGGACAATAATAACAGGTGTATTCGATAAACCGATTTATAGTGAAAGACAATATCAATTTATTGATACCGTTATTCGTTCTTGCATGGAATTTTCTGATAATGTTATTTTTACAATATCACAGCAGGCAACGCCTGTTTACAAATATAGCATAGTTTATTTATTTCAACACTTCAATCAATCCTATGATAAAATTACTGTAAAAAAAGTTGAAGATGGGAAGTATATTTTTTGTATAAACAATTAAAGGAGACGGTTATGACAGAATTATTAATCACCACAATTTGTGGTTTGTTAGTTGGTGGAATTATTTTGTGGTTATATTATCGTAATAAATTTACGGATGTATTAACTGAACTTGAAGACAAAAAAGTAATAATCAAAACAATTCATCAACATACTGATGCAATCGAAAGACAAAATGTTAAACAATATGCAAAAGATCATAATGTTAAGGTAGCTAAAAAAGAAAAAGTTGCCAAAAAAACAACAGAAACACCTAAAAGAAAATATAAAAAACAAAGTGTTTAATGTTATTGATTTATATTTATAGCAAGATTATCTATAAATTTAATCAAATCATAGGAGAATTTAATGGCAGTCGTTCAAATCGGTTCTCAGCACTGGTCAGCGGAGAATTTGGCAGTCGAATCGTTCCAAGATGGAACCTCAATTACTGAATGCTCAAGTTCAGAACAATGGACAGTTCTTGGTTCAACAAATACACCTGCTTGGTGTTATTACAATTTTGATCCATCATACGAAGAAGAATATGGAAAACTTTACAATTATTATGTAATATCTTCTTCAAGCGAAATAGCGCCAGTTGGATTTAAAGTTCCATCTTTGTCTGACTTCAATACGTTATCTGCTAATTTTGGTGGTAATAATCTTGCTGGTCATAAATTAAAGAATACTAAAAATTGGAATACATTAAAAAGACAAAATGGTAATGGTGACAACCAATCCCTATTCACCGGAAACCCAAGCGGTTTCATAAAAGAAAACGGTGACTTTTGGGATTTCAGTTGGAGTGGAAACTATTGGACAACTGATAGTGGTTCAACAGATGCAACTTCTGTTAGATTATACTGGGCTAATAAAAAACTTACAAATATATCAGCCGGTATGGATATGGGACTTGCTATTAGATTACTTTACAAAAGCGGTACTTATACAGGTAGTCGGGATTACAATCCAAACATGGATTTCTAATTAAAGGAGTTATATGAACAAGTTTATTAGTTTATTATTTGTATCTTTATTGTTTATTGGTTGTACCGAAAACCTCAATCAACCACAAGATACATCAATCTTTGAAAAAAGAACACCTGTTACAAATCGTGATAGTGTAAAAAATCGTGTTCCACTTCAAAGAGCATTGGAATGTCTTAATTTAACAAGAGAACAGAGATTTGTGATCGATAGTATTCTTCGTGAAGAAAAGATATGTTCAATAGAATGTAAAAAAGAATTGAATGAAGACATCAAGACACTTCGAGAAGATTACAAAGTTAAAATGGAAAAGTATCGTGGTGTAAAAAAAACACCTGAAATAAAAAAAGAAATTGAAATTATTACATTTGAATTTCGTCAAACACAACGAGACTTGGAAAAAGAATATAGAATAAAAATGGAATTATGTATAAAAAATACATTTACTTTCATTGAAACAATTTTAAGAAAAGACCAACTTACACTTTGGAATTTATGGAAGGCAACCGGAAAAATTCCATGTGATAGAGTTAAACCGTAATTACCTATTGTTCGGAATGGGTTAAATCCTGTTGGTTTGCATTACTGCATTTCCAACGGGATTTTTTATTTTGATCTTATCGGAAAAATCCGTATATTGTATTTGATTATACATTACACATTAACGCCAATCTACTATGAAACTCGGTTATGCCTGTATCAACATGACCTTATCAAAAGATAAGATTACAACCAACCGGTCAATGATTAAGAAAACCTTTCTACAAAAAGGTATCAATTATTGTTCCGAACTTGCTCTATTAAATGTTCGTGACATGGAAACCATACTCAAATGGAATGTTGAAAACGGTATCTATTTCTTCCGAACATCATCAAATGTATTTCCTTGGGGTTCCGAATATGACTTGGAAACATTACCAGATATTGCAGAAATCAAAAATGTCCTCAAACGAATAGGTGATTATGCAAATGAACATGGAGTTCGTTTATCATGCCATCCTGGTCCTTTCAATGTTTTATGTTCACCGAATGAAAATGTTGTTAAAAACACAATAATTGACTTGGAATTACATGGTAAAGTATTCGATATGATGGGATTGTCACACACACCTTACAACAAGATAAATATACATTGTAACGGTGTTTATGGTGACAAGATTGCTTCACTTGACCGTTGGTGCCGTAACTTCCACCTATTATCCCATAGTGTTCGTTCAAGACTTACTGTTGAAAATGACGATAAAGCCAGTATGTATTCGGTCAAAGACCTTATACATATTCACGAATGTGTTGGTATTCCTATCGTGTTTGACTATCATCACCACCAATTTTGCACCGGTGACTTGTCCGAACAACAATCACTTGAACTTGCCATTTCAACATGGTCAGAAGGTATCACACCTGTTGTCCATTATTCATCATCAAGACTCAAAGAAACAAACAATCCAAAAGAAAAACCACAAGCACACGCTGATTACATATTAGAAAAAATTAACACATACGGACATGATGTTGATATTATGTTGGAATGTAAAGCGAAAGAATTAGCCCTCAAACAATATCTAATCGAACATGGTATCTAACCTATAAATCCTAAAAGTTCATATTTATGGTTACATGATTATGAACAATAATGGGATTAAAATGTCAAGTAAACTATTTTCTCTGAAAAATCTAATCTGGTTTTGTGCTATTGGATTGGCAGTATTTTCAGGATACTACTCGGTTTACGGAATATCCAAATTATTTTCTGGTGGTTCTTGGTCAATTGTGGGGATGGCAGGAATGCTTGAATTTTCAAAATTGGTGGTTATTACCTTCCTACATGATCACTATAAAACCTTAAAAACTACATTTAAGATTTATCTTATTAGTGCCGCCGCTGTCCTCATGGTATTGACATCGGTTGGTGTTTATGGGTATCTTACAAATTCTTATCAAGAAACTGCAAAATCAATCTATGAAACCCAAAATAAGATTGTATTGATTGATAAGAAAAAAGATATTTACCTCGAACAGAAATCACAAATAGATACTCTTGTGAAACAAAAATCGCAGAGAATATCATCTTATGACCAATTAAGACTTACTCAAGAAAATTCTCTGAATACCCAATTAAGTTCCAAGAAAGGAACGAAAGGATTGCAGAGAAATATCCAATCAGTAGATAATTCAACTCAAACATTAAATAAAGAAATATCGGAACTGAATCAAAAATCTATTGGTTTATCTGATAGTGTTGCTAAATTAGAACAAGAGAAATTAGTATTGGAAAATTCCACATTTACATCAGAAATAGGTCCACTTTTGTATTTGAGTAGATTGACTGGTGCTCCAATGGACATAATAGTTAATTGGTTTATTCTCATTCTTGTTTCAGTATTTGATCCACTTGCGGTTAGTTTGGTAATTGCTGCTAATCATCTTCGGCATAAAGAAAATGAATTACCACCAGAGGATGATAACAGTCCACCACCTAATAAAAAAGAAAAAGTTAAAGAAGTTATAGATGTTGTGACACTAACCAAAGAACCAAAGATAGAAGTAGAGACTCACATAACAGATATAGTTCCGATGATTAAAAAACAAAAACCAAAGAAAATAAAAAAAGTTTTGGCAAATACCGAAGAAATTGGTATATTAGATCAACAAGAAGAACAAAGGGCATTCTATGAAGAACCATCTAAACCTGATTTAGGATATAGGAGAGGTATATCTTTTTAGAATGTCATTATCATATTTTATCAAGGAGTTCTGATATGAACGATTTTTATGATGGTGAAGACACTGCCGATGAAAAATTGGCAACAAATAAATCAAAAGAAAATGAAAATGATATCCCAGTAAGATGGAAAGAAGCTACTACACAAATGGATTACGGAATTGATGTTGAGGCATCATCGGTATTATTATTCGGTGAAATAATGGATGGTAGTTTATATGATATTATTACTCGTATTCGTGCAATACTACATATGAGAACGGATGAACATAAAAATGATCCTATTAACTTAATAATAAATTCCGATGGTGGATCTGTATATGAGGCACTTGGTATAATTGATTATATTCAAAGTCTTGATGTAAAAGTAAACACTATTTGTAGAGGAAGGGCAATGTCTGCAGCCGCTCTTGTTCTTTGTGCTGGAACCGGTGTTCGCGCTGCTTCTCAATACTGCACAATTATGTTTCACGAAATTAGTTCAGATATTTACGGTAAATCTTCAGACATGAAAGCAAATGTTCAACATATGGAAAAATTGGAAGAGATACTTTTAGAAATTCTTAAATCTAATTCAAATAAAGATAAAGATTTTTGGAAAAATGTAACAATTAAAGATTATTATATTACACCAAAAGATGCATTAGATATGGCTGTAATTGATGCAATCATTCCACCAAAACATAAGAGAGGTTGATATGATAACAATAATTATTTTATCTGTTTTATTAACAGTATCAATTTATGTTAATATAAATTTGTATAAGAAGATTGAAAAATTAGATGAAATGGCCCAAGAAAGTGTTAATGAGTTAATTGAAAATGAGAAGTTCTTAACTGAACTAAAAAATAGAGTGTTATCACAACAATCTTATTTAAGACAATTAGATAGGATTGGTTCATTTGAAGCAGATGATGAAACAGGATATTTCTTCAAAGAAATGAAAGATATTATTAACAATATTGCAGTTTATTTTGGTGAAAAACCTTTGGATGACGAAAGAAGTTCTATTCTTGAAAAACCAAAATTTGATGCAAGATTTGAAAAGGATTACCTATGAAACAAAAACGAAGTCCTAAAAAACCAAATATTTACTTTACACAAGAAACAGAAGATGCAATAGTAATGTATAATACTATGGAAGATGATATACAAAAGAATATAATTTATACAAAAAAAATTCATCCTGCGTTTTACAAGTTAGCAGAAATAATGATACATCGTTTTAAGTTTTACAATTTTGATGTAGGACACGAAGATGTTAAGCATGAAGTAGTTTCATTTCTCCATGAAAAAATACACAAATATAAAGCTGATCATGGTAAGGCATTTTCATATTTTTCTATTGTTGCTAAGAATTATTTGATTGCTGAAAATAATAAAAATTATTATCATTTCAAGCGTAGTCAAGATATTGTAGCGATTGATTTAGAACGAAATATAGTAAACGAAAAAATACGTATGGATTTAATTGAAGAAAAACGTGATTTTATTGATATTTTTGTGAATATTGTTGAGGCTAATTTATCTTTATTTTTCTCAAAACAAAGAGATATACAAGTTGCAGATACTATCTTATATTTATTCAAAACCCGCGAACAAATAGAAAATTACAATAAAAAGGCAATATACATTCTTGTTAGAGAAAGAACAGGTGTTGGTTCACAATATATTACAAGTGTAATTAACAAAATTAAAATAATATATTCAAAACTCTATAAACAATATCAAAATGGAAAAAATATAGAAAAAATGAATTGGTATGATATACAATATATTATTAACAACTAATATTTATTAGTATGAACTTAAACGAAGAAATTTTTGGTAATAAAAAATTCTCTGATTTATTGAAAGACATATACGATAATCAGAAGAAAAAAGATCGTCAGCTAAACCTTCTTATTGCTGACTTGAAACCTATGTTGAACAACATAAGTGATGCCGCTATTTTGGTTCCAGCAATAAAAGATTTTATGGAAGTTGCTGTCAAAAATGATGAACATTTGGTTAAATTGGCAGCTGTTATACAACGTGCTATGACTAATAGTGGTGAAGAATCTTCATCATTCTTAACAGATGAAGAAAAAGAAGCTCTATTAAAGGGTATAGAAGAAATTAAAGAAGAACAATCGGAGAACGATATTGGCAGTAGAAACGTTTAACCCGCAAACCACTATTTTAGATGGAAAACCTAGAGAATGGTTTCCTGCTGAAGTATTAGATGTAGATTTTGAAGGTAAAGATAAAAATGCATTGTATAGTGTTTTATGTAGATATGCCGGTGCAGTTGGTCATAACAAAAAAGATGTTATTAGAGCAAGATCACTTGATGCTAATATAAAAGTTATACCAATTAGGGGCGAGATAATACTTGTTACAAAGGCACCATCTCCACATGCAAGCGCTGCCGCTGTTTCACAAGAGTATTATTATTCTAATCCGGTTTCAATTCAATCTTCTATTCATCACAACGGTTTACCCGGAATGACTGATTGGATGAACCTAATGAACCCATCAAATGCTGATGCTAGAGAAGATACAAGAGATGGTATACCTCAATCATCTCAAGGAAATATTACACCCAATTATACTATTGATCCTATATTTGTTGAAAGAAAGGATGTTTATCCAGTACAACCGTATTCAGGTGATGTCATTCTTGAAGGTAGATGGGGACAATCCATTCGATTCGGTTCAACAATAGATGAAAGAAGAAATTATCCGCAAGTTCCAACATGGAAAAAAGGTTTGGGTGAAACCGGTAATCCTATAATGATAATATCAAACGGAACTAATCCTGAAACAAAACCAAGAAATGAATTTATATTAGAAGAAATAGACAAGGATGATGCTGCTATATGGCTAACATCAGGACAATACATTAAGTTTGAACCTGCATCTACATTTACACCATCAATAACAAACAAGAGTATAAATCTCTTTACCAAGAATGAGTATGGTGGAAATGCCGTAATTATTGCGTCTGACAGAATTGTTTTTAATGCTAAGAAACAAGAAATTATTGGATTTAGTAAAGAAGGCATTGGATTTTCTTCTGAAAAAGGTATTTCTCTTGATGGTAAACAAGTTGTTGAATTTGAATCCGAACAAAAGATAAGTCTTGGCATTAATGCAATTGAACCAATACTTTTGGGCAAGAGAACAATGAATTGGTTAAATGATTTATGCCAGATATTATTAGACATCACAAAGGCCATAACAAATCAAACACATCCAACAGGAACAGGACCATCTGGAATACCAATAAATTCTGCAAATTTTTCTACTGCTCATTCAAACTTGAATAGATTGAAAGGCGATATAAAAAATTTACCAAGTCAGCTTGCATTTGTAAATGAAAAGCCAGGAGGACCATCAGAAGCCGATGTTGCAAATGCAGATCAAGTTGTTAAAGAAAGTAAAATTTCATCAATGGGCGATGTTAATAATGTTTTGGCAGATCCAGATGCATTTGATTTAGCATTAGAGGACGATCCAATAGGTTTAGTTCAAGAAATGGGTGAACTTGAAAAAGAAAAGGTAAAAATACTTGATGATATTTTAGGTGAAACTGATCCTAAATTTAATTATGGTACTTCTATTGTTCCAGGTGGAGATGGAAATGCTGGCGGACCACCATAATGGCAATTAAATGGAAAAAAAATAAAGTTGAATATAAGGCAAGCACATCGCCAACAGAATTAAATCAATATGCTATTGAGGTTTTTCAAGGCGATAGTATTGACCTTTTGGATTATATTGAATTTACAAAAGAACCAAATCAAGATTCATTAGACATTTGGAAACAAACTCTTGTAAATGCGGCATACTATACCGATAATGATGTTAGCAGTCCAGAAGCATTTTCAGAATATAAAGAAAAATTTGCAGATGACACGGAAATACGTCAATATGCATCAAAGTATGCATTAACATGGAAATGCGAAATTGGTGGTGTTCCAATTATTCCGCCAGGACTTGGTGGATTATTAGTTGATAAATACGGTGTGCTTGATACATCCAAAACGGGTGTTATTGTAAATATGACACTAAAAATTTGGCCCAATTGGGGAAGACAAGCGGCAGATTTTGCATTACCGGATCCAACAAGCGATAAACCTAAAGAAAATGCATTAAATATAGAATATCTTACTGTAACAATTAAATCAAATTCATTGTTGGGTGATGGTGGTTTACTAAATTCGATAACTGGTTCAGTAGACAAATTTGTAACTGATGCAATGGATTATGTAACAGGAGCAGTCGGTGGAGCAATGGGATACCTTGGTGAAGCTGTTGGGTGGTCAGCATCACAAGTTTCATCACTCCTAGGTGGTGCACCAAAAGGATTAAATAGCAGTTCAGGAGTTGAAAAATTACGTAAAGAAAAAGAGAGAGAATCAAATTTATTTTCAACAGTAATTGGTTATCCACTTCCCGCTTTGGATTTTTTAACATCGGAACAAGGTGCTACGATTGTTAAGTCTGGATTAAGGGCATTGTCATTAGCAGCAAAATTGTACCAAGCATATACACAAGGACAAACAGCACTTGTAACTGCAAGATTATTGGCAAATTTACAAAGTTTAGTAGATTTTGATAGATTACCAACAAGAAAACGAGTATTAATTGCAAAATTTTTAGGTGTAAATCCAAAAGTTTTGAGTAGAATTACATATGTTGTGCGAAAAATAATTCAACTGGAAAGAATGGTCTCTTCAGGAAATTATGATGAACTTGAACAGTTTGCAATAGCAGAAGCAGGAAAAAAATCAGTAAATGACCTCGATCCAGAATTAAAAAGTTTAGTTACTGGAGAAGTATTTTCTGATGCCGTTTTAGGTTCAATTATTTCTAAAAAATATAACGTAGTTGATAAAGATACAGTAACGATAGAATTTGATAATCCTACATTCAAAAAAGTATATGGTAATAATTTAATACTTTCAAGAATAGAAATTACATCGATTCCAGAAGATGATAATGCAACTTCATTATTTATTCCAATAAAAGAAGTGACAAATACATCTAATATAAAATTAGATGGATTGGCAGGTGTAAATGCATTTAATGAGAATACATTTAGGAATGGTGTTCAAATAAAAGATCAAGGAAAATTATGTGAAATTGTTTATCTTGGTGCAATCGGTCCTGAAACAGGAACAGAATTTTTAGCAGGTGGTATATTTCCAGGCGGTAAAGATAAAATTACTATAAAATTAGAAAATACTTTTTATGATGAAAAGTTTGAATACAAAGGTAAAAATAAAATAAAAAAAGGTTATATCCCACTTCAATTTAAATATCATTATGTTGGTAATACAAATCCTAGTGAAGATATAAAAAAATATAATTCTATTACAAAAGTTTGGGAAACAATAAGACAAAAGACAGAAGTTTTACTTGAAGAAGGCATTGAAAGTGAAGAAAATATATCATTTAATGGAACAATCGGTGGATCTTATGCTGATGTTGAAAAACAAAATTCAAGTCAAAAGTCTTTAGAGACGGCAAACATGGGTGTAAATGCAATTGCAGTTTACAATATCTATAAGAAAAGACAATTTTTAACTATATTTGATGCCGTAGACTTTAAGAATTTACCAGCTCCTGTTCAAACATTGATAGTAGGTATAGGTGGTGCGATTGGAGTCAATCAATCAGAAATTATTAGATATTATGAAGTGCTTAGTGGTGCAAAAAATCTTTATGAATTATCAACAAAAGGATTTCAACATTACAATACCCTACCGCCTGAATTAAAAGCAAAAATATCACAAAAATTAGGTGTTAGTGAAAATACACTTGGAACTCTAATACCACTTGCAGGCGATTTAACTGATATGGCAACCGGAAAAAGGTTTAATGCACCCGGTGAAAAAGAAAAATATCTTGAAAGTATGTTTGATACATTCGGTCAACGGTTATTATCAAATGTTGGTCTTAATTTTGAAGCATGGGAAAACTATAACGATGTAAGAATAGTTAGAGATACAAGTTCTGGAGCAATGGTTAGAAAAGTTATTCCCGGAAGAGGACCACTGGATCCGAAAATAAAACAAACTCTAGCAACAACACTTGGTTTCACAGATATTAAGGAATTAAAACCACCATTTCAAAAAAGAAAAATAATAGGTGATGATGGGAAAGTTAAAACAGATTCTACTGGAGCTGAAATGGAAGAAGATATTACTCATATAGAACTTAAATCTAGTTCAGATGGTCTTTCATTGAGTATAATAAAATGTGGTATTGTTATTGATAAAGCAATGCAATTTAGAGACAATTTGAGAAAAGGAATTGACTTAAAAAATAAATTATTAGAAAAATATGAAAGGGTAAAAAATACTCCAGACTTATTGACTAATGAAGAAGCACTAGTTGGTGTGTATGATGATATTTTAGATACACGAAAAGAAATAGAACAAGAAGGAATATTAAGTAGTATTTATGATAGTGCCGCTGTTTTAACTTCTGATCCATATGCAGATTTATTGGATAATGCATCACAAACGGGTCTTGTTGATAAAAATTGGAGACAAATATATGAGGTTCCTGACAAGTATGTTACTGAAATTGAAGGTCAAACTAATCAACCTGGCGTTACCGGAACATTAAATTATGGAACATACAGTATTTATACATATGATTGGGTTACTGATATAATTCAAGATTCAAATACCGGTGAAATAATACTAGTTGGAACACCACCACCTGGATTTGTGTATGATAAGAATGCTATAAATTGGGATATAGATGTTAGTAAATCTGCTACATCATTACCAAAACCACCTGGTCCATAAGTATAAATAAAATTACGGAATATAAAATGAAAGATGATGAAAGAAAAACATTAGGACTTGTAAAAGAATTAAAGTATCGCTATCCATTTGCTAATGGTGATTTTAATTTTTTGCAAGAAAAGGAAAATACTAATTATCTTCGTGCACTTGCTCGTTTAGGTATTCGTATGGATAACGGTGAAAATAATAAATACTTTACACCTGAATCTATTATAGAGATAAAAAAGAAAAAGAAAGATTCCAATTACAATACACCTTTAATAAATCCAATTTATATTTCAGACTTTCAAGCTCCACTGGAAGATTATGAAATAATAACAACGGGCGGTGGACCATTGTATGACGATGATGGACGATTGATTGGATATGATCCAATTGTTGAAACTAAAAAAGTAATAAGAGCTGCCGAAAGAAGAATAACACCTGATGATGTTCAACTTGGATTAGAGGGTGCAGGTGGAACTGTAAATACAACAATACCACCCGAGGGCACCGATAATTCTATTAAAAAATTAAAAGTTGCATTTGCAACAACTTGGTCTCCGCAAATAGGATCAAATCAAGCAAGTGCTGGTGTTGAAATTTATACAAAACCTGATGGATCTTTTCAAAAAAGTCAAATGGGTCCAGATGATGACTTTAATAGTTCAACCCCATTTACATTTGATGCTTTTGGTTATATTACAGTTAGTGGAATTAAATACTCTGCTATACAAATAATACTTCCAGGTGAACCATTAACTGCATTACAAGCACTTCGTAATAAAAAAGTTCCAGAATTAGATAGACTAATTGATGCTTGGGGATTATCCGAATCAGAACTTCCACCTCCAGTAACTTCAGAAGAAGATGAAGAAAGAGAAGCACCACAAGCCGAAGCGGGTGAAGAACAACCAACAAATGCAACTGCAGACGAAGTTGCAAATACTACTGCAAATTCTTCACTAATGGAAAAAATAAATAGATTACGTGGATTTAAAGTAAGTGAAGATGGACAAGTCCAAAAAGATAAAAAAGGCAATCCTATTGTTATTGATAAAGATCCACAAATTGGTTTGGGTAAATCTGCAGAAGTAACAATAGATGCTTCTGGAAATATATCAATAAAAGGTGATGTTACAATAAACATTCCAAGTAAATCAGATAAGGTTAAACTTATTGAAAATGGAAAGTTTGCAATTCCATTTGGAACAATAGAAGGTAATTTTTTATGCCGTAAAGTTGGTCTAACAACATTAGTTGGTTGTCCAAAGGTTGTTAAGGGAACATTTGATTGTAATAACAATTTAATAACTACACTTGCTGGTGCACCTGATGAAGTTGGTATTTTTATTGCAAATAATAATAAAAAACTTACATCACTAGCCGGCGGTCCTAAAAAAATAAATGGTATTACTGATACCGCAAAAAGTCAAAAAGAACATATATATGATGTATCAAGTTGTGATCTAATATCATTGGATGGAAATGGAATTACATCTTTTGGTCCTGGTGGTTTTAATTGTGGTAATAACAAAATTACAAGTTTAAGTGGATTGGGTGTTGTCACTACAACCGGCGTAACAAGATTTGATTGTGCTAAAAATTTATTAACATCATTAGTTGGTGCACCAAAAACAGTTAAAGATGCAAAAACAGGCAAACCAGGTAACTACGATATTAGTGGTAACAAGGATATTACTTCTTTCCCAACATCTATGGCAGATATAGAAGTTGATGACTTTAAGGCATCTGGTTTATCTTTGTCATCACTTTCTTTTGCACCAAAACAAGTATATGGTAATTTTGATTGTTCTGGTAATAATGGTAAAAAACTTACAAATCAATCTATTGGAAAAGATCGTTTCAAAGTTGCTAGTGGATTTGAAGAAGATGCTGGAAACCGTATAGTAAAAATTGATGGTGATTTTATTACATCTGAAGGTTCTTGGAATGATAAAACTTATGATATAAATACTGTATTTAAGGCAAGTAAAAAAACATCATCAAGTGGAATTATAGGTAGTGGTTCTGGCAAATTACCGCCACTTTCATTGACTGCAAATCAAACACAAATTGATGCTTGGATGAAACAGATATTCAAAGATGCTGGACCAGGATTACATTCAGTAAGTAGTCTGTCTGTAACATACGATATTGCAAAATTTATTTCTGGAAAAGAAGGTAAAGAAAAATGGGTATATGATGATAAACCGGGCACTGCTGGAAAATATCCTCAAAGATGGGAAGATTTCAAAGGAAATCCAACTATTGGCATTGGAAACTTAATAATTTCTGCAAAAGCTGCAAAAGAAAATGCTTTAACACCCACTCCGGCAATGATAAAATGGCAACCATATTTTAAGCCACCTGCCGGAAATAGAGAATTTTCATTGGCTGAAATGCACATTGAAAAAGTAAATGATATGTTATCATTTATTAGAACCGTTAAAGGTAAATTTAAGAATAAAGATACAAAATTGACACAATCTATGTTTGATGCTCTTTTGAGTATTGCATTTAATACCGGTCCAAATAAAAGCACAGCAACATGCGGTGGACCTGGTGGTCCAGTTGGTATGATAAATGAGATAGAAAAAGGTAATTACGCCGTAGCAGCTAGAATGCTAAAAACTCATTCAGATTGTAATGAGGCAAGCACAAAAAGAGGTTTACAGGCTAGACGAAATGATGAATATGAATGGTTTATTAAAAATGGATATGTTACTTAAACAACTAATAGAGAAAAAATATGCCATTAGATGACATAGAACAAGATGAAGCACCAAGAGATAAAACTACGGTAAATTCAGTAAATACTACAAATAGAACTAATACAAAAAAAGACAATGCTGATGAAGATGATCCACGTGTAACTTCCGATACGAGAACAGATTCCGATGGTGGACATAATCGAGATACAATAATAGACGGTACAGTAGTTGCACGCAATAGAGAATCGAATGCATCCGGTAATTCTGAATCAAATAGAGGTCTTGATAGAGATGATTCTCCAAGAGAAGAACAAGAAGAAGAAACAAATGACGATAATGCAATTTCTGGATTTATACAAAGATTGATAAGTGGAACTTTTGGCAATACTTCCGGTGACAGAAAAGAGGATAGAGATTCATCTGTTGAAGAAACACCAGATAAACCAAAAGATGATGAATTTATAGATAAAGATGAAGGAACTAATGAAAAAAATACTGGTAGTGATAGAGATGGCGAGTTTGGCAGTGGAACAACCAATCCACCTGCTGAGGAAAAACCAGTTGAAGAAAAACCAGTTGAAGAAAAACCAGGAGAAGTTAAACCACCAACTTTTAAGGCAGAAGGTAGAAATAGAAGTAAAGGAGAATACATAGAATACAAAGGTGTTAAATATACTATTGATAGAAAAGGAACGGAATACTCTGATACCGAAACTGATGTTGCAAAACAAGAAGCCGCTTGGGGCGATGATACTGTTAAAGTTGGTGAAACAGAAATAACTTTATTAGAGTATTTTGCTAAAACAGATTCAGAACGAATAGAATTGTTTAACACTGCATTGGGATTAGTTGAACCCGAACAAACAGATACACCAAAGGATGAAAACCCAGCAACTAATCCACAGGATCCTGAACAAAAATTTGAACCAAAAGAAAAATCAAATGCTTCTCCGGAAGGAGCACCGGAACAGGTAGAAAATAGTAAGGCATTAACAGAAATAAAATTACGTGCATTAAGTGAAAAATCACAAGGAGTTCCTGCTAATATGCGGATTGAATCGTTTATTAGACCAGTTTTTGGTGCAGGTGAGACACCCGTTCCAGGCGGAATTTATATTGGTTCAACATCAACGGGATGGTGGGCATTTAGAGGTAACGCAAAAACAACAATAGGACAAGGTGTAGTTGAAAATGAATATAAAAGAATAGAAAGTTCTATTATAGGAGCAGTTAAATATGGTTCTGCTAGAGCATCATGGAAAGGAGCTACAGCAGGTAAAATTTTGGGCGTGAAAGTTGATCCTGGCAAAAACAATAAAATAACAGATTATCCGATAATACTGAACTTTCCAGAAGTTGGTATTCCAAATCCCGCATTTCCCTATGTTGCAGAAAATCAAACAGAACAACATATGATGGTAACTGGTACCGTTCATAATAAAGGACAGACAATGGGTATTGGAAGAATGGAAACCTTTTCATCATGGGGTGAACGAAATCATTGGTGCGGCCACCATGCGCATTTTTGTTATAGTCATTCCGGATATTCTCCAAAGTACAAACTAACAAATCCTTCTGGTGCACATAATTCAAGTATAGTATATGCTGCAGAGGCTCCAGATCCATTAACATCAGAATCAGAAAATACTTATGCAAATTTACCAATGTTTGTAAATCCAGATACAGGTAAAATGCAGGTTGATCCTGATTTACGAAATTTAGGTTGTCCTATAAAGGGAGCTGGAGATGATAGAGAACATTGTCATTTTTACAAATTTTACAAACAAACAAAATATATTAAAAAAGAAACAAATATAGAAACTGTATCTAATTCCGTAAATGGTAAGCCAGTAGTTAAGAATAAAGAAATAATAACAAAAAACGAAATAGAAATTAAGATATATGAACAAATGTTAGCAAATCCTATTTCTGTTTATTTTATACGAGGAGTCCATTTTACAAAAGGAAGTCTAACTGATATGGGTAAAAAGTTAATAGAACATTTTTTAAGTCAAAGAGGATGGGAAGCATCAATAATAACAAGAGGAGGCCATGTTGAAGTTTGTGCTTACTTAAATCCAGATGGATCAATGTGGAGAATTGGCGGAAATACTGGTAGTGACACAATTAGTGGAAATGCATCTGCAGGCAAAGTTGACGGTGCAGGTTGGAGATTCTGTTCTCAACCAGGAAAAATATGGGATTTTGCAGGTGATGCTGTTGGTGCTCATATTGCATTTCACAAGTTAGTCAATACTTCATCTTCAAATAATTCACAAAAAATAGAACCAACAATGAACGGTATATTCCGAAGAACTGAATTAGTTGATAATTATATGAAAGCCGTTGTTAATAAAAATAAAAAGGTTTTATCAACTTTGAAAAACACATTATATGATCAAATTATAGAACCTGGATAAAGGAGTTATTTTAATGGACACAAAAAAATTTTTACAAGAAATACGCTCAATAATAAGAGAAGAAATAGAATATGCTCTTAAAAAGAAAGTGACACAATCACAACCAAAAAAAGACGATATTTCTACGCTTAAACATGGTCTTTCTATGTATAATGAAACCCAAACACCAAACAAAGTTGTTAAATCAAAAACACAAAAAACTGAATTTGGTTCTATACAAGAACTTCTTGCGGAAACAAAACGTAGTCTTCAAGAAAGTCACGAAATGCAAGATGAATTTCGTTTTACTGCAGATATGGCTGAAGGATTTGGGTATGAAAGAGTCGGTGCAGCAATACCACAAGGATTTTCGCAACAAGAAATACCAAAAGAAGTAATGTCTGCTCTAACAAGAGATTATTCTGATCTTATGAAAAAAATAGATGAAAAAAAAGGGAGATAATAATTGGACAAAAGACTTGGTAGAAATAGATGGCAGTATTTTACAAAACCTGTAAATGAAGGTAATGAATTTAATAGTAACAAATTTGTTGGTGTAACTTTACCTTTTAATAATCCGCGTGGTATATTTAATCAAAGTTCTACAAATAAAAAACAAATATACTCAAACATTAGAAATCTTTTATTAACTGCAAAAGGTGAAAGATATATGCTTCCTGATTTTGGAACAAATTTAAGATATATTTTGTTTGAAAATATTACAAGTGAAGAAACTTTTATAGAAACAATAAAAAGTGATATTGCAAATACATTTGGTGAGTGGATGCCATTCTTAACATTGGAAAAACTAACAGTTGATATAAACCCAAGTGCTTCTGATTTAGCAGAAAATGATCATGCTATAAAGATAGATTTTACAGTTAAAGTTCGAGAAACAACGATATATTTACCTATTCGGATATTTATATCTGTTACTGGTGGAATAGAAATAGATGCAATCCAATCAAACACTTATAGGTGAGATATAAAATGGCTTTGATAAACAAAGATATTCGTTATGTAAATAGAGATTTTAATTCGTTAAAAAAGGCATTGATAGATTTCAGTAAAAATTATTTTCCTGATACTTACCAAGATTTTAATGAAGCATCTCCTGGTATGATGTTTTTGGAAATGTCCGCTTATGTTGGTGATGTTTTATCTTTCTATACGGATGTTACTTTACAAGAGTCAATGATATTACACGCAAATGAACGTCAAAACATATTAAATCTTGCACAATCTTTGGGATATAAACCTAAAAATAGAATTTCTGCAAATGTTATTATTGATGTTTTTCAAGTTGTTCCTGCAAAATCTATAAGTGGTACAGTAGTTCCTGATTTTGATTACGCATTTGCTATAGAACCCGGAATGATTATATCACCAACTACTGACGGTGAAATTAGTTTTAGGACAGTAGATTATATTGATTTCAAAACAAGTAGTAGTTTTGATCCAACAGAAATAACTCCGTATGAAATAGATGATACAACTGGTGAAGTAACATATTGGTTATTAAAAAAATCATCAAAAGCAACATCCGGAGATGTAAAAACTGTAAGTTTTAGTTTTGACGAACCAAAACCTTATGATAAAGTTACATTAAATGATCCAAATATAATAGATATATTATATGCAATCGATACAGAAAGTAATGTGTGGACACACGCGCCGTATCTTGCACAAGACACCGTTTTTGAACCAGTCTTAAATATTCCAAGAAATGATAGCAAGTTAAGTAAGTATAGATTAGAAACACCATATTTGTTAAAATTGCGAAAAATTCCAAGAAGATTTACAAGTAGACAATTTTCAAATGGAACATTTGAGATACAATTTGGTGCAGGTATTTCTGATGTTGATGACGAATTATTGATACCAAATCCAGATTTAGTTGGTGGATCATTACCAATGACTAACCCAAATCTTTCAATAGATATAGATCCATCAAATTTTTTATACACAAAAACTTATGGTCTTGCTCCAAGTAATACAACATTAACGGTTTATTATACAATTGGTAAAGGAAATTCTGATAATGTTCAAAGTGAAGTTCTTACAAACATAATAAGAAGAATACCCGTATTAGATAACGAAGGATTAGATCCAGTTCTTTATTCTCAGGCAATATCGAGTTTGGCAGTAACTAATCCAGAACCTGCCACTGGAGGTAAACTTGAAGAAGATATAAATGAAATAAGATTGAATGCAGTTGCTTCTTTTGCTGCTCAAAATAGAGCAGTAACAAAAGAAGATTACATAATTCGTGCTTATAGTTTACCGGCAAGATATGGATCAATCGCAAAGGCATACATAACAAAAGATACACAATTAACTAAAGATTCTATTTTTAATAGCGATAGGATTCAAAATGATCTCGCATTAAATTTTTATGTTTTGGGATATGATATAAATGGAAAATTAACTAATGTTAATGATGCAACAAAAGAAAATCTAAAAACATACTTAAATTGGTATAGGATGCTGACCGATGCGTTAAATATACGAGACGCATATATTATTAACATAGGTATTGAATTTGATATTATTACCTTACCAGATGAAAATTCAAATCAAGTTGTTCTTCGTTGTATTGATCGATTAAAACAATACTTTGATGTTAAAAAATGGCAAATAAATCAACCAATAGTTATTAGTAACATCTATACAGAATTAGATAGAGTTGATGGTGTTCAAACTGTAATAAATGTAAAATTAAAAAATTTATTTGATCCAACAATAGGGTATTCTCCTCATGCTTACAATATTGATCAATCAATAAAGGACGGAGTTTTATTCCCATCATTAGATCCTTCTATTTTTGAAATAAAATATCCAAACAATGATATTATTGGAAGAGCGAGGTCATTTGGATGATATATTCAATTTTTGCAAATAGAGATACAACAATTTACGAAAGACAGTATACTATGAACACTGGTATAGATCCCTTGTTAGAATTATCACATGAAACTCCTGGATCTGGTTCATCTATTTACAATAGTAGAATACTACTAAAATTTGATGTTTCCGATGTTGAAAATAAAGTAAATACTGGTAAAATTTCACAAAATGCAAAATACTATTTATCATTAGTAACTGCTGATATTAGAGAAATACCGCAAGAATATGTTGTTTATGCGTATCCTTTGAGTTCTTCTTGGGTAAATGGAACAGGAAGATTTACGAATTTACCATATACAACTGATGGTGCTTCTTGGAGATATAGAACATCAAAAAAAACTGGAACAGAATGGGATATACCTCCTGGAACTTCTTCTTTTGAGTGGGATAATATATCACAGACATGGGTAGACTCTAATGTATTATTTGGAACAAATTATCTAGCTGCAACAGTTACGTCTTCATATTTTACACATGAAGGTGGTGGAACTTGGTGGAATTATGATAATTTACAATGCACACAATCGTTTTCATTTCAATCAACAGACATTTATATGAATGTAACCAATATTGTTAAAAAATGGATAACTGGTTCAGGAAGATTTGATAATGATGGAATGCTTCTTAAATTTAGTAATGAAATAGAAAGTTCACCTGATAATTTAATAAATAGTTTGAAATTTTTTGGAACAGATAGTAATACAATTTATGTTCCAAGACTTAACATTGTGTGGGATGATTCACAATTTATTACAGGAAGTTTATCTATTGTTTCAGAAGATAATCTTAATATAAATGTAAAACTAAAAAAGTTTTATGCAGAAAAAGAAAAAGCAAAAATTAGAATATATGCCAATTCACGTTATCCGCAAAAAAATTATACAACAACTGCATATCAAACTGTAAATCATTATTTACCATCATCATCATATTACGAAATTCGTGATGCTCATAGTGATGAAATAATACTACCATTTGACTATACTGGATCAAAAATTAGTTGTGATGGGACAAGTAGTTATTTTAATCTTTGGATGGATTCATTTCAACCGGAAAGATTTTATAGAGTTGTAATTAAAGTTGAAAAAGATAGTGGAAATAATGTTCAAATTTTTGACAATAATCATTACTTTAAGGTTACTAGATGAATAAAATTGTAAGGGATATTGTTTCAAATAGAATAATAAGTTATTTGGATGAAAGGTCTTCTGAAAATAAAGGACAAATTGAAGTTCCGATTGTTGATGAACGGTTTTTTTCAAATGATTTTAATTTTATAGTTAAAACAAAATTTTCATCATTGAAAGAGGCAATGGATGCAGACAAAACTGTACTTAATCAAATAGAAACAATAAAAACTGGTTTATTGAGAGGAGTTCCGATTGGAGATTTAAGTTCAAATGATATAGAAAATATACAAAATATAGCAAAAAATGAATTGTTGCAAAATTTACAAAACATTGCAGAAAATAATCCAAATTCAATAGAAACTTTAAATAAAAAAATACAAGAATTACAAGATATAATTGAAAGACAAAATAATGAATTAACAGATTGGGCTACAAATGAATTAAGGTGGCAAGATAGAGTTGATATTTGGGCAAATCAATATGAAAGTCAAGCAATTCGTGCTGATTCTATGGAAAGAATGAATACAGAATTATCGGCACAACAAGAGCAAATACTTACTGATTTATCAACCAGAATTGAAACCGATAAGATACGAACCGAAAATATCTTAAATGCAATGGCAGAAAGAACAGGCGAAACATTGGAATCATTGGCAAAAGATGTAGATTCATTAAAGAATTTTAAAAGTGATTTTATTAACGAAAATCCAATCTCAGGATTAAGTAGAATGTCAGAACTAATAAAAAATGATTACTTTGGAACTGCCGGAACTGCCGGAACTGCCGGAACTGCCGGAACTGCCGGAACTGGTTAATAATACTAATTAAATATGTGATGTTTTTATATGCCAAATTTCTTATACAAAAATCTTTCTGATATTTTTGCAACTAATAATCCTATTAGGGGAAATAGATTTACTTATTCAAATTTGAATAGTAGACTTATTGTTCCAAAATTTTCAAAATTAAATAATCCAGAAGATCCTTCATCACCAGGAACAAATGTAGAACTTCATGTATTTTTGCCAAATGCTGCTTATGTAAATACATTATATTCTGCTAACTATAATATAGATCCGAGAATAAATGAATTAGGTGAACCAGTAAGATATATTTTATTACCAATACATGATCACATTGCACAGTTAAATTTAGTTCCAGGATCTTATAGAATTGTTTACAATTTTTTAAGAAACTTGATTGGTAGTAATAACAGTGAAAATAGATTATTTATTTCCGATATATCAAATGACAGAAAAGAACTTCGATTAACATTAACAAATTCAATTAATGTAGAATCAATTAGACAATTACAAGATTTTGTAATTGACTACATGAAAGGATCTCGTTTTAAACCACCAATTGTAATAAATTTTGGTGAAAATAATTTAGTAGATGTAGTTAATGTAACTTCTGACGGTAATCCTTCATATTTTTATGTAAGATTGGCAGAACCTTTGCCATTTGATGTTGATTTGTATTATCAATGTTGGATTGCGAGTCAAATAATGAAACCATACTTGGATAACATTCAAGTAGAAAAAGAATTTGAAAAATTACAACCAAAGTTTATTAAAGGTCCAAATTTTGAAATAGATTATGATAGATTCATTACAGGAACAACTGAATATAAAAATTGGAACGATTTATTATCTACTAATTTAGAAACTTCTCAACAAATTTTAGATAAATACGTAAATGCTTCTGGTTCAAGCGTGGAGTTAAATTTTGATTATACATCATTTAAAAATTTTGTATTTTATTCATCCGCTGAAGAACGAATAGAAAATTTTTATTACAAAATAAGACTTATACAAACATATAATGCAGAGTTATCAAATTTAGAAATATACACCGGCTCTCTTGAAAGTAACAAAACAAGAGTTAAGATGTTACGTGATAAAATTGTTTCTGGATTTGATAATTTTGAAAAATGGTTGTATTATGAAACGTCTGCCAGTTTAAAATATACCGCCGAATTAACTTCGTCAATACAACCATTTCCAAAGTATGAAGTTACTGGAAGTTCTTACAATTTAATTACCAAACAAGGTAAATTTAATTTGCACACAACGGGAAGTGATGCTGCTCAAAATTGGTATAATAACATACTCGATATAGCAACAGATTATGATATGATAAATGAGTCTGCACTTGTAAAATCTTTACCAACACATATCTATGAAAATAATGACAATGAACAAGTAATACCATTTGTTAATATGATTGGTCAACATTTTGATATACTTTACTTTTATACAGATCATATACTCAAAAAGAATTTAAGAGAAGAACATCCCAAAGACGGATTATCACAGGATCTTATCTATGAAGCAACAAGAAACTTGGGATGGACATTATCAAGTGGAACAAAAACAAAAGATCTTTGGGAGTATGCTCTCGGATTAAGTGGAAGTGGTGAGCCACTTTGGACTGGTAAAACAACAGTTGGTAAAGAGTATTCAAAGAGTGAAGAAGAAAGAACAAAAGAAGTATGGAGACGAGTATTAAATAATCTTCCATATATTTACAAATCAAAAGGAACTGCTAGAGGTATAAAAGCATTATTAGCGGCTTATGGTATACCACAAACACTTTTATCAATAAGAGAATTTGGTGGACCGGATAATGCTGATTTAGGTATTGTTCCAAGAGCAGAGTGGGAAAAACATACATATTATTTGAATTTAGTTGGTAGTCTACAACAACCGGCAACATCAAGTTATGTTCGTGTTCCTTGGGAAAGAATAAATAATGAAAATAGTAATTGGCAATATCCAGATACTTTAACATTCCGTTGGAAAATGAATCCAACAAAATACTATGATTATGATAATAATAAAATACAAACAATTTTACAAAAAGAAACAACTGGTAGTAGAATAGATTGGTTTGTTACTGTTAATAGAACGGGATCTTATGAAAAAGGAGATTTAACATTTTATTTAGGTGATGGGACTAACTATAAATCTGCATCAATTAAAAACGAATATCTTTATGATGATATTCCATTAAATTTAATGATTCGCAGAAGTTCATCATTAGATACATTATCAACAAATCAAACGTATGATTTTATATTAAAAACTTCAAAATATGGAAAAATTGTAGTTGATAGAAGTGCAAGTATAAGTATAAATGGCTCAACCGAATCTAATTACAATAGAGGTTGGTCATCTGATGGTAATTTATTTATTGGTTCAGGATCAAATCTCCACACAAATTATCTCTTATCAGGATCAATTTTTGAATTAAGATATTGGGCAAAACAGTTAATTACATCATCATTTAATAATCATGTAATGGCACCGCGTGCCTATAATGGTAATACACCAACGTCATCAATGTATGATTTACAAGCACAATGGAAATTTTGGCAACCACTTAATGCGGATTATACATCTAGTATAAAGAGTATGCACCCTGATCAAATAAAAAGTAATTTTTATAGTTCTTCAAAAAGTGCACACTTTTATGGATTGACACGGGATCAATTTGAATCTACCGTTGAAGTTTACAATATGGAAGTTGCAACTATTGGAAACAATACTCCGTTTACAGAAAAAATTAGGATAGATTCTTCTTCATTGCAAGGATCTTTATTAAAAGATGAATCATCTATTATTAGTGCATTTGACAGATTTTCGATAGATTCAAATAAGTTAATGGTTGCATTTTCCCCACAACATATTATCAACGAAGACATATATGAGGCAATAGGTAATACATCAATAGATGATTATTTGGGTGAATACTCAAATACAAAAAAAGACGAATATCCTGCACTAAAAAGATTTTCAAGAGAGTATTGGCAAAAATACACAACAAGAAATGATTTTACTTCATATTTGCGATTAGTTTCACTTTTTGATTTTAGTGTTTTTGATCAAATTCGTCAAACAATACCATTAAGAACAAATGAAATACTTGGAGTTGTGATAGAGCCAAATATCCTTGAACGTTCAAAAGTAAAAACTTCAAAAGATTTTGGTGGAGTATCATCGGATAAATTTGTTAGAGATACAACTGAAATATCTGCATCCGCAGTTATTATTGGTGATGTAAATTCCGCAAAAAAGACAACAATTTTTATTGGATTTGATGAAGATATAAAAAGTGAATTTACAAACGTTAGTGGTGAATTTGATGTTGAAATATCAATAGAATCTGATACACAAATTTATGAAGACGATATTGATGTAAATACAAAATTTATATCAATTGCTTCTGCAACTACATCAAGTATTTATTCAAGACCGAGAGAACTAGTTGGTCAAGTTGTTGATAAAATGGGTATAATAAATTCAAATATTGATGATTTGTCTGCAGATATTAACAAAAATTACGAAATTTATCTAAATATGAGAAATATAAGAAAAGTAATTGGTAGAAATAATACAATACTCTATGTATTTGGAAGTTTGGATTTAGGATTTACAAATACATTTTATCGTGATAATTACATACATGGTAGCTCCGTTGGTGCTACTAAAACTTGGTATACTGCATCAAATCATTATGACAAAAGAAGTGCAAATTATACAATGATTGATAATAATAGACATGATAATTTTTACAAATCATATTATTTCTATTATTCATCATTGTTAAATTCTGATAGTTCAAATTATTCGTCATATCAATATGTAACATCAAGTCAAATGAATATGAACAATTATACAAAATCGGTTAGAAGTATACGATTTGAAGGTTGTAAATTGCCAGGCGGAGATATAACAAACAAAATATCATATCCAAACTATACACCAAATTATACCTATTTAGATATAAACGCTGATCCAAGTGCAGTAATACTTTTAATTTTACCATTTGATGTATTACCAGAATGGTTACAACAAGTTCGTAAAAATAGACAATAATAAAATAATTTTGTATTTTTGAATAATAATTATATTTATAGTAGTATACAACTAATTTTCTAACAAGGAGTTTTAACATGGGTTACTTAAATAACGCAACAGTTACAGTAGACGCAATCCTCACAAAAAAAGGTAGAGAACTTTTGGCAAAAGGAGCATCATCTTTTAATATTACGCAATTTGCTCTTGCCGATGATGAAATTGATTATGATTTATGGAATCAAAGTCACCCTCTTGGTGATGACAAAATGGGCATCGTTATAGAAAATTTACCTATAACAGAAGCAGTTCCTGATGAAACACAATCAATGAAATATAAATTGATTACACTTTCTGAAGGAACAAAATCAATACCATATATTGAATCTACACCAAGTTCACTTATTTTAACAGAAACAGGTGGAGCAAGAAATCTTACATCCACAGCAAAACCAAATCTAACCTTTGAACTAAAACAATGGTCAAGCACAGGTAATGGTCCAACTGTAATTGTAGACAATCCAGGCGGTTATACGTTTACTATTTTAGATTCAACATACTTCCAAGTATTGAGCACAGGTGGAATCGGTGTTAGTGAACTTCCCATGTCTGGTAAATCAAAGACATGGAATACAACAAGTGACATTGTTCCGAGACTTGATTTTGTAATTGGTATAAATGGTGCATGGTTGCCAACTACTTTAGATGGAAAATCAACAAAAATGATTATCACAAACACAAGATATGGTTCACGTTTCGTTGTTCCAATTTCTTTTAGTAATACTTAATTCATATTATCAAACTATTTAGTTATAGAGGTTAGACATGGCATTAAATCCAGGATATTTTGACGGATCGGGATTTCCAAGTTATTTTATTCAATTCCCACCTATACAACCAGCGCCAACAACGACTGGAACTACAAGAGGTCTATGGGCAGCTGGAACTGGAGAATTACTCACATTCTTTACAAGTTCTACCCAAACAACTGCTTCACAAGATTATTATTATGAAGTTTGGGGATCTGCATCGCTTTCTTGTGCAGAAGAATCTATGTTTTCAGTTACATACGGTCATATCAGCGGTTCAGGTTCAATGAACGAAGGTGGCGAAACAAATGACACACCATCACGTGCCGTTTATTCACAATATAAACTAATGTGTTTAGATGGTGATGAACAAGGATTTTATTTATCAGGATCAGAAGTACCTGTTGAAGATTTTTATGTAATAAATATAAACCGAGATAAGTTTGGCGATAAACTGGATCCAGGAAATTTTGAGATAAATTTTGCACAGCTTAGTGGTAGTTTTTATGCAAATAATGTTCACACCGGAAGTAATGTTGCTATGAGTGCAAGTCCATCAATTATTACTCTAATTGATGATTCGGATGATACATTTGATTTAATAGAAAATGCAGCCCAAACTTCTTATTCAAGAAATTTAGTCAGTGGAAGTTTACAGAATGGTATTTACTCAAATGCAAATAGACACTATTATGGAAAAGTATTTCCAAGTCAAGGCATTATTTTAATATCTGCACAAGCGTTGGATTATTCATCATCATTTAACACCGTAACAGGAAGTAATATCAATGGTGATAATTCTTACAAACTATTTACTGCAATAAGTGGTGCCGCCTCTGTTAGTGGAAATGGATTTATTGCAAGAGCTATTGATGTTAAACATTGTTCATATTACTATTGCAGAATAAATAATTATTCATGTAATTATTCAAGTAATCCAACATATACTCATTCCGATGGAACTGATAAAGGTTTGATTAAAAATAGTAAATTTATAGATAATCCAACAACTTATGTTACATCTATCGGTCTTTATGGTCCGGATGTAAATGGAGACCAAAGTTTACTTGCTATTGCTAAATTGAGTAAACCAATTAAAAAATCATTCACAAGTGAGTTATCAGTTACTATAAAATTGGAGTATTGATTGTTATGGCTACTACACCCTTTGTATTAAAAAGATTTTCTAACGATGCAATAGGAAGAAATCGTAGAGAATTAGTTACAGCTCCATTATGGTCAGGAAATAATGTTGCTCTTTTTACGGCATTTACTTCCTCCGATCAATCCGATGGAACAAAAAGATATTTTTATGAAGTATACAATAGTCAATCTAGTTTTCCAAATGCAGAAGTTCAATTTAGTGTGACATATGGCGATACAAAAGGTAGCGGTTCTTCTACCGGTTCTTATGGTGCACAAGATTATGATTACCCAACTAAAGCAATTTATTCTCAATACAAACAAATGTTATTGTCACCAGGAGTAAATGCATTTGAATTTACCAATGAAACTGTGACAGAAGCATCAGAACACATATATGTTGTAAATGTCAATCGTTCAAGATATAAAGATAGAGCAGACACAAACACATGGCAACTTTCTTTATCAAAATTAAATTCAACTGGAAGTAGTAATATAACAACACCAGCAGATGTCATAACACTTATTGATGATTCCGGAACTACAACAACAGAATTAACTGTTCTAGGCGGCAGAGTTTACAATATTGTTAGTGGAACATTGGAAAATGGTAAATATACTGGAGCTTATTCCAATACACCTTGGGGATTATATTATCCTGACCATGGAATTATTGTGTTAAACGGTAAAGCATTAGATGCAAGTGCATCATTTTTTACAACAAGAAGTAGAGTTCCATCTGCTAGTGAAACATATACTGGAAGTCTTTTTGGTAGTAACAATGCACTTCGACTTTTTACATCAATAAGTGGTGCAATGGCGTATAATACCGCTTCATATTCATTTCAAGGTAGAACAAGTGAAGTTATTGCATCAACATATTATTTCGTAAGACTATATTCTGACGAATACAATTATACAAATAATCCAAGTTTCTTTAATCAAAACAATGTATTAAAATATGAAAGTATGATTATGGATCCTAAAGTATATGTTACAAGTATTGGTTTGTATGATGATTCAAATAATCTTGTTGCGGTTGCAAAATTAAGTAAACCGATACAAAAGTCTTTTGACAGAGAAGTAGTTGTTAAAGTAAAACTCGACTATTAAGGAAAATTCGCATGACCAATCTACCAATTATATCAGGCCTTGTTCAAGCAATAAATCAAGGAATGAATGGAATACGAGAAAAAAATCTAGATAAAATAATAACAACAATAGATGTAATCGATGCAGGCATTGCAGTATATACTGCAACTATTGAAGATCCTCAATTTTCAATGAATGATGAAGTCATAAATGATGCTTCTAGAACAAGAGAAATGTATTCAAATTTTTTATATGTATTCAAAATTTATGAAGCATATCTAAAAGAAACAAGTGGAATACAATCATACGGTCTTTGGTTTAATAAAGCTAATTCAAATGCACCCTTTAACGGCAAAACACCATCTGCTTATTTGAACTCATTACAACCAATTTGGTATGTTGCTAGAGATACAGATGATGATGGTACTGCTGAAGAAATTATTCCAGAATTTACACCATCCGGACAACCGTTAAATTGGAGCACTTCTCCTTCACCAGACGCATTGCTTTATAGAGCAGCAAGAGGTTTAGTTCAAGGTGCTGGTAATATTCAATCCGGAGCTGGAGGAATAACTGCTACTCCAACTACAACTGGTCGTAGAGTAAATGTTGGTAACTGTGATCCAAAATATACATTTAAAATATCACAGGCATATGATCCTTTAAAACCAACTACAAAATCTTTTTTTGGATTTACAATAAAAAATAATCCAAGATTAAATATAACAATGTTTGCTGCTTGTCCTACTGGCGGACCAACTCCATTATTTCAAACAACAATAGATTCAAATGTCTATTACAATATAACTCCAGATTCACAAGGCAATTTAGTAATACAACCAATGGATTCTGTAAAAAAATCTATTGGTAAAATAACATATGAGTATTACTATGAAATGCAAACTATAATGAAAAAGATATTTGATGAAATATCTGTAATTCAAATAAATGATAGACAAGAAACAATATATGAAAATATAATACAACAACTTACAGGAGTAAATTCAAAACCTTGTTTTGTTGATAACTTTGGTCCAACCATGGGTGTTTCTGCTGGAATGTTGAGAAATACATCATTCTATGATGCAAAAACACCGCCAACTGGTTTTATTGTAGGATTACCTCTTCCAGTAAAAAATTACAAATATCCACTTGGTCAAACTCCAGATGCACCAGTAATATCTTGGTATAATGATACCACTCAAAATGAAGAAATGAGTATCATAGAAAATTTCTTTTTTATGGGTTCGACTAATTACAGATCTATAACATATAATGATGTAAAATTAAACACAAATGTTCAATCGGAATTACCATCATCATATCCTGCAATTACTGGAATAACTTCTATAATAACTTCAAGAATAAAAGAGACCGTAGAAAATAAAGGTTCAGATGTGGGCACCAATGGAGATCTACCAAATTTAACTCCAACTGGCAGTGGTGGAAGTTCACCTGCAATAATAGGTGGCGATGAATATAGTGAGACAATAGACACTAAAAATCCTTATTATGGATCTATTTCTTGGAAGTTTAAGATTGCAACATCGATAGATTGTTCTGCACCTTACTATGAATCATCCGCATCAGTCAGAGGATTTATGTGGGACATTGTTGCAGATCCTGAAAGTCCACAAGAGATGTTTTATCCGCAGGCGATACGAAGTTTAATAACAGAAACAGGTGGTGGTAAAGTTACCGGACAAATAGTAGATATATTACGTGGTAACAGAAATTCTCCCGAATTTGTTAGACTATTGCAAAATGGTTTAGTGCCAGGAAAAGTTTCTACATCAAGTGTTGTTACTGAAATACCAGGACAACCATGTTTAGAAGGTATTAAAACAGATTACCAATGGGGAATAAAAAGACAAAAAAGAATTAAATTTAAGATTTTTTGCAATAAACCTGGTGTTGGTAAAGTAGAAATAGATTATAGAAATTCTGGAACCGAAGTTAATAAGTGGATAACTAGTTATTTAGCAATACCCGGATCAAATGCTTCAACTGATTTGAATGGTAAATTATTAACAACAAATGATGGTTACTATTTTACAACAGTAGATGAAATAGTCCCTATTGAACCAAGAGTTGGAGGCGAACCTGGTGTCTATTTCTCGCAGTATTCTTCAGTTCAAAGAAAAAAAAGTACAAATTGTATTCCACTAAAAAAAGTTGTTTCTACTTTTCGAGTAGATTTAGATAATCCATGTGGTTGTGATGAAGTTGAAGTATTAACTAATTATTTAGTATATTCTGCCGTATCATATACTGATCCATTAACAGGAGAAATGATACAATTTCCAATTCAGGAAGAATTGGATCCGTCATTTCCTGCACCATTACCAGACTCAGCTGCAGCTGCTTATGGATTATCAGTTGGACAACAATTAACTGATAATCGTAGAGAAAAAGTAGATTGTTTTGAAGGAACAGGAATTGGAAAATTACATCATCCATTTTTATATGGAACTGATATTTTACCTGGATTGCGTAAAAAATCTATTAAAGGTTTATTTAATTTGTCACAATCATTGGATTGTGTTCATACGTCATCAAATCAAAATGCCTCGTCAAAAGACTATTATTACGAAGTAACTGATTGTGATAATTGTTCTGAAAATTCATACTTTGCACTTTCTTATGGAAACTGGAAGGGTTCTGGATCACTATCAAGTGGTTATGAATCAAATGATAGTCCAAGTCGTGCAATTTATTCTCAATATAGATTGCTTACACTTGATCCAAGTGAAAAGTATTTCAAATTCTATGATTCTGGATCATTAAAAACTCCAGATGACATATATGTTATCAACTATTATAGAAAAGGATTAAGTGACAAACTTGATATTGGTAACTTTGAAATAAACATTGCAGAATTGAGTGGTAGTGGAATTAATAATAATGTTCATACTGGTAGTAATGTTAAAGTTTCTGGATCAAATCCAAAAATACTATCATTTATAGATAATTCTGCAATCTTTGATGACGAAAACGTTTGTGCCAATGATGATCCTAATTATTATTATGATATAGTTAGCGGTTCACTTACAGATGGTATACATAGTAGTGGAACTGGAAGTTTACAACAAAATCCTGTTGTAACAACTTATGGTAAAGTGTATCCAAATTTAGGCGTAATTATTTTGGATGGTAGTAAATTAAATGTATCTGCTTCATTCAATTCAGTTAGTGGTAGTAATACTGCAGGTGATAACTCTTGGAAACTATTTACTGCAATAAGTGGTGCTGCTGTTGTTGATAAACCAATGCGTGCTCGTAATGTTAAGTTCAAAACAACGAATCATTACTTTGTTAGAATACCATCTGGAGAAGCAAATTACAGTAATAATCCAACATATACAGTAGATACCGGTATAGAACAGGGTAAAATAAAAAATATTTGTTTTATAGATAATCCAATGACATATATTACAACAGTTGGATTATACAATACAAAAAAAGAATTGATTGCCGTTGCAAAATTGAGTAAACCAATTAAAAAAACAAGAGAAAATGACGTTTTAATAAAAATCCGTTTGAATTGGTAATATGATAACAGAATCGGAAATAATAACCGCTTTATCTGGATCAATACTTGGAGACTATCCTGCTGTTCTTGATGAATCAACTGCACGTTTACACGCACTTGATATGTTCAAAAAAATTTTGAATATAGATATAAATGGAAGTGTAAATTCTATTTTATTTTATGAAATGATAAATGCAAATCCAAGTGCTCTTGCATTGACACAAAGAAAAAAAATAGAACAAGCACTGGCAAATCTTAATAATTTAGTGGATATTTTATTGCCGGAAAGAGTAAAAAAACTTCCATTTATTTTAAATCCAGAAGCACTAGAGACAACACCGGAGGTGCGGGCATCTTTAATACAAGAAAGATCAAGATTAGCGGAGTTATTTAGACTTACAGCAAACATACCAACTATTTTAACAACTACTTTAATAGAATGATATGAAAGTATTAAGTTTTGAAATAAACAAATATCTACTTGAAATGTTCAAAGGGTATATTGACTTTCAGATAGCAAATGGATTTCCCTCAAAAGATAGATACCGTGCAGTTGTTAATAATGAAGTTGTTACATTCTTAATGCAAAGACCAGAATCTAGACCTGTATCACCACCTGTTCCATTAACTACATTAAAATCAAGAATATTCAAAAAATTTAAGGCACCAAGAGATTTTTCTATTGTTCAAACAAAATATAGAAAAAAAAGTTTATTTTCCTGTGAAGCAGAAAAATTAAATACATTTCATACTTCATCTACTTTTGGTGATCCTAATTATTTTTTAAGAGTATTGTCTAATAAAGATGATGAACAAGATAATACTTTTATGTTTGATATTACGTATGGTCACATGAATGGATCTGGTTCACTACAAAATTTAGATCAACATACGCAAATACATCCATCAAAAATTATTCATAAAAATTATTTAATGGAACACTTCCATTCAACTACTGGAAAAATACCATTTAAGAATGGAAAAAATGGTGATTATTTTTATGCTATAAATTTTAATAGAAATCTTTATCCAGAATTGATTGATCCAGGAAATATACAAATAACTCTTGCACCAATTTCTTCAAGCGCAAATCAATTATACAATACAGGCAGCAACTTTTATCCACACCCAACCTCTGATAAAATTTACACTTTAATAGACGATTCAGAAGATTTGGCAGATGTAAATACGTTGAGAAAAGAATTAAGAGAATATTATTATTTAGTATCTGGTTCTCTTAACGATGGAAAGTATGGAGAAGATACTGATGATGCTTGGGGTATTATTTTTCCTAAAAAGGGCATAATAGTTTTAGATGGTGTTGTTTTAGATCAATCTTGTTCATTGAACACCGTAACTGCATCTATGGCAGGTGATAATATACAAAAGTTTTTTATGTCTATGAGTGCATCTTGTAATACAACAACAAGTAGAACTATAACTGGTTCTTGGTTTGCTAGAGCATCCGAAGAAGTTAAAACACAAACTTATTTTTGTAGATTGCGGGAATACGAATTTAATTACACCAACAATTATACCTATTTATCTGGTAGTTATGGTAATTTCAAATATGAATCATTTATAGATTTTCCAATAACATACATAACAAGTGTTGGATTGTATAATGATAATTTTGAACTTGTTGCTGTTGGTAAATTACCTAGACCAATAAGAAAAAAACCAAATGAAGAACACATAATTCAAGTTAAATTAAGGTTAAATTAATATGTCATTTCAAAAAGGAAATAATTTAAGTTTTACACACAAGTTACTAAAAGCTGGTGATTTTACAATTCGACCATTTGAAGTTAATAAAGCTTGGAAATTTTCATCTTATATGCCAGAAGTTGAGTATTTAGACAACTATGGTATAAAAGTATATCGTGCTTTTTTTCCAGAAAATTACAAGTATTTTGGAAATGTTGCAAACATATCATCATCATTATATGAAAGGATTTTTACAACACAAAGTTTAGATCCAAAAATACTTTGGTATTATTTAGATCATAACTATTATACTGAATATAAGAGTGAAAAACAACCATCATTTATTACAACTGATGATCAGATAACATACTTGGCAGAATCTGCATCTATATTTATGATTCCTGTTGGTGTATTTGGTGAGGGTATAAAAAAAGGTTCGGTTCATTTATCAAATTATGGATCACCATATGAATATAATTTGGTAGACGATAGTGCTGGTAATTTAAGAGATACAGTATTTGACGAAGATAAATTTGTAAATGCTGGTAATTGTTTATTATATGTTGGATTTAACGAAAAATATCGTGAATATAACATGAAAAATAATAAATTAAATTATGTATTAGATATGTCATCGAACAGAAATAAAATAAGCATATACAATATAAAACAAATTACTTATGTTCCAGGCATACCATTATCAGGTTCTGCAACCACAACTGGCGTAGGTGCATATATTAGTGGATCATATTTAAGAGTTGATTCAAACATAAATTTAAATTTTAATAAAAGACAAGATTTTGCATTTAGTTTTTGGTTAAAACCAAAATCAAATCAAGGAACAGGACTAAACGGTAAAAATTATTTATTTAATAAAAATTTAATAAAAAAAGTTTACACCGTAAATGATACAACACTTATTCATAATTTTCAAGAGATTGAAAAAGAATCAAAACAATATCCATTTGATATATCATATAATAATTCATATTCTAATAAACCCGATACAATCTCTTTTAGACAAAGTTCTATTTTTCAAACAGTAGAAGTAACATCATCTGCACTAACAAGCGATACATGGTATCATGTAGTTTGTCAAAAAACAGGCAGTGTATATCAAATATGGTTAAATGGAAACCTAAATGGAGAGATAACAACTTCTATGGATATGGACGTTGGTAATGATAATGTATTATTTATAGGTGGTAGTCCAAATACTTCTAGTTTTTTTCATGGAACATTAGATGAAGTTAGGATATACAATACGGCAGTTTCTTCCGATAAAATACCATATCTTTATGAAAATACACTCAATGCGGGTTATGCATATCAAACGTCAAGAGTTGGTAATGTATTTTATGGAACTGGATTTTTTGTAATATCTGATCCAAGACCAAAATATGCAAATGCATTTTTAGGACAATCTGGTAGTTTTGATTACAATGGAATAACAAATGGATTTAGAGGTCAATTTAAATCTACTGTAACTTTTTATGAGTATGAAATAATTTGTAAAATACGGAGGACTGAATTTAATTTTACACAAAATCCATCAATAAGAATTGATAGAGCTGCATTTTCAAATGATTTAGAAAATTATGTAACATCCTCATATTTCAATCCATACATAACAACAATAGGTTTATATGATGATGACATCAATCTTCTTGCCGTTGCTAAGTTGTCAAATCCATTGGAAAAACGAGATGATGTTGATATGAATGTTATTATACGGTTTGATATGTAATGCGTAGAAATCAAGTTGCTATTAAACATGGATTTCGTAGTGGGTTGGAAGATAACGTAAATGATATATTGAAAGAAAATAATAAAGTATTCAGTTACGAAAGTGAAAAAATATCCTACATACAACCCGAAACTAAACACAATTACACTCCAGATTTTGTTCTAAACAAAATAGTTGGTGGTAAAATGTATATTGAAACAAAGGGTAGATGGGTAAAAACAGACCGATTAAAATTTGATCTAATATTCCAACAATATTCTGGTATAGATATTCGTTTTGTATTTCAAAATCCTAATGCAAAATTATACAAGGGCAGTAAAACAACCTATGCCCAATACTGTGATAAAAAAGGTTGGAAATGGGCAAAGAAAGAAATACCAGAGGAATGGTTAAAAGAGTGCTTGTAATTGTAGCAAATTTTTCTTATATTTGTTACAAGTATTATTTTACATGAAGTGTGGTTATGATAAACTATGATTTATTATCTCTTGTTGAGAAAGTTCTTGGTAAAGGTAGAAGAACCTCTGGTAATAACTATTCGTTCTTCTCACCGTTCATCAGTCATTACAAACCAAAACTTGAAATAGATTTGACCGTAAATAATAACGGTGAAAATCCATGGCATTGTTGGGTTAGTAATGCTAAGGGTAGAAGTATAGTTTCTCTTTTTAAGAAAGTAAAAGCTGGTAAACAATACCTTGATGACCTCAATAAAATTCTCAAAACAAAAAACTTATACATTAAGAATAAAACCGAAACAAAAGAAGAACTGATTTTACCGAAAGAATGTATCAAATTGTATGAATTTCCAAAGATAAAAGATATTCAAGTAAAGATGCAAATGAAACAAGCATTGAATTATTTGAAATTAAGAGGAATTAGTAGAACAGATATACTTCGTTATGGCATTGGTTATTGTCCTAATGGTAGTTATTCTGGTAGAATAATTGTTCCATCACATGATGAAAACTTCAACCTAAACTTTTTTGTTTCTCGTTCTATATTTGAAGAAGATACACTAAAATATAAAAATCCAAAATGGAGTAAAGATGTTATTGGATTTGATTGTTTTATTGATTGGGATGAACCCGTTACACTTGTTGAGGGTGTATTCGATGCAATTACTGCAAGATATAATGCAGTTCCACTATTCGGCAAAATCATTCAACCAAAACTTCGAGAAAGAATT
>SXGQ01804268.1_pt1 | contig 37034 bp, 26 predicted proteins | sample 3178371 | NCBI WGS metagenome assembly SXGQ01 (sample SAMN11356859, study PRJNA531348) | freshwater metagenome | isolation source: freshwater sample F1-20 | place: China: Fuxian Lake, Yuxi | collected 2017-12-25 | reverse complement strand
GCCGTACCAGGTTGACGAACATGGTACGATTCTGCGGCTGGACATCCGCGATCTGACCTGGTCTGCTGACACGTGGGACCAGATTGCGGGGGTGAACCCGTATCCTTTCGAGCCTGACCTGCCGGAGACGCAGGTTTGTACCGAGCAGTGCGGCACGTTTCAGCCGTGGATCCGGGCCGACTGGTTCGTATTCAAAGCATCTCAGCCACCGCTTTATCACACCGTGCTGCGGATTCCCGAGACCGAACAGGAACTTGAGCAGATGCTGCATGTGGAGGCGCAGACGAGCATCGACCAGGAGCAGGTTGTTCGAGCGGGCTTCAATCGTTCGGGGGTATCCCGGAACAATCGCCTGATCGAACGTCACAACATTAGTTATGGGGCATACTGGAAAAGCTATGATTTTGCGGCGAATACGGGACGGCAGAACCTGTTCGATTTTCCGCAGGGACCGGTCGGTCCGGATGCGTTCAAGCACGACGGAGGCGAATTCATTTTTTCGCTTCCCAACGGGCTGCACGCCTACATGCTGGTGGATGGCCAGGGAGCTCGCCTTGACAGTGGTCCGACGGCCATTGTCAGCGACCCTGCCACGCATGATCGCACTGTGATTAATGGCGTGTCCTGCTTTTCGTGCCATTTTTCGGGGATCATCCGCAAAACGGATGAGATTCGGCCTTTTCTGGAGGTCAATGCGGCGTCCTTTGCCAACGCTGAGTTCCTGAAGTCGATTTATCCGGGACAGGAGCAGCTGGATCAGCATTATGTGGCCGACGCCGAAGCGTGGCTGAAGGCCGTTAAGCAGCTGGGGATAATCAACACCAGTCGGGCGGGCGAGCCAATTTCCAGCATGTCTCAGCGTTTTCAGGCGGAGGTTTCGACAGCCATGGCGGCTGCGGAGTTCGGGCTGACAAAAGCTCAGTTTCTGGACCGTATGAGTCGGCTGCCCGACCTGCCGAGATCTCTGGGAGCCCTGCGTGTTCCTGGCGGCACCATGAAACGAGACTCGTTCACCGAGGTGTACCGTGAGGCTGCCGCGATGCTCAAAATTGACCCGACGTCCGAGGGGGCGATTCAGCGGATTGCTGCTGCCCAGGCGATTGTGCCGCGCATCGCACTTGACCAGGTTACTGTGTTGGGCATGGCGTTCCAGCCAAACGGCAGTCGCGTGGTGGTGGCGACTCAAACCGGAACGCTTGTGCTGGCGGATACTCGCACCGGTAAGATCATTTCCACATCCCAGCCTCTGACAGGCCGCGTTTTCGATAAGTCGATTTGCTTTTCGGCAGACGGCAGAACGATTGTTGCGGCCACGGGCAACGGGCAGATCTGCGTGTTTGATGTTGCAAATGATGGCAGAATGAATCTGGTGTGGGATTATGACGGCCATGTGATCCCACCCGGGAATACGCGAATACATCAGTTGCTGATCAGTCGCGATGGAACTGCGGTGCTGTCTGTCTGCACGTATCGCAGAGTACACATCTGGAATCCTCGAACGCGACGAACACTGCGTGAACTGACTGACCCGTTGATGGGTGAGATTCTGGCTGCCTGGCTGTCTTCTGACGGCCGGGATTTTCGGCTTTCCACGGGGCGAAATACCGCCAGTGGCTCCAGTCGCGGTACTCGCCCACTGCAACTGGTGAAGGTGACGGACAGTCACCCGGGACAAGCGGTCTTTTCTGCCAACGGAAAGCTGTTGATGACCGACATTGTCGGCAACAGAACCATTGCGTTGATTGATTCCGACACGGGTAAGTCGGTTGCCACGCTCAATTCCGCCGGCAATCTGCCCTTCAATTCCATACTGCTGTGTAATGCAGGAAACACGCTGCTGCTGCACGGCTTCGGGCGAACACAGGTGTGGGACCTGGCAGACCAGACGTTGCTCAACCTGCCTGACACAGTCAACTTCAGTCGTCAGAGCAGGCTGTACACTGCAGCGGACAATGACATTGTTGCCTGGCTTGATGTTGAAGGCATAGAGAGTACGGCGATTCATCTGATGCACCTGACGGCTCAGACTGGCAATGTCGCAGAGGGTGGCGGCAACAATCCAGCGGCGAGTTTCAGGCGAAGGTGGAGAGATGGGGAAAAGGCAGAGATTCGCTACGGCGCAAGTTGGGCCCCGGTGACGGTTCTGTGTACCAATGCCGACAGGACAATCCGCATTCACTGGGATGGCTGGTCCAACACGTGGGACCAGGACGTGCAGTCGGCCGAGTTGCGGCCACGTGAGGCACAACCGAACCAAGCTGACTGAGCGACCGAATGATGGCAGTTTGCTTGTGACCGTTTCCTCGGGGGCTTCCTGTTTTAACATTTCGGCGTAAGCAACTCGAGCATGGCGGGCCTGGTGACGTCGTCGCCACGTGCGGGATCCGCTTGCGGGGTTCCGGCCTGAATGCAGGAATGATGAACGTTTTTCTGATGTGCTGGAGTGCCCCAAAAAATTTCAAAAAAATCGTGGCGGAACATCTGAGTTGTCTTTCGTAAGTAGCAGAAGCAGCCACCAGGCACGGTGGAGAGTTTTGCGAAGTAGCTCGTCATTTCTGCGAAGGACACAGGCATGGCCAATCCACTGATCAATCGAATTTCCCGGCTTTTTCACGGTGATCTGGCAGCAAATCGCCGTCCGCGTCGTTCGCGGTGCAGCGTTGGGGAATCACTGGAGCAGCGGCGTTTGCTGTCGGCTGCTCCGCGAGTTCAGTCGCTGTCGGCCGTGGATTTTGAAGCGAAGACTTCTGCCACGTGGAACCTGCAGTTCAGTGAACCTGTGACGGGAGTGGACATGACCGATTTCCAGGTGACGCCGGACGCCGGCGTGACGTGGCAGTCAATTGATGTTCGTGGCAGCGGCGATTCTCGAGTCATTACAATTGCGGGCCCCGGGTGCTGCCCTGCATTACGAAAACCTGCTGACTGCGGATTTTGACGGCGACGGCCGGTCTGAAGTGGTGTTTGCTGAATCACCGGCCGACAGACGCCCCTGGACAGTGACACGGCTCGATGTTGCCACTGACGGCACAACGACGCAGTCATCCATTTCGCTCACAGACAGCACCGCGGCGCCGCTGCGAGTTATGGCGCAGGACGTTACTGGCGATGGGCGACCGGAGCTGCTGGTGGTGGAATACACTGGCATGCTGTCAGTTCATAGCCTGGCCGAAGAAGGCACTTCGACATTGCTGTCTGCGACAGATCTGAATGGCATTGAGGGCAAACCAGTCTGGTACGGCCCGGGTGACGCAGTGTTCTCGGAATTTAATAATGACGGCCTGCTGGACCTGGCGCTGGAGTACGACAATTACGGTACCCGCAGCCTGCGGATTCTGACCGGCAATAATGAGGGGCAGTTTTTTCCTCGGCAGCTGATTGATCTTCCGAATTCCATCTTTGCTCCTGTCCAGGATCTGCTGGCGGGTGATGTCAACAAGGACGGCCGTAATGACCTGTTGGTCCGCGAAACGAGCAGGACGGATGACGGCATTATCAACTATCGCGGACATGTGATGCTGGGAACGATTCCAGGCGAACTGGTTGACACCGGTGTCTTCTTTGAAGAGCCAGAGAATAACGGTGGCATTACTCGCCTGTTCGACATGGATGGCGACCTGAATCCTGACCTGATGACGACGAACCGGGATCTCGGGCTGTGCGTTTACCCGGTAACGGTGACGGAACATTTGCCGCCCCAATTCCAGTTGGTTTCGATGGCAGCGACCGTGTGCGGATCAATCCCTTCGAGATTGTGATTACCAGTGATGGTGATGCAACTTCCAACCTGCTGCTGTTTTCCACCGCTATTGATCCGGTTTCGGGGTATCAACAGGATGTCACTCGAGTGACCCTGTTCCAGCAGAATGCTGCTGGACAGTATCAGCTTGCATCGCAGCTGGATGTCGCAGGCTCGGTTGTGCCGCTGAATCGCACGGGGCTGCAGTCACGCCTGAGCAGTCAGCACGGGCTGGAACTGCGTGTGAGCAGGTATGATAAATCGACCGACCAGATTTCGATTCTCCTTCAGTGGCTTGGTATCTCGCCAACAGGTCAGTTATCAGGCAGTGAGATACTGAGTCTGCCGGGACGAATTAATCAAACCGCGGATGGTGATTTCGACGGCGATGGCATCACCGACACTGTTTTTGTCGGAGACAGCCCCTATGGATCGCTGGACAACACGGGGCTTACTCTGCTGCCGCGGAACCCGGCACAGCAAAGTGGAGATCCCGTTCGAGCCACGATCAGTCGCGGCCTTGGGAACGGACCTTTTCTGCCCACGCAGAGGTTTTCGGTTGGCGAGGGTGCGATCGGTGTGGCAACGCTGGAATTCAACCACGACGGACTGCAGGATGCCGTCACGGCCAATTCGGTTGATGGCACCCTGACATTCCTGAAGAACATGGGAAACGGAGTGCTGCAGCGCGACAGCGACCTTGCCGTTGGTGCCTGGGTATCGGCGGTCACAGCGGCCGATTATAACGGCGACGGGCTGGCCGATCTGGTCGTGGGCAGTGCCACACAGGGCTCTGTACACGTGCTGCTGGGAAGTTCTGGCGGCCTGCAGCCCGGAGCAACGCTGTTTTACTCCGCGGGTCTGCACAATCTGATTGTGGACGACATGAATCAGGACGGCATTCCTGACATTCCTGTAATGACAGAAAACAGGGAAGTGCTGATTTCCAATGGACCTGGTGGCGGCAATTTTACGCCCCCTGAAGTGATGCTGTATTACCATTCCGGGACGGCACAATTGTCAGTGGGTGATCTGAACGGCGCCGGGCCTGATATGGTTGTTTTGTCCAGTTATGTTCTCAGCACCTTCTTTGAGTTCCGTACAGCAAATGCGGCGGGTTATTTCACGAAGGTGGGCGAACAGCAGATTGAACATGAGCCACGATGGACGTGGAACTGGTGGGTGATGCTATTCTGCAGGCGATTGCCGAACTGGATCGGAGCGTCTGAAGCCTTGAGGGCTGTGCACCGCAGGTCGTTGACGGCCCCGTCTCAGCGGGTCGTCAACGGCCGGGCCGGTCGGCTTCAGAGCCTTCCTGCAGGACCACCCGAAAGCCCGCCAGGTTGCATCGACCATCGGGAGGTCGGCTGATCCGAAACGCACTTCGTACAAAGTGCGGAGCATCGTTCCACGACCCGCCCCGCAGAACTCTGGTGTCACCAGAGTCTGGACCTGGCGGATCCAACCTGGGAGACCGAGCGTAGTACTGGCTGTCGTGCCGATCACGACACCACTCCCAGACATTACCATGCATGTCATGCAGACCAAAAGCGTTGGGCCTGTATGCCCCGCAAACTGCTGTGAACACGTTTCCGTCGATGAAACCAAAACCGGGATGCTTTTCAAAATTGATCTTTGTGAATTTCACCTCGAAACTGGCATCCTGCACATTTCCAAACTCGTGCAGGCTGAGTGGATCGTCGCCGCTGGCGAATCTGGTGCGACTTCTGGCACGAGCGGCGTACTCCCACTGAGCTTCGGTCGGCAGCAGATAAGAATATGTTTCACCACGATCCACTGATTACTGCGTCAGCCAGCGGCAGAAGGTCTCAGCGTCATTCCACGACACATTCACCACCGGGTGGTTGTCACTTTGCGGAAACCCGGTCCTGCGCCAGGAAAATCGCGGATCCTGCTGAGCCGCCTGTGTCTGGGGATTGTATCCGTGCCCGCCCCGACCATCTTTCTCAGCGTCGGTCACATAACTGGTGGCCTTCACAAAGGCAGCAAACTGTGCACGAGTCACTTCTGTGGTCAGCATCCCGAATCGGCTAAGCACGACAGGGTGGGCCGGGCTTTCGTTACTGAAATCAACGTCCTCCGGCGGTGCGAACCCGGCCTTACGCAGATCCGACGCGGACTCGTCGCTGCCCATCAGAAACTGACCAGCCGGAATACGCACAAAGGTCATACCCAGTTCCGAGTGGAACGGACGCCTGGGCACGCCCTTTTCGTCAGCGGTGGCAAAAGGGCACGCGAGCAAAAGCCAAAACAACAGCCGAGACCGCACTGGGAATCTCCAAAGGATATTGAAGCAGCAGACCTGCGAAGATGCTGCTGGCATCAGGCCCCGTGGTCAAGATTCTGCCGCAGAAATCACTGCAGCAACCCTGCTCTCGAATCATTCAGCACGGAACAATCGTCAGCGAGTCGTGGCGGACAGCGACCTGATTTGCTGGAATGCGTGGATTTCCTACCCTGCAGACATGCTGTTCCCAGTAGTCTGCCAAGTCTGTTCGTACTGCTGGTCGATCCTTGTGCCGGCCAGCCCTGGTCGAGTGTTCTGCCGGCGGCTGGTAAACCCGTAAATCTGTAAAAAACGCTTCATGGTGTCCATCGTAACCGCTATTGCCGCCGACAAGACTTGCTATTGAACCGGGTATTCGCCATGCTCCCCAGTGGCCTTTCGCGGCGTAGTCCGTCAACCAGCGCCACCAGTCAGGAAAGTGGTCGGGTAATGAAAGATCTGCAATTCAATCGTCGCCAGGCAATGCTGGCCGGTGGACTGGGCACACTCAGCATGAGCATGCCGGGTGTTGTCATGGGCAGCGATGAAGTCAATGACGCCGGACAGGCGGTGCGGGCTGAAAAGTCGTGCATCTTCATTTTGCTGTGCGGCGGCCCCAGCCACGTCGATACCTGGGACATGAAACCCGATGCCCCGGTGGATTATCGTGGGCCCTATACGCCCATCGAAACCCGCGTGCCCGGTATGCTGATCAATGAAATGCACACAGAGCTGGCAAAGGTGGCCGACCAGTTCACCCTGATCAACTCCATGCACCACCCGGGATCGATCAGCAACCATTTTGATGCGATGCACAACCTGCTCAGCGGGCAGTCCACCAAACGAGTTCAGGAGGGCATTCTGAACGATCAGCCCTATCTGGGCTCGATTGTTGCCCGCCACAAACCCAGCACCCGCAACTTCGTCTCCAACGCCTGGCTGATCAAGTGCGTCGGACCTCCGGTGTTCTGTGCTCCGAACATCGGAATCGGTGGCTACCTCGGTTCCGCCTACGCCCCGGTCTTCGTAGGTTCGGCTGAAAATCATCCGGCCATGCCGACCTTTCAGGCCCCTGAAATCTACGCGCCGGTGGATGAAAGTCGTTTCGGTGATCGTCGCGGCCTGCTTGCGCAGCTGGAATCTGCTCGCTATGACCGTGACAAGCAGGTTAAGGACTGGTCGGACCTGCGAGCCAAGACCTACGACGCCATGACTCGCACCGAAGGCCGCGCCGCTTTCGAACTGCACCGCGAGCCGGATGCAGTCCGCAATCGCTACGGCATGCACCCGCTGGGGCAAAACCTGCTGCTGGCTCGACGCATGGTGGAAGCCGGCGTTCGCTTCATTACGGTCAATGGCTGGGCCGGACAGGCCACTCACGACAAAAGCGGCCCCCCCAGCAGCAGCTGGGACATGCATGGCGGAAACATGGGCATGGGCAACGCCTTCGGCGACGGCTCGTATGGCATGGGATTCTGCCTGCCGCGTCTTGATCAGGCACTGTCAGCACTGCTGACCGATCTTCAGCAGTCCGGCCTGCTAAAGAATACTCTGGTTGTCGTGACAGGGGAGTTTGGGCGCACACCGTATGTCCTGAAACAGGACCCTCCGGGACGCCAGCACTGGCCACAATGCTTTTCAACCATCCTTGCCGGTGCCGGCATCAAAGGCGGACAGGTTTACGGCAAATCCAACCGCTATGGCGAATTCCCCACGCACAATGCCGTTCGCCCGGAAGAACTGGCTGCGACCATCTATCACGCACTCGACATTCCCATCAACAACCCAATTGATGCTACCGGCATGTTTCGCACCCTGACCACCGGAAAACCCATCATGGATCTGTTTGGTTAACGCTTTCTGGAGTCGTGATACCAAAGCCAGCCGAATCCGGCCATCAGGACCACACTGGCCCACTGGTACCAGGTCAGGCCGGCCAGCAGGCGAATTTCAGGGCGGATGAACTCCGTCAGAAATCGCCAGCCTGCGTACACGACGACGTAAATCTTGATCAGCTGACCGCGACACCACTGCCGCTGCAGAGCTGCGCTCAGCAGGAGGGCGGCGACAGTATGAAATGCCGCTTCGTACAATTGCACCGGATGCCGGGGCAGCTGATCAACCTGCGGAAACACCACACCCCACGGCAGACTCGTCGGCGTGCCAAAGCAGCACCCGCCCACGAAACAGCCAATTCGGCCAATCGCGATCGCAGCAGCCACCGGCAATGCAAAGCTGTCCCCGGTCCGAGTCCTGACGCCCAGACTCCACTTCGCCGCTTCGACACCCAGATATCCGCCCGCCATACCCAGCAGGATTGTTTTACCGTCAGAAAACCAGGCTGCACCGCTCAAAAACGCCTGCCAGTCCGAAAACACAAATGGCAGCTTCGCCCCGATCATCGCTCCGCAGAATGCCCCCAGTCCCACACCCAGTCGCTCAGCCGGCGCCAGTCCCAGCCCGCGCTGCGTACGACGAGACAGCACAAACGCCACACCCACAGCCAGACACATGATTGCCGTGTAAGCCCACATCAGCCCGGAACTTCCAATGTGACAAGTTCACGATCCGCAGGGTGGCCGGCCGACGCCGAGAGGGGCGGCAACGGCACATGCCCGTCACGATACAGCAGATTGTAAGCACAGAATGGAATCAGATGACCACTGGGCAGCAAATGATGCACGCAACCCTTCATCAGTTGCCGGATATCAAAATTGTATGCATCCATGAAACTGGTCGTCGTGATGCGGAACACGTCGGACGGCGAAAGATCCTGACTGAGCACTCGCCGAAAGAACGACATGGCCATGCGTTCCGTTTCGGGATCCAGCGGCACATCCCCCGAACTGCCTCGCATCGGACCGCCGGTCGGACCGCCCTGCAAAACATTTGAAAAGCCGGGCCCGCTGGCTGCCACAGACTCACCACAATCCCCCGCACAGCCACACCCCTGTCGCGAGATAAACTTCGCAATCAGTTCCTGCGCACTGGTCCGATTGAAAGTAATTCCGTTGGCCAGCAGATCCAGATGATTCTGGATATCGATGAATCGTGTCAGCGGAGTCAGTCGGCCCTGTTCCCGGTAGGCATAGGCGAGGGAATGAGCGTTGGGATGGGCACAGGGCAGCGGGAGAAAATCCGCCTGTCGCCAGATGCCCTGCGACTGATCGGCCAGCCCCTTGATAATGTCCGGGAATGTCACCCGCCGCTCCAGCGTCTCAGGCAGCGGACATCGCCCCACGTAGGTTGCGGGCTGAAAGCTCACGCCAGTAATCCACGGGCGTTCGGCCCCGAATCGCACAATGTCTCCCAGCTGAGCCGTGTTCACGTCGGTTTCCACCGTGCAGACCAGGATCGTCCGAATATCGCGGCGCCCCAGCTCTTCGATCGCCCGCAGCTTCGTTTCCAGCAGCGGCTCACCTCGCAGCGTCTGACTGCTGGCCTCATCCAGCCCATCAAACTGCAGATACACCTCGCAACGCCGATTCCGCTGCGCCAGTTCATCCAGCAGCCTCTGATCCGACGCCAGTCGCACTCCATTGGTATTGATCATCACAATGTCGATCGGCTGTCGACACGCGTAATCCAGGATTTCAACAAACTGCGGATGAATGGTGGGCTCACCACCTGACAGTTGCAGAATCTCCGGACGCCCCTCATATCGCACCAGAAAATCGATGGCTCGCTGACACTCCGCCACCGGCAGGTGCACTCCGCCCGGCCGACTCGATGCGTAGCACAGGGGACACGTCAGATTGCAGGAGGTTGAAATTTCCAGCACTGCCACGCAGGTATGCTGTTCGTGCTCCGTGCACAGACCGCAGTCGTAAGGGCAGCCGCGCTGCGGAGTTACTGCGAAGGAGGCCGGAACCTTCCCCGGCAGACTGTACTCCATCCGATCAAACCAGCGATCATCACTGCAGACAAAATCCTCGCGAACTCCATGCTGCGGGCACTGCTTGCGAAAATACACCCGGCCGTTTCGCGACACAATCTTTGCCGGCACCACCGCAAGGCACTGCGGACACATGCTGGATGTGGCCCCGAGAAAACGATGATCGCGCAGTTTCAGCCCGGACATGTCAGCACCGTTAGTCCCTGTCTACGTCTTTCCGAAATCGCGACCACACCACCATTGATGTCAGTACCAGCACCACCCCCACAATACCCGCTCCGACCAACACAATCAGCGGTGTCGGATCGCTGCCACCCTGACTTGCACCGGCAGCGGTAAAACACAGCACCACAAGACCAATAACTGCACTCAATCCCCACAACAGCACCAGCCCCACCATCACTGCCAACGATGCAAGAAACATTTCGATCCTGCGAGCCACGCTGACGGGCTTACCGCGCCGGGCCCGGTGCGAGGACACAATCAGCGTCCGAAACAGCGGCACCACGACAAACAATCCAAACAGAATCGCAACACCCGGCATGGTCTGAAAAAGCACCAGCGTCACAAGAAAAATCACAAACAGCAGCAGCAGCAAAACCGCCAGTGCTGCCCCGGAGCCGGCACTGACGGATTCGGATACAGAGGCGTCCAGCTGGAATGGATTGCTCACCGAGCTCTCTGTCTCAATCTCTGCAGGGACAGCCGAAGAGGAACGAACCGTCCGCACGGTCGACGAAGACGCCTGCTCCTGTGCCGCAACGGCAGTCTCCAGCGGCGAAAAACATAGCCAGCAGAATGAATCTCCCTGTTTCCGTGAAGCGCCACAGCGACTGCATCGCGAGCCGGACGGAGCAGCACTCATGATTGACGCTCCCGCAGAGAACCCATCATCAGCGATTCAGCCATCTGTCGCACATGCCGGACAATCTGCCCCACAATCACACCGGAAAACACGATTGCCAGCCCCACCACGATCTGATGATAGCGTGGAATAACTGGCAACGGGTCGGCCAGCAGCATTCCCATCGGCCAGCGACTGCAGCCCAGCAGTATCAAATAGCCTGCCAGTGAACAGCCTGCCGCTGCTCGCACCCACGCCAGATTCAAACGCAGCCCCGCCATCATCACAATCAAAAAATAACCACACACAAGGGGACTGGCAGCTCCCGAACTGCACACCAGCACTGCCGTCAGAAAAGCACAGTCGAGGCAGATCGAGACCAATGGCAGACGCTGCGGAAAAACTCGATCCAGCAGCAGCACATGCACTGTCAGACTCCATAGCACCCAGCCGGCAACCACGACTGTGATGGCCAGATGACGCTGAAATGAAATCCCGCCGGCACCACCTTCCTGGAGAAAACCCAGCCAGCTCGTGCCTGCCCCCGCCTGATACCGCAGCAGGTGCACCAGATAAAACAGGGCGATCGTGCAGATTCTGAGCACATTCACTCGCTGCTCGGCAACGTACTGCCGCCAGCGACAAAGGACATACCACGCAGACTCGGACGCGTCCGCTGACATCAATGGCTGAATTCGACCACGCATGGGCACCTGCCTGAAGAAGGCGTGAACTGTCCGCAATTACAGCAGCAGAAACCCTACCAGGAATACAGGCGGACCGCAAGCCGGATACCGCTGAAAGATGCCGTACAGAAACGGCTGCGAGGACCTCCGGCTGCAGTCGCGACAGTCATCAGCCTGACATGGTTGCCCGCTATGGAACGCTCGGTCGCTTCCTTGCTATTGAATACCACGCAAACAAATCAGTCTGCAGCTGCATCCCGCCCTCGGCGTCCCACCCCAGCAGATGCCCCAGTTCCCGAGCCGGCTGATCATCGACCACGTCAAATTCAAGCACCTCAAAACCCGCCGCTTCAAACTGTTCCTTCGAAAAAGGAGATTCACCGTCGGCCCAGGTGATGTACGGTTTATCGTCTGCTGCCTTCGCCGGGCAAAAGTTGTAAATGCAGAACAAACCGCCGGGCTTCAGCATATCAAATACCTGCTGCAGATATTTTTCGTCCGAAACACCCAGCCGGATTACATGGCGAGGACTGGCAGGCTCACGAGCCGGATGAATGTAACCGCGCTTCAATGTGTTTTTCGAGAGGAACAAGTCATATCCCGTACCCGCTTTCTGCACGAGCTCTTCCTCGGCCGGAAAGCGACCATTCAGCAGCAGCACACTGCCACTGCCGCACGGCCCCGAACACTTCTCGTACATCACCGGCAGCAATTCATCCACGTCCACGCCAGTCACCTGCAGCCCCGATTGAGCCAGCATTCGTAAATGCCCAATACTGCCGTAACCGAAATCAAACACTCGAGCCCCCGCCGATGGCGAAAATCCATGCTTCTCAGCCAGATCAAGAACACGCCCGTACGTCAGTGGCGATCCATACCGACCCGCATAGAAAAATGACTCATCCACCAGCACTTCCCGCTGCCCCGACATGATTCGGCGCGGACGAACAGGCTCAAGCTTACCTGCCTGCTCAGCCCACTGCTTGGTCCATTTGCCCTGCAAAAACGGCTGAACCTTCGCAGCCTCTTTTGCCAGTTCTGCGATCACCGAACCGGGCGCCGCGGCTGTCTCCGTTTCCTGCGCCCGAGCCTCCGCAGGTCCGCGCGCGAAACACAGCCCGAGGAACAGCAACCAAAAGAACCGCCGACCGACAGCACCGATGCCACGTCCGGCATCGCACCCGCCACGCCAATCAGCTTCTGCCGATTCCCGCATTGGCTTCCGAGTCACACCCATGTTTCAGTACCCCTTTATACCACTTCCCTCAGGAGAACACTCAAGACGTCCAGGTGCCACGTTACAAGAGAATACCGGCATATGATACCATGAAATTTCCGATACCCGACGCTGTAAAAACCTGCCAAACCAACGGCTGCGGCTGTCAACGATCAGCTCACAAACCCAGAGCCTCAACATAACCAGCCACCATCCGGTCCATCCTGAAATGGGCCTCCGCATGCGTCCTGGCGTTGCGTCCCCACTCGCTCCGCAGCGCCGCATCCTGCGCCAGCAGAATCATCGCACTGGCAAACTCCGATTCCGCTCCGTCCGGCACAAGCTTTCCGTTCACACCATCCAGTACCTGTTCATGCACGCCTCCGTAATCCGTCGCAATGACCGGCAACCCCGCAGCGAGGGCCTCGAGTGACGCATTCGGACATCCCGCCGGATGCGAAATCATCACAAAGACATCCAGCTGCTGCAGAAAGCTGCCAACGTCCTGAACTTCGCCCAGCCAGATCACCGGCAGTCCGGCTGCCAGCCGCCGCAAATCCTGCGCATACGCTTCGCAGTCGCGGTCGGGTGCCCCTGCGATCCATAACTCACAATCCGGCAGCTGCGGCAACGCCAGACGCAATGCTCCGAGCGACTGTTCAAGCTTCTTCTGCGGACTGATGCGTGCTGAAGTCCCCAGGATCACTCGTTCACGCGGCCCGTGCTCCCTCACTCGTGCCGGCAAATCGACACCGTTCGGGATCACGTGCATTTCTGTTTGCAACTGAGCAGCAGCCACCGCACGCTGTCTGCCATATTTCACCACAGCACCGGCCAGCAGCCGTCCGTAATCCCTCGAGCTGCGAATCGGCAGATCAGCTCGCGGCCTCGCAAAGTACCGCTCCAGCGATTCAAAATTCATTTCACCGGGACTGACGTCGAACTTGTGAATTCCCGGCAGCGCATCCGCCAGCAGCATCTTCACCGCCGGCATCACATTCCAGAACGCCACTGCCGCTGGTTGCTCCCGATCAAGTTCCAACAGCAGCGGGTGCATTGCGGCCAGCGACGCCGTCCTGCCAGCCAGCGGCAGCACCATCACCGGAATACCGACCGCCAGCAAATCCAGACGACCCGGAGTCGGGTACTCCGGCACCTCCTGCAGCACTACGGCTCGCACAGGGACTCCGCGGCGCCGCAATTCCTTCAGCAGTCGTCTGGCGCTGGTTTGCGCGCCACCCGTCGACAGATTATTGATGACCAGCAGCAGCCCCCTGCACGCCTGCCGGACATCGCAGCCGACCAGTCGCGGAAAGAACTGCCGGTATCGCACGGACATGGCCCGCAGTGAAAATACCTCCGGCAGTTTAATTGTCATGCCACCTGACTTTTTCAACACTCGCCACACCGTTTCAGCAAACTCAGCCGCCGTCAATTCCGGAGGCAGGACTTCCACAGCAGGACTCGCGGCAGCAATCTCCGGCGTCCCGCCAACGGCAGTGGCAATCACCGGAATGCCTGCCGCGAGAGCTTCCAGATGCACAAGACTCAAACCTTCATAGTCACTGACACTAACCAGTGCATCGCAGCATGACAGCAGGGCCCTGGTGTCTTCCACGCTGCCAATTCGATGCACGTACTCGGCAACAGCATATTCCGTAATCGCACTGTCCAGAAGGGCATCAGCCTGCATGGATTGCTCATGCTGTGACGAACGTTCTCCTGCCAGAATCAGGTGCACAGGGCGATCCTCCGCCTCCTGCTTAAGCAATGCCTGCAGCTCCCCAAGGACCGCTGGCAATCGTTCCAGACGCTTTTGCGGCCGTATATTGGCAACTGCCACTATGACGATCGCATCCGGCGGAATCGCCAATTCCCTGCGCAGCTTCTGCCGGCCAGCCTGTTCCCGCGCGTTCCGCTCACCGGCTGCCTGTCGCGACAGTGCACCGCCCGATTCACGAATGCCGTTCCAGATCGTCCGCACGGGCACTCGTCCAGCACACTGCCCGAGCTCTGCCGTCACACACATGGAACAGCCAATCAGCAGGCTTACGTCCTCCGACGTCAGTGATTCCGTTCCGCTCGTCCAGCCCTGTCGAGCATTGTGCACAGTGAGCATCCGCGGGACCCCGAGAGTGGCCAACTGCCGCAGTTCCGACTGATCCAGCAAATGACAGTGCACAAGATCGACACAGTAACGCTCCAGCACCTTGACAGCAGCAGGCACGCGTTCGTACCGAGCGGGCTGTGGCGGCAGTACCAGGCACCTGTCGGGCACTGGAAAGGCCGTTCTTCCCGGCGCAGCGAGGGACAGCAGCAACGGATTCAGCTCTGTATCTGCCAGCCACTCGCTGTGCAGGTCCAGCGCCAGCCGCTCAGCGCCGCCGCGCTGCAGGCTGGTGATCACCTGCGCGACCCTCAGCCGCTCAAAGATCCGTCGAGCCGTGTGACGCTGCTTGCGGTGAACCTGCCGGTCGCTCTTGAGAATCTCCTCAATGATCGGCTCAAACGCATCCACGATCGACGACCGTGGCTTCGTTTTTTGATACCCCGGCGGCTCGGAATGGCCGAGAATGTTTTCGAGCGTCTGCCAGTGAATTTTGTATTCCCGACACGCCGCTCGTTTACTCAACTCGCCCGTCAAAACGCGACGGCGCACTTCAACCCAAATCTCCATATTGGTGAACACCCGCGTCACTTGTCTCCTCCGGATCGTTCACCCGGAAACCCGCCATGATGACGGCCTTCCAACGAATCACGAAGTCAACAACTGAACATTTGGGCGCTGCACGATTCTACCGCCCGCCACGCACCCGCCGAGCGCCACGGTTTCTCGCCGCCGTTTACAGTGTCTGAAGTCACCCGGATTCGCTGTCAACACGATGCTCGCCGGCGGCAGGCCAGTGTTATCTCCCCTGGCATTTCACGGCAATTCAATCGGCACGTCACAGAACGTGAGCGCCGCGAGGCCGTTCTGACCATACAGCAGGTTTTCCGGATTCCAACGGGCACTGTCCAGATAAGTGATCCGATCCGCCTGCGTACCTGGCTTCAGTTTCAGTCTCACCTGCCGTCCGTCAGCTGCCGTATTCACAGACCCCGACAGCAGCTGTTCGTTTTTTCCATTCAGATAGAATTGGCTGATCAGCTCGGCATCCCAGCGCATCGGCTGATCAAACTCCAGTACCACCTCATTGCGATTTGCATCCGTAAACGATGCGCGCTGCAGATTCGGCGAATCAAACTGCGTCCGCGGCTTGCCGTACAGGTGATGCTGCAGCATCGGCTGCAGGTACTCCGCGAACTTCGCATATCCTTCCGCCGGGAAATGGCAGCCGCCCGGAGGCTTCACGCCCAGTGTCGCAATCACACTCAGATTCGAAAACAACCGAGGCAGCGTCCGCTGAACTTCACGCAGCCGATTGTCCGAACCATCAACCCCCATCGCGCACGACTTTGGCCAGATCTGGAAAGCATAATACTGCTGCACATTCGGATAATCACGCTTCCAGGCTGCCGCCAGAGTCACAAAGAACCGGCGATAAGTCTCATATCCAAATCCACCCGTCGGCCCGTCCGCCCCCTGATCGTTCTCACCCTGGTGCCAGATGACGGCCCGCACGGCATGCGTCAGCCCGGCCTGCTGCACGCGCCACAGCATGCGTCCGTAGATCGTCCCCACATCCGTCGGGTCTGATTCATCGCGCTGATGCTGATCAATTCGCGTTCCCCCCACGGCCCCGTTAATGATGCAGATGGGCATGCCTTCACTCTCAACCAACCGACGGCCCAGCTCCATACCCCAGTAACCAATCTCAGAGCGACCGCCCGGGCTGCGTGCCTCGGCCGGAGCCCACAATTTCAAACGTGCACCGTTCGGATCGCCCGCCGTTGCACCGTATGTCCGTACCCACTCATTTGGTTTAAACGGATTCTCTTTGCCAAAATCCGTGGCAACTGCGTTCGATTGACCAATGATCAAAAAAACATCGCCACAAACCAGGTTGGCAGCCCGTTGCAGTACATTCTCAACACCGCCCCGGCGGCTGCCAAACTCACTGCGATACCGTATCAGCCCGGGCTTCAACCTCGTGGTAAGTCGATACCGGCCCTCAACATCCGGCTGCGCCGTCTCTTCGGCATACAACTTCTCATCCGCATAGACCCTGACAAAGACCGTATCGGCAGGCTCCGTCAGTTGTCCGGCATGCACCAGTTGTCCCCACCACTGGCCGTCTGCCCCCACAGCCTCGCGCCCGATAAACTGACCATCCACCGGCTGCTCCGCCTCCGCGATCGGTCGCGGAACCCAGGCTTCCTGTTCACGCGGTGGTTCCTGGACTTCAATCATCAACGACTGCCGCACAACGGCTCCGCCATTGTCCAGTTCGGCTGTGACCTTCAGCCTGCCACTGCCCTGCGCCCGCTGCAGCACCAGCTTTCCAGACTCCTCAGCGGAAATCGTGGCCACATCATCCAGCACCCAGCGGACATTCAGCGTACCGGCCCCCTGCGCCTGCATCTGCACCAGATTTTGCACCTCAGGCACAATCTCAATCCGAGATCTGCCATCCCAGCGAGCCGGGCCGATCAGTTGAAAGACCGGCTCCGGAACACTGTCCTGGATCGTGATCGCCACTTCCCTGGTGCGGACTTCGCCACCGTAACTGGCTTTTAAAAGCAGCGTCGCCCGCAACGGATCGGCAGAATTTTGCGAGTCACCGCCGGCCACATTCCCCGCGGCCACACGCCCCGCCGCAAACTCCCACGACAACTGATCAGCCGCCACCACCCGTTCGGCACCGTCTCGTCGCAGCAGCCAGAGCACCTTGTCGGCACCGCCGGCCTTGGCAGTGACCATCACCCTGGCGTTCTCTGCAACTACCAGCCGCTCCGGAGTCACAGAAAACTCACTGCCCGCCTGCACCGGGCCGCCGACAAGCAGCTGCCCTGGCTTCTGATTCTCATACTGCAACCGTACCCACTCCGGAGACCTCACGACCGAGGATACACGCACCTCATCGAGGTCACCCTGAAAATCATAGTTGTTGTACCAGCCCCCCAGATAAAGCCGAGCCGGTACCCTGATATTCAATGGACTGCCCCGATCGAGGTTCTCCGCATCCAGCACACCATTAATATACAGCCGTGCCTCACCGCGACGATAAGTATGCACCACCTGAGTCCACTCGCCAGGCACCAGTCGTTGCTTACCGTCCACATTTCCGCCGGAAAAATAGCAGTCCATACGAATGTGCGGCGGACTGCGGAACTGCATCACCACCTTGCCCTGTCCCTGCTCATTCCCCCAGCCGATCAGCGTGGAGTTCATCCGTTCGGCGCGAACCCACAACTCTGTGCTGTGATCCTCTGCCCCCATCGGCAGTGTGGCAATCTCTTCCCCGCCGGACACTCCGCGTCCCTCGTCAAAATGACGCGCTCCCCCAATCACGCCAGCGACACCTGTTGTCCCTGTGTCACTGCTGCTGATTGCTCCGGTGTCATCACGCACCGCATCATGCATGTGCCAGACACCGCGATATCCGTTGGCTTCGTTGAAAACAGCGGTTCCGTCCGATTCGCTCTTCGCTGCCGGGTTGCCCCAGTACATCCGCAGTTCCTGCCGCGCTGCCCCCCGGATCTCCGGAATGCGTACCCAGATACTGGCATAACCGGATTTGGCATCCCAGTGTTCGATCTGATACCTGAGTGATTCACCGCTGGCCGTGGCAAATCGCAGATCCGCCCCATCGGCAGCCGCCTGAGAGAAATCAAACAGGTCGCGGTGCAGTCGCACCAGCAGCGGAAACTGCTCCACACGCACGCCCTCCGGCAACTCAACTCCGTCCGCCGTTGTCAGAATCCACAGCGATCCCGAATGCTGCCAGGCCTGCCAGTCGGCTGGCACGGGGCCCGTGACGGGCGCCGCCTGCGGCAGTCCCCACAGTGATTGCAGCAGTGCAAACATCGCCGGGTCATGCTGCCGCAGTTCCTCAGCATTGAAAGGGAAGAAATCGTTGGTGGAAAAAAACGCTTCTGAGCTTTCTGCAAAATACTCCATCGGACTCGACATGGCATAGGCCCGAACCTGTGCAGACCGGCCGTCACCGAATCGCTGCTCCACCCGCTCATAAATCCCCGCAGCCCTGGCACGCTCGTAAGCCCCCTGCAATGCCTCATTGCCGAAACCGTTCGGCAGCACACGATCGTGCCAGGCATGTGCCAGCTCGTGCAGCGTGAAATTCGGCATCCGCCGCGATTCTTGCTCGAAATCCCGAATGTCCGTGAACTCCACGCCCTTCACCATCGCGGGATCACGCCCGTTGTCCCGCAGCCAGCCGGCTCCGGGATGATATTCTGCCCGCGGAGTCACGCCGGGATATTCCGGAGAAAACCAGAGCGGCACCTTTCGCAATTCCACGACTGCAGCCGCCGGCACCACTCGCACAATCTCCTGCAGCTGCAGTGTCAGCAGCTCCACCGCCTTCGTCGTGGCCTCAGCCTCCTCGTCCAGCAATCGCTGGCTGATGTGCAGAGTCCACCCCTCGACCACCCGGTCCTGCCACACAGGCAACTGAGTCGGATCGGCTGCAGCCACTCTGCAGCAGTTCAGCAGGAGCAACGCAAGGCACATCAGTATGGATCGCATCGACTGTTTCCAACAGGCAGGGGTGTACTGAAGCAGTCTTTTCGGATGACTGCAGGTGACTACTGTAACGAACTGCACCGAGGGCACAAACCGGAAGGCCCGCCATCTCCCTCACATCCCGGCCCCGCTCTGCCCCACCTGACTCTGAGAACGTCGGTCGTCTTCACGCTGCCTTCAGGTTGCCCCGTTACACTCTGCCCCTTCACTTTGCAGGAACTTTTCGCCGTGACCAGAATCGCAATCGTCGGTGGAGGCCCCGGGGGCCTGATGACAGCCTGGCTGCTCAGCAGACTCGCCAATCAGCCGATTGAACTGACGCTGTTTGAAGCCAGCCATCGCACGGGCGGAAAAATTCATACACCCCGATTTCAGAGCCTGCCCGTCAGTTACGAAGCGGGCGCTGCCGAGTTCTACGACTATTCACCCATCGATCACGATCCGTTGAAGTCGCTGATCCACGAACTGGGCCTGTCCATCACACCGATGGGCGGAAACTCGGTCTTCATAGACCGTCGCCGCTATGCCACCACAGACGATGTGGCCACCGGACTGGGCCCTGCGGTGCGTCAGAACTGGCTGACCTTCCACGAACAGTCGCGCGCCAGCATCAGCCCCCGAGAATTCTACGAATCTGACAATTCGGACCCCGGCCCCCTCGCCACAGCCGCACCGTCGATTCAGCCGGCAGTCCGCTTCAGCACCATCCGCGATCGACTGCAGGCACCAGCACTGCAGAATTTTCTGGAAACCATGATTCACAGTGACCTGGCCACCGAGTGGACGCAGACGGACGTCGCTTATGGTCTGCAGAACTACCTGATGAATCACCCGGATTACATGCGTCTCTACAGCATCGCTGGTGGCAACGAGCAGCTCGTGCAGCGACTGCGGCAACTGACGCCCATGAATGTGCAGTTAAACCACAGCGTGCTGGCCGTCAGTCGGGCAGAGACTCAGAAAATCCGTCTGCAGATCAGCCACCAGGACTCGCTCACGGAACAGGATTTCGACTTCGCCGTGCTTTGCCTGCCCATCCGGCCGCTGCGATCCGTCCGTTTCCTCGGCCCCCGGCTGACGCAGGCCATGCAGCGTCACTTCAGACAGTTTGATCATCCCGCACACTACCTGCGTGTCACGCTGCTGTTTCAGCAGCCATTCTGGCAAGGCTGGCTGGCCGATTCGTGGTGCATGCTGGATGCGTGGGGCGGCTGCTGCCTGTACGATGAAACTTCCCGGCAGCCGGATTCTGTCTGCGGAATCCTTGGCTGGCTGTTCGGAGGCGATGCTGCCGTCGAACTCAGCCAGCTCAGTGACGCCGAACTGATTCGCACCGCTTTAAAAACCCTGCCCCACGGACAGCCGGAAGCGGACCAGTTGCTGCTGGAAGGCCACGTGCATCGCTGGATCGAAGCTGTCAGTGCCATGCCTGGGGGTGAGCAGGCGACACGGCTGGATCTGCGACACCAGCCGGATCCGATTGAACACCCCGGACTGGTCCTCGTGGGCGACTACCTGTTCGATTCCACTCTCAACGGAGTCCTTGATTCGGCCGAGTGCGTTGCCGGCTGGATTGCTGCGGAGCTGGAACGAGACAGCCGGCCACCCGCACAGGAAATCGCGACTGACAACTGACAACTGACAACTGACAACTGCCCAGCTTCGAACCTGAACCCCGAAAACTTCTGGAATTTCAAGTGTCACACGCAGATTCAAGTTTCCCCGCGGAAAACCATGCGTCGATTCCCGGATCCACTGTGCAGGCCGTGCTGCTGGCCGAACATCTGCCTGCCGGCTGGCAACCGGCAAAGCTGGGATCCCGCATTTTTCGTCAGCACACCAGTGTCGGCTTTGCGGCACCGGAGCAACTGACGACTGACGGGACAGCTCGGCAGGATCGGGGCCATACCCTGCTGCTGCTGACACTCCCCGACCTCACTCCGGCTGCTGACTTCTCACTGAATCAGCCGCAGACCGATGCTCTGAGAATCTGGGTGGCTGCCGGGGATTCCATTGACGACGGACCATGTGTGTTGATTCAGTTGCAGGGCGTCCTGATGTGTGTGGGCAGTTCCCGCGCCGCCATTTCAGGAACTCCTGACCGCATTCAGGCCGTGAGCGGCAGTGTGCTGGAACACTGCTGGCTGCAGGCACAAATGCTGCGTCTTGAGCAGCAAATTTCCGAACGCTGGCACGAGCTCGATGAAGACACTCCGGCCGCCTTTGAACTGACTGAACCCATGCTGGACCGTCGCCAGCAGCTGCAGGACAGATTCCGGCAGATGATCGCCGCCAAAGCCCTGCTTGCCCGACTGGCTCCGCTGATCGACTGCCCGGCCGTCTGGCCGCCCACTCTGACCACTCAGGCAGCCGAACGACTGCGTGAAAAATCGCGTCTGTCGGACCGACTGCAGTTTCTGCGTGATCAACTGGAAGTGTTTGAACGAGTCTACGAACCCTGCGGACAGCGAATCAGCGATTTCCTCAGCAGTCGCAAAAGCCACACACTGGAATGGGTCATCATCGTGCTGCTGGCCTTTGAAACGCTGCTGCTGGTTGTGGACCTGCTCAGCAGCCTGTCTGCAGGCACCTGACCGGCAGGCCGTCAATCGCCCCAGCTTCACCCCGTGTTTTTCAGATGGTTCTTACCGATGCGTTATCGTTCCATCGATCTGCTGCGAGCCTATGCAATCGCCGTGATGGTCATGGTGCATTTTCTTGAGAATCTGTCCGGCACACGGGACTGGAGCCCCGACGGATTCGGAGCCCCGATCTTCGCCTTTCTCAGCGGAGTCAGCTACCACCTGTGGCTGGCCAGCCGTCAGCAGCGTGGCTGTTCGGCTGACCGGATATCCAGAGAAACCATGCGGCGCGGGCTGTTTCTGATCGGGCTGGGGTTCGTCTTCAATGCCCTTGTGTGGCTGCCCGAAGACCTGTTGACGTGGGACGTTCTGACGTTCCTTGGCAGCAGCATGCTCGTGCTGAATGTCGCCCGCCGCATGCCCGCACCGGCGCTGCTGCTGACCATCGTCCTGTCAGTCCTGCTCAGCCCTGTCATGCAGAAACTTGCCGATTATAGTGCCTGGTGGCTGAATGGATACTTCGAAACCGAACAGACTCTGTCCGAGCTGCTGACGGGCTTTCTGGTCACCGGTTACTTTCCAGTTTTTCCTTGGATCGCGCTGCCACTGGCTGGTTTTATGTCTGCGCCAGCGCTGCTGAATCCGCAGGGTACCGGGTCGAAAGCGGGGAAATACTGGCTGCTGACGTGCCTTTCACTGACCGTGCTGGTCGCTCTGGTGCTGACGCTGCGATGGACCACGGCCTGGGGCCGACTGTGGCTGCCGGCCTGGACCATGTTCCCCGCCTCGCTCACGTACATGTCAGCAGCCCTCGGCATCGTGGTCCTGCTGCTGGCCGGACTGCACAACCGGATTGATCAGCGGCAGGCCTGGCGAATTCCGGAGTGGCTGATGTCTGGCGCTCAGCGTTTCAGTCGATTTTCACTGTCCATCTATCTGCTGCACCACGTTGTACATCTCTGGCCGCTCTGGCTGTACGGACTTTGGCAGACCGGAGAACCCACAGCGTACTGGGGGCAGGCACTTTCGTGGTGGCCCGCATTTTTTCTGTCAATGCTGTTTTTGCTGATCTGCGACCGGCTGCTGCTGCGAGTGGAGCGACACCGCGTCCCGACGATTGAAAACCTGCTGCGCTGGTTGTGCGAGTAACTCAGTAATGATGCGCCGAAGACAAAAGTGGGAATGTGCCGTGAGACGGCACATTTGGAACGCAGAAAAAGGTGTGTTTTTTTAGGGCAGATCTCGGGCTGGAAAGCCCGAGCTACGTCTGCTCCCTGTTGTCAGTCCGACTCGGGCCCCAGTGCTGCTTCACTGCACAGCATGCTGCCACGGCACTGCCCACCGCAGCTCCGGTAAGATGAGCCAGTGGCACGGGAACAAACGATCGGTCGCTGACGAACAACGTCTGCCCCGCATGGATCTCAGCGGCAATCTTCAGAAACTGACAGACGACCGCCAGTCCCGCGACGGACGCAATGACCCGCCTCCCGCTGCTCCACTCCTCCTGCAGCAGCATGGCGGCAGCCAGAGCAAACAGTGCCGAGTCAACTCCGCTCAGCCCTCGATAGCATTGCAGTTCGGGCGCCGCCACCATCACGACCAGCGGGATCAGGCCAGCGGACCAGAACAGCACCCGTCGACAGGCTCCCGGCCAGCGGCTCTCGCACATCCCACCGGCCGAAAGAAACACCACCGCATCCCACAGGCAGTGGTTCCAGGACCAGTGCAGCAGGTGACTGGATGCCAGTCGCCACAACGAGCCGCACATCAGGTCGGCAAACCGCAGCTCCAGCAGAGACTGCAGTGTCGGACTAAGCTGCAGCAGAATGGCGAGCGCCCCCAGCAGCAGGATGGTCGGTGCCGCAGCAAACCCCGCATGCAGATCTGCGGCCAGTGCCGCCGCCGTATCAATAAAGCGGCGACCGTTATGGTCACGGTCGCCGCAGGTCCCCATCGCGCTCATCGTTTCAGTCCTTCACTCAGACCTGCTCAGAACCACGAACGCTTCGTCGTCGAGCAGCCCACGCTGCTCCTGCGAACCCCAGTGCCGCCAGTGCCGACAGCGGATCAATCGCTCCGCCGCCACCACCACCGTGAAAGCGGACATTGCTGCCGCCGTTCGGCGCTGAAACAAACGGGGCACTCGAGGACGTTGATGGTGCACCTGGCGAATTGTTCCACACCAGGTCACCCGGCTGCACTGACGGCGGGGCTGCGGCCTGAGTTGTGGTGTCGACCGAATTCGTCGGCTGCCCCGCGGCTGCATCCGCTGGAACGGCTGCGGTTGCGGTCTGCTGGTCACCGTTTGGCGTCGGCCCTGTGCGAGCCAGTGCTGCATCACGCAGCATTTCCAGCTGCTGCGCCAACTGAACTCGGGCCGCATCATCACGCTGAAACCGAGTCGCATTGCGACGGGCAATCTGCCACCGCTGAAACTCAGAATCATTCTCCAGCACCAGAAAGGACGCATATTCACTGACGATCGAATAACCCTCGCACAGCGAAACAATGTCGGCTGTCAGCTGAGGCGTTTCGCCGGAACGACGAATCTCACCCATCTTCTGCTGCACCTGCTCGTAAGCCCACATCCGCTCAATCTCGGGGTTGCGGTCGTCCCGCTCCGGCAACTCCACATCCAGCGACTGATTCATCGGCTGACCAAGAATCGTTGCCGACACAGTGACTTTTGCCGGACCGGATTTGCGATAACGACCGTAGATTCGCAGCGGAGCACCGTGAAACAGGTCGGGCAGTTGGCGCGGAGTCACGTCAAACACGTCCGCACCCTCGAGCTCAATCTTCACATCAATCGCAGCCGGACGCATCAGCTTGCGTCGAAACAACTGCGCCTGCCGGGCAAAATCGTCTTCCTGCGAGACGAAGGCAGCCAGCCCGCCTGCCCCTTCTGCCATCTGCTTCAGCAGCGGTCGATTGACCTCATTGCCAATCCCGACGCAGAACACCCGCACGTTGTCCGGAGCCTGCTCAATCAGCTGCACCAGCTCCGCCTGCTCACGAGCCTCGGTCATCCCATCAGACAGCAGCACCACGTTGAGTGGTCGATCCGCATCCCGAAACTTGTAGGCCGTCTGCAGAGCCGGCCGCAGCACAGTGCCACCTCGCGCCCGCTGCGACCCCAGATACTCACGAGCAGATGCCCGAGTCGCATCCGAAACAGGGGTCAGAGTGCCGAAATGCAGTTTGGGATCGCTGCTGAACGTCAGCACTTCAAAGCGGTCCTCGTCTCCCAGGGCATCCAGAAACGACTCCACCGTGGCGCGAGACTGCACCAGCTTGCCCTCAGCCGCCATGCTGCCGGAAATGTCCACCAGAAACACATAGTCCATCCCACCTGCCGTCGACTCCAGCTCCGTCCCCGCTGTCATTGTCATCAGGAAATAGCCGTCAGACCCGGGCTGTTTCGAGGTGATCAGGTCGATCCCCGTCCGCGGACGCTCAATGTCAAAACCCAGCACCACATCCCGTTCCAGGCTTCCACCGGCCGTCTCAAGGCTGGCACGCACGTATTCGGGGGAATGCTTCGTCATGACAAATTCGTCGTTGTGCGAAGGACTGAACAGCTTCTGCACCGGAATCTCGCTCTTCACATCGACCGTCATTGAAAATCGACCGTGCACTTTGGCGTCGATGCCCGGTCGGGTCGTGGTGGCCAGCGGGTACACATAGGTCGCCGTGTCATGTTCAAAAGCCAGCTCCTGCTGCCATGTCAGCCAGATTTCCTGCTCAGCCCCCGCAGCAATCGGAAAGATCCGCAGCTCAAACGTGCGAAAGTCCGTCTGTTCAAGCAGGCCCGGATCGCGCTTCACAGCTTTGTAGCTGTTGTAAATCTCACGAGCCCGCTTTTTCTCAACAACCTCGCCTGTCATTTCCCGGCCGCCGATCATCATGCGGAAATTGCTGACACTGGCCCCGGCCGGCACCGGAAAGGTATACAAAGCCTCCACCACTCGCTGCTCGGTGTTGCGGAACACCTGATGCACAGTCGTCACCGCAATCCCGTTGTTGATCACCACACTCACATCGTGCTGTTCAATCTTCAGCACTCCGCCCAGGCCACCGTCCGCGATCAGCAGGCCGGAAGCCCTGGCTTTTTCATCGCCGTTCACCGTCAGCAGCACTCCCGCCAGCAGTACTGCCACACCCCAAGCTGTCTTACCTGGATCTGACCAACGTTTCATAGCTCGTCTCCCTGAACAGAAGTTGCACAAAAGCACTGTCTGAACGAGAATGCACTTTTGGTGCCGTTCAGAAACATCCGGCGGCAACGGCTGAAAACAGGCTTTTCTCTCGTGTTTTCTGCATTCCCAGGATCATTAGTCAGCACTGCATGGCAAAAAACGCCAGTCCGGTGCTCATTTAATGCCACCCAAATTGTCCGGAGTTGCAGATATGAAAACTGAAACTGCGAGTTTCCGGCTGGTGGTCTGCACACTGATGGTGATACTGCAGATGCTGGCGCTGCGGGCAGCAGGGCAGCCCTGGTTCTGCCGGTGCGGCAGCGGCGCAGTCTGGTCGGGTAACGTTGTTTCCAGCCACAATTCGCAGCACCTGCTGGATCCCTACGCTTTGACCCACGTGCTGCATGGTGTCGCGCTGGCCGGTCTGCTCTGGCTGCTGCGGGGCTGCTGCACGCCCGCCTGGCGTTTTGCCCTCGCAAGTCTGCTGGAGGCAGCCTGGGAAATACTGGAGAATTCCCCGATTGTCATCGAACGCTACCGCACCGCCACAATCTCCCGGGACTACTACGGCGACTCGGTCATCAATTCCATCGGCGACCTGGGTGCCTGCATGGCCGGCTTTTTGCTGGCGGAACGACTCGGGCTCAAACGCTCACTGCTGCTGTTTGCCATTGTCGAACTGCTGCTGCTGTTCTGGATTCGGGACTGCCTGACACTGAATGTCGTGATGCTGCTGTCGCCTGTTGAAGCCATTCGTGACTGGCAGGCAAGCGGCCTCCACTGACCCTTACAACTCCCTCTGGACCCGCAACCAGGGTCACTCTACACTGTCTGTTGCACACGCAGCAATGCGGCCAGCACATCATTCACACAGCCTGCCCGATGGCGGCAGTGTTACCGGGAACAAAACGCAGCTTCGTCATTCCTGCCAGCGACTTTCCCCGCAATCTGAAATCTCGGAACCTTTCGGGCGCTCCCATGAAGCTGCAGACTTCGATTCTGTTTCTGCTGGCAACCCTCAGTTGTGGCTGCTCGTCCGACCTGTCGTCCCGCTGGGCCATGGATGACAGTGAATACGCCAGCCGATACAGCAGGCCGTATCCCGGAAATGACTTGAAAAAACTGGGACGGAAGCTGAAACAGTCGTCCGATGCCCGCCATGTGGCGGATTCCGCTGCACTCTATGTCGGTGCCGGAGCCAGCGATGCTCCGTTCACACTCGGAGCAGATATCGGCCTGCTCAGATTCTCCAGCGATTCCATCGAACAGCGATTTGGACTGCGCGGCCTGGCGGGGACCGGGGAAAAGGACCTGCTGACCGGCCTTGACACAGGCCTGCGTTTTCATCTGCCCACGCGCCTCTCGCCATTTGTCGGAGTTGGAGTTTTTGCCGGAGGATCAACTTCCAGAACACCGGCCGAAGACGACAACATTGACAACGACCGTGACCACAGTACCGACGAGGACGGAGAAACAGCGAAGCACAGCAAGCTGTATGCTGCGGTGTATCCTGAAGTCGGAGTCAGCTGGTGGCTGAGTTCCCGGTCCCGCGCGACGCTCAGTGTCCAGCACCATTTCTCCACCTCCGGTCGCGACGAAGATTACACGTTCTTCGGGCTGACGCTGGCCAGCCGAGTCCGGTTCCGCGATCCTGATGTACCCGCACGCCAGCCAGTACCGGAGACCGACAGCTCGGAAGCAGACAGCCAACAAGTATCAGCAACCACCACGGAAGCCGCCGAATGGACAGACCAGAGCGAAGTCGAAACGCCGCTGGAGTGGCTCGAAGCATCTGAAGTTTCAGACGCTGAATAGCTGCGTTCAAGTGCATTGAAGTTCTGCCCCAGGGGACACGATGAGTCGCGATCCTCACCAGCCACGAATCCTGATCAGCCGGTGTGCTTTCGCACTTCTGCTGATCGCTGCCTCACTGTCAGCGTTGCGTGGAACTTTGATTCTGGCCCAGTTACCGACTGGCACTTTTACCGCTCCGAACTGCCATTTCGACGTGGTTGTGTACCACGCCGGCCCGGCGGGAATGGCGGCGGCCGTTGCCGCAGCCTCCGAGGGCTGCTCCGTGCTGCTGGCCGATCCAGCACTCGTGGCTGCACTGCCGGCGGCCGATTTGCCAAACATCACCATCCGCCAGCAGACAGAGATTGTCCTCGTCCACCGTCCCCCGGGCACCGACCGCATCACTGGCATCACACTGCAATCCACCACGCAGCCCAATACCGCCGCCAATGATCGACAGACGCTGAACTGCGGCATCGTCATCGATGCCTCGGACACAGGTGACCTGCTGGAATTGTGTGGTGAGGCCAGGCGCTGCGATCCGATTCCCGGCCGTCCATTTCGACAGTCACTGGCCGTCGCACTCCTGCAGCCAAACGCTGCGGACCGGTTGACTGATGCAATCAGCGAACCAATCCCTGGGGAAGCCCGTACGCTGCTGCACGCAGACTCCATAGCCTGCCGCATTCCAGCGATCGAACCGGAACACACCGTCAGCGCTCCGGGGCAGGGCCGCGGTGTCGCCTTCAGGCCCCCGCGGCCTGCTACCTTTATTCAGATCCCCTCGGATCTGATTGTTCCGCGACACCTGAAAAACCTGCTGGTTCCGTGTGGCTTCAGCTCACTCGGGAAAGCGGCGGGCTTCGCAGCAGCACAGGCCCTGCGGGAGCAGACCTCTGTCCAGCAATTGTATGTTCCCGCCCTGCAGCAGCAGCTGATCGCGGCCGGCTGCTCACTGACCCATGTCAGTGATGTGCCCCCGAACCATCCTGACTTTGCCGCCGTGCAGTGGTGGGGACTGCAGGGGGGATTCCACGGTCTGCACAGAACTCCCGTTCCATTCCAGCTTCCTGATATGCACTCAAACCAGTCCGTCGCTGACAGCCCCGACCATGCTGCCCGGCTCGATCACACCCTGTCACCGGCACTGGCAAAACGCTGGCAGACCATCGCTGTGATCGCCGGCGTTCCGCCGCAGCAATTGCTCGCGGCCACTCCCGCCACCACTCGCGGTGACTTCATCCGCCACGCGTGGTCGACTGCCATGCGCATTCCGCCGGCACAGTTCGCTCGCTCAACATCGCCTCACGCGGCTCCGCGAATTAACCCGGCTGCTCTGCCCGGGACTCACCCCCCCGGCGAAGTCGATAATCAGCAGCTGGCAGCTCTGGTGATTCGAAATGCTGACATGCTGCCGGGTATCGTGGTTGATGACTGCGATGCGGAGCTGCAGGGAGACTGGCAGTACTCAACCCACACACCGCCATATGTCGGACGCGGCTATCTGCACGACATGAACGCAGGCAAAGGCAAGAAATCCGCCACTTATCGCCCGCACCTGCCGACCGACGGCTGGTACGAAGTTCGGCTGTCCCACTGTCGCAATATCCGACGTTCGACCAGCACGCTGATTACCATCAGTCATGCCGACGGTCACACCAGCCTGCGACTGAATCAGCAGCTCGCTCCGGAACACGCACAACTGTTCCGCACACTGGGACGTTTTCGCTTTACCGCCGGCAGTCAGCACTGGGTTCGCATCGCGAATGATGACACCACCGGAAAATATGTGATCGCCGATGCCGTGCAGTGGATTCCGGTCGATGCTCCGGTGAGCCGCACAGGCCCCGGAGATTGACAGCGGGCTCAGGCCTGCCCGAGGTGTTTGCGGACCTGACTGGCGGCGGAGGAAATGCTGGTGAGCAGGTCGTGGATTTCCTGAGTCTGCTGTGCGAGTTCCTCGAGGGCTTCGGGGGAGTGACTGCGGTTTGCTGTGTCGACGATGATGCGTTCGAGTTTGTGCAGTTTCTGCTGGAGCGATTCAGCGAGCAGGGGTGCGAGGTCACGAGCGGCCTGGCGGACGGGTTTTGTCAGGTTCTGCAACATTTCGCGTTCGGCATCGCGAGCGGGCGGAGTCAGCACGCGGGGGGCGGTGCTGGCTTTCTGTTGCAGGGCTTCGAGATCGACCAGTCGTCCGAAAGGTGACGAGCTGCTGCGGGCGACTTTCTGAGCACCCTGAATTTCGGCCAGCATGGCTTTGGCGCGAGCAGATTCAGGCTGCAGTCGCAAAACGTCGTGCAGGCACTTCTGCGCGAGTCCCAGATTCTTCATATCCCAGTACGTGCGAGCCAGTTGCAGGTGGGCATCCGCGAAATCCGGGTTGATTTTGAGGGCCTCTTTCCACGCAGAGATGGCCATGGTCTGCATTTTGAGTGCCCGCTGGGCGATCCCCATGTTGTACCATGCGTCAGCGCAGCGACGGTCCTTCTGTACTGCCCGTCGGAAGATCTCGATGGCCTTTTTGTGTTCACCCAGTTTATTGAGTGCCGCGCCCAGATTGACCCAGCCGGCAATGCACTGAGGGAAATCGCGAGTCAGCGTTTCGAAGGACGTGCGGGCGGCCTCCAGCTGGCCGGCACGAAAGCAGGCGGTGCCATGCAGCAGCAGGCCATCTTCGTTTTTGCTGAGTTCCGGCAGATTCTGCAGCAGATCAATTGCCTGCTGAATCTGCCTGCTGCGAATCAGACCGCGTGCCTGCTGCAACTGTGCGGCCAACGGATTTGGTGAATTCATTTCCGATCCCTTCAGGTGGGTGGGAAATTGAGGAAAGCCGGGAAATCCGGCGGGCGAGTTCAACCGGATCGTTGTGGGGAGGGAGTGATTCGGTGATTTCTGCGTGGTTGTCGGCGGGGAGGCAGGGATTGCCACTGCCGGCGTGGCTGGGGTGGCGCATGCAGCGACAGCTGCCAGACGTCAGCGTGATTATACGGTTGCGGGGGACCCGGAAGGAATCTCGGTTTTCCAAAAAAGCCGGAAAAGCAGGCCGAAGATCTTTCCCGGCTTGCCAATGTCAAACAGGGAAAGACAGCGCGGCGAGAGATTTCATGTTTCAAGCGGCAAATCCAGGTCCGCCGATCGAGAGCAGCGGAAGCGCGACTCGCCGTGGGAGCGTTTCCGAAATGTCGCTCGAATTATGGAATGCGCAGGTACAGGATGTCCGGAATGACGCTGCGAAAGCTTCTGGCTGTCGTACTGACGGCTGCTGGATTGTTTTCTGGTGCCAGGGCTGAAGAAAGTGGTCGTCGCCAGACGCCCCTCGTCCGCGCGGTGCAGCAGTCGCGGCATGCAGTCGTGAACATCCACACGGAAAAGACGGCAGCCGAGGAAAAGGATGCCCGCTTCTTCAATCCCCGGTCACGCAAAGTGACCGGCATGGGCACCGGAATTGTGCTTGACGAACGTGGCTACATCGTCACCAACTATCATGTCATTCAGGATGTTGACCTGGTCACAGTCACCCTGTTCAATGGCAGCAGCTATGACGCTCAGGTGATCTCATACGATCGGCGGCAGGACCTGGCCATCATTCGAATTGAGCCTGATGAGCCGATGCAGGTACTGCCCATCGGAACTTCGAGCGATCTGATGGTGGCCGAAAATGTCTACGCCGTGGGCAATGCCTTCGGTTACGAAGACACAGTCACTTCCGGGATCATCAGCGCTCTGCACCGAGATGTGGAAGTTGATGAAGTGCAGTCCTACGAGAATCTGATCCAGACGGATGCCAGCATCAACCCGGGCAACAGCGGTGGACCGCTGCTGAACCTTGATGGTGAAGTCATTGGCATCAATGTGGCCATTCGGTCAGGAGCACAACGGATCGGGTTTGCCATCCCGATCGACGACGCGCGGAGGACGATCGCCCGCCTGCTGAGCTCCGAAAAACTGAGCGGACTGAGCCATGGAGTGGTGGCGGAGGATGTGAAGACGGCGGACGAGTGCAAGCTGGTGGTGCGTTCCGTGGCCCCGGAAAGCCCGGCCCAGGTGGCCGGCCTGCAGGCCGGTGATGTGATCACAAAAGTCCGCGATATCACAGTGCTGGACGGCGTGGACCTTGAGCGAGCGTTATTGGGTGAGGCGCGGGGCAAGTCCGTCGATGTGGTCGTACTGCGGGACGGACGCCCACTGACTCGTCAGCTGCAGCTGGATGCGGCAGCACCGGCTGCTGCAAATGTGGCGGCTGTCGAGCCTCGCGAAAAGCCTGAAGGCCAGCGAGTGGCGGCCCGACCAGCCTCAGTCCAGAAAAAGTCCGAGCCCGCCGTGGTCGATGCTCCGACTCCCGCCGTCGATGCCGGACTCGATCGCGCCTGGGCCGTGCTGGGGATTCGCCTGCGCCCGCTGAATGAGACTGAACGGCTGGAAGTGACAGGCAGGTCATTTCCAGGTGCGCGGGGCCCGGTTCGCTACAATGGCGGGATGAAGATCACCAGCGTGCGGCCCGACAGTGTAGGAGCAAGCCTGCTGCGCGAGGGAGATGTGCTGCTGGGCCTGGATGGCTATGAGACTGTCAGTTCGGGAAATCTGGGTTTCATTCTTGGCGAAGGTCGAGTCGCCACATTGTCGGGGATGAAGTGTCAGTACTACCGGAAGGGCGGCAGTCCGCTGGAAGGCCTGCTGCACCTCAACCGATGACTCGGACGCGGTTCGGCTGTGTCGATCAGCAGGTATTTCCGGACTTTGCCCGGGACAGGGAATCTGGCGGTCACGCCGTAAAAAATCTTGCCGACTCCGCAGCGGAAGTGTACGGGCGAACAGATAAACTTGCGAATCTTGACGAAAGCGAACGCCGGACTGGATTCCGTTCTTTCAAACGCGGAAACTGTGGAGTAAGTAGGTTCATCAGAAACTGCGCTGTTTCGGCCGTCCTGGGGTAATTCTGCGCCTGCGGTGTTCTCCAGGGTGGTCGGTGTCTGGCGGTGCAGGGGTTTCCAGAAATCCACCAACAGGGCTTGCTGCGGGCCGGAACAGATTCGGCGAGGCAGCAGCGGCGCAATTGACATGTCAACGACGTTTCGAACCTGCCCGGGCTGCCAGTCGATGATTCTGTCGGACACCGACGAGTGTCCGCAGTGTGGGCATACGTTTTACCAGCGGCGTGGCAGTGATGTTCAGCCCACGACACCGCAGGTTCGTCGCGGGACGACGGAAGTTCGGGTGGGGTGTCCGCACTGCGGCGAAATGGTGCGTGCGGGTCTGGTGCGTTGCTGGAACTGCAACGGATTCATGAAGGAAGAGATTGCCGCCCGTTACGCTGACCTGACGACGAATCCTCAGAAGATCATCTACAGTATGATTCCTCTGGAGGAGCGTACGGACTATCTGCCAGCTCGTGCTGGCCAGGCAAATGACGACAGTGACGGGTTTACTCTGGCCGACGACGTGTTGTCGGATTCTGTTCAGGGCAGTGGCTTTGCGCAGCCGGCGACCTCCGCGAGTGCTCCGATCGCCGACCTTGCCGCATCGCCTGATCGTCCTCAGTCCACGACTCCCGGCGGCAAGGGTGTCATTGCTGATGCTCTGGTTTCCGACTCTTCCTCAGCGGACAAGTCTGCCGGAACTGGCGACAGGCCCGGTGCTGCTGCCGAGAAGTCTGCTGACGGGGCGTCAGCAAAGTCTGGCAGTGGTGGCACGGATGATCTGTTTTCGATTGCCATGCAGGAACAGCGTGAAGACCGGCGTCGCCGCAATGAGCGACAGGCAGAGCGTGCGAAGCGTCAGATGCTGCTGCCTTGCAAGTGCGGTGCGTGGGTGCGAGTGACGGACGAAATGGCGGGCAAGGTGGTGCGTTGCCGTCAGTGTCGGCAACCTGTCCAGGTGCCTGAAATCCGTCGCCGCGTGACCGAGAAGAAGGAAGAATCCACAGTTCCAAAACTGGACGTCACATGGGTTAACGACGTCTGGTTCCACGTATTGACGCCGACCAGCGTTGTGCTGAAGCCGGGCAGTGCTGCGGCACAGCACACGGAAGCGGACATTGCCATCACCGACACGGGCGTACACATCATCGCCTTTGAAAGCGGTGAGAAGAAAAAGAAGTCCCTGCTCAGCTTTGGCTCTTCGGACAAGAAGCAGGACCGGACGGCTCACCGCAGGCAGGTGCGGGACCAGATTGCCGCAACAGGCCAGCTGGCGGGACTGACCGGCTGTGACGTCCGCAGCATCGGTGTCGATGACATTCGCTCGCTGAAGCTTGTGCAGCCGATCGTGAAGGTTCAGGAATCCATGTTTGCGGGCGTTCCGATTTTCGGAGAAGGCCGCATCGCCGTCTTTCTGCCGATTGCCCGCGAGCAGGGGCAGCAGGCTTACTGCTCCTTTACGATCTCCGGCTGGCGGATTCTGGCAGCCCGATTGAAGGAACTGTTTTCGCTCGAACTGCCGACAGCTGAAAATGGTGTTCCGGAGGCTGAAAAATCCGATACCCACAGCTGCTTCGTGAATCAATCGAAGGTGGAATGCATCAGGAACGTGGTGTATTACCAGCAGGATTCCGGATTTGAGCTGGAACTGTCCGGGTTTCGCTGCACGGCCTGTGGAGCCGTGGTCAGCGAAGAAGGGCGGAAGAAGAACAAACTGGGTGGTGCCAATGGCAGCGGGATCGCCAAAGCGAAATGCCCAAAGTGCAGCGGCAAAATGGGTGAAGAGAAGTTGTTCCGTCTGAAGAAAGCTGCTGAAAAGCCAGCGGCCGAGTGATCAGTGGGCTGCTGGCCTCAAAGGCTGCTCCATCACCAGATAGCCGGCATCCCGGAAACCCAGGTTTCGGTAGCACTCCTGCGCCGCCGCATTGCTGTGTTCCACGTACAGTCGCAGACACACCGGATTGTCTTCCTGCTGCACCACTGCCGTTGCGAATTGCAGCAGCCGCTGGAAGACCTTCCGGCGGCGGCAGTCTGACTGCACATAGACGCTCTGCAGCCAGATCATCCAGCCATTCCGCCAGTCGCTCCATTCGCGAGTCAGCATCAGTTGGCCGATGACCAGTTCGTCAGTTTCGGCAACGAAGTAGCGGACTTCAGGGTACCGCTGCAGACCTCCCTGCACTCCGGCCAGCACCAGGTCCCGATCGAGCTGTCGCTGTTCAGTTTCCCACGCGAGTCGGCAGTTGAACTCGGCGAGGATTGCGGCGTCGCTGAAATCAGCCGTTCGGAATCTGAATTCCATGGTCAGGGTCCTGAGCACAGTTCGATGACGTGGTTGTCGGGATCGAGCAGAAACACCTGCACGGCACCATCAGGTCTGAGTTTGGCGTCGTCCATCAGTGGAACGCCTGCGGCCTTCAACTGAGCCGCTGCGGTTCGCGCATCAGGCACGGCAAACGCGACGTGGTGGTTTCGAGTGCTGCGCTGCAGAACTTCGACCGGGAAGCCGGCCGGGCCACTGAGATCATGTTCCAGGATCAGATGGATCAGTGTGGCGCCGGCCTGAAACCAGCAGCCGGCGAAACTGAAGGCTGGTCGCGGCACTTCCTGCATGCCGAGCACATCCACGTAAAAGCGGCGACTGCTGGCAAGATCCCTGACAACGAATGTGACGTGATCAAGCCGCAGTACTGTGACGACAGAGGCCGGCATTGACGGGTTCCTGTGCTGGGAGTCGAACTTCCGGGAAGACAACCCGCGGAAATTACGGAGCAGAGTTGGCGCGAACGTAGATGTTTGCAAACTGAGCAGGACCGGCCGCTGACAGTGAAAACGCGGTTTGCGTCGCCGCAGCATCCGCCAGCACCGTTTTGCCATTCACCTCGATCGACACACGACCGGACTTCACCTGCAGCTGGATGCGTGCCCAGTCGCGGCCACCCAGTTGCTCGGGCGACAACTGCTGGCCGGCAACCGTCACCGACTGACAGCCGTCACCCGGTCGTACATCCACAAGAAATGTTCGCTCGGCAATCGCTTCCTGACTGAGCAGCACAGTGTCCGCTGCGACAGTTGCGCGACCGTCGTAATTGAGCGTCCAGTCGTGCGCCTGCCAGTGCTGAGCCCCGGCAGCCGTCGGCAACCAGCCACGCAGATTCAATCCCGTGTAAATACTGCGAAAACCTCGCGATGCCACCGCCACGTGCTCAGCCGCTACCGGAGTCTCCGGCAGTTCCTGAATCCGCAGGTTGCGGTACTGCACCGTACCACCTTCCGATTCAATGCAGATGTAACCCTTCCGCGGACTGGCGTCCGTACCGCGAGTCACGACTTTGCCGTTCACCGCCAGACTGATCGCCCCGTCACGACACTCAATCCGATAATGATTCCACTCAGGAGACGCCTTCGCTCGCTCCTCGGTTGGAAACGCGCGACTGCCACCACGCCCATTCACCGGAGTCATCGTCGCTCCGTGAATCGGAAAGATGTCCCCGTGAGTGGTGTGTCCCTTACCCTGTCCATACCCATGATCCAGCACCTGCACTTCAATGCTGCGATGAAACGGTACGCCCTTCGACGTGATGTCGTCTGCCCACACAAAAATACCGGCGTTCCCGCCCGGCACCATGTGCCGCCACTCAACCTCAAGAATAAAATTCTGGTACATTCGCTCCGTACGCAGCTCGCCCGTCGGCCGGCCGCTGCACACCAGCATCCCCTCCCGTATGCTCCAGGTGTCCCGCGGCGTATTTACCAGCACCCAGCCTGACAAATCACGCCCGTTGAACAACGGCTGAAAGCCGTCCTGAGCCACCACCGCAGGCGGAGCAGCAGGGAGCAGGCAGAGCAGGGCAAGTGACGTCAGGATTGCGCGGCTGGATGTCATGGCGGGAAGCTTTCAGCAGTCGGGAAGAATGTCAGTCGGTCACAACAGATTGCGTGGCGTGACCGTTCACTTTTTTAAGTGGAAGTAAGCGTGAATGTGTGGCTGGCCGCGGAAATACCAGACCATTTCGGGGCTTTCAATCTGCCACGTGTCCCACACCCGATCGTTGCCGATGTCATAGCGACCGGCAAACCAGGAAACATGCAGCTGATCCACCAGACCGCGTTCCTGAATGGTCTGCATGGTGGCCACGACGTCGTCTGCACGGAACATCGCCAGCATGCGTTTCATGGTGTCCAGAAACAGCTGCTTCTGGTCTGCACTGAGGCTTGAGCAGGCCAGTC
>SXGQ01880759.1_pt1 | contig 37037 bp, 58 predicted proteins | sample 3178371 | NCBI WGS metagenome assembly SXGQ01 (sample SAMN11356859, study PRJNA531348) | freshwater metagenome | isolation source: freshwater sample F1-20 | place: China: Fuxian Lake, Yuxi | collected 2017-12-25 | reverse complement strand
ATATTCTTCAATTTGAGAATTTTCTTTCCAATTAGGAATACTCGTATTTAACCAAGTTGTTATAACCGATTTAATGGTTTGTAATCTCATTTTGGATAAATCACCATCTTTCATACCGGGAGGTGGTGTGGAATTAGATTCACTAGATTCAATATATAAATTAATATCACCACCTTGATTATCCGTATAGAATTTTTTTAGTGGTTCTAATTTCTTATAAACGTCATTAACATTCAAACTTTTAACATCGTATTTACCTTGTTGAAAATCTGCACCAAAATCTATTCTCAATCTACCATCATTTGATTCTTGTTCAAACAAAAATTTAGAATAAAGACTTTTAATATAATTCTTCTCAGATTCAGTAATAATAAATTTACCCATAAACATTTTTCTTATAAATATATCTTACTCTTATAAAACAAAATCCTATTTAATTTCTCAAAAATAATTTGACTGTATAATTTCCCTTTTATATGATTGAAACATGGGAAAATATAGAACATTATTAGAACAAAAAGATTACCTAAATATGAATATAGGTGATATGATTAGGTCCGTAGACCTTAGTGGAAAATCAAAATATGTTGAATTATTTACTAAGTTATTAGAAGATAAATTTAACAAAATTGGTGAATCCGCCTATGAATTTATCAATGAGTTAGAGTATAGTAACTGTGTTACCGATTCAGAACTAAGTAAATTGAAAGAAAGTAATAGTTTAGGAGTGTCATTTATACTTCGTTTATTTACTGATTTTTATTCTTGGAGAGAATCCAAAGACTTATTTAAGTTTATGAGTTTTGTTGAAAATAACAAAATAAAGGTAGATGTCTCTGAAATTAGACAAATGTCTGATGTTAGTTTCTATGTCCAACTCGCAGAACTATCTTTAGAGGATAAGGAAATTATGGAATTCATAATCAAGGATTATGAAGATGATGAATGGTTAATCGTTAGACCGTTATCACACTTGGCTTCAAGAAAATATGGTGCCGGATCAAAATGGTGTACCGCAGCGACTAATGACTCACACACCTTTTATGACTATACGTCATTAGGATGTTTAATTTATATCATTAAGAAAACTGAAAACTTTAAGGTTGCCGCTTATAAACGATTACACGATGGCGATGGTTTGTCATTTTGGAATCAAATAGATAACAGAATTGATTCTATTGAAAGTGGATTACCCTTTGAAATTTTATCTAAAGTAAAAACAATCATAAATAAAGGTGAGTGTAATTATGACCTTTTAAGTGATAATCAAAAGGATAAAGTGTCTATGAATACGGTTGGTGTTAAATTATATGCGACGGAAGAATTGTCAATATCACCACCTGAAAACCCTTTATCGGCTCATAATGGTGCCGGAATTGCTATCAACTATACTTACGACCAACCGGTCCAAGAACGAGTTACTTGGTAATAATCGGTGGTATTCATGATTGGGGATGGTTAACTCATCCCCTTTTTTTAATAAAACAGGTAATGAGTTTTCCATCTGAAACTTCCATTCACCCGAAACTTCCAAAATGGTAACTTTTCTGTCACCCTCATCTCTATGCCATTGATATTCTTCTGAGTTAGAATCAAATACGAATGTTCTTATTTTTGTATTGTCATCAACAATCTGATCAACATAGGGTTTCATTACCAATAACCCCCATATGTTTTTCCACCCCATAGGTGAGCATACCTATTGATTCTACACGCCCAATATCCTGCTTTGGTTTTATCTTTCTTATCTTTACACTTATGTCTAGCAGCAAAACTTCTTCTTGCTTCAGGATTAGATACCTTTGCGGTTAATCCACCGTGAACATCACCAAAACTAATCTTTTTAACTCTACCCGAGTTACCTTTAACATATACTTGGTATTTTTTCTTACCACCCGACGCTCTCATGGGGTAGTTTAATTTTACCTTTTTACCTGCATATTCCGCTTCATTGATTACCTCATCCTCAACCAAAAAAGGAACGTCCAAGAAAACAACATCACCTTCTTCATTGATCGCGGTTTTTCCGATATCCATAGATACGATCCATTTGTCAAAACCTTCAAGGAACAACTTACCTTGTTCGTGTAATTCTCTAGCTTCATTGATTAAATTAAAGAATTCATCTGAGTATGGTCTGAAGATTTGATCTTGCAATCTAATACCTTCATTTAAGTGATACTTCAAATTTTCCGATATATTAACTTGTTCGGTTAAAACCATCTTTTTTGTTGTTTCTTCTCTCAAAACTTTTTGGATAAGGTCTTTCATAAACTTTTTTTAGATAAATATACCGGTCACTGTTTGATAATACAGATTCTTTTCTTATTTTTGTGACATGGATTCAAAATTTGTAAAAGATTACGTTAAAGTAATGAGAACAATCACGTCTGTTGAAACGAGGGAACAGATGAAAACCGCTAGAAAACTTTTTAGTTTGTTGGTTAAGAAATGGGAAAAACATGCTAAAACCATAGATAGTTATGATGAGAGTATTGAAAACTTATTTATGTTAGTTGATTCTAAAACAAATTTATTATATACCATATGAGTTCATTTGATTACAAAGAAGGAAACGATTTAATTGCGTATTTTATGGGATATACCCACCGGTATATTACCTATGAAGATTTAACTATGATGGGTAACCACCAAAAAACATTATGTCACATTTATTCAAAAACACCTTTGGAAATTGTGGATATGACTTTATATCCATCACATTGGGAGGTTGATGCCGATAAGATGTTGGTAATTACACCATATGAATGTTCAGAGTTTCCGTCTTATTTAGAGTATCACGAAGATTGGAATTATTTAATGGAAGTGATTGAATCAATTGAATCTACACCGATTGGGGGAGAATTACCTCACGTTAGTGTTACAACTAATATGTGTGAGATTATTACCATACATAAAATTTATGGTAGGGTTTATGGACATCCTTATGAAAAATTATTGAGAACTTGGGAAATGATTATTGAATTTTTGCAAGAAAATGAAGGATTGATTCGTTCTGATCTAAATGGTTTGTTTATTGATAGATCAAAAATAAAATTTGATAATTTTAATTGATGTTTATTTGGATTTTTCTTTTTCTTGGATTTTGTATTTTTTTGAATTTTCTTATTAGGAAAAACAAAAATTATTGATTACCTTTGTGTCATTAAATTTTAAGACATGAAAATTGAAGTAGGACACGGGATCAGAAGAAGAGTTTGGTTTACAAGCGATACTCACTACGCTCACTCTAATATTTGTAGGGCAACCACTCAATGGACCGGTAGTGACAACTTAACTCGAGATTTTAAGTCGTTGGATCATATGAATGATACCTTGGTGAATAACATCAATGAGATCGTTCATCAGGATGATATTTTAATTCACTTGGGTGATTGGTCCTTCGGTGGGTTTGAAAATATTGAAGAGTTCAGAAACCGAATCTTATGTAAAAACATTCATTTGGTCTTGGGAAACCACGATCACCATATTAGGAGAGATAAGGGCGGAGTTAAATCATTGTTCTCATCTGTTCAAGATTATTTGATGATTGATCTAAGAGTAAGTAAACCAGGTAAGATTGTTGACAGACATACTCTAATTTGTATGCACTATCCAATCGCATCTTGGGATGGTATGAATAACGGAAATATCCATTTACACGGACACGTTCACTTACCTAAACACTTACGAGTTGCTGATGGTAAAGCAATGGATGTCGGTGTTGATGGTAACAATATTGTTCCGATTGAGATTTATGAGATTTTGAATATTATGCACAACCAACCAATACGTAAATTAACATTACCGAAGGATCATCACGAAAAAAGATTGTAAAAAAGTTTTGAGAATTAAAATTTTGGTTTTATCTTTACCGATATTAAAAATAAAAGTTATGAACAAATTCATTTTACCTATTTTATCAATCATTGCAGGATGTATTGGTTGGTATATCGTGTATGCCATTGGTAACTATTTAATGTTTCCGGAAATGGATGATCTCAAATCGTTTATTGTGTGTCTGATAGTGGCTTGGTTCTCTAGTTTGGCGATTTTGATCAATATCAGAACAATTGTTCGTGAACTTATTAATCGTAAATAAAGTTATGAAAAAAGTATTAAGTATCATTTTACTATCTACAATTCTTAGTAGTTGTGAAGAAGTAAACACACCAAAAACGACGACTAGATTTGTGGTGAAAGAAGGGTACCATCCTTTGACCTTAGTAGAAGTGGATAGTTGTGAGTATTTACTCGGTGAATGGGGAAATGCCACAGTTTTAACCCACAAAGGGAATTGTAAGTTTTGTTTAGAGAGAAACAAGTAAGTTATGGAAGATAGAATTCAAATCAATGGTACCTGGTATGTAAAGGAACAACCAGATCCAGTAGTCGAAGAAAGACAAGTTGAAGTATTTGAGTACAAATGTTTAGTATACGAAGATCAGAGATTTTGTTTTGAAGCAACTATTGACATTAAGGACAATGGTATACTAGATATACTAGACTTGATTAAAGTTACTGACAAAAGAGTCAAACCTTGGGAAGAAGAGACGTGGGATCGTTTAGATTTCTTCCGAGGATGTTTAGAACGTGGCTCATACGCACTGTCATCCCTCAAAGGTGATAACGGGTTTAGTGATGATGATGTTGAAAACTTTATTGCGTTCCTAAAAGAAATTCAAAAGAGAGGTTGGTTATGAAAGGAACAATAGACCTACATGAGAAATGGGGTTGGGGTGTAATCAACCATACTGATGAATCAATTCCAGATTGGATACCTCTACACCCTGATGACCTCACCTACTTTGCTGAGATGAATGAGAGGTTTGATAACTTTGAAGCTCGTGTACTATCATCACCTGAAGTAGAGTTTGAATTTATTGAACTACCTAAATTTACAGGTAGAATCATCTACGCTAAACTAATTACAAAAGAAGAACCTAAACAAGAAAGTCCTGAAGAACCAACAATGATTGATGATTGGTTAAATGAATATGGTGACCCTGAAATATATAAAAAGGTTGAAAGAGACTTAGAATTAAGAGAAGCTGCTGAAAAATATAGTTTAGAATTATTAGAAGCAAAAACTATTCAACATCACGAGAAAACTTGGATAGAATCAATGTTTATCAATGGTGCTAAATGGCAAGAACAAAGAATGTATAGTAAAGAAGAAGTTCTAAATATTTTATATAAAAGAGAATCTGAATTAAATACATATAATTCTATATTTGATTATCAAGATGGAAAAGAATGGTTTGAACAATTTAAAAAGAAATGAAATGAAACAAAAGTTTATGTATGTTGCAACATGGGATGGTATTCCTGTACTAGGTGCACCTAATAGAGAGTTGTTAGAACAAGCACTCGATGAGTATAACAATGATACACCTATCAGATATGAAGCTTACAATCCAAAGTACCCTGATGATTTAGAAGGTTGGTATTACTATAAAGACCCTCAAACAGAAGGTGAAGAGATTAGATTTTCTGTTAGGTGTATTGAATTTAAAGGAGAGTAACAATGAAACTATACACTGAATACCAAGTAAGAGAGATACTTAAAAAAGCATTTTGGCAAGATTTCAATGAGGGTGATACTGAGCAGAGCATAATAAGTGAACTTACACCCATCGAACTACCAAGTGATGATGAGATAAAAAGAAACTCAATACTTTGGGGTTATGCAGGGGAATTTTATTACAAAGGAGCTAAATGGATGAGAGATAAAATAAAAGTAGGTAACAAATGAGTAAGACATATGAGTTAAAATTTACCATGACTATCAAAGATGATACGAATAAAGAGTTCCAAGAACTAAAAAATGATGTTTTATCAGGTCAACTACAAAGAGAGATGTTTGATAATTCAGATAAAAATAAATTTGGGATTACCAAACTAACGGCAACCTTAACCGAAAAGAAATGAAAGAATTACCAAGTGATAAAGAGATGGCTGAAATTACATTACTTAAATCTGGTAATATGAAGGAACAAAAACTTTTGGTTACCGATCTTGATATTAAAATTGAAGCGTTTAAAAATCGTGAGGTCAGAGCTAAAAACGTTTTCACACTACGTGAGATTGAAAAAACAGTAGCCTATAGTTTTGTTTTAGAACATCATTACTTAAAAGAGGCTAAATTTTTTGCCAAATATTGTTACGGTATCTTTATCGATCATGTTATGGTTGGATGTGCGACATATTCTAATCCACAAGGAATTGTAGCTATGAAGAGTTGGTTTGGTCTTGAGAATGACAATCAAGATGTTTTGGAACTTAGCAGATTATGTATGTTGCCACAATTAAATGGTACCAACGCCACTAGCTATTTACTAGGTAATTCTTTGAAATTATTAAAATCAAAAGAGGTAAAAGCGGTAATTACTTTGGCGGATGCCTCTAGGCACGTAGGATCGATATATCAGGTATGTAATTTTAAATATTATGGTTTAACAGACAAAAAAACCGATTTTTATACTGCAGATGGAAGAACAAACCCAAGAGGGCAAACAAAAGATATTAGAGGAGTTTGGCTTCCAAGAACACAGAAACATAGATATTGTTACATGCTTGGTGACGGACTAAATTGTCTTTTAGAAGAACAAATAAAACCAAATACTTCTATGATAAATAGTTATGAATGTTGCAACCAAACTAATAGAGTTTTTGATAAACGGTTTAAGGAATGGTATAGTTGTCCAAAATGTACTAACACAATTTCTTTATTAAATGAGGATTAAAATTGAAAAACATGAAAGAATTATTTTTATTACGTGGGATATCTATTTTGGGTTTTACTTAAGGGTTGTTTAACATATTATGATATCTATCAATAAACTTAATCAATTTATTATCCAATAACGTTCTAATTTCTTGATTTGATAACCTATCAATATCAATTAACTTATATTTAAGACCTCTTGAATTACAAAATTCAATAGCCGCATCCTTCTTTAATTTTATAAGAGGACTATTCCATAAATTCTTAGGTTTAATCTCAACCATATATCTATCATTAATAATAAAATCAGCGGTATATGACCTCTCAATTAAATTATAGTCTAAATATCTTATGGTTAAATCTTTTGTTTCGGCACTTTTCCATTCTAAATTATATCTTTCTATGACTTTAATCATATAAGTTAACTCTTTTAAACTTCTAAAATACCACCCTTTATACCAACCCGACCATCCATTTCCTGAACCTATTGGTGATGGTTTACCAAACATATTATTTTTAGTACCAGAATTATTTATAGATTGAGTTTCTCTGTACTTTTTCATTTTTTCATCGGCAAGTTGTTTCCCATATCGTTCAACCCATACATCATAAAATGAACGACCAAACATAGGATTATTTTCACCCTTTGTTAACTCACTCATTTTTTTCCTAAACTCATCACTACGATAAATAGACATGTCTCTATTTATAACAATTTTAATTTTTGTTTCTTCAGTGTGTTTTTTACCAAAGAACGGATTTAATTCGCCTTTCATACCAAACATAGGATTATTTTTACCCTCAACTCTATCTCTCATTTTTTCACGTCTTTCATCTGTGATTGATTCTTTTATCCCACAACTTTTACATTTACTTTTCTTTAGTTTAGCTTTTTGGTAGTTGTATTTGCTAGAATATGTGAGTTCTTTATTACACAATGGACAATTTCTAGTATATTCGCTCATTAAAGTTTGTTTTTTGTTTTTTTTTAATTATCTTTGTAGTCTAAACCAAGTAAACCCCTAACAATAAATAGTATGGATATTAAAAAAAACACGAACCCCCCAGTAAAAGAGTTGATTCTCTTAAGGGGGGTTCCTTAGCCAGGAAGTGGTAAATCAACATTAGCAAAAATGTTAGTCGGTGATAAAGATTATTGCCACAAAGAAGCTGATATGTATTTTGTTGACTCGGATGGGAATTACAAGTTCAATCCAAGTGAGATCAAAAACGCACACAAATGGTGCAAAGAAGAGATTGAGTTCGCAATGAAATACGAACATTCGCCTGTTGTAGTATCAAACACATTTACCCAAGAATGGGAGATGGAAGATTATTACAAATTGGCGGAAACCTATGGATATAGAGTTCATTCGTTAATTGTGGAAAATCGTCACGGAGGAACAAACACTCACAATGTACCCCAAGATAAGTTAGATATGATGAGAAATAGGTTCGAGGTTAAACTATAAACAATTATGGTAGATAATTTTGAAAGAATAATTGAGTTGTTGGAATTCCCATCTGAGGATACTTTTTATCACCTTCAAGTATTGAAGAGGAAGAAAGAGAATCCTGATGTGGGATCCAACTCTTATTTGGTTAAAACGTATTACATTAAATCAAAGGAATATTTGGATAAGGTAGGACCTGAGATTGTTTGTTTATGTGAATTCCATAATGCAAGAGCATATATCAATCTAACACCGAGAAGTTTTGAGCAATTGGCGTTCCAACATTTGAAAAAGGTTACGGATCAGATACTCAATAAGGATTATAAATCGGCTCATACCGCATATAATTCAGTTTGTGGTGAATATGGTATTAAACCAAAGAGGTGGATTATTGATATTGACATACCTGGTGATGAGGGACATAAGTTAGGTGATAAAATTATGGATTTCATTGAGTCAGAATGTCAACCATTTGGTGATACAAAATATGTTGCAACAATACCTACAAGAAATGGGTTTCACTTAATTACTCGACCATTTGATAAAGCAAACTTCAAAATTAAATTTCCTGATATAGATATTCATAATAATAATCCTACTGTGTTATTTTCACCATAACCATATATTTATTGGTATGGAATACAATGAATTTTACGAAGACGAATCCGAAAAGGGTGGTAGACGATATAAGAAAGATACCACTAAGAGAACATTAAATCTTGGAATATTTAATGGTGCCGATCTTATGGACAGGATAGTTAAACTATTCAGACCTGCTGATAGTGAATTATCAAGAAGAAATGCATACGCTAAAATGTATGAGGAAGAGAAAAATAGAGGGAGGGTTGGTATTAACTTATCAACGATGTACAAAAGAAAAAAATTAATGAGTGCAGATATTGCCCAACTATTACCAAAATCATACACAATTAGTCACGACCCAAGAAATAATGGGGATAAAATGGAATTTATCTATGAAATCAAGAGTAATTTATTTTTATGTGAATTTAGAATACAGATAGATTATGTAGATAAAGTGATATTATTAGTTGATGGTGAATTTTATTCTGAATGTTTTCCAACACCGTTAAATTCCGAGAGTGAATTATTGGACGAAAGAAATACTTTTTTTGAGGTGGAGGGTAATCAGTCGATTGCAAAATTTTCATCTAAATTAATTGAACTACTCGTTAGAAAAAGTGGTGGAGAAAGAGTTGAAGGTGAAATAAGAACACAATTACAAATTGAGATTTGTGACTTAGTATTAAATTTCCTGAGTAGGATGTTCAAAGAACAAGTTAATATGTGCGCTGAAGTTGAGTTGAAATTTAGTAGAAAGAAGAAACCATTTAAGAAGTTAGATGAGAGCGTAAATAGAATTTTGGAGTTATTCAGATTAATTGATTAAAAATTTTTAGAAAAGGTTTGGTAACAAACCTTTTTTTATTTATCTTTGTGGAATAATAAACCAAAGATATGTTCAAGTTTTATGAGGTAGGCGGAAAAGTCAGAGATGAGATCTTGGAGATTGAATCCAAAGACGTTGATTATGTTGCGGTACCCGGTGAGGATTTATTGAAAGACGTAAATTCAGCACATTCTATGTTTAACATTCTTGAGGGATACCTCAAAGAAGAGGGATTTGAGATTTTCTTGGTAACATCGGATTGTTTTACAATTAGAGCAAAGTTTCCTCAAGGACACAAATATTCGGGTGTTGCTGATTTTGTTATGGCAAGAAAAGAAATTGGATATATTCCCGGAACAAGGACACCACTTGTGGTTCCCGGAACATTATACAATGATTTGGAAAGACGGGATTTTACCTTGAACGCTTTAGCCAAAGATGATGATGGTAATATCATTGATTACTTCGGAGGTTTGGAACATTTAAGAAAAGGTTATCTTAAAACACCAATAGATTGCAAGATCACATTTGATGATGATCCATTGAGAATTTTAAGAGCAATCAGGTTTTGTATTACAAAAGGGTTTTTCATTTCACCTTATATGGATGGTGTTATGCAAGATTATGATTACGAAACCAAAATGCCTGTCGTATCTGTTGAGAGGATCCGTGAGGAGTTGTATAAGTGTTTCAAACACAACACGATTGAGACACTCAAAACATTACATGAGTTTCCTGCTCTTAGGAATTACATCTTCAAAGAGAACATTCTTTGGTTAAAACCAACATTAGAAACAAAATAAATTATTTTTTATGACACTTTTGGAACAAATTCAAAAAACCACTCAATCTTGGATGGTGGAAAAAAATCCAAGAACGAACATCTTAAAAACCGTTATCGGTGAGTTACAACGATTACCATCCAAAAATCCAACGGATGCTGAGGTAATCTCTGTATTGACCAAAATGATTAATGGTGTTAAGGAATATCCTACGGAAACTTCTCAAATGGAGTTGGAAGTTTATGAAATGTTCGTTCCGAAATCATTAACCGAATCTGAGTTAAATAAAATCTTGGTGGAAATGGTTTCAAAATATCCCAACAAATCGGATATGAAAACCATTATGGGTGAGATGAAATCAAACTATGCCGGACAATACGACGGTAAAGAGGTATCAATGTTTCTTCAACAAAACTTAAAATAAGGAATTATGAACAAAGAATCTATTTACAAACAAGTCACAAAAAATAACGGACCTTTCAAATATTATGAGGATATGGAAGGTACATTCTTTTTTATCGCACTTTTTACACTTGGTTTAGGGTTTTTCTTCTTTTATACTATGTTCGTAGAGAGGACATATTATAAAAATAGGGTCGCTCTTTTGAAAATTTTGAAAACAAAATCATACAACTCTCTTTCTTATGTAGAAACTTACGAGTCACGTTCTTTTGGTAATATCTCATATTTCAATTTGGTCATTGACGGTGTAACGTATGAGATTAGTCTGTGGCATAAAAATAATGAATTCACATTATCAGGTGATGGTCATTCCGATTATATTGGTTTGTTTAAGGGAGATTTAATCAACAAATCATTGGTTAAAGACATCAATAGATATCTTTATGAGATTTTACCCGATGAACCAAAATTTAGTTAATTAAGTATTTACTTTTCAAAAAAAAACGATTTGATAATGTCAAATCCTCTTCTTATTATTGATATTATGAAAAAACATGATTTAAAAAATCAACCCTTAACCGATGGTAAGTTTATTTATTTAGCATCGGTAGATAGTGAAAAACAAAATGGTCACTACAAAATTGGTTCAACTAGAAGTATGCACAGTAGAAGTAAAACATCAAGAAGTGCATTCTCAATAGACAATCCGGAGTTCTATGATTCCATTGACATTTCGCCATTCACGGAAAAATCTCTTCATGTTGTAGAGAGGGAAGTTCATAATTATCTAGAAAATTTAGGTTGCCGTTTAAAAAACAGAAAGGAATGGTTTAAATTATATGGTGACCCTATTAAGACCTTTAAAGATGTTGTAAGTATGGTATTAAACAATACCGATTCTTTTAAGAAAATATTAACATTATTACCCCATCAAAAAGAAGCGTCAAAATTTATCAATGAAAGATTTAATTCCGATGATAAAAAATGTTTGATATTCCACAAATGTAGAAGTGGGAAAACATTCATAACAGGAAAACACATCCAAGAAAATGGATACGATAATGTATTGTTTGTAACCAATCAACCAACGGTTAATTACCAATGGATTGGATTCTTTAATACTCATCAAGGATTCATGGATTATAATATCATAGATAAAGAAAATATTTCTGAAGTAGATTTTGAATTGAATGAAAAAAGAATTATTTTCTTATCATTACAGGATATTAAAGGTGGTGATGAAGTCTTTGGTAAAGATAAATTCAAGAATCTTATACGTACAAAAATCGATCTACTTATCATTGATGAATGCCATCATGGAGTTGAAACAGAAAAAACTACTGAGTTTTTAACAAAACTTAATTATGAGAGATTATTAGGTCTATCTGCAACACCGAGTAAGAACATTTTAGTTGGGAGATTCACGAAGGAACATACCCATATTTATGGATTGTCAGATGAAAGGAAGATGAAATTACAATTTCCCGAGCAATACCCTTATGCTGATATAAACTTCTTATTGTGGAATCTTTCTAAAAATGAGAAATCTAACTTAAAGTATTTTTCAGATGAGGAACAATTCAAATTTGATAAGTTTTTCCGAATTGAGAATGGTAATTTTTATTATCAATCGGATATTGAATTTCTGTTCAAAAGATTAATTGGTGACCGTTCGGTTTGTGGTCGTGATAAGTTGGGTACAAAATACCCATTAAAAAATCAAGGAGATTTCTCTGATGTTAGATCGGTTCTTTTATTCGTCCCTAATATTTCTGTACAAGAAAATTTAAAAGAACTTTTACTGAACAATGAATATTACAAAGATTTTGATATCCACATAACAAATAGCGAGATTAACTCTTCAAAAATGTTAATCAATAAAGTTAGAGGAGAATTCACTTCAAGAAGTAAAAGAAGTTTAATCATTGCTGTTGACCAATTAACGATGGGTATCACATTGGAAGATTGTGATATGGTGATGATGATGAATGATTGGTTGTCAATGGACAAATACATTCAAGCATCCTTCAGATGTCAATCACCTAGAGAAGGTAAAGAAAAATGTTGGGTTGTTGATTTTAATGCTGCAAGATCGTTTGAAATGATGGGTGAATATCAAACCATTATTTCAAAATATACCGGCAACGAATTAAAAGATCAAATTAAAGAGTGGGTGGAATGTGTTAATATCTATAACCGAATTGATGGTGAGTTCATACCTGTTGATGTTAATACGTTCTTTACCGAATACCTAAATACCATAAGCAGACGGATAAGGTTTGATTATCAAAATACGATTAATTTTGATAAATTAACTGATGATGATATTTCTAAATCCTTATTAAGTTTCGGTTTAAAGGGTGGGGTTTCATCTTCTGAAACAAAACTTAATGATGGTGGGATTGATAAGGGTAAGAGTAAGGTTACTAAAAACCTATCACCATCAAATAAAGATAAACCTTCCGAGATTAATATTAATAAACTTATTGAGATTGCAAAAGCATTGTTGGATAAGACGATGCTTCTAAGTATATTCAATAGATTTGAGCATGACGATATTGATAAAAATTTTGAAGTTATTTCTAACCATCCTGAACAAAAACAATCGTATTTAGACACATTATTATTGGGTATTAATGATACGGAAAATGTTGATTTAGACACCATTAAGTATATTTATGATAACATTTTTGATAAAGATATCGTCAATAAAAAATTATTCGAGTTCAATAGAAAAATGATATTTATATTTGATAATATGAGGAAAAATCCTAATATTATAAATATTATGTTACCCGAAATATTAAAATTGATTGATAATTATTTAAAACCATCTAACACCGAAAAACGATTATTAGGTGAGGTGTTTACACCATTATATGGTAAGCCAGGTTGTGTTGAAGACCAATTAAATTTGATGGATGATTCTTTTTGGAAAAGAAAAGATGTTAAGGTTTTAGATCCGTGTGCCGGAATCGGAAATTACTCTGTTGTTTTAATTGATAAATTCATGAATGGATTATCTGACGAAATACCGGATTCAGAGGAACGATTAAAATGGATCTTAGAAGAAATCATATATGTTAATGAATATCAAAGTAAAAATCTATTCATATACCTACAATTATTCGATCCTGAAAACAAATACAAAATGAATTTCTATAGGGGTGATTATTTGACATTGAATATTGAAGAAACCTTTGGGGTTGAGAAATTTGATTTGATTTGCACAAATCCTCCATATAACGAGGCAAGAGGTGATAATAACGCATCTAGGGATATCTATCATTTAATGGTTGAAAAAGCCTACAATGAATCTAAAAACGTTGTGATGATCATACCAAGCAGATGGTTTATTAAAACGAATTTATCTAATTTCAGGAACAATATGATTAAGAATTGGGGATTGAAATCCGTAAGACATTTTGATGATAATAAATTTTTCGATAATGCAGATATTAAAGGTGGAGTGTGTTATTTTCACTTAAACAGCGACTACAACGGAGATATTTTATTTAACAATAATATCCTTAATTTAAATGATGTTGATATAATCCCAAATGATTTGTCAAGTGAAACATTTTCATTAATTAGTAAGGTGTCTGATTTTAAAAATATACAACATCTATACAATTCAAAAGGTCATTTTACTATAAAAACAAATGATGTTAGATTTTCTGATGTTGGAAATATAAGGTGTTTAGTATCAAAACAAAAGGGTAATGTAAAGTATCTTAATAACGTTGATTTATCTGATAAAAAAATTCTAAAATGGAAAATAGCAATACCTTCAGCATCGGGTAAAGGTGGTATGTTTGAAAATTTTTATAACAGGATTGAGATCTTGAAACCCGGCGACATTTGTAGCGAATCTTTTGTTTTCTTTGATTTTGACACCGAAGAAGAGATGCTGTTTTTTAAATCCTACTTAGAAACTAACCTGTTTTCTTTTTTGGTTAGACTTAGAAAAATTAAGCAAGATGTTATAAGTGACATTTTTAAATGGGTCCCAATGGTTCCCTTTGATAGAGAATGGACGGATGATCAATTGTTTGATTATTTTAATTTAACTGAAGAGGAAAGAAACCTCGTCATGACGTATGATAAAAAGGATAAACCTATGTTAAATGTCGAGGTGGTAAATGAACTTACAACAGTATTATGAAATAATTAAACAAAAATTAGAAAATAACGACTACACCATAACCAATCCAAGAGAAATAAATTCCCATATTGATTCTATTATTTACATCATGTGGGAATTTATGTTGGATAGGAATGATGAAAGAATTGTTGAGGTTTTTGAGAATATCTGTATTCCTACTGGTGTGAATACCGGTGATGTGAATATCGACTTCAAAAAATATTCTGTGGAACAATTTTTAGAAGAAGTGATGAAACTTAAAGATTAATTTATTACCTTTGTCCTCATGAACACAACATTACAATCTTATTTGGACAATGGGTTACTTTATAATCAAGTACATCCAACTTTAGACCTTACCATATGGAACTACACTGAGAAGGTACAGTTCGATGGTAATTGGGATGATATTACCCTTATGTGCCGAGGTTTGGTTACCGACTCCAATGGTAATGTTGTTGCAAGACCATTCCGTAAGTTCTTCAATATTGAGGAAGGAAGACATACCGCAACTCCTGACTTTGAAGTTTATGAAAAAATGGATGGTAGTTTAATCATCGCATTCATTTATCAAAGTGAGTGGGTGTTATGTACTCGTGGTTCATTCACCTCTGATCAAGCAATTGCTGCAACCAAATACTTCTTTGAAAATAATTTGGATAAGGTATTTGAAGGTGGAAGAAACACTTACTTGTTTGAATATATCGCACCTTGGAATAGGATCGTTGTTGATTATGGTGAAGAACGTTTGGTTTTACTTGGAATTGTTGATACCGAAACCGGTGATGAGTTCTCTTTGGATACCTTACGTTCCGATGAATTCCAAGAATATGTTGGTCCGTTGGATGTTGTTAAGAAGTATGATGGTATCACCGATTATTCTTTATTGAAGGGAATGGTTAAGGATGATGCTGAGGGTTTTGTGGTTAAGTTCTCCAATGGTGATCGAATGAAGGTTAAAGGTGTTGAGTATATCAGGTTACATAAGGTTATGACCGGATTATCCACCACTTCAGTATGGGAATGTTTATCCAAAGGTGATGATATAATGACCATCCTTAAAGACGTTCCAGATGAGTTCTACAAGAAAGTTGATCTATATGTTAATGAGTTAAAGAATGATTATAATGACATTTATGACACTTGTTTAAGTCATTACGTTACTTTCAGATATGGTAAAAACGGTGAAAAAACATCCGAACCCACAAGAAGGGAATATGTTGATTATGTGTTACAAAGACCAAGACCACTTCAAGGTGTTCTATTCAATATGTGGGATGGAAAAGCATATGACCACATCATATGGAAGATGATCAAACCAACTTTCATGAAATTATGATAAACTCCCCATATTTATAAATAAAAGTAAGTATGGGGAAGTTTGTTATATCGGAATCTGAACGTAGGGAGATTCTTGCATTACATGAGAGTTATAAGAAAAGTTTATTGCAAGAACAAACAATTACTATTCCAGAGGTGTTGCCTCAGACCAATCAAAAATTAACTGAGTTTGGGAAATCTTTATTACAAAACCTTGTAAATTTTGTAAAAACAAATGAGGTGAAAAATAAAGTAATCAACAATTATGGTATTACGGGGAAACTTGGGAAATTAACACCTGAGCAATATTATGATAATTGGTATAAAGATTATTTATTAAGTGCATATAATAATATAACTTTTGAATATGGCGATAAATTTGGTGAAAAGTCATTAGGTCAATTCCAAACAATATATGATAGTGAGGGATATCTTAATGGTGGAATATTAAGGATTAACCCATATAAAATAGTTGAATCCGCAAAAAAACAGAATGTTTCACCATCCGAAGAATTATCAAGAGTTATGACACATGAACTTAGACATTTTATATTTGCAAGTATGTCAGAGAGATATTATATTCCCGATGACTATAATGAGTTTATTCGAGGTAAAAACAAAGTAATCCCACTTCATATAGTGAATAACGTTATAAGTGGTGCTTCACCATATAATTATGGATACACGAGTTCAAACACTGAAATCATGGCGAGAATGGAAAAATTCAGGAAAGATTTAGGTCTTGATTACAATCGTAAGTATTCCGCTCAAGAGATGAAAAACATTATCACAACCAAATTCAAAAGTGCTTTTGAAAAGTTTCCACAACTTACAAGAGAAGAGTTTGATAGGGTAAAGAATTTACCTAAACAAAAAAGAAAAAACGACATATCATCAACCTCAAAAATTTTGTCTTTTATGGACGAAACCGATATGGTGTTTGATTTTTGGTACAAAGGAAATTTTATGGATTTCTTAAAAGGGTTCAATAATGCTGCGGATGATACTCAATGGATGATGAATCAAATAATCACATATAAGTTAGAAGGTTATTTTTATATTGATTATGAAATTGCGGCACACGTACATGATTATTTTGTATCCATAGAGAAGGGTGATATGAAAAATGTTGGTTAAATGAGACCTTGTTTCATTAACTGACGGATTTGTTCCTGAGTAAATTTAAGAGTTCTTTCTTTCTTAACCACGGATTCTTTGATCTTTGGTTTCTCAATAACTTTTTCTTCAATCACAGGTTCTTCTTTGGTAACCACAGGTTTTGGGGATTCTTTAACTACCTTCTTTTCTCCGGGTTGTTGAAACACCTCAACTCTTACTTTTGGTTTTTCATCTTCTTGTTGTTCTTGAACAATAACAGCAACTTTCTTCTCTGTAGCAACCATGAAATCTGAAGACCAAGGTTCAAAATAAACATCGTCTGCGATCACTTCCAATCTCATATTACCAATTGTTCCTTCGGGAAGAAAATGTTTTGTTTTTGGAATATTAACGTCACAAACACCGGTCTCATGAATGTGACCTGTGAACATATAATTTAATTCATCCGTTTCAAGGATCATTCTTAATTTAGAATTTGCGAATGAGGTTCCCTCAACTTGTATATTACAACTAAATTTGTTTGCTTTATCTGAAAATAATTTATAAGCCATGATATCTCTTTTTATATAATTATCTTCACATTTACCTTTTTACTCTCTCTTATAGTAACATCCACATCAGAAATTTTAATTTTTACTTTTGTATTCTTTTGTTTGTTCTCTCTTTTCTCAAAAGTAATCTCATCTACTTCTAATCTTGTGAATAATCCGATGATGATTTTTTTCTCTTCTTCGGGTAATTTTCTCAATCTATCTCGGACCATTGCCATTGATCCACCACCACTAATCGCAGGGGTAATAATTGGAATGATAATACAAAATTCCGCCCATGTTAATTCACTTGTATCCCAAACTTGTTCCGCGTTTGCCCAAGTATAACAAAATTGCTCACCCGGTGTTCTTGTCGGTGTTGGCGTTGGTGTGGGAGTGGTAACAGGACCACCACTTGATGTTGGTGTAACTGTCGGTGTTGGTGTTGGTGTTTTAGTAACAGACGATGTCGGCGTGGTTGTATTAGTAGGTGTTTGAGTAACAGTTGGTGTAGTTGTATTAGTAGGTGTTTGAGTAACAGTTGGTGTAGTTGTATTTGTTGGTGTTTGAGTAACAGTTGGTGTGGGGGTTGGTGTGGGTGTTTCTGTGGGTGTTGGTGTAACAGCACAGGTATTTATTGCGGTTACCACACCACCACCATCTAAATCATAATAGATATTTGGATCATAACCATCAGTTAAAGTCATTTCACTTGTTACATCACAACCATTAAGTTGTGGTACCACCCATAAAGTAGTTCCGACCTGTATTGGGTTGGTATCTGGAAAATAATTAACATAGTATGTTTGAGACGTATCACAAGGATTTACCAAACTACCTAATTCAAATAGGTATGGGTCGGTCACAATACAATCACCATCTTCACGTAAATCAACTACAGAACCACCAACAGTTGTGATAATATAACTTATGGTGAAGGAATACGAAGGTATCCAAACTTTTTGGTCTGTAACATCGGTGGGTGATATTGTTAAACATTTATCATCATAAATGTTTATACCAAGATCAAATATTTGCGAAGCATCATAATAAAAAGGACCTTTACCGGTATGACAACAATTATCACCCGCATATATTATTCCAAAAATAGGTGTGGCAAAATCAGATGGTGTTCCAAACTGAACAATTGTTCCTGTCCCATCCGTCTCAAATATCTTATTAAAATTATAATCAGTTGGTTCTGTAATATAAAACCAAGTATTCTTAATAGTATCACTTCCTGTGATATTTGAATAAATAACACTACCAATACCTAATACGTTTGTATTTTGAACATAAAAAGTTATCGGTGCATTATTACAAATATCACCAATTGAGGATCCATAATTAGAAGTTACCGGATAAAACGCCATTTATATTATTTACTATAAATACAATTATAACACAACTTACAAACTATTTATAGATTAACGCATTTTGTTAATGTTATAATATGGCAGATATAAGAAACCAATTAGTTAAAGATACATATAATTACGTTCTTCAATCCGACTTAACAACAGGTTATGTTTATAGAATAGGTGGAGATGTTCCTGTTAATCCGATCTTTTCATCTGGATTAACTATACTAGATAATTTCAAATATAGTAACGGAACCGAACAAAATGGGTATGTGTTATATTCAGATGGTTCGGGAAATGCGTATTGGGGTCCGATGTCAGGGTCAAGTAGTGGTGGAAACTTTTTACCTTTAAGTGGCGGTACTGTTACGGGTGATACGATATTTACACAAGGATTAACCGCAACAACAATATCCGCAACAACTTATTTGAACCTTCCTAATTTATCTGGTGATTATTTACCTTTAAGTGGTGGGACGGTAACAGGTAATACGATATTCACACAAGGATTAACCGCAACAACAATATCCGCAACAACTTATTTAGGGTTACCAAGAGACGTTTTTGTCACAGGAGGTACACTATTAAATGGAACTGCCACATTCAGGAATAATACGGGTGGTACATTTAATGTTTCAGGATTTAATACCGCGACGGGGGGTACTACAAATTATTATGGTACATTCACAGATACTACTACTCAAAATGTTAGTGGTGCTAACATAGCAACAGTTTGGACATACAATACTACGGAATTATCAAATGGTATTTTTGTAGCAAATAACTCGAAAATTACAGTATCTAACGATGGGATTTATGAGATAGGATATTCTGCACAAATTGAAAAGACCCAAGGAGGTACCGCAAGTGATGTAACAATTTGGGCAAAAGTAAATGGTAATAATATTGACAGGTCATCATCTACAGTTACTTTGGAAAATAACACATCCTATCAATTACCATTCGTTTCCTATATATTAAACTTAAATGCGGGTGATTATGTGGAGTTTTACTTCTCTTCACCATCCGACCACGTAAGAATTACAACATTAACAGGACTAGTCAACCCAACTAGACCAATATCACCATCGGTGATTATAGTGGCAAAGGCGATTGGTAATGCCGTTCTAAACAATAGTGGTGATACATATGTTACAGGTTTTACACTATCAAATAATGTTTTAACACTAACCCAAAATAGATTAGGAACTTATTCAGGATTTTCTGTAACCCTACCCACAGATGTTATAGTAACAGGTGGAACATACTCAAACAATAACTTTACTTTCACAAACAATACTGGTGGAACTTTTTCAGTGTTATTTAACACCGTCACCGGTTTAACAATTAATGGTAATTTAAGTGTCACAGGAACCACGTCATCAAGAATAATATCTGCAACAACATATCAGAATTTACCGGTTAGTGGTTTAACACAAGGATCAAATATCTCAATAACAAACAATGGTAGTGGTAATTTTACAATATCATCTACTGCGGGTGGTGGTACATTCACAGGTGGAACTGTAACAGGGCCTACAACATTTATTAATGGTTTAAGTGCTAATACAATCTCTGCAGCAACATATCAAAACTTACCGGTAACTGTATCAGCAATTACTGCAAGTAATGGGGTATCAGCAAATACTTCCACTGGTAATGTCACAATTGTAAATTCAGATAAGGGAAGTGATCAAAAAATATTTTCATCAATTAAAATTTCAGGTACCACACAATTTAGTGCATCAACAAACACCGACTCAATAAATTTTAGTGGGGCGGGTATAAATATAACATCAGGATCTTCGAATACTTTAATATTTAAACCAACGTCAAGTGTATACTCACAAATGAGATCGGCATTAAATGTTGCTATGACGGGATCAACACCAACAACATTAGCAACATTTGATATAAATGAAAGTGATTTAATTGATGGATCAACAATAGTTATACAGACAAACTGGAATAGAACGTTACAAGCCGGATCCGCATCTGTTGCCGTCAATTGGTATTGTGAAATAGGTGCTAACAGATCGAGGATCTCTCAATCAACAAGTACCGCAAATGTGACATTTACAGGTCAATGGGTACTACGATATTTTTCAGGACAACTATATCTCAACACGGTCAATGGTTCTTATTCTAACTTCGGTAACGCGTTGGGTACTTCAGGTGGTAATGGAATTATTGGTAATTCAGCAGTCGGTGGTGTATTTACAATAAATTTGGGCGGATACGGAACAAATGCAGGTGACGTGGTAAGATTGTGGGGTTATACCGCAGTGTTAAATTATTAAAATAGTTAAATTATGTATATTATAAGTTATGGATCAGATAGATGGACAAAAGAAACCCTAAAAGAATCAATTAACTTCGCAAATAATATTGATATGGTTTTAGAACCTGATTACGCAATATATGTGGATGAACCTGTGGGTGATGTTTTTTATTGTAAGTTTGTAAGATATAAACAAGTTTCAGAACAAGAATAATTATATAATATGTCATTTAACGCACCGTTTCCACCATATCCATCAATTGGAGAATTAGTTACCTATCAAGGTAGTGCCTACCGTTGGGATGGTGAATATTGGTGGCCGTATGGGACTTCTTCGGGTTATGTTTTAACGGGGAATAGTATTGGTGGTGGTGTTAATATTGTATATCAAACAACCGGGGACACCTTGGTGTTTAAATCATTAGTCGGTGCGGGTGTTACGGATAATGGGACCACTATAACAATAACGGGGGGAGGTGGTGGTAGTGGTTCCACAACATTCACGGGAGGTACTGTTACAGGCCCTACCATTTTTACTAATGGTCTGAGTGCTAATACCATTTCAGCAACAACATATTTGAACCTACCCGTTAGTGGATTAACCGCAGGTTCCAACATTGGTTTAACAAACAATAATGGAAATTATACAATCTCATTTACCGGAACAACGGGATCAAACTTTACAGGTGGGACTGTTACGGGTGCAACAATATTCACGGGTGGGTTATCCGCCAACACTTTCTCAGCAACAACATATTTGAATCTACCATCAGACATTCGTGTAACAGGTGGTACATATTCAAATGGATCTACAACCTTTACTAATAATACGGGTGGAACTTTTACTATTACAGGGTTTACCACACCATTTACGGGTGGGACTGTAACGGGAGCTACCAACTTTACAGGAGGTTTAACCGCAACTACAATATCCGCAACAACTGTTTTGGCAGATAACATACTAAAAACCGTTTATCGATTACCGTCAAGTGTTGCACTACCTGTTAGTACAACAACTACAGCAGCAACGATTAGTATCCCAAGAACTTCAGTTTTTTCCGCTCAAACCCTTAAGGTTGAAGGAATATTTGTTGGGCAGCAACCAACTGCCGCAGCTAAAACAATCCAATTGATTTGGAATAATGGACTAAACCCTCAATCTACCTCAATTGCCACCACATCTAATACAGGTTCTTTCGGATTTTTGGCGAGAATAACTCAAAGTGGTGTATTTTTTAGTAGAAACGCCATTTATGCAGCATCAAACCAAGGTAGTAACACCTATTCAGATGTTGGAGGTAATATACTTATAAACGTTGTAATAAATCCGAGCACCTCGGCAGCGACCTTAGAACATTTAGTTGTAACACTTTATTAAGATATGAAATATAGAGTAATGTTTTTTAACGAAGATGGTTCATTTTACTTTGTTGAGATGGACACATTAGATGGTATTGATTTATCAGATAAAAGAGTTTTTGAATTAGGACAAGATAATAATTATTGGGAAATATTTATCACTTAATTTTTTTTTCTCCTATTGACACTTTTGTTGTTTTTTCACATATTTAATAACAATGAGCAAAAATTTACAAAATATATAACCGAAAAATGGTGATCCTGACCAAATGGTCGGGATTTTTTTTGCAATAACATTAAATAAAACTTAAATATATTAAAATTATGATGAACACACAAACGTATCACAAACTTGTGAAAAAAATGAGACAGTTTTTCTTGGAGAGAAACTATAAAGAGGTACCAACTCAGTCAAGATTGTCTATTCTCGCAGCATGTGAGAACCCCCATTCAATAGTTAAATACGAATTTGACGGGCAAGAATGGCCATTACCACAAACAGGTCAAATGTGGTTGGAATACGAACTTTTGAAGAATCCTGAGTGGGATGGAGTATTTTGTATTTCAACATCATACAGAGATGAGAAAAACCCAATCGAGGGAAGGCATTCTAAAGTATTTCCGATGTTTGAATTTGAAAGTAAAGGTGATATGACAACATTGATCCAATTGGAAAAAGATTTGTTGGAATATTTGGGATTTGATACACCTGTTGAAAAGAATTATGATGATCTTTGTGAAGAATATGGTGGTGTTGAGATCTTAGAAAATGAACACGAACAAAGAATGTGGAATGAACTTGGTAGTTCTGTATCATTACAACATTTTCCGTTAAGAACTCATCCGTTTTGGAATATGAAACACAACGATAGCGGAATCTTTAATAAAGTTGATGTGATCTTATTTGGTCAAGAGACGATCGGATCTGCTGAGAGAAGTTGTGATGTTGAGAAAATGAGAGAAATGTTCTACACCATCGAAAATGGTGGTTATGCAAATAAGTTGTTTGAACTTTTTGGACAAGAAAGAGTTGAGAAGGAATTGAATGACTTTTTATCATTTAACTTCTTCCCGAGATTTGGTGGGGGAATTGGAATGACAAGATTGGCTCGAGCATATGAGTTGATGTTAGAACAAAAATTCGCTGAATTGTATTAATTTTTTAAGTGGGGGTTGTAACCCCCATTTTTATTTTATATCTTTGTGTTATGAAACCGACTTTAACGGATGTTGATTTTAACGAACTATTGGTGATGAACCGAATTGTGACACGATTGGTCGAGCAAGATATGGTTCATTCTAAGGTTAGTAAGTTAGATATCGAGGTTAGGACTAAGTTGGAGTCGGTTTTGTTTTTATTAGATGAAGTAAATAATTATTGCAAGGATTATGTATAGACCATTACCACCAAACGTAACAATTAAGAACTCTAACATTGACGGGTTGGGGTTATTTGCTGTGGAACCCATAGTTTCGGGAACTGATTTAGGTATGACACATATTTTTGATGACAGATTTGAGGATGGTTTGATCCGACTACCGATGGGAGGGTTTTTTAACCATTCTAAGACACCTAATTGTAAGGTGGTAGAGGTTTTATCGCCGATCCATCATTTACGATTGGTGGTCATCTCTAATGTCAATACCGGTGAAGAATTAACCGCTGAATACACAATGTACGATCCAACAAAATGATTTTAACAATTATATTAACAATTATTGTATGGGAACTATTAAAGAAACTATTTTGGATATTGGTAAACCGATCCGCAGAATAGTTAATAACATTCGGATGTCTTGGAGATGGACTAAGTTCGGTTGGAATGATAGGGACTTTGATTATGTGTATCTCTACAACGTAATGAAGTTTAAGATTGACAATATGGAAAAAACATTTGTCAAATATGGATATCACGATAACAACGATTATACAACATCAAGGATGAGATTAATATCTAGACTATTAGATAAAGTTTCAACTGAGTTCTATGAGATGGAGTATTGGGATTACGTTTATGATGAAAACCATAACAAGATTGATAAGATTGACATTTACCTCGAAGCAAATAAACACAATTACAGAAGATCGGGAAAATACTTTTCAACAAGAGGTAGGAATATGAAGTCATTCAATGTTAAGGAGGCTTGTGCTATGGATATCGGTTACTACAAACACAAGAAAGCAAAACGTTTATTATTCCAACTCTTGGAACATCGTATTGATTGGTTTTGGGATTAAAAATAAAATTATGAAACACAACATTATCAAAACAGACAACTATCTACTTGTAGTTGATGATTCAGAAATCAAAGCAGGTGATTATGGATTTATTACTTCTGCAGTAATGTCTTATGATGCTATGCTAAAAGAATGGAATCAACCATTAGGTTCAAAAATCATTGCTCACCTACCACTTAACAACTCACCAATCCTTGAAGGAGTACCACTACTTCCAATATTGGATGAAGGAGTTTTTGTAACACCCACTCATTTTGAGTTTGAGATGGTGAAACAATTTGAATACAGAAAAACAACGAATAATAGTATAACAGGGTTTACATCACTACCTTATCCAACAAATGAGGTTAAACCAAGAACAACAACCAACTCACAAGGACAAACACAATTAGTCGGGAGGTATCTCAGCTAAATAACGAAGACTATGAAAGAACGTATTATAAAAATTGGTAGGGTTTTATTGGATATTATCCTATTCGTATCGGCACTCGCCTTTTCATCACAAATTATAACTTGGGGAACCAAGTTGATGAACCAATCAAGTAACCTTCTAATGTTTTTAGGTGTATTGATTTGTCTCATTGGTGTATTCGGTATTGTATTAACAATCAACGAAGGTGTGAAAGAAGTGTTAAAGTTATTCCCAACAAACAAAGAAGAAAACAATTAAAATTAAAGGGAGTTTATGATGGAAATGAAAATCATTAAAAGTAAACACGTTAATAAAAACAACGATGTGTTTTTATTACATATGGGATATAAACACTACGATTTGGGGTTTCAAATCCATTCTTGGGGTCTTAGATTTATGTTTATTTGGTGGCACTTGTGTATTCACTTTTAATTAAAAATAATTGATTATTTTTTAACCCCGAGATTTAGTTTTCGGGGTTTTTTTTTACTAAAACATATTTAATTATATGAGTAAGATAGTGAGATTAAAAGAATCTGATGTAGTCAATATAGTTAAAAGGATTTTAACCGAACAACAGGTAACAAAACAACCAATTAAGATAGGTTGTCATGACTATGACAAGATAGAAAAATACTGTACTAATATAAAATTTTCAAAATCAGAGGTAGACTTAATGGGTCGGACGAATACGTCACAGGTTAATCAACGTCTATTAGAAAAAATTGATAATATGTCAAATAGTATTAAAAAGATAGGGGGTGAAGACAATAAAGTATTAGCTGAAAGATTTTCAAAGTCTATTAGTTCTGCAAAAGAGGATATTGTTAAAATTTTATCAAAATATTATTACACAGGTCTTTATAGTTTAACAGGTCAGGGTTGGAAAATAAATAAATCCACTCTAACTTTAGAAATTATGAACAAAATATATTCTCTTTTTTTAAAAGGATGGAATAGTAGTATTGTTGATCGTAATCTTGCAAAAATTTATGTAGATGAAGAAAACATCGAAAAAGTTCAAAAAGTAGGTAAAGATCTTTTAGAAAACCTTCTAATTGAGATAGAAAATACTGTTGATTTTTATTTTTCAGATTTATCCGCCTTCGTCATTGACAATTATACTAGCTCGAAATCCACACCAAAATGTACTGAGGTAATAATTACCCAAGATAAAGGTTGTAATAATTTACCTAAAGAGAAATGGTATAGTCCAAATAAGAAATACATTACTACTTACCAAATTTATGGGGATTACAAATCGGCATTTAACATTTACTCACCAATATTGACAAAGTTTTTAAATAGTTTAGTGTAAAACACCTAAACAAGTTTAGTTTTCGGGGTTTTTTATTATCTTTGTATCCAAATTAGGTTATGAAAAGGTTATTATTATTGGTATTTTTATCCACATTCTCTTGTTTAGATTCTGAAAAAGAACAAAAAGATGTGTATTATATCGTTGTTAAATTAAAGGAAACAAAAGGGTTTTCAAAGTATTATTATTCCACGGATCTTGAAAGGTCCTCAGATCTTTTATATGAAAGATCATTTATTGATTCTTCAAATAAATATTTTGTCGGAGACACGGTAATCAGGTAATTATTCTATATTTATCAAAAAAACAGGACAACGTATCTATTAACGATATGGTTGATAATTTATGAAACATTTTATATTATTTTTAACTTCTCTTATTTCTTTTAATTCTTTTTCGTGTAATGATACCTTATGGAAAAATGTTGATTTAAGGGGAATCACATCAAGCACAAATAAAGGTATCCATCAAATCCGATTTGTTAAGGTAGATACAATATCTTCAAAACAAAGATGGACCTATCAAATTAAAACAAATTCAAAATATTCCATAAGTCACTCGGTTTTTGGTCTTAATCCTTGTGTATCAGTGTATTCGATATCTATGGGATCTCAAACCATATTAAATCCGGTTAATCAATTACAACCACCGACATATGTTTCGGGAATCAAAGCAGATTGGTCAATACCGGCAAATATAACCGTCACCATTCAAATAATCACTAACGATTTTTACCTATCCGACAGTGGATCGGTGTATCTAAAATCAGGACAAGCCGAAAATTATACTTCAATCTGTTTACCCAAATGTGTATATTATTTAGATTTGAAAGATGCTGAGGTTTTTCATACCATAGATAAGGTTTATTTTAAGTTTGTAAAAAACCCTGATGACGTGGTATTCATTTATGAATTTAATGAAAAAACAGGTATGTCAAAATTGATCACCTCTACAACCGAATCCAACATTATATTAAATCATACTTCCAAATATTATTTAGTTGTTTCAGGTAGATATAGTCGTTATTTTGGACCATTCTCATTAGTTAGTGAAGATCCTCGTAGAACATTATCGGTGAAACAATTACTTGGACAAATTGTTGATTAACCTAAATTTAACATAAAGACAATATATACGTAATACTTTAATAATTTACCATACCTACTTATTAATAAATAAAAAGCGTATGGTAAAAAATTACTTAATGGTGGTATTATTGTTCTTAACCACAATAACAAAAGGACAATTCTTAGATTCAACGAATTATCGTGGTGCGTTCTCACCAAATCAATCTATGTGGACCGATGGTTGGTGTAATTGGTCACCCGAATCAACAACGTATCCAACACCAAACGTTACAATCGTAGGTAACATTAGTCAGAACACAACTTGGACATCAAATAATACATATCTTCTTTCAGGACTTGTTTATGTTGATTCTGGTGTGATATTAACCATTCAACCAGGTACAATCATCAGAGGTAATTCAAGTATCTCTAACTCGTCTTTATTGGTTAAAAAAGGTGGTAAGTTAATCGCACAAGGAACATCATCAAATCCTATTGTATTCACATCAAATAATAGTGTGGGAAATAGAACCATTGGAGATTGGGGTGGAGTTATTTTGTTAGGTAGAGCAACGATGAATCAAGGTGTTGGTTTTATTGAAGGGTTAGCGGCAATATCAGACCATCAATATGGTGGTTCAGATGATAATGATAATTCAGGTATTTTATCTTATGTTCGTATTGAATATGGTGGTTATGTATTTGCACAGAACAAAGAGATCAATGGTTTAACTATGGGTGCGGTAGGTAGAGGAACACAGATTGACCACATTCAATGTTCATATATCAATGACGATGCGTTTGAATGGTATGGTGGATCAGTAAATTGTAAGTATTTGGTTTCATATAGAAACTTGGATGATGATTTTGATACTGATTTTGGTTATCACGGATTTGTACAATATGGTTTATCAGTTCGTGACCCTCAGATTGCGGATAATTCATATACGTTACCATCGGGTGGATCAACTTCAGAAGGTTTTGAATCCGATAATGACGCTAACGGTTCTAACTTACAACCATTCACAAATGCAACATTTTCAAACTTCACAATGATTGGTCCATTTAGAGGTAATAATAGTTCATCAGTTCACCCGGCATTTAGAAGAGGCGCTAGAATCAGAAGAAACTCTCAATTAAAGATTGTTAATTCAATCATCTCGGATTGGGCGACAGGTGTTATGATTGATGGTGTTGCGTGTGATTCAAACGCAAGAACAGGTTTATTAGTTGTGAATAATAACATCATCACAAACTACAGAACAAGAGTTGGTGAAAGAAGTTCATCAAGTACATTCAATGTATTAGGATTTTTGGGTGATAATAACGACACAATTCCGGCAAGTTCAATGATGGTTCGTCCATATGATTTTACAAATCCTGATTATAGATTAAAAGCGTTATCAACAGACGTTGTTACATCTCAAATAACATTATACCCAAACCCATCCAATGGTGAGTTCTTCATTCAATCGGAAAACGACAATTTATGGATATATAATAACTTGGGTCAGATTGTTCATCAACAACGACTTATCAAAGGAACAAATAATATTCAAGTGAATTTACCGACAGGGTATTACATTCTCAAAACACAAAACCAAATAATAAAATTAGGAATTAGATAACAAAACAAGGAACTTCGGTTCCTTTTTTTGTGATATTTATTAAAAAAAAGCATATGGATATTAACAAACTTAAAGGACACATACCAGATTCGGTATTGGCACAAATCCCGATGGTTGTTCAAAAATTTGGAATGGACACACCATTAGAATTATCACATTTTTTGGCACAATGTGCTCACGAGAGCGGAAACTTCAAAGCGGTTTCTGAAAACCTAAATTATTCTGCAGATGGATTGAAGAAGATCTTTCCAAAATACTTTGCGGGAACATTAAACGAACAATATGCTCGTAACCCTGAGAAGATTGCATCAAGAGTATATGGTGGTCGTATGGGTAATGGTGATGAAACAACAAAAGACGGATGGAAATACAGAGGTCGTGGATACATCCAATTAACAGGTAAAGCAAACTATCAAGAATTTGATAAGTTTGTTGATGATGATATTACAAATAATCCTGATTTGGTGGCAACAAAATATCCGTTGTTATCCGCAGCTTGGTTCTTCCATAAAAATAAATTAAATGAGATCTCAGCGAAGGGTGATACCGATGCTGTTGTGACCTCAGTAACAAAACGAGTGAATGGTGGAACCATTGGTTTAGCCGATAGAATTAAACACTTCAAACACTTTTACAAAATACTTAAGTAAAATTTGACAATCCCCGATACGACTTCGGGGATTTTTGTTGTATATTTACACTATATGAGAAAACTATTAACATTCGTACTTCTGCTGATTGGATTGGTGGGGTACACTCAGACAAATTCACACCAAAGAATTACCGGTCGTATCTACACAAGAGGACTAAACTTCATTCCGTCAAATAACGACATTCAAATTTTACTTTATGAAGTTGATACTTTTGGAATTGCAAGACAATCCATCCTATCTAACTATGTGGTATCACAACAGGGTAATCAATATGTTATTGACTTCATAAACGTTCCAACACAACGAGTGGTGGTTTATGCTAAACTATTACCTGGAAGTCGTTTATATGGTAAATTTTTAAGTACATTTGGTTTATCGTCGTTAAGTGTTAATCATGCGGTAAAACTTACAGTCCCTCAAACACCACTAGGAACCACTTGGTCAGGACAATATGATATCTATATGATACCCGATATTAGTTGGAGAGCAAATTCAAGAAACACTGATTAAAAATTAATATTCCCCGATAACTTCTTCGGGGATTTTTTTTATATTTATGGGTATATGTTAAACTCAAATATACCATTTTTCAAATGCTTAGTTAAGCAGTCGTATTTTACAAAAGACGAAAAGGATTCCAATATTTTTCACGATTGTTACGCATTTGCAGTTCAATCCATAACAGGAAAAATATTAACCTTCCACATAATGACAGATTACGGAATGTTAAGATCAAGAGTTCCAATCTCTGAGATCTATATGAAAGAACCAAAACGAGATGTTCCATTCCACTTCAAACAACTATGGGATTGTTTTGATAACGATGTTACCGTGATTACTTACGAATACCTGAAAGAGAAACGATGTAAAGTTATTATGAAAGACAAAACATTTGCTTGGGCCACCTATATGTTTACCGTAGATTGGCAAAATAACCCATACAGCGATGAACCAAGTGATTATAAATGTGGTCACGTATTAAAGAGTGACGATGGTTACCTAATGTGTATGCCAAATAATAGAATATTTTGGAAAGATTCAAATTGGGTTACAAAAGACTTTCCCGTTGAACCAAAAAACATTAAAGTTGATACCGAACTTTTATCGGTGGAATCCGTCTCTAATAGATGGATAACTGAAGACACAAATTCATTCTATTACGATATTGATGAATTAAAGAAAAATTAAATCTTAGGGGTGGTTGATAATTTAACCACCCTTTTTTATTATTAAATTATGGGACAAATTATTGATGAAAAAATTGTAAAAACCTCTCAAAACGTAGATCCGATCTACGTTGTTGAATTGGTTAAAAATACCCCAAACGATATGATTTTGGGTAAATTGATTAGGGAATATGTGTTAAACGCCGAAAACCAAGATATGTATGAAAATTAAGTTAAAATTTGAGAATATGTGGTTGTGGGACACAACAACAATTCGTTTAATTCCTGAATTAACATTATCACACCTTTATCAAAGAAATTATTTAACTAAAAAACGTGAAGATATTGAAAATCCTGAATTCCATATTAATTGGTTAGGGTTTCAATTCGGTATTCAGGTGATCTTAAAATGATTATTCAAAAATTTGGGGATTTTTCTTCCCATACTTTCTCATGATTTCACCTGCAATTGCATTAGCATCGTTTTCATGTTTTGATCCTGCAGAACTCTTCCCTTTTTGGTGAAGAGTTTTTTGTTTGTAATGCACTAATTCGTGGGCGATAGTCCTCATAATATCACCCTCGTTTCGTTTGTGGGTTGATATGACTATTTGATCATTCTTATCATCAAAATAACCAAAAGATTTGTGTTTTTTTGAAAAGTCAGATCCTTTCTTAAACTCAATATCAGGAATGTCCTTAAGTTTCAAAAAATCCTTACAATATTCAATAAAATGGTCAAGATCATTTTTTTTTGATTCAACCATCAACGACTTTATTCTTGAAATCTCTTCATGTAAGTTCATACATGATAAATATCATGATTTTTTATTCCTTGTTGTTTTTTTCGGAATAAAGTCACTCATCACTTTTTTCTCAACGGGGTATTTTCCGGTTTTCCATTTGATCTCGGATGATATGGGTCCGTTTTTACTTATTTTGGGATTGTAAGTGAAAGTTTGGATACAATCATCATCTTCATAAACCACCTCATATTTGGTGTCATCAATTTTTTTAGTACTCATGATGCAAATTTATTAAATTTTGGTGATATTTACAAATATGAAGGGAAAATTATGTTCATCTATTTGTGAAATGTTAAAAAGTAAATATCACAACTTTTTGGAGAATATAAACATTTCCTTATCTGTTGATGAAAGAAGAAAAAAGGTATATTTTGAACCTACTTTGTATTTATCCGAAGCACCAACCCAAAAAGAACTTTCAGAATTAAAAATGGATGTTTATGAGAATGTTATGAAAGAAACAAAATCAACACCCATAGCAAGAAATGGTTGGAAATTAGAAAATTCTTCTTTACAAAAATAAAATTATCATCATATTTATTTACAGACCTTGTGGTTTAATATCGTGAGTTAGAAATAACTTTTGAGTTGACCTGAAAATCAACGAAACGATCTTAAAATAAACACATAAAATAAAATAAGGTAAAATGTATTATCAAACAACAACACACCCTCATCCCGAGGCGTACATTACCGTAAATAAGAAAAGAATTAGACAATACGGTAAAAATGTCTATATGGACAACAAACAAGAGTTCGAGATCGAGCTTTATAATCCAACCCAAAATAAAGTATTAGCGGTTATCACCCTGAATGGAACAAAAATGACAGGTGGTGGTATCGTAATTAAGCCAGGACAGAGGATCTTCTTGGAGAGATACTTGGATTCAAACAATAAATTTTTATTTGATACCTATGAGGTTGAAAATACTAACGAGATCTTAGATGCAATATCAAATAATGGTGACATCCAAATAAATTTCTACAATGAGGAACAAACACCTCATAAGTTACTAACGTATAATAACAATACTTGGGTCACAACGAACGCAACTCTTACTCTAAATAACACAGGAAGATTGTCAGAACCTGTTATGTATAATACAAATTTAGGAGGTTTCGGTTTAACCAGCGGTTCATTAAACTACTATAACACACCGAGGTCAAGGTCAAACAAAACCCTTTCCCTTGAGACGGGTAGAGTAGAAAAAGGTGCTGAAAGTAATCAAACATTTGTATCTTCAAAAGATAGATTTGAATACAATTCATTTTCTGAATGGACTTGGAAGATTTTACCATCATCGGTTAAACCATACGATTCAAAAGACTTAAAAAAGTTTTGTACTAACTGCGGAAGTAAAATAAAAAAGGATAGTTATAAATTCTGTCCGAACTGCGGAACAAAAATTTAATTAAACAACCACAAGGTCAAAAAGAAAACCCACCAATCGGTGGGTTTTTATATTTAATCACTTACTAATACAGTCCAAGACAACATTACATCATCTTTTTTATATTTGGTACCAACATATCTGTATGTTGATTTTACTGAATCCAAATATTTTGTAATGAATTTAATCCTGTCTGTTATCCTTTCAAAATTTAAACAATTAACAAATTCTTCAGCTGTCAATAATTCATTATATTCTGGCTTCTCACATCTCCAAGTTTTTTCATTAAAAAAACCTCGTTTAACTCTAAATCTAACAAATAAAGCGTTATCCCTGTGTTCAGAGAACTTAACGTCATCTATCGACCAATCGGTGTCAAGACGATTCACGAATTGATCGGACATCATCTTAATCATTCTCTTTTGGATAAATTCCATATTAGGATGTTATAAATTTAGGTGTAATACACCCTCATAAATATATGTAAATCATTTAATTATCACATTGGTCATTAAATTATAACCAACGGTATAAGATGCTGACATTAAAAGACTTCTTTTGATGATCTGTGACCAAGAAGTTGTTTCATAAAGACTTATTGGGAAAGCCAAAGATATTGACGTAATATAACTAGTTTTAGTCATATGCCATAGATCAGACTTAAACCAAAGATTACCAATTCTCATTTCACGATCCCAACTACTCGGAAGACCACCCCAACCCATGTGATTCCAAAATGCAGGATTCATGTTAGGAAAGGTGTTTCTAAATTGTGCCGGATGATTAATGATCTCACTATTCATACCATAAGACAACCCTGCTAACATTGCAAATCCACAACCAACAGTAATTCTTGTCTTGGTGTATTGTGAAAAGTTAGTGGCGAATATCTTAACTCCGTTTTCTGTTTCTTTCATATTCACCTTAAAGTCCTTATCAAATGGTAAGAATTTTGCCTGTTCTTTAATCGTGTCGTATGTAACATATAAACCTAATTTTGCTGCTTCTTCAACCTTTTGTTTGTAAGTTAATAACTCTTTTCTCAAAGAATCTGTAATGAATAATACTGAGTCGGTATAAACATATTTGGTAATAACACTATCTTTATACTTAACTAATGTATCCGTAACCGTTTTGAAGGAATCTAACGCACTTACTTGACTTTTGAAGGTGCTATCTATCTTACGAGATTGATCCAAACTAATAATAACCACACTATCACCTCGATAATATTTTATCTGAGGATATTTTTGTTTGCCAGGTCCTTGACCAAATGCCATAATAGACATCAATGTAAGGAAAATCAATAAATATAACTTTTTCATGGTTAGTTTTTCAAAGGACCTAAAGGAATTTTTTTACCTTCAGTATCCAATTCTCTCAAATCATCCTTTAAGGTTTTAATTTCATCCTTTAAGTTATCTATCTGAGTTTTATACTTTTTTTCAGTGGTAGTGATTGCCGAATTAATTGCTGAACTCATAGCGTCTTTTGTACTATCTGACAATCCTTGTGATAGTGCTTCGTTTTCTGTTTTTAGGTCAGAATTTTCTTCCTTCAGTTGTTTATTCTCATTTCTTAACCCATTATTTTCTTTGAAAAGGTTTAAGTTTTCTTTAACAACTGTGACGTGTTTATCTCCGGCAAATCCGACTTGAAAGACAACAAATCCAACGCTACCAACAACTAAGCTGATGGCAATTATTCCTTTTGTAAACATATTCTTATTTCTTTGCGTTTTTAACCACAAGAAGATCCCTCAACTCCAAATATGATTTTCTATTTGTTTCTGCAAGATCTTTTAACTGATTGATGTCATCCTCAACATAAGAATTAAGACGGTTCTCTAACTCACTTAATTTAGTATTAAGTTTTTCTTCTGTCTCAAGTTGTCTCTGTAATAACTTCCAACAAACCCAACCTAACCCTAAAGTGGCAATACCGAGAACACCATACTGTATCAGGGAATCAAAGATTCCTGCTGACGGTACTGTTTGAAGTATCATATCTTATTTCTTTTTATAAAGGTCTTGTTGACATTTATCTAACTTGTCTCTTAAATCGTCAGCTTCTTTGATTTTCTTGTCAATAAATTTCCAAGCAACGAAACCAAGTGCTAAAACGATTAAACCCAATGCACCATAATCGGTTAACATTGTAAATACACCAAAATCTTGACCTGTTTTGGCAACTGCTGCGGTTGTGTCTAATAATACCATAATTTATCCTGTTTAACTATAAATATCACGTAAGAAATGTTTAGTTGTTTAATTTTTTTAACATTTTAATCTTTGACAAAATATTTATAATTATTATCATTAGAATACAGAAAAAACACTTAAATAAATATATTCTATGAAAAAATTAATTTTCTCTTTTGGTCTACTCGCGGCATTGGTTTCTTGCAGTGGTAAAAATGAACCTGTATCGGGTGATGAAACTACGATTGATACAACAGTTTGCGATTCAACAATGTGTGATTCTATGGCTTGTGATTCAATCCCTTGTGATTCCTCAGTTGTTGATACAACAAAATAAAAGACCAAACAAAATTGGGTCACGTAAGTGGCCCTATTTATTTATTATGAATAAAATATTAGTAGAAAAATTAGTTAATCATCTTCGTAATAAAGACAGAATTTTATTATTTGGGGAAAACTCAAAAATTAAGGTAATCTCAATGACATTCTCATCACAAAAAAAATGTTACATACTAGATTTAAAATTAATAGTAGATCAGCCCGAATTATGTGAAGAAAGTTACCCAGATGGGTTATATCACCTTGTTGAATTTGCGTTTAATTTCATGAATAGGAACAAAAAAGTAATTATAATAAGCTCATTAGAAATTATTTGATTATAATGTTTTACTTATATTATTAATATCTGTAGTAAGTGATGTTTTATCCACTCTTCTTATATAACCCAAATCAGTTCTTAAAATATTAATCCAATTCTTTTTATATTTAACATCCGCCCTATTTGTCGCTCTTTCACTCTTATAAAGATTGTTTAATTTTTGGTATAGTTCTTTGAGTTGTGGTCTATTGAATACTTGTGGATACGTTTTATAAATCCCATCATAAATTGTTTCCAATTTGTTGTCCTTAACTCCGTCCGTTATCTTTGTAAATATAGATGACAACATTTGTGAATCTCTAGAACTTAATTCTATTACCTTTTTTTCTTCGGGTGTTTTTTCTCCTTGCTTATATCCTGTGATCTTTGAAACGTCCGTAGTTCCTGAGATTGGTTGTTTATATCCCGAAGTAAGTGATGATATGTCAGTACCTTTTGTTTTTTGATAATATCCCGAGGTTAAACTCGCAATATCCGTTCCTTTAGTTTTTTGACCATAACCCGAAGTTAATTTTGATATATCGGTACTTCCTTGTGTAGATTGTGTATATCCGCTAGTGAATTGAGAAATGTTTGTCTGTTCTATCATATACATTGATAGAATTTGTATT
>SXGQ01258071.1_pt1 | contig 37055 bp, 35 predicted proteins | sample 3178371 | NCBI WGS metagenome assembly SXGQ01 (sample SAMN11356859, study PRJNA531348) | freshwater metagenome | isolation source: freshwater sample F1-20 | place: China: Fuxian Lake, Yuxi | collected 2017-12-25 | reverse complement strand
GGGGGCTTTGAGATGGGTTGGTGAGGGGTTTGGAGTGTTCCGGTCTCTTGTTGGGGTAATGAGTAAGGTGCTGGGTTGGGGGTGCCGGGATAAGGCAAGTAATAATTTGTGTCTGCTGTAATATGCTGTAATAAGGATTGTGGTTATGGGGGTGGGGAGGGGTTAGGGGTGGGGGAGGCGGGGGTCGGTTAGGTCGAGGCGGTAGAGGATTTGGTTGTAGTTGTAGCGGGGGAGGGGGATGGCACGGTCGGCGAAGGTGGTGGTGAAGGTGCCTTCGAAGAGGAGGTAGTTGGCGTTTTCGGGGATGAGTTCTGGGTGAATTCGGGGGTTGTAGAAGGTCTGGTTGTTGTGGCTGAGGATTTTGACGGCTTTGGACCAGGGGCCGAGGGGGGAGTCGGCTTGGGCGAACCAGATCTCGCCGAGGTGGGAGGGTTTGCCGTCGAGTTGGGTGAAGACGGTGAGCCATTTCTTGCGGTGTGGGTGCCAGCAGATAGAGCCGCGGTGGGGGGTGATGGTGGTGTCTTCGGAGGTGTTGATTTCTCTTGGCGGGGTGAGTTTTTGCCAGGTTGAGGGATCGCTCCAGGCTTCGAAGGTGGCGGGCATGGAGAGGGTTGGGAAGGGGTCGCCGAAGAGGAGGGTGTCGGGTTTTCCCGGTTGTTTCCAGATGAGGGGATGGCCGGTGGGGAGGTTGGGCTGGGGGCCGTCGCCTTTGTTCCAGAGGGTGCGGTGGATGCGGAAGGACTCGGTGGTTTCGTCCCAGTGGCAGAGGCCGGATTGGTAGGTGTCGAGGGAGTTTTCGATTTTGGCGTAGGTGGCGACGAGTTGGTTTTTCTGGTTGGCGTCGGGAATGCTGATCATTCCGGAGAGCCAGGTGGGGCCGGGTCCTGGGAAGTTGGAGACGCCGCGTGGGGTGCCTTTTTCGTCGCGGAAGAGTTCGAATCGGATGGCGATCGGGGGCTTGGGGGAGGGGATTGGGTTGAGCGGGGTGGTGGCGGCGGTGGAATGGAAGACGCCGAGGGGGTAGTGGGGGAGGGTGGTGTCTCCCCAGAGCCAGAACAGGCGGTCGTTGTGGCGGGTGAGGAGGACGGAATCGCAGCCGAAGACGCCGGTTTCGGGGGCTGGGGCGGGGATGCCAAGTTTTTCGCCTTCGGCGAAGCGGCCTGCACCGGTGAGCCGGCCGATGCGTTGGGCGATGGAGAGGCGGTCGATTTCGATGCGATGGGAGGCGTCGGGTTTCGGGGTGACGCGGACGCCGCGGAAGCCGAAGCCGTCGGGCTTGAGTTCGTAGCCGTGGCTGGAGAGGTGGAGGTAGATTTCTTGGTTTTGGAGTTCCGGGGCGTCGATGGCGGCGAGGCCGTGGTTGTCGGTGACGAAGAGGAGGTCGTGGGTGGTGCGGAGTTCGACCATGGGGACGGGTTGGCCGTTAGAGCGATCGATGACCTGGATGCTGAATGGGGCGGCGTGGAGGGTGGAGAGAGAGATAAGGAGGGTGAGGGCGCGCATGTTGTGGTGGGTGGACAGGGTGGGGGAGGTTGATTTAGATTGGGGGATGGAGCGGCTTGCGCGGGAATTCTATGATCGGGATACGGTGGTGGTGGCGAAAGAGTTGCTGGGTAAATGGCTGGTGCGGGTGGTGGATGGAGTGGAGCGGGTGGGGAGGATTGTGGAGACGGAGGCGTATTTGGGTCCGCACGATTTGGCTGCGCATTCGGCGAGGGGGAGAACGGCGCGGACGGAGGTGATGTTCGGTCGGCCGGGTTTTGCCTATGTTTATCTGATTTATGGGATGTATCATTGCATGAATGTGGTGACGGAGAGGGATGGTCATGCCGCGGCGGTGTTGTTGCGGGCGGTGGAGCCGGTTCGGAATGTGGAGGGGCGGACGCAGGGACCGGGGTTGTTGAGCAGGGCGATGGGGATCGATCGGGGGATGAATGGTTGTGATTTGACGGGTGATGAGTGTTTTTTGGCGGAGCCGGAGGTGGCGGAGCGGATCCGGATCGTGAAGCGGCCGCGGGTGGGGGTGGATTATGCGGGGGTGTGGGCGAAGCGGTTGCTGAGGTTTTATATTGAGGGGAACGGTTTTGTTTCGAAGCGGTAGGGTGCGGGAATGTCGTGGCAAGGGAGGGGATCTGGTGCATGAGTGGGGCATGCCGAAACGGGATGGAGAACAGGTGGCTGTGAATGCGGCCGGGTCGTGGTATTTGATCGTGTTGGGTCTTTCGCTGGTGCTGATCGGTGGGGTTTTCTGTGGGTTGATGTGGCGGAGTTTTGATCGGGCGCGGCAGATGCATGCGTGGCCGGAGGTGCCGTGTGTGATCTTGCAGTCGGAGGTGGTGGAGTCGCGGCATGACGAGCAGTCGCCGTTTCAGTATCAGTTGGTGTTGTCGTATGGGTATGAGGTGGGTGGGAAGGCGTATACCGGGGAGCGTTTGAGCTTGCGGGGGAATCCGAAGACGACGAAGCGGCATGTGGTGGAGGGGCAGGCGAAGGAGTTGGAGGTGGGGACGCGGACGGTGTGTCGGGTGGATCCGGGGAATCCTGAAATAGCGGTTTTGAAGCCGGATTCGAAGGCACCGGGGTATTCGATCTGGTTTCCTGCGTTGTTTGTGGTGGGTGGGGCGGGGATGGTGGTGAAGGCGGCGTTGAGGTTGCGAGCTGCCCGAGGTGTATAAAATTAGCCACGGCTAAATTTTTCGGTTGCGGGGTTGAGCGGGTGGGGGTATGCCTGCGCCGTGAAACGATTTGCGACGCTGTGTTTGATGGTGGCTTTGCCGTGGTTGGGAGGGTGTTCTTCGGAATCCGGGGGAGGCAGCGGGAAGCCGGTGGTGGTGGCGACGACGACGATGGTGGCGGATTTGGCGAGGGAGATCGGGGGGGATCGGGTGGAGGTGAAGGGGCTGATGGGGCCGGGGGTGGATCCTCACAACTATGTGCCGAAGCTGGCCGACACGCGTTTGTTAGAGAAGGCGGACGTGGTGCTTTACAGCGGGTTGCATTTGGAGGGTAAGTTCCAGTCGACGTTGGAGGCGATGGCGAAGCGTGGTGGGAATGTGGTGGCGGTGAGTGACGGGCTTCCGGCGGAGCAGTTGCTTGCGCCGCAGGAGGGATTTGAGGGGACGAAGGATCCGCATATTTGGGGAGATCCGAGGTTGTGGGCGCTGGCGGTGGGGCCGGTGGTGGATGCGTTGGCGAAGGCGGACCCGGCGGGGAAGGCGGAGTATGTTGAGCGCGGGGAGTCGTATCGTAAGGCTTTGTTAGAGCTGGATGGTTGGGCGCGTGAGGAGGTGGGGAAGGTGGCGGAGGAGAAGCGTGTTTTGGTGACAAGCCACGATGCGTTTTTCTATTTCGGGCGGGCGTATGGGTTTCAGGTGAAGGGATTGCAGGGGGTATCGACGGCGGCTGAGGCGGGGGTAAAGGATCGGGCGGAGTTGGTGAAGTATTTGCGGGAGTTGGGTGTGCGGACGGTGTTTTCCGAGACGTCGATCAACGCGAAGGGGATTGAGGCGGTGGCGGCGGAGGCCGGGGTGAGGGTGTCCGGGTCTTCGTTGTATTCGGACGCGCTGGGAAGGCCGGGAGATGTGGGAGAGGCGGGTGGTGTGAGATTTGACCGTGGCACTTATCTCGGGATGGTGCGGCACAATGTGAATGCGATTGTAGAAGGATTGAAATGATAGCGATGAAAAAAATGTTAGTTGTGATGCTGGTTGGGGTCGCTCCGGTGAGCGGTGGGGATTTCCTGCGGGAGCTTTCGGCGGATCGGCCGGATGCGACGGAGAGCCCGAATACGGTGGAGGCGGGGAGATTTCAAATCGAGAGCAGCCTGTGGAGCTATGAGCGTGATACGGCGCCGGGGGTGAGGATGGAGACGTGGGTTTTCGGGGAATCGAATTTGAAGGTGGGGCTGACGGAAGATATGGATTTGCAGTGGGTGGTGCGTCCTTGGGTGAGGGAGATCGAGCGGGGTGGCGGATTGCGGGAGGGGGTTGAGGGATTTGGAGATATGGATTTGAGGTTGAAGTGGAATTTGTGGGGGAATGATGGCGGGGATACTGCGGGGGCGCTGATGCCTTTCGTGACGGTGCCGGTGGGGACGGCGGTGAGCGGGGATCATTGGGAGGGAGGGGTGGTGTTTCCGGTGGCGATCGGTTTGAGTGAATCGATGGATTTGGGATTTCAGGTGGAGTTGGCGCGGGTGCGAGGGGATGATGGACACGAGTGGGAGTGCACGCACACGGTGGTGTTAGGGAGGGATCTGGGGAATGATCTCGGAGTTTTCATCGAGTATGCCGGGGTTTTTGGGGAGTCGAGGTATGAGGCATCGGTGTTTTCCGGAGTGACGTGGATGGTGGGGCGGAATCTCCGATGGGATCTTGCGTGTGGGGTTGGTCTGAATGATGATGCGCCGGACTTCTCGATCGCCCAAGGGGTGACGTTCCGATTCTAACAAACACTTGCCGATGAATGTGCCCGCACTGGAAACCCATGAGTTGTCCGTTTCCTATCGAGGGAAGCCGGTGTTGCATGGGGTGGACATCGAGGTGCCGCCCGGGACATTGACGGGGATCATGGGGCCCAACGGGGCGGGGAAGTCGACGTTGCTGAAGGCGGTGATGGGAGTGATCCAGCCGGATTCGGGGTGGGTGAAGCTGTTAGGAAAGCCGTTGGGTGAGGTGCTGGGGAGGATTGGTTATGTGCCGCAGCGGGAGTCGGTGGATTGGGATTTTCCGGTGACGGTGTTTGATGTGGCGCTGATGGGGACCTATGCGGGGCTGGGGTGGTTCGGCAGGCCGGGGAAGGCGGAGCGGGCGCGGGCGATGGAGGCATTGGAGCAGACGGGGATGGTGGATCTGGCGACGCGTAAGATCGGCGAGCTGAGTGGCGGGCAGCAGCAGCGGACGTTCATCGCGCGGGCGCTGGCGCAGAAGGCGGAGATCTATCTGATGGATGAGCCGTTCGCGGGGGTGGATGCGGCGACGGAGCGGGCGATCATCGGTTTGTTAGGGAAGCTGCGGGATGAGGGGCGGACGGTGCTGGTGGTGCATCATGATCTGCAATCCGCGCCGAGGTATTTCGAGAGGTTGTTGCTTTTGAATCTGCGGGTGGTGGCGCACGGGACGGTGGAGGAGGTTTTCCAGCCGGAGATTCTGGAGAAGACGTATGGAGGGAAGCTGACGCTGTTGAGTGATGTGGCGCGGCGGGTGGCGCGTGGAAGCGGAGGTGGTTTGCCGTGATCGATTGGTTCGGGTCCGCGGTGGGATCGGCGCTGACGGCGGCGCTGTTGTTAGGGATTTCCTGCGGGGTGTTGGGCACCTTTGTGGTGGCTCGGCGGATGGCGTTGACGGGTGACATGTTGTCGCACGCGGTGTTGCCGGGTGTGGTGGCGGGGTTGGTGTGGAGCACGACGCGGACTCCGCTGGTTGTGTTGGGGTGCGCGGTGGTCGCGGGATGGTTGGGGAGTGTGGTGATGCAAGTGATTCTGCGGACGACGCGGTTGAAGCCGGATGCGGCGTTGGCGCTGGTTTTGTCGGTGTTTTTCGCGGTGGGGATCGCGATGGTTTCGCGGTATCAGCCGTCGGGCGTGCAGGCGTTTTTGTTCGGGCAGGTGGCGGCGATCGATGGTGGGGATCTGAAGTTGCTGGTTTGGGTGACGGTGGTGGTATTGTTGTTGGTGCCGTGGGGATTCCGGGTGTTGCGGTTGGTGTCGTTCGACCCTGCGTTCGCGCGGTTGTTAGGGTTTCCGGTGCGGTGGGTGGAGGCGGGTTTTTTCCTGATGCTCACGGTGGTGATCGTGATCGCGATGCAGGCGGTTGGGGTGGTGTTGGTGAGTGCGATGCTGGTGACGCCGGCGGCTGGGGCCAGGTTTTGGAGCCGGAGTTTGTCGGGGATGGTTTGGGTGTCGTGCGTGTTGGCGGTGTTGGGAGGGATGGTTGGGGTTTGGATTTCTTCGGTGCGGACGGGTTTGCCGACGGGGCCGCTGATGGCGTTGGCGGTGACGGTTTGTTTCGTGGTATCGGCATGGTTCGGGCCCGAGGGTGGGTGGTTGCAGAGGCGGTTGAGGGTGTTGCGTGAGCGTAGGCGGATTGCTGGGGAGGATGTGCTGAAGCGGATGTGGCATGCGGAGCAGGCGGGTGGAGATGCGGGAGGGGTTTCCGTGCGGGTGATGAAGGATTTGAAGGCCCGGGAGTGGGTGGGGGAGGGTGGGTTGACTGAAGCGGGGAAGCGCCATGCGAGGGGGTTGGTGAGGGCGCACCGGTTGTGGGAGACTTATCTAACAGAGAGAGCGGCGTTCAAGCCGGATCATGTGCATGACGAGGCGGAGCGTGCCGAGCACTGGATCGATGACGAGCAGAAGCGGGATTTGGCGGAGAAGCTTGGATTTCCTGAGAAGGATCCGCATGGCAGTCCGATTCCGCCGGAGGAGGGGACGGGGGGGGCGGAGTGAATTGGGAGATTTGGCAGGATCTGTTGCAGTCGCCGACGAGTTTGTGGCTGATGTTGGCATCGGCCTTTACCGTGATGGCGTGCGGGGTGCCGGGGACTTTCCTGGTGGTGAGGCGGATGTCTCTAGCGGGAGATGCGATCAGTCACAGCGTGTTGCCGGGGATTGTGATCGGGTTTCTGATTTCAGGGACTTTGGATTCGCCGTGGATTTTGGGCGGGGCGGCGCTTTCGGGGTGGTTGACGGTGATGGTGATCGGTTGGTTGCACCGGAGCGGGAGCGTGCGAGAGGATGCGGCGACGGGGATTGTTTTCACGGCGATGTTCGCGATCGGCGTGGTGCTGTTGCGGTTGTATGCGGGGAAGGTGGATCTGGATCCGGATTGCGTGTTGTTCGGCAATCTGGAGACAGCGATCCATGGGGCGCGGGTGGGGGTGTTCGGGCTGGATGTGCCGCAGATCGTGCTGGTGACGGGTGGGGCGGCGGTGTTGGGGTGGGCGATGGTGGGGTTGATCTATCACCGGTTGCTGGTGGGATCGTTTGATCCGTCGTTGGCGGCGCTGACGGGTCAGGCGCCGAGGCGGACGGAGTCGATTTTGTTAGGAGTGACGGCGTTAGTGGTGGTGGCGGCCTTTCAGACGGTGGGTGCGGTGATGTCGGTGGCGTTGTTGGTTTTGCCAGCGGCGAGCGGTTTGCTGATGTGTCGGCGGGTGCCTGCGATTTTGGGCGCGGTGGCGGGGCATGCGGTGATTTCCTCGATCGGGGGGATGGTCATCGCGACGTGGGCGGGATGCAATCTGGGGGCCTCGGTGGTGATTTGCGGGGCGGTGTTGCTGGTGTTGGTGTGGGCGGTTTCGCTGCGGAAGAGGAACCGGTGAATCTTATTTGTTAGAAGGTGCTGCCGATGGCGAAGTGGAGTGCGCCGCTGGGTTCGCCGGAATCGCGGGTGAGGCTGTGGCCGTATTCGAGGCGGATGGGGCCGATGGGGAGTTCGAGCCGGAGGCCGAGGCCGATGGCCATTTCGAGGTCGGCTGCGCCGAGATCGTCGTAGTTTCTGGCGAGGGAACCGGCATCGAGGAAACCGATGAGTTGGAGGGGGGCGGCGATGTCGCGCATGAGTTGGAGGTTGGCGGCCCAGTAGGCTTCGCCGCCGATTGGGTCGCCGTCGATGCCTTCGGGGCCGAGTTCGCGTTCGGCGAAGCTTCTGACGCTGCGGGCTCCACCGTTGAAGTAGCGCAGGTCGATGGGTAGGTCCTGACTATCGCCGGAGGGCATCATGAGGCCGAACTGGCCGCCAGCTGATAGATGATGGTTTTGACCGAGTTGTTTGTACCATCCGCCTTGGAGTCCCATTTTGAAGTAGGAGGTTGAGTCGTCGCCGATGGCCATTCCGACTTCGATTGGGGATTTGATGTGCCAGCCGTGTTTGGGGATGACGGGGCTGTCGCGGTAGTCGAAGCCTTGGGTGAGGCGCAGGTAGGTGTGGTTGTAGACGGACTCGCCGAGTTCCTGGCGGGTGAGGCCTTTTTCGGTGGTGTTGATGACGGCGAGGCCCGCGAGGAGTTCGAGGTTGTAGTTTTTGTATCCGGGCCAGATGAGTGAGGTTTCGAGTCCGGTGCGGAAGATGCTGTAACCTTCGTGTTCCTTGATGAGGGAGAAGAGGCGGGTGGTGGAGGCGAGATCGCGGCCGGTGAACCATGGGTCGGTCAGCCGGGCTTCGCCGAGGACGCCTCGGGAGGTGAATTCGAGTCCGGCGGAGAAGCCTAACAGCTGTCCGTAGAGATTGCGGTCGGTGTAGGTGAAGCGGGAGATGAAGCCTTCATAGGAACCGGTGCCGGCGGCGACGGAGAGTTCGCGGGCGCGGGATTCCTTGAGGCGGAGTGTGGCATCGATGCGTTTTGGGGCGACCTCCTCGGTTTCTATCCTAACAGATGAGAAGGCACCAGTGGCGAGAAGCTGGCTGGTGCGTTTGTTCATCGCGGCTTCGTCGTACCATTCGCCCTGGGTGTTTTTGAAGAGGCGCATGACGCGGTCCTTGTTGGTGCGTTGGAGGCCTTCGATTTCGATGGAGCGGAGGCGGACGCGGGTTCCGAGGTCGATGGAGAAGTGCGGGTTGAATTGATCGCCTTGGAGGGTGCGGCTCATCTGGATTTTGGCATCCGGGTAGCCACGGCTGAAGAATGCCTGTTCGACTTCGAGTCGGAGCGAGTTGAGTTGGGCGGTGTTGGCGGTGCGGCCGATGTAGGGGTCTGCGGTGGTTGCGACGCGTTTTACGCCACGGCCGTCGGTGCTGGAGACGGTGGAACGGGCGATGGTGAAGAGGGGGCCTGGGTTGACGGTGATGTCGATATCGACGTGTCCGGTTTTGGGATGTTGGCGTCGGTTGCTTTCCACCGCAGTGGCCTGCCAGTATCCTTGAGCGTGCATGTCTTGGACGAGGAAGGCGAGGCCTTTCGGGACATCGTCTTCGCGGAAGGGTGGGAGGCCAAGGCCGAAGGGGCGATCTTTCTCGGCCGGGGTGGCGAAGAGGCGGGCGAAGCGTTTGGTGTCCGATGAATTGGCGCCGGTGATGGTGACGGTGCCTAACGAAACGCGCGGGCCTTCGCGGACGATGAGGTCGATGTTGTCACCGCCGGGCAGTTTCCAATCCACTTCGGCGGACGAGTATCCGTCCTTGCGGAGGAGTTGGGTGAGGAGGAACGCGGCATCATCGGCGCGGGAGGCGGAGGGTTTGTCGGTTCTGACGTGTTCGAGGCGTTTTCCTAACAGGCTGAGGGCATGGGTTTCGGATTGACCTTTGAGTCCTAGGATGCGGATCCGAGTTTCCGCCGCCGCGGGGAGGGCGGTGAGGAGGAGGCAGAGGAGCATTCGGAAGAAGATCATCAGCGGAAGGAGATGCGCCAGATGGCGAGGACGCGGGTGTCTCCGGCGGTTCCCATACCGGCGGAGAGAAACCAGCGGTCGGTGATGGAGAGGGTGGCGGTGGAATAGGAATCGCCGTCATATGGATCGGTTTCCGCGAGGCTGAAGTCGACGTTGTCCAACAGCCCTAACAGAGGTCTGAGCTGGCGGCTGAATCTGACGCGGCCGCGGCGGACTTCCTCGGCTAACAGTTGGAGGGCGCGGGATGAGGCGGCTTGCGGATTTTCGAGTTGGGTGGTGGTGGTGCCGGTGGCGAGGAGGGTCATGATTTCGTTCTCCGGCATGGGCGGGTTGGAGGTGAGAACGAGTTGAGGACTTGAGAGGCGGCCGTAGACGTAGGCATCGACGCGGTAGGGGCGGGGTTCGGCTTTTGCGCGGGCTTCGATGACGGGGTCCCAGCCGTTTGCGGGGGTGAAGACGAGGGTGCCTGAGCGTGCGGTCAGGGTGCTGAATGGGAGTGCGGCGCGGAAGTCTTCGACGCGGACGGTGCCATCCGGGAGGGGTTTGTCGAAGGTGCCGCCGATGCGGAGGGCAGCGTTGACTTGTCCGGCGGCGAGGTTGCCGCGAATGAGGAACGGTTCTTCGGTGGTGGCGGTGACGTTGATTTTCCAGGAGCCGAAAGGTGCGGGAAGGGCGGTTGTGGTGGGCGTGACATCGATGCGGGGGAGTGATGCGGCGGAAGGGGCATTGAACGGAGCGCCGATGGGTAGGAGTTCGATATCGCGATAGAAGATGCTGTCGACGAGGCCGACGGTTCCGTTGAGGGTGGCTTGCTGCCAGGTCCCTGTTAGGCGGAGGTTGGCATTGGTGCGGACGATGAGGGATTCGTTGCGGATGGCGGGGAGGTGGTCGCCGGTGAGCTGGAGGTCGATGTTTGCGGGTTTCCCGCGATCGAGTGTTAGAGTGCCGGATGCGTTTAAGGTTCCGCCGGAGGAGGTGGCGGAGAGTTGTTTGAGTTTGATTGAGGCGAGTGTGGCTTCGATGTTCGCGGTGATTTCCTTGATGGCGGGGACGGATGAGTTGTTGAAGGTGATCGCGCCGCCTTCGAGGGAGATTTTTCCGAGGATTTCCGGTTTGGCGGGGGTGCCGGTGACGGTGGCGTTGGAGATGAGGGTGCCTTTGAGTTCGCGGAGTGTGGGGACGAGGGCGGTGAAGCGTGAGAGGTCGAGGCGCGGGAGGTCGAGTTTTACTGATAGGGGTTGCTTGAGGAAAGCGTCGGGGTTTTCCGCCCATGCGGAGGGGCGGAATGGGATGGTGGCGAGGAAGATGGCGGGGGCGAAGTCCGGGGCGGTGGCTTCGCCGTTGAGGGTGAGGGTTCCGGCGTTGGATTTGAGCTGGAGTTTGAGATCGGCGGGTGGGAGTTGTGGGGCGCTGGGTGAGCGGAGGTTTCGGGTTTCGAGGGTGGCTTGAATTTTGGGGTCTGCGAATGAGCCGCTGGCTTGGATGGAGAGTTTTCCTTTGGCGGAGGGATCGAGTTTTGCGGAGGGAGGGAGCCAGGGGTCGAGGGTTGCGAAGGAGAGTTCGCGGGTTTCGATGGATAGGGTGAAGGGGCGGGTGTCTTTGGAGATCATTTCGGGCCATTTGGAGAAGTCCTCGGGGACGGGGATGGTGGCATCGGCGGTGGCCATTTCGGTTTCGCCGTTGAGCCAGAGGAGTTCTGTTAGTTCGAGGCGGTTGTCAGCGAGGAGAGCCTGGAGGCGGATGGATTGATCGGCGCGCTGGATGAGGAGGTTGGAGGCCTGGACGCGGCCGGGCCAGTCGTGGGAGAGGCTGCCGGTGGCGCGGAGGGGAAGTTGATCGGGCTTGATCCATTCGGCGGATTCGATGTTGGTGGTGCCGGTGTGGGTGGCGGATTTCAGATTTCCGGAGGCCTTGGCGCTGGCGGTCAGGGTGAGGTCGCCGGGAGGGATGATGCGGGCGGCGGCGAGCCATGGGGCGATGCGCGGGCTGCGGAAGCCGATGGTTTTGAGGTCTGCGGAGTAGGTTTGGGGATCGGGGTCGTATGAGCCTGTTAGAATGAGGCCGTCGACGTTGAGTGCGGCGGTGATTGGGGTATTTGGTATCCAATCGGCGGAGATTTCGATGGAGCTGGCGGCGGTGCGTTCCTCGGGGGTGATGGAGAGGGATGCGGTGGCGATGCTTGGTTTCGAGTCCTCGAAGGCGACGGAGAATTCGCTGAGGAGGGATGAGGCGGGGAGGGTGGCGTTGGGGTCGAGGGTTGGGAAGCGGGAGGCGAGGCCGCGGATGAGGGCGGGGAGGTTTTCGCTGCGGAAGGTGCCGGTGGCATCGATGGGGGTGATGGTGAGTTCGGTGCGGATGAGGTTGATGGTGGAGTCGAGGGTGATCGGGGCATCGTGGAGGACGGTGCGGAGTGCGATTTTTCCGGTGTCGGTTCCGAGGTTTGTGCCGATGATGAGTTCGTCGACGGACCAGTCCTGGCAGGTGACGGATTCGAGGACTGTTTGGATTTCGCCGGTGGCGAGGAGTGGGGAGGGGAGGATGTCGTCGATTTCGAGGGAGAATGAGGTGAGTTGAGCTTTGGCCGGGATTTCGAAGCCGAAGGTTTTTGCGACTTCGGGGAGGTCGAGGAGGCCTTCGCGGAGGCGGAGGGTGGCGGACTGGAGGTTTGAGGTGGTTTCGAGATCGAAGATGGCGTCGAGCAGGCCGAGTTCGGCGGAGATTTGGCCGGGTGAGGTTTCTGATAGATCGAGGTCGAGGTTCTGGAGGGTGACTTTGGGCCAGGGTTCGATTCGGTTTAGGGAGAGTTGGTTTTCCTGCCAGGTGATGAGGGTTTTCTGGGGTTCGAGTTCGAGGGTTTCGATGGCTGAGATGGGGCCGATGTCGAGGGTGATGGCCGGATTATCGGGCTGGTGGGTGAGGGTGGATTTTCCGAGGGAGAAGACGGTGGATTCGTCGCGGAGGATGGTGAGCTGGAGGTCTGCGACTCGGAGGTCGAGAGGGATGGCGTGTTGGCGGATGGAGCGGACGGTTTCGAAGATCTTCGAGAGGTCGGGAGGTTTGGATTCCTCGTCGGGTTTTTCCAACAGGCGGATGGTTAGATGGATGCCATGGGCATCGAGGCCGCGGAGTTTTCCGTTTATGAGTTCGCTGAGGCGGTAGTCAGGGGTGGCGCGGTGGATGGAGAGGTGTTGGATTTCCGCGTTTCCTGAGAGTGAGAGGTCGTGGATGGAGAGGCCGCCGGTGAGGGATCCTTCGAGGCTGAAGGAGCCGGAGAGGCCGGCTTTGGCGAGGAAGGGTTTGGCGATTTTGGGGGCGAGCCAGCGGAGGCCGGGGCCGTTGAGCCAAAGGGCACCGAGGAAGAGGATGGCGAGGAAGCATCCGACACGCCGCAAGCGCCGCCGCGATTTGCGCGGTTGTTTGGGTTGGGTATCGGTAGTGGTTGGCTCCAAGGTAGGGAGACAATCGCCGTGGAAGAGGGCTGGGTCAATCCCTCTGGTTGCATGGATCAGGATGATAGGGTAACACGATGGGCGTGTCTGAGTTTATTGATCAATGGGCTGGGTCGGTTGGCACCGGGCTGGCATGGGTGGTGACGGTTTGCCTGCTGGTGGCGGGGTTGATCGGCTGTGTTTTGCCGATTTTGCCGGGGCATTTGATTTTGCTGATCGCTGGGGTGGCGCATCGGATGATGCTGGGAGCGGAGGAGTCGGGATTGAGGTGGTGGTCGTTTTTGATCCTCGTGGTGCTGATGGCTGCGTCCCAGGCGTTCGAGTTTTTCAGCGGAGCGGCTGGTGCGAAGTGGTTCGGGGGGAGTCGCTGGGGTGCGGTGGGTGCTTTTGTTGGCAGTATCGTGGGTTTGTTTTTCTTCCCGTTCGGGCTGGTGCTGGGGCCGTTGTTGGGGGCGTTTATCGGGGAGATTGCGTTTGAGAAGAAAGAGACGCGACCGGCGATGATTTCGGGTGTGGGCTCGGTGGTGGGGACGTTGGCCGGGATGGGGGTGAAGATCCTTGTGGGATTTCTGATGATCCTTTGGTTCGTTTTGGACGTTTTCTGGATCGGGTAAGCGAGGAGTCAGTCGCGGCGAGTTAGTTCGACGAAGACGTCTTCGAGAGTGGCTTCGTGTCGGAAGAGTGATCGGACGGGCCAGCCGTATTGGGCGCATAGGTTGTGGATGCGTTCGCGGGCGTCGGTGCCGGAGTCGATCCAGACGATGCAGCGTTGCCATCCGTCTTCGAGTGGTTCCGGGGTGACTTTTTTCACGCCATCGAGTCTGGAGAGTGCGCCTGACGCGACTTCGGGGTCGGCTTTGAGTTCGAGTTGGACGCGGCCTGCGGCGCGCATGCCGCTGATGAGGTTTGCGGGGGTGTCAGCGGCTTTGATTTTGCCGCCGTCGATGATGATGACGCGGTTGCAGGTCATTTCCACTTCCGGGAGGATGTGGGTGGAGACCATGACGGTGTGTTTTTGGGCGAGGTGGCGGATGAGTTCGCGGATTTGGCGGATTTGGATGGGGTCGAGGCCGTTGGTGGGTTCGTCGAGGATGAGGAGTTCCGGGTCGTGGACGAGAGCATCGGCGAGTCCGACGCGTTGTCGGTAGCCTTTTGAGAGGGTTTTGATCATTTTGCGGCGGACGCCTTCGAGGCCGCAGGTGTCGAGGACTTCGCCGACCCTTCGGCGGGCATCGCCACCGGCGAGGCCTTTGAGTTGGGCGCGGAAGCGGAGGTATTCCTTGACGCGCATTTCTTCGTAGAGGGGGACGTTTTCGGGCATGTAGCCGATTTTGCGGCGGGCGTCGATAGATTGGCGGAAGATATCGAAGCCTGCGACGGTTGCGGCGCCGGAGGTGGGTGGGAGGTATCCGGTGATCATCCGGAGGGTGGTGGTTTTGCCAGCTCCGTTGGGTCCGAGGAATCCGACGACTTCGCCGCGTTCGACGGAAAACGTGATGCCGCGCACGGCTTCGTGGCGAGCGAATCGTTTCGTAAGCTGATTGACTTGGATCATGGGTGGGAATTGAGAATGTTTGGCCTCCACATTTAACGGATGTTCGGTTGACGAGCCGGATGCCGCCCCTTAACTAAGCCCTGTGCGCGGCGGGCCAAGCGGGAAATTCGCGGTCAGCCCGCTGAATTTCTATTTCACCTCATGAACTCATCGGTCTCGGCCCGGCTCAACGCGGATTTATTGGACGAAAAGTACAACCAATGGTGTCTGGACCCACAGTCCGTAGAGCCCACTTGGTCGGCGTTTTTCGAAGGGTTTGAACTTGGAGCCGCGCAGGCGAAGCGCCGGGAGGAGGCTGCTGCGGCGGCACCTGCTGCCAGCGAGGCTGACTTGGCATTGTATGGGAAGGTTGTGAGCCTGATTTACAACTACCGCACGCTTGGGCACACGCAGGCGCACATCAATCCGCTGGAAGAGACTCCGGAGCGGAATCCGCGACTGAGCTTGGAGCAGTTGGGCATCACGGCGGCGGATCTGGAGCGTGAGACGTCGAATCCGTTTTTTCGTCATGGGGACAAGATGAAGCTGCGCGAGATGATCGCTGCGCTTGAAGCGACTTACTCGGGTCTGATCGGCTTCGAGTTCATGCACATTCACAACACGACGGTGCGTCATTGGGTCCGCGAGCGCATTGAGGCCCATGCGCTTCGTCCGGCCGATCCTGCCGAGCGGAAGATCAACTCGCTGCGTTGGGTTTTGGAGGCTGAGGCGTTTGAGAATTTCCTCGGGAAGAAGTTCCTTGGTGAGAAGCGTTTCTCCCTTGAGGGGGGTGAAGGCGCGATGGTTGTTCTGAACGGGATCCTTGAGAACTGTCCGTCGCAGGGCGTGTTGGAGATCGAAATGGGGATGGCGCACCGGGGTCGCTTGAACATCCTTGCTAATTTTGTCAGGAAGACGCTGACAACGATTCTTTACGAGTTCACTCCGAACTATGAACCGGACCTTGTGGCTGGGGATGGCGATGTGAAATACCACCTTGGTTATGAGAGCAACCGCGAGTTGCCGGACGGGACAGTCCGTGTCAGCCTTGCTGCGAATCCGAGCCATCTTGAGGCTGTCAATCCGGTGGTTGAGGGCAAGGCCCGTGCGCGGCAGCGTTTGTTGGGTGATGACGGTTCCGCCACCGACCGCAAGCGCGTATTGCCGATTCTGATCCACGGTGATGCCGCGTTCGCGGGTCAGGGATCCGTTGCGGAAGTGCTGAACCTTTCCCAGCTTCCCGGCTATCGGACGGGTGGCACGATTCATCTGATCATCAACAACCAGATCGGATTTACGACCGTCCCTGCGGATGCGCGTTCATCGGCTTACGCGACGGATGTTGCGAAAATGATCGAGGCACCGATTCTCCACGTGAATGGCGAGGAGCCGATGGAGCTTTATTGGGCGGCGAAGTTTGCTTTGGAATTCCGTCAGAAATTCGGGCGCGACATCGTGATCGACATGTATTGCTACCGTCGTCAGGGCCACAACGAGGCGGACCAGGCGGCGTTCACCCAGCCGATTGTTTCGAAGAAAATCGCCGACCGGGAGACATTCGGTCGTCTTTACAAGCGCCAACTTGTGGAGCAGGGCGTGATTGCCGAGGAGGATGCCGATGCTCTTGAGCAGGCGATTTGGGACAAGCTCGAAGCGGGCTATCAGAAAATGGTGGCCCTAACGGAATCGGGCGAGCGCAGTGTTTTCAGCGGATCGACCGCGATCGAGCAGCAGGATTATTCCCATGCACCGGTTCCGACCGGCATCGAGCGGGAGAAACTCCAGCATATCGGCAAAGTTCTCACCACCGTTCCGGATGGATTCAATTTGCATCCGACGCTTGCGAAGCGCTTCGTGCCGCGTCGGGTTGAGGCGCTTGCGGATGGTGGTCCGATTGACTGGGCCTTCGCCGAGTCGCTGGCATTCGGTTCGCTGTTGATTGAGGGGAATCCGGTCCGTCTATCGGGTCAGGACTGCCGCCGCGGCACCTTTTCCCAGCGGCATGCGGTTTTCTACGATTACGAGACGCGCGACCGCCACATTCCATTGGAGCATCTGTCCGCCGATCAGGCCAAGTTCTGCGTTTACAACTCCTTCCTTTCGGAGTTCGCGGTGCTCGGTTTCGATTATGGGTATTCGTTGGGATATCCGAGCATGCTTACGCTTTGGGAGGCACAGTTCGGTGATTTCTCCAACGGTGCGCAGGTGATCATCGACCAGTTCATTTCCTCGGCGGAGTCGAAATGGCAGACGCCGAGCGATCTGGTGATGCTGTTGCCGCACGGCTACGAAGGGATGGGTCCCGAGCATTCCAGTGCGCGACTTGAGCGGTTCCTGCAGTTGTGTGCGGCGAACAACATGATTGTCGGAAATTTCACGACTCCCGCGCAGTATTTCCATGCGTTGCGCCGCCAGAAGCGTCGTGATTTCCGCAAGCCTCTCATTTTGATGACGCCGAAGAGCCTACTGACACGGGCCGAGGCGGTCTCGCAGGAAAGCGATTTCCTTGAGGGTACGTGTTTTCAGGAAGTTTTGCCGGATACGCGCAACTTCGCCAACACCGCTGATGTCAGCCGGGTGGTGTTCTGCACCGGCAAGGTCTTTTACGATCTGGCTGCCAAGCGTGAGGAAATCGGAAACCAGAACACGGCCATCCTGCGCATCGAGCAGCTCTATCCGTTTCATCACGAAATGGTTGAGGCGCTCATCAGCCAGTATCCGAACGCCAGCACCTTCGTCTGGTGTCAGGAGGAGCCGCTCAACATGGGTGCTTGGTCCTATGTCGCGCCGCGGCTTGAGAAAATCGTCGGCAGCAAGGTCCGTTATGCCGGGCGAGGCACCGCGTCGAGCCCTGCGGCCGGGTCCAAGGCCATGCATTACCGCGAGCAGAAGGCGCTGCTTGCCGAAGCCTTTTCCATCTAACATCTCCCACTCTCGAATCTTCCAACATCCTTCATTCCATGGCCACTGACGTCAAAGTCCCCGCCTCAGGCGAATCCATCACCTCTGCCAACGTTGCGCGCTGGCACAAGCAGAACGGCGGCGCCGTACGCAAAGGCGAGGTTCTTGTCACTCTCGAAACCGACAAGGTTTCCACCGAACTTGAGGCCGATGCCGATGGCACGCTCACGATCCTTGTTGGAGAGGGTGAGGAGGTTGCGATCGGTACTGTGATCGCACGGCTTGAAGCGTCCTCTTCCGCTGTGGTTCCGGCCCCTGCCGCACCGGCTCCCGCTCCTGCTGCTGTTGCAGCGAGTGCGCCTGTCGTATCATCCGCTTCATCCGCGGCGGTTTCCGGTGGTGGGATTGTGGAAATGAAAGTTCCCGCTTCGGGAGAATCGATCACCTCCGCCAACGTCGCCGCGTGGCGCAAGAAGGACGGTGATCTTGTTGCGAAGGGTGAGGTTTTGGTGACGCTTGAAACTGACAAAGTTTCCACGGAACTCGAAGCCGATGCATCAGGCCGGCTCAAGATTCTCGTTCCTGAAGGTGAAGAAGTCGCGATTGGAGTTGTGATTGCGACCATCGATCCCTCAGCGCCCGCGCAGGCACAGGCAGAAACGCTGCCGACGCCCAAGCCGGCGACGGTTGCCGTTGTGAAGTCCACGCCAGCGCAAGCGATTGCGACGGTTGCTGCCGAGGCTCCGGCTCCCGCGCCGACCGCTGCGGCCGTGGAGGCCCCACGCCTCAAGCCGGATCTAGCGGTTCTCAACGCGCCTGCCGAGCGCGGTGCGTCCGCTGCCGTTTCCGATGGCCGGACCACGCGGAAGAAGATGTCGATGTTGCGCCGCAAGATCGCGACTCACCTGGTCAACGCCCAGCAGACCGCCGCCATTCTCACCACGTTCAACGAAGTGGACATGACGGCCGTCATGGATCTTCGCAAGCAGGTTCAGGAAGACTTCATGAAAAAGCATGGGGTCAAACTGGGCTTCATGTCGTTTTTCATCAAAGCCGTCGTTCAGGCGCTGAAGGATGTGCCATCGATCAACGGGCGCATCGAGGGGACCGACGTCATTGAGAACCATTTCTATGACATTGGCGTTGCCATCGGAACCGAGAAGGGCCTTGTGGTGCCGGTGCTGCGCGATGCCGACCAGAAATCCTTCGCGCAGATCGAGGCCGACATCCTCGATTATGCCAAGAAGGCCAAGGATGGGAAAATCACCATTGAGGATCTCACCGGTGGCGTGTTCACGATTTCCAACGGAGGCACCTATGGATCGCTGCTCAGCACGCCGATTCTGAATCCTCCGCAGAGCGGCATCCTCGGCATGCACACCATCCAGCAGCGCCCGGTCGCGCTCAATGGCCAGGTTGTCATTCGCCCGATGATGTATCTTGCGTTGAGCTACGACCACCGCCTCGTTGATGGCAAGGAAGCGGTCACGTTCCTCATCCGAATCAAGGAGTCGCTCGAGTCGCCGCACCGCATGCTTCTTGGCATGTGAAATCGGGTAGCCATCAGGCGGGTCGGGCGGATGGCGGGAAGCGCGAGCTTCGCATGATCGTTTCCAGCGGGGTTTTCCTGCTTATGGGACTTGTGGCTCTCTTTTTGCACGGGTTTTACCTTTCACGAACTTTCGAGGACCATCTCGCTGCAGGAGGTGTTGATGATCCTGATGCCGTGATTGACCGGGGGTATTTGGCGGTCGTTTTGTTGGAGATTCTGATCATTGGGGTCGCCGGTCTTGGGTTGGTCATCGCCACCTTCCGCTACCTGGTGCAGCGTGCACGCCATTGATTTTTGGCGTCTTGCGGGGTGAACGGGGTTAAAAAGGCATTGTCAGTTCCGCCTGTCGCGTGGAAGCTCCCGTCGTATGATCGTTGCCCCAAAAATCCGAGGATTCATCTGCACCACCGCGCACCCGGATGGATGCGCCCAGCACGTTGCCGAGCAGATCGCCGTCGTCAAACGTGGCGGAATCAATCCTGCTGGTCCGAAGCGTGTGCTCGTCATTGGATCCTCGACCGGATACGGACTTTCCTCGCGGATTGCCGCGGCTTTTGGTTCCGAGGCTGCGACCATCGGCGTCTTTTTTGAGAAACCCGGCGAGCCGGATCGTTGTGGCACTGCCGGTTGGTATAACTCCGCGGCTTTTGAAAAGCAGGCGCACGCCGCGGGGCTCTATGCGAAATCCTTCAACGGCGATGCCTACTCGGATGCGATCAAGCAACAGGTCATCGCGACCCTCAAGGCGGACCTCGGGCAGGTGGATTGTGTCATCTACAGTTTGGCCTCACCGCGCCGCACGCATCCCACTACGGGCGAGGTTTACAAATCCGTGTTGAAGCCGATCGGGCAGACCTACACGGCCAAGAATCTCAACACCACCACCGGCGAAGTCAGTGATATCTCCATCGAGCCCGCGCAGGGGGATGATGTTGAGCAAACGATCGCCGTGATGGGTGGTGAGGATTGGGAGATGTGGATCGACGCGCTGATTGCAGCCGATGCCCTTGCTCCCGGTGTGCAGACGGTTTCCTACTCCTACATTGGGCCGGAAGTCACGTGGCCGATTTACAAGAACGGCACGATTGGTCGCGCGAAGGAAGATCTTGAGCGCACCCAGGCTGCTCTCGACAAGAAGCTTGCTGCGCTGAGCGGCAAGGCTTGGGTTTCGGTGAATAAGGCACTGGTGACGCAAGCCAGTTCGGCGATTCCGGTGGTTCCGCTTTACATCTCGCTGCTTTACAAGGTGATGAAGGACGATGGCACCCACGAGGACACCATCGAGCAAATGGACCGGCTGTTCCGCGACCGGCTTTTCGGTGGCGATCCACAACCCGACGAAGCGGGCCGCATCCGGGTTGACGATTGGGAAATGGCTCCTGCGATCCAGAAACTCGTCGGCGAGCGTTGGCAGGAAGTGAATACGGAGAATCTGAAGGACCTTGCTGATTTCAAAGGGTATCAAACGAGCTTTCTCCGATTGTTCGGCTTCGGGCTTGAAGACATTGATTACAGCGAGGAGACCGATACTGCGGTGTCTGTGCCTTCGATTCAGTGATGGGGTGTAGCTTGCTGTAGCCGAATGGTCCGCCAACTCTGACTGCGGGATTGCCACGATGCCCTTGGGCGTGTTGGAATTCAAGCAATTAAGGCGATTCTCGTTTTGGCCGGTTGGGTTGGGGCAGTTTCCTCATTGGTTGGTGAGGAGGTTCTGCTTCATCAGGGGCCATCGGTGTCGACGCCCGCGCTGGTTCCAGCGAGTCCCACGGGTGTGCAAGGGGAAGGGAAGTTGATCGAGTTTCAGCGGGAATTTGTCATCAAGCGGGATGAACTCGCCGTGCTGTTGGCGGAAAGTTCGTATCATGGTGGAAAGTTGCAAGTTTCGATGGTCGAGGCGATCAAGTTGGCGCAGCGGGACATTGACCCTGATCACGAACTGCAGAGTTTTGCCGTGATGGAGGTGCGGCTTCTGACTGGGCCGGAGAAGGAGGAGCGAAAGGTGGAGTATTACCTGGTCTCGACCAAGGCGAACGGCTCGGAGGTGCACCGCATTGTTTTGATGAACCGGAAGATTCTTTCGCCGCGGCTGAGGGAGATCAAGAAGTGATGAGCGAGCCGTGGGTGTGAAATGTTAGATCGGGAAGTGCTTGCGGAGCTGGTAGATGCGGACGTCGACGGGGGCGGCGACGAGGGTGGAGGTGGGGGGACTGGTGGGTTGGGGGAAGTTGTTGAGGCGGAGGGCTTCGGTGGACCACTGGGAGCAATCGGCGGGGGCGATTTGATAGGGTGCGTGGTGGACGAGGCCGGAGTGGAGGTTGCCGGAGCGGTCGGTGGAGAAGAGTCGGTAGCGTTCGACGAGGAATGCTTCGAGAGAGCCTTCGGTGGCGGTTCGGGTTTGGTTGGGAAGGGCGTATTCGAAGGTTGCGGTGATGGATTCGCCCCGGCGGGTGGATTGATAGAGGAGTCGGCCGTTTTTCAGTGAGCTGCGCATGCGGGCGTGCTGGTATGGGAGGTGGAAGGCGCGGCGGGCGAGTTCGACGGCGATGGGTTGGTTGCAATCGAGTGAGAAGAACCAGACGCCGGGTTTTCCGTTAGAGTCGAGGACGTAGGTGCGGAGGTTGAGTTCGTGAAACCAGGAGAGCCAGGGGACGGGAGGGAGTCCGACGGGGCGGACGCGTTGCATGTGGAAGGGGACGATGCCGAGGTAGGCTTGGCCGGCGAAGGTGTCGACGGTGAGGCCGGTGGGGAGGCGTGGGGCGATGAGTGCGGGGTCGACGGGCCAGTGGAGGAAGAGGAGCGCGCTCCAGCGCTGGTGCATGACGCAGGGGCCGGCGGGGAGGGGTTGTGGGTTCACGGGTCGAGCCGGATTTCGAACATTTTGGGCCAGAGTTTTCCGGTGACGATGAGGTTTCCGGTGGCGGGATCGCGGGCGATGCCGTTGAGGACATCGATGCCGTTTCGCGGGAGTTTGGAGCGGAGGGCGGAGAGGTCGAGGATGCCGGTGACGCGGCCGTCATCGGGTGAGATGCGGATGATGTCGTTGCGCTGATAGAGATTGGCGAAGATCTGGCCGTCGATCATTTCGAGTTCGTTGATTTGATCGACCTCGTTGTTGCCGTTGGTGACGGTGATGGTGCGGAGGACGGAGAAGTCCTTGGGATTGATGAACTTGATGGTGCTGGTGCCATCGCTGAGGATGAGTTGGGAGCCGTTGTTGGTGAGGCCCCAGCCTTCGCCCTCGTAGCGGTGGGTGCGGAGGAATTTGAAGGTTTCGGGTTCGAGGACGGTGGCGGTGTTCTCCTTCCAACTGAGGATGAAGAGTTCGTTGTTAAGGATGGTGATGCCTTCGGCGAACTGGTTTTTGGCCATGGGGCGTTTGCGGAGGGGTTTTCCGTTAGAGGGGTCGATCTCGCGAATGTTGGAGAGGCCGTATCCGCCGCTGGATTCGAAGAGGCGGGGGCCGAGGAATTCGAGGCCCTGGGTGTAGGCGGTGGCGTCGTGATCGCGGGTGGAGATGAGGGTGTAGGAGAGGGTGGCGGGTTTCCGCTGGCAGGAGGCGAGAAGAACGGCGGCGGTGGCGAGCAGGAGGAGCTTCATGGCGGCGCGGGTTTTCTGTTAGGATGAGGCGGCGAGGTGTGTGCGGGCGGCTTTCCAGCATTCGAGGAAGCCGGAGGCGAAGTCGGTGGGGCGGGCGGCGGTCCAGGTATCGACTTCGGCGATGGGGAACCAAAGCGCGGCTTCGATTTCCGCGCAAGGGAAACGGACGGGGCCGTGGTGGTGGGCGTGGTAGAGGCGGAGGTGTTCCCAGCCGGTGGCTTCGCTGGGGAGGATGCGGGCGATTTCCTGGATTTCGACGCCGGTGATGCCCATTTCCTCGCCGAGTTCGCGGATGGCGGCGGGGTGGTAGTCCTCGCCGCTATCGAGGTGGCCGGAGACGCTGGAGTCCCAGACGCCGGGGTGGGCGTCCTTGAGGAGGGAGCGCTGTTGGAGGAGGACATCGCCGCGTTTGTTGGTGACGAGGACGTGGATGGCGCGGTGGAGGAGTTTTTTGGCGTGGACTTCCGCGCGGGTGGCGGTGCCGGTGACGTGGTCGTTTTCATCGACGACGTCGAAGATTTCGCCGTCTTTTTGGGGATTGTCGCGGAGGGGGTGGGGATCGTAGGCGCGAGTGAGGTCGACCCATTGGGCGAGGTTGAGTTCCTCGGCGCGGGTGGTGGCGGGGAGGTTGAGGGAGGTGGCGATGTCAGGCCACGGGGGTGAGTCCGGGAGTTGTTTGCCGAGTTGTTTGCGGCGTTGGGCGAAGCCGCGGCGGGTGAGTTCGTCGAAGAGGCGGAAGTCGAAGGGCGGGAGGCCGCTGCGGCGGGGGTGGAGAATGGCGACGGTGGAGTCGATGCGGGGGCGTGGGTGGAAGGCCTCGGGCGGGACGTTGCGGAGGGGGGTAACTTCCCAATCGGCCTGCATGCGGAGGGAGAGGAGGCCGTAGTCTTTGGAGCCGGGTTGTGCGGCGAGGCGGTCGATGACCTCCTTTTGGAGCATGATGACGGCGCGGGAGAAGGGGTGGGGTCGGCTTAACAGGTTTTTGAGGATGGCACCGCCGCTGGAGTAGGGGAGGTTGCCGAGGAACTTGAGGGGGCGGTGGCGGAAGAGGAAGCGTCGGTCGAATTTCGCGCCGTCGGCGTGATGGATTTCGACGCCGGGGACGTCTGCGAAGCGGGTGACGAGGGCGGCGGCGAGGCGGGCGTCGAATTCGATGAGGATGAGTTTGCGGACTTTTCCGGCGAGGTGCTCGCTGAGGGATCCGGTGCCGGGGCCGACTTCGACGATGGCGTCGTCGGGTTGTGGGTCGAGCTGGGAGACGATCCAGCGCGACATGTTAGGGTCGATGAGGAAGTTTTGGCCGAGCTGTTTGCTGGGGAGCACGCCGGCCTGATCGAGGTGTTCGCGGATTTCGCGGCCGGTCATGGGACTGGGGAGTCGAAGGTTGGAAAGTCGAAAGTCGAAAGTCGAAAGTCGAAGGTCGAAGGTCGGAAGAATTGAGGGGGTTATTTGGATTGTTCGAGCATGCGGAGGAGGGGTGCTTCGGCGCGTTGGCGGATGGATTCTTCCATTTCGACGCGGGGTTGGAGGGTGTCGAGGCAATCGCGGAGTTTCTGGAGGGTGTTCATTTTCATGTATCGGCAGTCGGCGCAGGCGCAGCGGTCGGTGGGGCCGGGGATGAGGTTTTTGTCAGGGGCTTCCTTGCGGAGGCGGTGGAGCATGCCGCTTTCGGTGACGACGATGATGTTTTTGACGGGGGCGTTTTTGCAGTAGGCGACCATTTTTTCGGTCGAGCAGACTTCATCAGCCAACAGCCTAACAGCCTGGGTGCATTCGGGGTGGGCGACGACGAGGGCGTCGGGGTATTCGGCCTTGATGCGGTTGATGGAGTCGCGGGTGAACTCGACGTGGACGTAGCAGTTGCCTTTCCAGAGGTCCATTTTGCGGCCGGTTTGTTCGATGACCCATGCGCCGAGGTTTTCATCGGGGACGAAGAGGATGGGTCGATCGGCGGGGGCCTGGTTGACGATCTTGATGGCGTTGCCGGAGGTGACGATGACATCGCAGAGGGCTTTGACGGCGCCGGAGCAGTTGATGTAGGCGATGACGTAGTAGTTTTTTTCTGCGTTGGCCTTGAGGAAGGCTTCGAGTTGGGGGGCGGGGCAGGATTGTTCGAGGGAGCATCCGGCGTCGGCATCCGGGAGGACGACGATTTTGTTAGGGTTTACGATTTTGGCGGTTTCGGCCATGAAGTGGACGCCGCAGAAAACGATGACATCGGCATCGGTGGCTTTGGCGTGGTAGGCGAGGCCGAGGGAGTCTCCGACGTAATCGGCGACGTCCTGGATGTCACCGGTTTGGTAGTTGTGGGCGAGGATGACGGCGTTTCTCGCTTTTTTGAGGGCGAGGATTTCTTCCTTGAGGTCGAGTGCGGCGGGCATGGTGGGAGGTGGGTCAGGGTTGTACCATTTCGATGGTTCCGACGTGTTTGGCGCCGGGTTTGACGATGAGTGAGGAGGCGCGTGCAAGGCCTTGGAGTTGGGATCGTTTTTCGAGGGTGATGGCGCCGGTGCAGAGGATCTGGCCTTTGACGTGGCCATCGATGAAGGCGGAGGAGGCGTGGACTGGGTTGAGGAATTCGACGCGTGCGCCGCGTTCGACGCGGAGTTGGCGGCAGTGGACGACGCCGAGGATTTTGCCGTGGCTGCGGATGGTGAGGTCACCGGAGCAATCGACGGAGCCGGAGAGGTCGCCGAGGACGAGGAGGTGGTGGCACTGGATGGTGACGCCGGCGACGGAGCCGGATTTTCCGATGGTGACGTTGCCGCGGGTTTGGATGCGGCGGTTCCAGACTTCGTCGATCTGGTAGTCCTGCATGCTGACGTAGCGTCCGCAGCGGGTGCATTGGCTGGATTGTGCTTCGCCGAGGACTTTGAAGATGTGTCCGCATTCGAAGCAGGGGATTTCGCGGGCGGGTTTGGGGCGGATGAAGAAGCGGAGGAGTGGGTGGACGGTTGGTTGTTCCGGTTTGCTGAGGCGGAAGGTGGGTTTGGTGGGTGCTGGAGCTAGCTGGGTTGGTTCGGGGTCGCTCTCGGTTCGGATTTTTGCGAGGCGGGTGGTGGGGCGGGAGCGTGACACGGCTTTTCCGTCGTGGACTTGGAATCCAGCGAGGCAGGCGCGGCACTGGGTTGAAACGACGAGTGCCGGTTCGGACTGGAGGTGCCCGCATTCCGGGCAAGTCAGCTCGATGCGATGGCTCTTGGGCTCATCGGCCATGGGAGGATGGGGAGGCGGGAGTGCCGGTTTCAGGAAGCGGTGCCGGCGAGAGTGCCTTGTTTCGGCGTTTCAGTGGCGGGCTTGGCGCTGGCTTGGGCCTGCGCGGGGGCGGAGGTGGGGGTGCCGACGGTGGATTTGCCGACGAAGATGGCACCTGCCTCGATGGAGAGGGTTTTGGCTTTGATATCGCCGACGACTTCGGCGCTGGATTTGAGTTCGACGCGGTCGGTGGCGGTGAGGTTGCCGTGGACTTTGCCGTAGACGACGACGGTTCCGGTTTTGATTTCGGCGCGGAGGCGTGCGTTTTCGCCGACGGTGAGGTTGCCATCGGAGTTGATTTCGCCTTCGATTTTGCCGTCGACGACGAGGTCGTTGGTGAATTTGACGTTGCCTTTGATTTCGACGTCGGTGGAGAGGACGTTGCGGGTGGCGGCAGCGGGACGGGCGGGAGCCGGGGCGGCGCTGGCGTAGGATGGAGCGCTGGCGGAGGGCGCTGGGGTTTCCGGATGGCGGGTTTCCGGAGCGGAGGGAGCTTCACGATTGGTGGCTCCGAGGTCTTGGCCGATGACTTTCTTGAACACGGGATGAGGATTGGTTTGGGGTGAAAAATGTCAATTCGATTCGGGCTTTACGGCTGTTCCGGGGCCGGATTTTCCGCAGGATTTTCTGCTGGAGGGGCTTCTGCTGGAGGAGGGTTTGGGGATTCGCCTTCGACGGGAGGTGCAGTGGGGGTTGGTTCGACGATGAAGGGGTTGGTGACCGCCGGGACGTCGTCTTCGGAGCTTGGGATGCCGAGTTCGGAGCCGGGTGTGGTTTCGGAGCCGGGAGCCGGGGTTGGGGCGGGTGGGGGCTCGATTTCGACGGGAGGTTTGGCCTTGAGGAGGCTGATGCGGCGGGTTGCGGTGTCGGCGAAGCTGCTTTCGGGGTATTCGTCGCGTGCTTGTTGATAGAGGGATTCGGCAAGTTTGGTGTCGCCGGCGGCTTTTGCGATGTCGCCCCGGGTGATGAGGCCATAGGGTGCGAGGAAGCGGGCTTCGGGATCGTCAGAGAGTTGGCTGAGGATTTCGTTGGCTTCGGCGTTTTTGCCTTGAGCCATGAGTTTTGCGCCGAGGCTGGCGCGTGCGGTGTGGCGGCCGGCGTGGGTTGGGTATTGGGTGAGGAAGGAGCGGAGGGTTTCGATGGCGGTGTCCTGTTGGCCTTCGGTCCACTGGCGGGTGGCAAGGAGGAGCATGGCGCTGCCGGCGGCGGTGGTTCCGTTGTGGTTTTTGACGACGCCTTGGAGGGAAGCGAGGTCGTCTGCCTTGTTGAATGCGGCTCCTGCGGTGGTTTCCTTGCTTTGCTCGATGCCGCGGTAGACGACGACGCCGGCGATGCCGAGGACCCCGAGGATGCCAAGGATCATGAGGTTTTTCTGGTTGCGATCGAGGAACTGCTCGAAGGCGCCTGGGCCGTGGGCGATTTCTGCGAGGGGGCGTGGGGTGTCTGGGCTGTCGGCGGACATGGGAAATGGAGCCGCGATGTTGCGGGACGCCGATCAAAGCGGGGGCAGCGCCGAAATCAATCCGGAAGTCCGGAAGAATCGGTATTTCGTGCGAAGAGGAGGTTTGCGGGCTTTTTCATGGCCAATGGGGGAGGGTGGTTCTAGGTTTCCGCCGCATGGCTGAACGGGTTTACGTGGTCGCGGGTGAATTGAGCGGAGATGCGCATGGCGCAGGGCTGCTGGAAGTTTTGAGTCGGCTGCGGCCGGGGATTGAGATTGCTGGGGCGGGTGGGCCGGAGATGCGGGGGATTGCGGGTGCGGGGATGCGGGATTGGGTGGAGGAGGCGGCGGTGGTGGGTGTGTGGGAGGTTTTGAAGCGGTATGGGTGGTTCAAGGCGCGGTTTGACGAGATGTTGGCGGAGGTGCGGGAGTTCCGGCCGCAGGTTTTGTTGTTGATTGATTATCCGGGTTTCAATCTGCGGTTTTCGGAGGCGGTGCGGCGTGAGTTTCCGGAGGTGAGACAGGTGTAGTACATTTGTCCGCAAGTGTGGGCGTGGAACAAGAAGCGGATTCCGAAGATGGTTCGTTTGTTAGATGAGATGTTGTGTTTGTTTCCGTTCGAGCAGCCGATATTCCAGGATGCGGGATTGAAGACGACGTTTGTTGGGCATCCGTTGGTGGATGAGTTGGAGGAGCGGCGTTTGACGGGGGTTGAGCGGGACGGGCGGTTGGTGGGGTTGTTTCCGGGGAGTCGGGAGCGTGAGGTTTCGCGGTTGTTTCCGATGATGATCGGGACGGCGAGGCGGTTGCGTGAGACGAAGCCGGAGTTGCGGTTTGAGGCACCGGCGGCATCGCCGGCGCTGGGGGCGATGATGAGGCGGATGTTAGAGGAAGCGGGCGGTGATGTGGGGATCAAGGTGACGGACGGGGGGAGTCACGCGCTGATGCAGCGGGCGGTGTGCGCGGTGATCGCGAGCGGGACGGCGACGCTGGAGGCGGCGTATTTCGGGCTGCCGTATTGCCTGGTTTACAAGGTGACGTGGTCGACCTATCTGTTAGGAAGGATGTTGGTGAAGCTGGACCACATCGGGCTGGTGAATATTTTGGCGGGGGAGGGAGGGGTGGAGGAATTCATCCAGGCGGATGCGGATCCGGTGGTGGTTGCGGCGAGCATGGAGCGTTTTCTGGATCATCCGGAGCAGCGGGAGGCGTTGTGTGTGCTGTTGGCGGAGACGGCGTCGAAGCTGGGAGGGACGGGTGCGCATGAGCGTGCGGCGCGGGCGGTGGCGGGGTGGTTCGGGAAGTGAAGGCGGGTGGGAGTTGTGTTGGGGGTTGCGTTTCGGTGGAGAGCGGTTATTGGGGGGGCGCGATGAAAGCTTTTTGTCTCCTGTTGCTCGTGGTTTCCGGTTTTTCGGTTTCCTGTGAACGTCATGAATTTGATGGGCCTGATGGCACGCGGCAGTTGCATGAGCCGCATGGTGCGCATGGAGCCGATGCGGATGGGCACGACGGGGAAAAGGCGGATCACTGAGTGGAATCGCGCCCGGTATGGGTGCGGCGATAGGTGAGATAGCACTCTGCGGTTTCGCTGTTAGGGGCGAATTGTGTGAGTTGGAGGTGGGTGGATTTTCCGAGGAAATCGCCGAGGGGGCCGGTGGCGGTGACGGGTTGCGGGCCGCCGAAGAGGGTGTGGCCGGCGAAGGTCAGGTGGATTTCGTCGATGGCGTCGAGTTCGGCGAGGCTGCGGATGAGTTGGCCGCCGCCCTCGCAGTGGAGGCTGCGGACGGAGTGATGGGCGGTGAGGTTTTCGAGAAAATGGGCGAGATTTCCGTGGTGGGGGATGACGGAGGGTGGGGTGGGGATTTTGGGATCCGGTTTTTCCGAGAGGAGGTGGATGGGGCCGCCGGGGCGGGAGAAGATGGGGTGCTGGGGATCGAGGATTCCGGAGCGGGAGGCGATGCAGCGGAGGGGTTGGATTTCCTGATCGGGGACGGTGAGGGTCATGCGATCGGCTTCCAGGGTGGCGCGGCCGACGAGGAGGGCGTCGATGCCGCGGCGGAGATCGAGGAGGCGGCAGTGGTCTACGGGGGAGGTCCAGCCGGAAGGTGAGCCTGGGTTTTGTGCGATCCGACCGTCGGCGGAGATGGCGAGGTTGATCGAGATCCACGGGCGGTTCACGGTTTTGAGCATCGGGTATGGAGGGGTGTTGGGGCAAGCCGGGATGAAGGAAATCGGTGCACCCTGGCCTTGCCAAGCGGGTGGTTCTTCGTCAGAGAGGCTCACCCCACGGGGGGAAAAGCCACATGACACTTCCGATTGCCCTGACCTTGTTGGTCATCGTCATCACTTTGGTCGCTTTCATCCGAGAGTGGGCGGCACCTGATGTGTTGGCATTGAGCATTCTTTGTTTGGTGGTGGCGTTGGGGTTGGTGAGTCCGAGCGAGATGACGCTGGTGTTCAAGAATGAGGCGCCGCTGACGATTGCGGCGTTGTTTGTGATTGGTGGGGCGTTGGAGAGTTCGGGGGCGGTGGATCACATCGGGAAGTTGTTGAAGGCGCGGCTTTCGGGGAATTTGCGGACGGCGATTTTCGCGTTTGCAGGGGTGGCGGCGTTTTTCAGCGCGTGGATGAACAACACGGCGATCGTGGCGATTTTGCTGCCGGTGACGTTGGGATTCGCGCGGTCGAAGGACATTGCGGCGTCGAAGTTGCTGATGCCGTTGTCGTATGCGTCGATTCTGGGTGGGTGCTGCACGTTGATCGGGACGTCGACGAATTTGTTGGTGAACGGGTCGCTGAAGGAGCTGGGTGAGAAGCCGATGACGATGTTTGAGCTTGCGCCGCTGGGGGTGCCTTTGGCGATTGCGGGGATTGTGTATTTGGTGGTTTTCGGTCCCAAGCTGATGCCGTCGCGGTCATCGATCACGGGGAGTTTGGAGATCGATTACCGGACGTCGCCGTTGCATCATTTGCTGATTGTGGGGAATTCGCCGTTGATCGGGCAGATGCTGACGGAAACGCCGCTGATGGACCGGGAGTCCGGGATCCACGTGATGGAGGTCCGGCGGAAGGGTGCGCGGGTGATGGTGCCGTTGTCGCGGATCAAGGTGGAGAAGAACGACCGGTTTCTGATTGCGATTCACCGGCGGCGGGGTGGTGGTGCGAAGCCAGAGGAGTTGTTCGAGCGGATTGGTGCGGAGTCGCTTTCGACGGTGGATGGGATTGTGTCCGAGCTGGTGATTCGGGATGAGTCGACGTTGCACGGGCGGACGCTGGCGGCATCGGATTTCCGGCAGCGATATAACTGCGTGGTGCTGGCGGTTCATCGCAACGGGATCAACATCACGAGCCGGATCGCCGAGCTTCCGTTAGAGGCGGGGGATACACTGCTGGTGATCACGGCGTTGAACAATTTGGAACCGCTGGAGCGGACGCGGGATTTCATTCTAACGGACACTCCAGATGAGGAGCCGCGTGCGGAGGATGCGCCGAAGCGGCCGAACCGGCACCGGGTGTTGGCGTGGTCGGCGTTGATCGGGGTGGTGTTGACGGCGACGGTCAGCGATTTATTGAGCCGGCAGTTTCCATCGATTTCGGCGGTGCCGATCCATTATGCGGCGTTGGTCGGGGCGTTGGCTTTGTTGTGGCTGGGGATTGTGACGCCGCGAGAGGCGTATGCGAGCATCGACTGGCAGGTTTTGCTGATGCTTTACGGTTTGTTAGGTCTGGGAATGGCGATGCAGAATACGGGGACGGCTGAGTATCTTGCGCGAGGGTTGGTGAGCGGGGCCGAGCGGCTGATTTCGCCGGAGTATCTGCCGTTGGTGCTGCTGTGGCTGGTGTTTTTGCTGACCTTGTGTCTAACGGAAGTTTTATCGAACAATGCTACGGCGGTGATGATGGTGCCGATCGTGGTGAAGATGGCCAACGAGCTGGATGTGAGTTCGCGGCCGTTCGTGATGGGCGTGGCGGTGGCGGCCTCGGCGGCGTTTGCGTTGCCGATGGGGTATCAGACGCACATGATGATTTATGGTCCGGGCGGTTACCGGTTTTCCGATTTCCTGCGGGTGGGGATCCCGCTGAATTTCATCTGTTGGATCGTTTCGTGCCTGCTGATTCCGATGATCTGGCCGTTCTAACGGGTCAGTAGTTCCAGCGGCAATTCAGCATGAGCCCGTGAAAGCGGGATTCATAATCGCCATCCGCGATGCCGAAGGGTGAACCGGAGACTTCACGATCGGAGAAGGCGTATTGGTAGGCGAAATCCCATTCGATATCGCCGTAGGAGCGGCCGACGCCGACGCTGATCCAGTGGCGGTTGGCGTCGGAGATGCCTGGGTTGAAGTTTTCGTTGGGTTGGCTGTTACCGATGTAGTTGTATCCCGCGCTGACGTGCCAGCCGTTTTCGAGGTTCCGGGTGAGGCCGACGGAGTAGATGAAGTTTGAGTTCCACTCGAAGGGGATGCCTTGGTCACCGGTGTTTTTTTCGAGAGTGAGGGTGTCCATTTCCTCCCAGTTGACCCACTCGACATTGACTTCGAAGGACCATTTTTCGTTGGGTCGCCAAGCGTAGCCGATGGCGGCGGTGGCAGGGGTGAGGAAGTCGAGTTTGGCGCGCTCTTCGCCGAACGGGGTCTCGGCATCGCCTTTGAGATCGAAGTTGGTGCGGCTGCGGTAGACGATGCCGAAGGCGTGTTCGGCGCAGGGTTCCCAGCGGGCGGAGAGGGTCCAGCTGAGGCTTTGGTCATCGCCTTCGAACTGTGAGAAGTCGGTGGCGAAGGCTGGGGTTTTGGTGAAGAATGCATCGGCGTGGTGGATGCCGAAGCCGCCTCCGATGGAGAAGGTGTCTGTGAGTTTGTAGCCGAGGACCATCCATCCGGTTAGATATTTCAACTCGGTGCGGTCGGCAAGGAATTGGAAGGGGGTGTTGCTGCCCCAATCGGTGGCGAGGCCGAAGGGAGTGTTGAGACCGAATCCGGCGACGAGGTTTTCGTTGACGGGGACGGCCATGTAGATTTGCGGGACGTAGGCCCATGAGTTGTTGGCTTCGAAATCGCCGAAGGGGGTGTCGGCTTCGAGGCCGAGGTGGATGCCGTATGCGCCGATGACGACTTCGCTGTTTTGGAGTTGGGTGAGGCCTGCGGCGTTGTAGTAGACGGCGGAGGCGGTGTCCGCGGTGGCGAGCCAAGCGTTTCCGCGGCCGGTAGCTTCCGGGGATTGGACGGGGATGTAGAAGCCGTTTGCGAGGGTGGTGGCGGTGGTGGCGGCGAAGATGGCAAGGCAGGCGCGGCGGGATTTCATGGAGGTTCGGTGGGTTTTGTTAGAAGTCGAAGATGGTGTGTTCGGTGGAGAAGAAGATTGCGGAGTTGGCACAATCGACGAAGCGGGCCTCGTCTTCGGAGAGGATGCGGTTGGCTTCGAAGCCTTCAGGGGTTTGGAGGGCGGCGGCGAGGGATTCCGGGCTGTCCCACCAGACCTCGGTGATGCCGTCGTACATCTCGGTGATGCCGCGCGGTTGTTGGGCGGCGGCGTTGAGCATGGGGTTTTGGATGGTGTGGGACTGGACGTAGCGTTTCATCCCCAGAATTGGCGCGTGTTGTTTGACGAGCGGGCCGTGTTTGTTGAGCCAGTAGTCGTAGAATTCCTCCATCGAGAGGGATGGCAGCCGGCGGACGCAGTAGACGCACTTGAGCATTACGGATTTCTTGATAATTAATTCCTGACGCTTTGTCAGGGAAAAACCGTTGGATTTTTCAATTACGGCCGGGGACCGATGATTCTGGCGAGGGTTGAGGGGTCGATAACCTCGCAGCGGCGGTAGCCATCGCCGTGGTTGGGGATGGCGTTGAGGATGGAGTCGCGTTCGGAGGCGGTGGGGAAATCGAGTCCGATGAGGGCTCGTCCGATGCGTTCGCCGGTGTGGCGGTAGTTGAAGTAGCAGATGCTGGCCTGGCCGCGGATGCGTTGGTTGAGGAAGTCGTGGAGGGCGCCGGGGCGTTCGTAGAAGTCGAGGCGGAGGAAGGCGGGGTGGTGTAGGAGGTCGCCACGAAGGGGGATGGCGCGGAAGAGGATGTCCTCGGCGGCTGTTAGATCCTGCCAAATGAAGCCGTGGCGTTTGAGTTGTGAGGGGAGGTTGGCGAGGCGGGAGGGGTCTGATGTTTGGATGGTGAAGACGGGCCAGGCTTCGGAATCGCTGGATTTTCCGTATTGGAAATCGGCGATGTCGAGACCGGCGAAGCAGGTGTCGAGGAGTTCGAGCATGGTTCCGGGGCGTTCGGGGATGCGGACGCGGAGGGTGCGGGAGGTGAGTCCGGAGGAGGCGGTGGATTGGGCGATGAGGCCGAGTTGGAGGAAGTCGATGTTGGCTCCGCAGAGGATGACGAGGACGCGTTTGCCGATGAGTTCGTTGCGGCGTTTGAGGACGGCGGCGAGGCCCATGGCACCGGCGGGTTCGGAGATGCAGCGGAGGCCTTCCCAGAGGATGCGAATGGCTTGGCTGACTTCGGCGTTGGTGACGGTATCGATGCGGGTGAGGGATTCGCGGCAGATTTCGAAGGGCAAGGTGCCGACTTGGCGGACGGCGGTGCCGTCGCAAAAGAGGTCGACCTGATCGAGTGTGACGGGATTTCCGGCGTTGAGTGCGGCGAGCATTGAGGCTTGGCCGGTGCCTTCAACGCCGATGAGTTGGATGGCCGGCCAGTGGAGTTTGAGCCAAGTGGAGACTCCGGCAGCCATGCCACCGCCGCCGATTTGAAGGAATGCGGCATCGAAGGGTCCGCGACCTGATAGAACGACTTCATCGGCGAGAGTGCCTTGGCCGGCCATGACGTGGAGGTCGTCGTAGGCGTGGATGTAGACGGCACCGGTGGAGGATTCGTCGGCGCGTGCGGCTTTGACGGCATCGTCGTAGGAGTCGCCGGCGAGGTGGATTTCGACCTGGCCCGCGCCGTGGTGGAGGACGGCGGCCTGTTTCACCTGAGGGGTGGGGCGAGGCATGTAGATTTTGGCGCGGATGCCGAGTTTGCGTGCTGCCAGAGCGACGCCTTGGGCGTGGTTTCCGGCGGAGGCGGTGACGACGCCGCGGGCCATCTCCTCGTCTGTTAGAATGGCCATGCGGTTGCATGCGCCGCGCCATTTGTAGGCCTTGATGGGGGAAAGGTCCTCACGTTTCACCCAGATTTCCGGGCCATCGCCGGGAATTTCGAGGCGTTCGAGTGGAGTGGAGGAGCCGAACTGATAGACGCGTTCGCGGGCGAAGAGGATTTCCTGCCGGAGGCGACGGTCCAGCGGGAGGGAGACGGGTTCCATGGATGGGGCGTGGCGAAGTGGGGCGGGTGGGTTCAGCGCATGCGTTCCCATGATTCCACGCGGCTGTTGATGAATGAGACGCTGGCGCTGCGGTAGGGGATGTAGGTGATTTCCGGTCCGAAGCCCATGCCGCCGTAGTAGGGGCCGCGGCCGTGGCGGTATCCGCCGTAGCCCAAGCCGCCGTAGAAGGAGGTGGTGTAGACGGGACGGCTGCCGTTGTAGTCCCAGCGCTCGGAGGTTTTTCCGTCGCGGGAGCCTTCAAAGCGGCCGCTGGGGCTGCCCCATGCGAGGTAGACGGCGTCTTTTGACATGCCGCGGGCGAGTTCGCCCTGTTCGATGAGGGGGCGGTGTTTTGCGGGTTGGCGCTCGAACATGGTGGGGTTTTCAGCGATGCGGGCCTGAGGGGTGGAGGGGACGCAGGAGACGGCGACGAGGCAAATCGCGAGGAGCGGGACTAGGCATTTCATGGCGCAATGGTAGCCGGATGGGGGCTGATTGCAATGCTGTGGAAAATTTCCATGCGATCGTTGCGGAAACACGCTTGCCAAGCGCGAATCGCGGGCGGCAATCTCCATCTCGTAACACTTCCATAACAACGATGTCCGACCTTCTAGAAGATGATGATCTCACCTCCGCCCTGAAAAAGTGCCCGGAGTGGGAATACGAGAAAAAATCCATCACCCGGACGGTTGAGTTCGAGGAGTTCATGGATGCGATCGATTTTGTGAACGATCTCGCGGAGATCGCCGAAGAGGCGCAGCATCATCCGGACATCTCGATCCGGCACACGAAGGTTTCGCTGCGGTTGACCACGCACGACATGGGTGGGGTGACCGAGCTCGACATCGAGCTTGCGGCGCGGATCGACAATTTGGTGGATTGAGGTGCTGTTAGGGATGCCGCGTGTTCAGCGCGGCATCATTAGGTCATCATCCTTCAATCCTGTGATGCGGCCGAGTCCCTTGAGCAAGCTGCGAAGGGTGAAGAAGAGGAAGATGAGGATTGGCACGCCGATGACGGCGAAGCCCCATCCGGTGAGTTTTCCAACGATGCTGTTGTAGGTTTCGAGGGCAGTGATGCCTTTAGGGTCGAAGTTGCGGAAGAACCATTGGGCGAGGGCGACATTCATTGCCGCACTGAGGAAGAATGAGATAGCGAAGAGGCGATTTGCTTGATCCAAGACGGCGCGGTATGCTTGTTCTGCGGAGAGTTCGCGGACTTTCTGTTCGATTTTCGGGACATCGAACACGCTGTCATTGTAGAGGAAAACATTGAGCAAGGGGGAGGCGCTGCGGGCGGAACGGATTATGGCGAAGCCCAACACCAGCGGAATGGAGCCCTCCTTGATGCCGAAGAGAAGGCCAGCGTGGTCCTTGACGCTGCCGTCCTTGTTCCATAGGTATAGGGTGAGTCCGCCAGTTAGAAGGACGGAGATAACGCCGAGGTTGGAAAAGAAGTTGAGCTTCTTGTGGATGATGAGGAAGCGGACGCCGTAGGCGAGGGGGAGGGTGAGGGCGACGATCATCGCCTTGAGCGGACCGATGTGCCAGAACTGGGCGGTTTTCCCGATTTTTTCCTGAATGGCGGGGTCCTTGCTGAGGAAGCTTAGTGCGAGGACGGGGATCAGGACATTGATCAGGATGTTCGCGAGGGGATTTTCCTGCGGGGGTTTTGAGGCGGCCATGTCGCCGCGGAGCCAAGCAGTGCGGGCGGCGATTGGAAGAAAAAACCGAAATCGGGTGGTATCAGCGGCTGGAGATACGGCGGCGGGTCAGGAGGAGAGCGGAGGTCGGGATGAGTAGGAGTGGGAGTGCGGGCTCGGGGATGGGAGTGGTGGAGATTTCGACGTAGACCCATTTGGGTGGAGCGCCTTTTTCGATGACTTCCACGGGGATGCGGAGGTTTTTGCCTAGATGGCTGAGGTCGTTAGATTCTTCATCGCGGTCGGCAACGGTGGTGAGGTTTGCGGCGGGGGGAATAGGTTGGCCGAAGGGGCGGACGGAGAGATCGTCAGGCGAGTGATGTTGGGTTTCCGCAGCCATGAGGCCATCGGAGCTGCGCCAGATTCCAAGGAGAGGCAGCACCAAGAGGAATGCACTCAGGAAAAGGCAGAGCCAAGGACGGTAGCGTCTGGAGCGTTTCAATGCTCGATTTTTTATAAAGTTTACGTGAATATCAAGAATTATTTAAAAATTTTTGGTATTTCTTTGGGTTTTGGTCGAGTTTTCGATTTTCACGGGTTAGCAAGACCGCGTTTCTTTGCATTCGGGGTGGTTTTCGGCTCTTTGGGTGAGTTTTAAGAATCGAAATCGACTAGGCATGATCGTGTGTCTAGAGAGGCTCGATGGGCGCCGAGTCTGGATTCGGGCTTTGTATCTGTCAGTTCGCCTGAGTGATGGCTCAATCTGCAAAATGATCGATGATTTCAGTCTTTTGCGATCTTGGGGAGGTGGTCGTGGTGAAAGGAGAAGTTGGTATCGATGGGGTGGGCTTTGATGTCTTTTGGGTTTGATTGCTTGCATGCTCACCCGATCCCCTTTCGCAGATCACGACAGGTCCACAAATCCTTTGCCGCCCCCGCAGCCTTGCCGCGCATCTTTCTTGCTCCACTTTTCCGTTTCGGTCCGAAGCGCTCGCGACATCGTTCGAACAGTTCGTCCACAAACGCCCGGCTTCCGACTGCCGCGCCATCC
>SXGQ01153381.1_pt1 | contig 37087 bp, 27 predicted proteins | sample 3178371 | NCBI WGS metagenome assembly SXGQ01 (sample SAMN11356859, study PRJNA531348) | freshwater metagenome | isolation source: freshwater sample F1-20 | place: China: Fuxian Lake, Yuxi | collected 2017-12-25 | reverse complement strand
TCTATGCATGAGGTATATGAAGCATTGGATACAGCAGGATTTGAGATTATCGAAAGGTTACCAATGTTTTATCTTATGGGATATCCTGTAGATACAGCATCTTCTTGGCCGGGAGCATTGTGGAACTTGTTCATGTATCCGGTCAGAAAAAGTGAAATCGTGGGAATGATTTATGCTGCGATTTTATATCTACCTGAACTTTTGTGTATTTCAATCTTACCGGAAAGTCCCACGACTGAATTGTTGGTATGTAAAAGAAAAGCCCGATGATTAATCGGGCTTTCTTTTTATCCTAGATAGGATCGTAATGCTTTTGATCGAGAGGCATGACGCAATCTGCGAATTGCTTTCTCTTTGATCTGTCGAACCCGCTCTCGTGTAAGATTGAATTTTTCTCCGATTTCTTCGAGCGTTAGGCAAACTCCATCCAAACCAAAATACAACTTGATTACTTCCGCTTCTCTTTGAGATAATGTGGTAAGTACTTGTTGTACTTCAACGCGCAAAGATTCACGCATCAATTCTGAGTCCGGTGGTGGTTGCAAATCATTTGGAAGAATATCCAGCAAACGATTGTCCTCACCCTGCACGAATGGCGCATCAACAGAAAGATGTCTTCCGGAAATTTTAATCGTCTCGGCAATTTCCGCAACGCTCATGTCCAATTGCTCTGCAAGCTCGGCAGCTGTCGGTTCACGCTCATATGCCTGCTCGAGTTCACTGAATTTTTTTCCGATTTTATTCAAAGCACCAACACGGTTCAACGGAAGACGTACAATACGTGATTGTTCGGCAAGTGCCTGAAGAATGGATTGTCTGATCCACCATACAGCATAAGAAATGAATTTGAAACCACGTGTTTCATCAAAACGCTTTGCCGCCTTGATCAAACCAAGATTACCTTCATTGATCAAATCACCAAGCGATAAGCCTTGATTCTGATATTGCTTTGCAACACTCACCACGAAACGCAAATTGGCTTTCACAAGACGTTCGAGAGCAAGTTCACCCTCAAATCCGCCCTTCTTGATCAATTTTGCGAGATCAATTTCATCATCACCGGTAAGGAGTTCAACGCGGCCGATTTCCTGGAGATATTTATCCAGTGATTGACTTTCGCGATTGGTATATTGTTTCGTAATTCTCATTCGCAGCACCTGAAATTTTCATTGTTTGTCATTTGACAACAGCTTGTCTTAAACGATATGTTTCCGTCATTATTGTAAGTAATAATAACTTATTCCATCACTTTCGGGACCTTAAAAAAGGTTTCATTATTGCTCGGAGCATTCTCCAAGGCCTGCTTTACCGAAAGTGATTCTGACGGCACATCTTCTCGGAATACATTGGGAAGATCGAGAACATGCGACATCGGCTCCATGCCGGTCAAATCCATTGAGTTTATTTCATCTATCGCTCGAACTATTCCGGAAAATTCCTCGGCAAAAGCTTCGATTTCCGAATCAGTGAAACGTAAACGTGATAAATCGGCTATCCTTTTTACCGTTTCTGAGTTAATTTCGCCATTTGGTTGCATTTTGGAACTCTTGAAGAGGTATTTACCGATTCACTTAATCCCGTGTAAATACATGGGGTTGCAAAAATACGAAAATTTACCGACCAAGCGATGTACTTTCTTGATTTGGGCTTGAGCCATGATTATTGTACTTTTGTGTGCCCCCCATGAGAGCGAAATGCTCTCTTTTTGCAGCATTGAAGAAGAATATGGATAAACTTATCATACAAGGCGGTCGGAAGCTTTCCGGCTCTGTCAGAATTTCCGGTGCCAAAAATGCGGCATTGGCCCTCATCCCAGCAGTACTTCTGGCTCCGGGAAAGAATATCATCTCCAATACTCCCAATATCAAGGATGTACGAACCATATCCCGCTTGCTTGAAGCGATGGGTGCTGTTTGTTCACTGGATGGTGAGAGATTGTCTATAGATTCATTTGGAGTGAATTCATTTGAAGCTCCTTATGAACATGTAAAGCAAATGCGTGCATCAATCAATGTGCTTGGGCCATTACTCGCGCGCTTTGGTGAAGCAAGGGTATCATTGCCCGGTGGATGTGCATTTGGGCCTCGACCTGTTGATCTTCATTTAAAAGGGTTTGAAAAACTTGGCGCCGAGATTACTATTGAAAATGGATATATCCATGCAAAAGCTCCAAAGCTCATGGGTAACAAAATCCATTTCGACATTTCGAGTGTTGGAGCAACTGAAAATGTGCTGACAGCCGCGGTGATGGCCAAAGGTACAACAGTGTTGACAAATGCTGCGATGGAACCTGAAGTTACAGCACTGGCTGAAATGCTTGTAAAAATGGGTGCAAAGATTCATGGAATAGGCACCACTACACTTACAATAGAGGGAGTTGATGTATTACATCCTGTTGAGTTTGAGAATATACCAGATAGAATAGAAGCTGCTACATTTCTGATAGCTGCCGCTATGACAAAAGGGAATGTGTATTTGGAAAATACGGCGCCCCATCATTTGGATGCAGTGTTAGCAAAAATGGAAGAAGCCGGTGTCAATGTGAAGATTGATGGAACCACGATCCACGTGGAAATGGATCGTCCACCTTTTCCTACAGACATGACAACGGCAGTTTATCCAGGATTTCCCACTGATGTTCAAGCACAGTGGATTGCTTTCATGCTATGCGCTGAAGGTACGAGTCGGATAACCGACACAATTTACCATACACGTTTTCACCATGTGCCCGAATTACAGCGATTGGGCGCTCATATAGAAATGGCAGAAAATTCGGCAATCGTTTTTGGTGGAAATCCGCTCACCGGAGCAACTGTCATGTCATCAGATTTGAGAGCAAGTGCATCTTTGCTGATATCTGCTTTGATTGCCGATGGAGAGAGCGAGGTATTGCGCGTATATCACATTGATCGAGGCTATGAGGATATAGAGAAGAAATTCGGAAAACTTGGAGCCATGATAGAACGTGTCAAAACAGAAGAGTTCTAATATCATCCATACACTGTTGTATTGCTTTCTGATGCTCTGTGCAATTCAGACACTGCATGTTCATGCCCATGCTGCAATAAAAAAAGCAAAAAAGGGAAAGTCTACGCAAAAAGCAATCAAAGCATCATCAAAAAAGGGATCGCTCAAACGAGCCAATAATGGTTCCAAGCAAAAATCAACATCCAATTCAGCATTGAGTGCAATCAAACGAGACATCGAAAAAGCAAAGAAAAAAGTTGGGGAATTAGAATTACAAGAGAAGAATGCCATGAAGGGATTGGCAACTGCCAAGAAAAAACAATTGATGGTGAAGGAACATGTTGGTAAGCTTATGGGGGAAGTAAGAGAGCTTCAAGATACGCTTGAAACCATCCGCAAAACTGAAGCGACCATCCAGCAAAAACTGAATGTTTCTCGAATGACATATGCAAGAATTGCTAAGAAATATCAAGCATTGATGCAGAAGCATGCGCCAGATATTGCCATATCTCCCGATATTCTTTCGGGTTCAATGCAATTACTTGGTCAATCCTCTATGAATCGATTGCCGTCATATCTTCGACAAATGCACACAAAACTTACATTGCAGATGAAAGAAATGCAGTCACTGCAGGGAGCTTTGTCCAATCAACAAGAACAAATATCCATAAATAGTTCAAGGCAAGAACGATTGCTTCGCGAGTCTGAATATGAACAACAAAATATTCGGAATATCCTGGTCGAACAGAAGAAAAAACTAGAATCCGTTCGATTAAGCAAAGAGGAAGTACAGAAACTCATTGTCAAAAAAGAACAGAGTGCAAGGCAATTGTCAGGACTGATTTCAAGTATGGTTCGTAATGACATAGTCAAGAAAGAAGAAAAAACGTCTGCCGAAAAACCAACGCATTCTCAAGAGAAAAAACGTCTTGGTGAAACTCCCAAAAAAACAAGCGATATAGTTTCCAAAAAGGAAACACAATCCGAAGAGCCACAACGCATCACACAAAGCACAGTGCAAACTCGCAATGACAATACACGTGTGGAATCGCTTTCGGGATCATTTTCCGGTGGATTCAGATGGCCATCATCGGCAAAGAGAATATTGCGAGGATTTGGTCAGTATAAAAATTCAGTGACCAATACCGTTATGGACAATCCGGGTTTGGATATTGCTTGTCAGGCAGGTAGTTCTGCAATGTGTGCCGCAACAGGTATAGTTTCACTTGTTCATTGGCTCCCCGGTTATAATTCAATGGTTATTGTCGATCATGGTAATTCATATAGAACAGTATATGCAAATCTTGCCTCTATTTCAGTGAAAAAGGGTCAGAAAATCGAAGCCGGGGGATTGATCGGCAGAACCACACAGTCCGTAGATGGGGAATTTCTTCATTTTGAAATCTGGAAAGGGAAGCAAAGGATGAATCCCATGGCTTTTCTTCGCTAAGTAATGCCCGCACAGACCTTTCAAGCCATGATGATTTTGTATCTTCGTGGTATACGATTGCGTGAATGTATATGAAATTTCTTCAAACGATATCGATATGGCGTTCACTCACCAAATGGCAGATCAAGGTACTCCTCGCAACCTTTGCATTTGCTATGATGGTGAGCGTCCTCTTATACACTCAACAATTGGCCAATGAATTGATTCAGAGGGAGAAAAGGATTGTCACATTTTATGCAGACATCTATAAACATTATCTCTCCGATGTAAATAAGAATGCTGATGACTTCTTGTTTCTTCTTGATCGCATTGTGCCTTCCATTTCCTTCCCCGTGATTTTCACTGATGCTAATGGAAATCCAAATAGACCCTTCTCAGAGTATACACTTAATATTGAGATTGATACTTCTCTAGCGCCTGATAGACTGAAAGTTCAAGAGCAGAAATTGGTTGACTTGCTGAAAACAATGGGTGAAACATATCCACCCATTCTTATTAAAGATGCCGATGGGATGATGCTCGGTAAAATATATTATACAAATTCAGCGCTTATTCGGCAGATGCAGTTATTGCCTTATATCGAAATCATTATTGTTTCAGCATTTGTGTTGATCGGATATATTGCCTTCAGTTATGTGCGAAGAACAGAAGAATCCAATGTATGGGTTGGTATGGCAAAAGAGGCGGCTCATCAATTAGGAACCCCACTTTCAAGTCTGCTTGGTTGGTTGGAAATTCTCCGACTAAATAATGATAATCCATCTTCTGTTCAAGAAACTGCTAAGGAAATGGAAAATGATTTACATCGATTGAATACAATTGCGAATCGTTTTTCTAAAATTGGATCTGAACCAACGAAACGTCGTGAAAACATCTCCGAAATCGTCGAAAAAGTATGCACCTATTTGGAAAAACGAGTTCCACATCTTGGAAAAAAAGTATCTATCGATCGTAATTTGGAAGATGATATCTATGTACTTGCCAATGGTGAACTCCTCGAATGGGTATTTGAAAATGTCCTGAAAAATGGTGTGGAATCCATAGAAGCTCAAACAGGATTGATAACCGTCACTTTGTCCAAGCTTACAAAAGGAAAAGTTATCATCACACTGAAAGACAATGGAAAGGGTATGTCCGGGCAAGTCCGAAGACGCATATTTGAGCCAGGCTTCACTACAAAAAAACGTGGCTGGGGTTTAGGATTATCACTTTCAAAACGCATCATTGAACGATATCATGATGGTAGGATTTTTGTGAAAGAATCTGTTATTGGAAAGGGTACAACTTTTGTGATTGAATTGCCGGTGATTGCATGAAGCTTTTATGCGTATTGCTTGTTATTGCATCATTCAATCTCATGGGGGCAGATGCAATCCTCTTTAAATTCAAGGTGGGTACCGATGCATTTGCTCAATGGAAGAATGCCGGAAGAAGAGGCAGCATTTCTCAATTGCAAACAGTGATAGGAAATCATGCTAGCAGTCCATTCGTACGCGAAGCATTGATCACAATGCTGAAGAAAAATAAAAAAGAGAATATCCTTTCAGCTTCACATCCTTTGGAACGAATCGCAATTCTACACATTGAATCCGATATTCCAAATACAAAAGCAATTCGCATGATTGCTTCATTGCCATTCGTAGAATATGCAGAGTTTCTGCCGACACATGCATTGATTCAGCAGCCTGATGACTCACTTTATGGATATCAATATTACCCCGCAATGATTGGAGCTGATTCCGCATGGGTTTACTATGATCAACAAAACAATAAAGACTCTCTTATCATTGGCATCGTAGATACAGGCGTTGATCCTCTGCATGAGGATTTGTCTTCCGTCATGTATATGAATCCAGGTGAAACAGGCATCGATTCCATTGGTAATAATAAATCTGCAAATGGTTTAGATGATGACAGAAATGGATTCATAGATGATTGGCAGGGTTGGGACTTTGCAAGTGGTATTGATCCAGTAAAGGGTGATAATCGTGCTGTTCCGGGTCATCTTCATGGAACTCATGTAGCCGGTATCGCATGTGCCATCTCGAACAATAAAAAAGGGATAGCGGGGATTGCACGCAATCATCGCATTCTTCCGGTAAAAGTTGGTTTGGATGATTCCGACGCTGTGAATGTCACTGGCGGCTATGAAGGAATGCTATATGCTGCAATGATGGGAGCAGATATCATCAATTGTAGTTGGGGATCTCCAACATCTTCCATTGCAGAACAAGAAATCGTGAACGAAGTTTTGCAATTCGGGAGTGTGATTATTGGTGGTGCAGGAAATGATCAATCAGATATGGCATTTTATCCTGCATCATATCGAGGTGTGGTGAGTGTTGCTGCTATTGGTCCGGACACATTGAAAGCCGGGTATTCAAATGCCCATGGAACTGTTGACATCAGTGCTCCTGGCTCATTTATCTATTCCACAGTTCTCGATAATGGTTATGGTTATTCCAGTGGAACCTCAATGGCTTCACCTATTGTCGCCGGTGTTGCTGCATTGGTAAAGTCACTGAATCCCACTCGGTCCAATGAACAGATCGCAGGCATATTGAAATCGAGTGCTGTGGACATATCAGCTAAGAATCCATTATATGCACTAGGGCTTGGATCCGGAATGATTAAAGCATATGCTGCGATTTCCATGAATCAGCCTCGATATGTTGAAATCACTCAGACGGAATTTTCAGAAATCAATCCCAATGGCATGTTCACTCCTGGTGAGCAAGTTGAATTATCTGTAGTTGTACATAATCTATTGGAAGATGTTGATTCTTGCACTTTGATCATCCACTCCGAGGATGTGAAATATCCGGTAACAATTCTCAATGATACGATTGTATTGGGGCAATTAAAAGCATCGACCATTTATGCAATAGCCGAAAAAGTACAATGTATACTTCCGCAATCTTCACCATTCAATCATCGAATTGTATTGAGATTGGATATTCAATCAGGATCAAAGCGTATTGGACGAGGATTTGCTGAATTGATCATCAATCCAACGTATAGAACGATGATGGCTAATGACATGCATCTTACGGTCACAAGTCAAGGCCATATCGGATATAATGATTATCCGACAAATATGCAGGGAATAGGCATCACATTTCCACCAAATGATCAAAGTGTTCTTTTTGAATCTGGATTCATTGTTGGTACATCAGCAGAACAACTTAGTAATGGCATTCGTGATATTTCTGGTGATGAGCAAGAGAGATCATTTTATATTCGTTCATCAGTCGAAGTTGCAAGCCCCGGACAAAAAGCCGAAGCTGAATCATATGCACAGTTTGCTGATTCTGCGCGTGCGATAGATGCAGGGGTTTCGGTTGAACATCGCATATATCAATTTGATAAAGAGGATATTGATTCAACCGTATTCATCACATATGATATTAAAAATGAGCGCAATAGTAGAATGGATTCCTTGCATGCGGGAATGTTCTTTGATTGGGATATTGGTCCGAGCGGACAAAACAATATCTGTTCTTTTGAAATGGATGAAGGTTATGCTCATTGCTTCAGCACCGTTGATTCAACGCTTCCTCATATAGGTATAACATTGTTGAATGATGTTCCTATCCAATTTCATGCAATCGATAATGATGGAAGAAGCAATGGATTTTCCATTTATGATGGATTTTCACGAAATGAAAAGTGGTTTGCATTATCTGGGGGCATTAGCAGAGCAATGAGTAGATCAACAGATGTGTCGATGATCATAGGCGGCGGTCCATTTGGCTTAGATCCTGGGGCCCGTCAGCAAATCGCTTTTGCAATTGTTGCCGGATCTACAAAAAGCGATATACATAATGCAATTCTCAATGCACGCAGTGTTGCAAAGCAAAAAGGGATTGCATCAGGATTTACCTGGAATGTTTTGCCTGAAAAATCCAGACTAATTGACATAGTGATTTCACAAGATGAAATGATTCGGATTGACTTTGAATTGTCGAAGCAGGAAATGGTCGAGTTCGCGATATATTCAGTGCAGGGTCATGTTTTGTATACTTTGCCTTCAAAGCCATATGATGCCGGACAGTATGCCGGTACTTTTATGTCATTTAAGGGTATCCCATCCGGAGTGTATTTTGTGCGCATGAGTACGGGGAGTGCTCATGATGCGCTTCCTTTCATTCTGATTCGATGATCATGGAATGGTGATGCGCTTTCTTACAAAGCGATCATTGCCTAATCTAACCTCAGCCACATAGTCGCCAGATGGCATGGGTCTGCCTTTATCATCTCTACCGTTCCATGTCAATTGATATGTTCCTGCAGTTTGTAAGCCCTGAAACATCAAAGCCACCTCTCTTGCTGCTGTAGAATAGACAATCACTTTGACTTGCATTGTGAATTCAACCATATATCTAATTACGGGAGAAACATCTTCTGCCAATCCGAAAAATGTTGCTATTTCATTCAAACCTATGTTAATTCCACCGCGAAGGCCTCCCGGTCTGCCGGTTGGAATTGCTTGTGAACGCGCAATCATTTCTTCTCTTTGAACGATGTCTTCCGAGCGAGGTTGATAGTATTCAGCAGGAAGATCAAGATTGCGTAATGCTATCGCGAAAGGGTTTTCTTGTTCTTGCTCCCGCATATTGGCAATTCCCATCGATATTATTTTTGCATGCATTTGTGCAAGAGTCCCGGGTGCTATTCCCAAGCGTAACATGCGATAATATGCTGAATCCTGTTCAGGTGTAAATGTATTTTTGGAACCGGGAATCAAGGATTCTTTCACGGTTACAGTATCTTTACGAAGAGTATCGCCTGTGATTGTTTGCAGTGGTGTGAGTTTGCGTGGTTTTTTGATGATGGTGTTTATTTTCGCTGTGTCTTCTTGTGCTAATGCTCTCAATGACAATGCATCCGTAGTGAATGACATTGCCAAAAATGTGGCGCATATGATGAAGATTTTCCGCAAGACAAAATATCGGTTGTGATTATTGAAGGAGAAAAGAAAGGCCGACATGTGCCGGCCTGTGATCTGTTTCAATTATTTGCTTGTTAAATCTGACTTCTGCTTTTCTGAAAGCATGTCGAGCAAAGTTATTGAAGGCGCTTCAGGAAGTGGACCACTTGGTTCATCTCTTTCTCTGGGCTCTCTTTGTCCACGTGATTGCTTTTGCGGTAAAGCATCCAATTCGTCTTGAGTATATATCGGGGCCAAAATCAATGACTCTGTCTCGCCATTGGAGTCTATGACTACCGTTTCTACTGTGTCGCCGATAGCAAATGAATGTTTGCCCGGTACAGGCTTCACTCTGCCTTTCGGAATAAAACCATCGAAATCGGCATTGACATCAACCAAATATCCTTTCTCGTGGACTTGTTTTACTTTGACCGTAGCATGAGTTCCGGGGGCAAATGTTTCGGTAACGGTTTTCCATGGATTTGTTTGCAAATGTTTGATGCTGAGACCAACTCTTTTTTTCTCTGAGGAAGCATTGAGAATTGCCACTTCTACCGTTTGGCCTTCCTTGATCATATCCTGTGCATTCACATTTCTTTTGCCCCAAGCAAGATCGCCATTACGGAGAAGCCCTTCAATGCCGGGTTGCAATTCAATATAAGTTCCAAAGTCAGTAAAGCGTTTCACGATTCCTTTTACAACAGCACCTGTTGGATAAGTTGTCTCAACAGAATCCCATGGCGATGCAATGAAATCTTTGGTGCTTAAACCCATTCGTAATTTGTCTTTGTCAATCGACGTAATTGTTGCCTTTACGGTATCACCTTTCTTAAACAGTGATGCAGGATCTGCTACTCTAAATGAAGCCATCCGAGAAACATGCACCATTCCCTCAACGCCTTGTACATCGATGAATACACCGAAAGCGGTGATGGAAGACACGGTTCCCTCGACAATGTCTCCTTCCTTTACTTTTGAGAAGAAATCTTCTGAGAGCAATTTCTTTCTGCTAGCAACAATTGTTGCTCGGCCTTGCTCATCCTTTTGAATTTCTGAAATGTTCACGGTTAGCGTTTTGCCAACAACTTCATTCAATTCTTCAACTTGAGGATTTCTTTTCAATCCGAAATGTGAAGATGGCATAAACAATCGCATGCCATTATAATTCAAACGTAAACCACCTTTTATCCTTTCAACAACGACTGCTTCTATCGTTCCACCTTCATTGAAAATGGTTTCTAAAGCAGCGAGCATTTCTTCTTCCTGCTTCTTGCGCTTCTCGCGTTCTTCCTTGCGCTTTTCTGCGGCAGATGGTTCTTGCTCAATCACAACTGATTTTTGTTCATCTGTTGTGACTGCTTCGATTGTTTCAGGGGAAGGCGTTGCCAATGTTTCAGGCACTTGCTCCGACTGAGTTGTATGTACAGGAGTTTCGGTTGTTTGTTCTGTTGGAACAGATGACGTTTGTTCCTGATTGTTGAGCTCTTGTTCGGACATAATACGTACGCTGGACTAATGATGAAATGAATGTTGAAGATCATTCAACATTCGAGCAATTGTTATGTTAACAAAGATACGAAATAGAACATACAGGGCAAACATGCAAAGATTGCAGTAACAAGTTGAAATGTTTGGGATTGAGAGTCATAAATCGATGTTCATGAATTATCGATTTGCAATTTTGCATATTTCAATAGCAATTGTTTTCTTCCAATACCTTGAAAGATTACGGTTGCCTGCCTTTTTTCTCCTTCACCTGACAATGATTGAATGGTTCCTGCGCCAAATTGACCATGAATGACCTTCATGCCGGGACGCAATTCTGTGCGTTCTGGTTCGATTTGTGAGAAAGAATCATCGATTCCTGATAAATCATCAAAAAATGGAGTGGGCTTCTGAGCTTTTGGCTTGGGAGGTTGCATCATCCCATAATCTGATTGACGCTTAGCTGTTGCAATTGAAGAATCTACATATTCTAATGTATGGGGAGCTATTTCTTTCAGGAACATCGAAGGGGCGGAGAATGATAATTCTCCAAATCGATACCGTCTTTGTGCATATGAAAGATAAAGCCGGCTTTCTGCACGTGTGATACCAACATAAAATAATCTTCTTTCTTCTTCTTGTTCCTCAGGATCATGTTCGGCTCTCCCCATGGGAAATAACCCTTGTTCAAGTCCTGCTATGAATACAATAGGAAATTCCAAACCTTTTGCTGCATGCATCGTCATCATTGCAATGCGCTCTCGACCCATATCGCTTTCATCTACATCGGACATCAAGGCAATCAGTTGAAGATAATCTTCCAATGTCATCGCTGGGTCTTTATCGAGTTCCTCTGCAATATTGGAGAGTAAGCGTTGAATATTGTTCCATCGATCTAGTGACTCTTCAGTGTCTTCATCTTTGTACATGCGCAATAGACCGGTAGCTTCGATATATTCCACTGCAAGTTCATGTGGATTCAATGATGTTTTAAGATCTTTGAATCTATGAATCATCCCTGTGAAATCCATGGATGATTGAACCGCTCTTTTTTGAAGATCGGGTATTGTCGCTGCTTGTTCAAATGTGGAGAACAGAGAAATGGATTGAAGATTGGCGAATTCATTCAATTTCCGTAGTGTGGTAGGGCCAATACCGCGCGAAGGTTCATTGATGATGCGCATTAAACTTTCGGAATCATCAGGATTACATAATAAACGCAAATATGCCACGGTGTCCTTTACTTCCTTCCTTTTGTAAAATGACACACCGCCAATGATTGTATAACCAATCTTGGAGGAGCGTAATGCATCTTCAAGCGAAAGTGACTGAGCATTTGTACGATAGAGTATTGCAATGTCCTTTTCAGTTATTCCCTGATTAGAAAGCTCATGCTGAATCATGCGCATGATTTTCTCTGCTTCTTCTCTGTCATCTCTGGTTTCCATCACTTTGATGAGATCGCCCTCAGGATTTTGCGTCCATAGGGTTTTTTGAAGCTGATGTTTATTACGTGAAATTACAGAATCGGCGGCCGCGAGAATGATTTGGGTAGATCGATAATTTTGTTCCAGTTTGACAGTAACTGCTTCGGAATAATCTTTTTGAAAATCAAGAATATTGCGAATATCCGCACCGCGCCAGCGATAAATACTTTGTGCATCATCTCCAACAACACAAATGTTACGATGTCCACCCGCAAGGATATTCACGGCAATATATTGCGCTCTATTTGTGTCCTGATATTCATCAACCATCACATGAGAAAAACGTTGTTGATATTGTGCTTTAATATCCGGTGACAAAGTCAATAGTCGAATGATGTTTAATAAAATGTCATCAAAGTCCATTGCATTGTTGATTCGAAGCTTTCTCTCATATTCTTTAAAAATAAGACCAGTTTGTTTTTCATGGATGTCTTGTGCTGATGCTTGATATTCCTGCCAAGAAATCATCATATTTTTTGCATTTGAAATTCTGGACTTTACGCTCTGTGGAGTGAATTGCTGTGCAGAAATTCCGGCATCTTTCATGATTTGGCGAATGATACTGAGAGAATCATCGGTATCATAAATGCTGAATGAAGACGTATATCCTATTTTCTCGGCCTCGATGCGCAGAATGCGAGCGAATATAGAATGAAATGTACCAGCCCAAATGTGTTTTGCTTTCGCATCCCCCACAAGTTGTGCAATGCGTGATTTCATTTCTTCAGCTGCTTTATTCGTAAATGTCAATGCCAGTATGGAAGAAGGCTGAATTCCTTGGGACAACATATAGGCAATGCGATAGGTAAGTGTCTTTGTTTTCCCACTACCTGCTCCGGCAATGATCAAAACGGGTCCACTGACCTGCATGGCTGCTTGCTTTTGAGCCGGGTTTAGCTCATTGAGAAAATCTATTGATTGATTGTCAGGAGATTGCGGTACCAATTTCATGAAGAATGAGAATAGTGTGTGATAATGAATACAGTGCCCTTCTTACAATCTACGGAATTGATGGTGAGCAAAACAAAAAAGGCGATCAAACATGATCGCCTTGATTGAGATGTTTACAGATTAGAATTCTACATTGATACCGATTGAAGGTATGATTCCCGCACCTGCAAAATTCACAATTCCTTTACCAAGTCTTTGATCAAATCTAAAGTTGTTTGCATTCTTACGATTGTAGAGATTTTGAATGTCTATATATGTGATCAATAAAAATCCTGTAAAATTCCATCTTCTATCCAAGCGGAAATCCATTGAGTGAAAATCAGGGAGTCTGATTCCGGCATTATATTCATCAAAATTTAATTGGCCATAAAGTGGGGAAGTTGGGTTTTCGATAAAAGGTGTTGAAGGAGCTCCGGTAGAGTATCTGAATTTCGCGCTGACTTCCCAGTTTTCATTAAAGCGATAACCGGCAGCAAGATTAAAGATGATTCTTGTATCGAATGCACCGGGCCTTTCAATGCCATCCAATCCGGAAAATCTAGATTCATTGATGGTCAAACTCATAAGTCCATAAAGAGGGATATCGCCCATTTTCTTTTGAATGAATGCTTCGATTCCGCGGGCAAAGCCTGTGGAAGAACTAATCAATGGTTCAAGTCCGAATGGTATATCATTTTGAACATCATCAAATCCAGCAGGTGCAAGAACAGCCTGCGGTCTGAACACTCTTGCAGCATAATTTGCATACCATTTATAGTAGCCTTCTATTTGAAATTTCAGATCAGCGGCCAATTGCAATTCATATCCCAATACTATTTGATCTGCTCTTATTGCTTTAAGATGTTGTTGATTTGTAGGATCGCCCATCAACCAAATGAAGGATGGAGATTGATAATATCTTCCAATGCTCATATTGATTGTTGCAGTGGGATTGATTGCATATGATAATGTTAAGCGAGGTGAGAGATATGTTGTTTCTTGAAGAAAATCATAATAGTCCAATCGAGCACCGATTGTTGCTTTCCAAGCGTCCGCATTCATGATCAATGTTGCATGTGTAGCATTTCGAAATGCACTGAAGGTACTATCCACCGAAAGCCCTACGGGTTTGCCCTCTAGATTTCTTCTGAATCGAGGATCAAGAAATAAATCATAATCAAGCATCGATGCATACTTCACGATATTCCCGATGATGATTTCGGTTTCAGGAGAAAGCTGCAGGAATAAATCAGTTCTTAAACTATTCTCACCTTCTTTAGAAGTATTGTTGAACAGTGTGGCAAGAGTGGAATCTCTTTGAGTAGTGCTAAATGCTGAATATGTTCGTCCAAGTGTGACTAGTGCATATCCATTCATTTCTGAGCCGGTGATCAAATGTTTCCAGGTCAAACCTGAAAAGTATTGATCTTGTGTGGGTGCATTGATTCGCGAATTTGAGTATCGATCTTCTTCATCTTCATTATTGAATGTAACTTTGTCCAATGCGCCGATTGTAAGAAAGGATAGCGTGTTTTTTTCGTCCAAACGGTATGATACCTTTGTCTGAAAATCCCAATAATCCGGAATGAAACTAAAGCCGAGTGCTTTAAATAAAATGTCGAGATATGATCGACGTGCGCTTACAAAGTAAGAACCTTTATCGGAGATCGGGCCTTCAGCAATAACGCCAAATCCTGTTGCCGAAAAATTTATTTCTCCTCCAAAACGCTCTTCATTTCCTTCTCTCAATGTGATATTCGTAAGAGATGAAACTCTATCACCAAATCTGGAAGAAAATCCACCCGCACTAAAGCTAACTTCTCGTACGAAATCAATATTGATCAATGAAAGTGGTCCACCGGTTGAACCTTGGGATCCAAAGTGATTAATATTTGGCACTTCGATATTATCAACTACGAATAAGTTTTCGAAGGGTGCCCCACCTCGAACGATTAGGTCATTTCTACCTGCGCTGGTCACATTCACTCCGGGCAATAATGCCACGGCTCTAATCACATCTTCTTGTACTCCAGGTGCTCTACGCACATCTTCAGAATTCAGTAATTGTGTGCTCGTTATTGTTTCAGGACTGCGTTGAAAATAACTTGCCTCAACTTCTGTTTCTTCAAGGCGAACAGCGGTTTCACTCAATAATGCTGTTATTGTGGCGGGTTTTCCTGAGCTAATTGCGATGTCTGACAAAGTCCGTGCTTCAAAACCAATGGCTGAGACTTTAATGCTTATGATTCCAACAGGAATGGATCGTAGAGAAAACTTCCCTTGAGCATTGCTTCTGGTGCCAATATTGGTTCCATTCACAATAATGGTGGCACCTGCAATAGGCGCTTGAGTTATTCCATTAATGATGGTACCTGATAAAATTCCTGTTACGGAGTTGGAGTCTTGTGCTTGAAGATTTTTCGCGAAAAGAGTAAAGGCCACTAAACTAAAGAGAAAGATAGGTGCTTTAAAGATGCGCATAATTACTTTGAAATTGTGGATGTTATAACAATAAACGTTTTGATTTGACAGTGTAGTTCCATGGACATTTATCCAACCCTAGTGGAGAAGTTTTCCACAAGTTTCATATGCATGATTTTCTACAAGAACTTTGCATGTATTTTTGTTGTGTATTTGAAAAAGTACCACATTCGCAATGCAGCATAGTTCTTCACATCCAATGAATCATCAACACATAGTGAATGTTGCCATTTTTGCCTCAGGAACAGGAAGTAATGCCGATGCTTTGATTCGGTATTCACAAAAAAAAGACTCATCATATTCCGTCGTGGTCATAGTTTCAAACAAGGAAAATGCTGGAGTTAGGAGTGTTTCTGAACATTTTTCCATACCTTTTGAGCATATCCAGCAAGCCGATGATGGAGCATCAATAATTGCCTTGTTACAAAAATATAATGTGGATATCATTGCTTTAGGGTGGTATATGAAATTACTCCCTCCTGAGTTAGTACGTGCTTTCAAAGGTAAAATCATCAATATTCACCCCTCTTTATTACCCGATTATGGGGGTAAAGGCATGTATGGAAACCATGTCCATATGGCTGTTTGGAAGGATAAAATGCCATATACTGGACTAACGATCCATTATGTTGATGAGGAATACGACAGAGGACAGGCGCTGATTCAGTGCCGCATTGACATACGTGATTGTGTCTCCCCTGAGGCCATTGCGGAGAAAGTCAAGGAAGCAGAGCGCATGATTTATCCATTGATGCTTAATCAACTGTGTAAAATTATTTATTCACAGGGATAAATTTTCTCTTGGTGAATTCAATCTTTCTTGTCAATTTACGCCTGATTATGCATTAAAATCGCTTAATCCGTTAGAAATTTCAGCACATGTAGTGAAAATATCTTATTCCAAATAATTGTAATTATGTATCACTTTTGCATAAGGTTCTTCATATGAAGAAACGAGTCCTCATTGCACTGTTGGCATTCTTCGCGGCGAGCATGGCCGTTTATGCTGGCGGTAAGGAAGATGGAACCCTGAGAAAAAGCCGTTTCCCGGCTACTTTCCCTCAGCCGTTCACTAATTTTCCGGCACTCAACAATGCAAATAACAGCCGCCCTAACAATACGGCGCATGCTGTTTCCACCGGTTATTATGTAGTCGATTCTGACGATGATGCCGGAGATTTTTGGCGTCCAAATTTGGATCGTGCTTTCTTAAACAGATTGAACGATATTGAACCTTCCGAGATTATCAAATGGAAGCAGATTCAAACCGGACCAAACCAAACCAAAGATCCGACTGACGGTTTTCCGTTTTTCCGGAATCCTGGTTTGACAACTGACTCTACGGACAATGCATATGCAGGCCCGATTAAGATCGGTTTCCCGTTCTTTTTCAATGGCGTTCGTTATGACAGTTTCTATGTATCAACAAATGGGTTGATATCATTGTCTAGTCCTCGTTACGAGTATAATTCTTCCGGAGTAAGAACTGGATATAATTTATATCGCGATGACTTTTTTGCAAGACCTGCAGCTGCAAATGCTGCCACAGATGCTGTGATTGATGATTATGGTTATCAGTTGGCAACAGGCGGCAACCCTGGTTCAGCAACTGCTGGTATTCGTAATACCGGTGGTTCCGGCTTGGGTGATAATCCAAGTGCACCAATTATTGCTGCAGCTTATGGTAATCTCCAATTGTCTCAAAACCCTGATCTTCCAGAAGAAAATCGCGGTCAAGTTTGGTACAAAAGAGCAGATAATCCAGATGGTACACGTCGTTTGATCGTGTATTTCCAAAATGCTGCTCCAATTGGCCCTTGGGTTTCCGGCGTAGGTGGTCCAGTTAACTTTAACAAGGACGATCAAAGAATTTTGGCAAATTTCCAGATAACTTTGGATCAAGCAGATTCTTCAGTCTATACGTATTATGAGCGTTTGGAAGGTGCTGTGGTTGTTAATGGTATTTCAGTATCAGCAGCAGCGTTTTTCAGAATGAACACAACGATTGGTGTGAATGGAACTACTAGAAACTACAGCTATAAATTCCCGAATTGCCAATCGAATTTAACTCAAACTGAATTCCAAGCAGCCCCAAGACAGTTCACTCAATATCTGTCAAAAGGTAATTATCCAGGTTCTGATGTATCAAGCCAATTGCTCGGTCCTACCGGACATGGTTCAAATACACCAGCCAATGGTTTGGCAATTCGCTTCAAACAATGGCGCAATGTTGTTCGCGTTGTTCCTGAACAAATTCGTTATTTCGGTCGTGAGTTGAATGCAACTGCGAATCTTGATGCATACACACGCGAGATTGTAACTCCTGAACCTGAATTGTTTGCCGGCCACCCACAACTTGGTGCGATTCGTCCTTCAGCTGTGTTTCAAAACATGACGAATGACATTCAAGGCCCAGGTGTTAGCTTGCCTGCACGTCCATCCGGTGTTAACTTCACCAATCAGGATTTGAACTTCCGTGTTCGTATGCGTATCATCAATCAAGCATCCGGACAAACTGCTTATTCACGTTCAGTGCCTGTGGGTGTTGGATGTTTGACAGGCAATTGTCCTCCAGATATTGATGCTGCCGTCCAATTTGGTTGGTTATCCGGCGGATCTGCAACAGGAAGTTTCTTGGCTGCAGGTGGACAAGGTACAGGAATTCCTAGTTTCCCAGGTCAAGGTCCTTGCCCATTGAGTGGTATCCCTCCTTATGGTATCGTACGTGTTCAGTTCCCACCATTTGAACCAAATGAACTTCTCGATTTCCAAATCGGACGTTTGAGATTGTTTGTGTTTTCAGAAGGTGTTGACTCTATCTACCGTACACTTGGTGATCAATGGCCATTTGATGATACTGTTTCCAGAAACGTATATGTTATGCGCCGTTTGTCATTCTTGAACAGCGATGGTTTCAGTGATGATGCAAATGAATACTATGTAATTAATGGTACTCCAATGCCTTCTGTCTTGAAATGGGTTAACTATGAAGCAGAAGTTTCCAATGGTGATGAAGAAACCTATAATCCACCACCACCAAGATGGGCGGTTGGTGATGTTCCCGGTTCACTTGTAACTGCAAAAAATCGTTCAACATTTAAGACAGCATCACCTGTTATTAAGTTGAACCGCGTTACTCTTGACGGAAATGATCCTGTTCCAAGTCCTGGTGGAGATCAAATCCGTTCATTCCCGATTGATATTCGTCACTTGCCTAATCGCAAGACACAAGGTTCAATCTTGACAATCTCTTATCAGCGTACAGGTAATAAAGGTGACTTCGGTCGCGGTTGGGCAGATGCAACAATCGTTGGTCCTGAACCTCGCGTTATTTTCAATGGAGTTGCAACAAGTCTTGCAGCACCAGGCACACCTGATGAATTGAGATTAGAATATGCTCGTCCATCAACAAATGGTATCGAGAATATTGCTCGTCAGTTCAATAATGCAACAGCTGATATTGTTTGGAATGTTCACAAGCGTCGTGTTGGTGCAGCGGTAACAGATAACTATGTATATACAGTGTTCGGTGCAGGTGGAGTTCGTTTGGGTTATCTTCCTGATGATAAAGACTCTGCTTTGACACTTGCTCAAGGTTTGCGTGCGGATATTTATGATGATGGTAAGGATGTTGAATTCAATAAGATCTTCTTTAGAATTCCTGATTCAATCATCTTCTCTCCAAATGAAGCCGCAAAAGACTTCCGCTTTAGACTTTCAGTCAATGCTCGTCGCCATACATCTCCTCCGCAACCTCAGGATGATGATGATGACTTCTATGTTGACAATGTTAAGTTGATCTATACAAACGAATCTCCTGATATTGAGATGTCACTTGTACAAGTATTGTGGCCATATGAAACCACACCTGCTTCACAGATGACACAATTGCCGATTCGTTTCAAAATCACGAATAATACCGGTAAGCAATCTCCATCAGTAAGTATCAATGTTAAGGTTCTTCAAGAATCTGACGACATTCGTAAAGCAGATGCATATTACTGCCGTAGCACAATCATTCCATTCGTAAAGCCAGGTCAAATCGTGCAGTCTACTGTTCCTGCATGGAATGCTCGACGTTGTCCTCCGGGTCGTTATCGTATCGTTGCCAGCTGCTTCGTGCAGGGTGGTGATGTCGATAATTCAAATGATACAACATATAGCTTCTACAATCTTCGCTATGGCCCTGTATTTGCGTATGATCCTCCAACCGCAAGAAATGATGTGCCGGACTTTACACAAGGTGCAACAGGAAATCGTGTTGATGGTCGTGGTTTGAATACAGAAGCTTACTCAAGTGGTTTGTGGCCAAACTTCAGTACAGCAGGTATTTTTGGTGCTGACTTTACTTCATCCGACGGACGTTTGGCATTTGGTCCTGAATCTGGTTCAGCGTCAGGTCAGTTTGCTATGCGCTTCCAATTGCTTACACAAGATACGATCAAAGGTTTCCAAGCATGGATGGCTGAAGTTAACCAAAGTCCTGATCCAATTGCATTCGCATTGTATAAAGGTGCAGATGCTCCTCAAGCACAACCAATAGCAGGTTCAAAGATTGGTAAGCAACGTGGCTATGATGATATCCGCAAGGATCTCTTCTATGGTCAGTACACAACATATCTCTTCGATAAGCCGGTTGTATTGCCTCCAGGCGAATACTGGGCTTCAGTAGCTCAGCTTGGTCTCGACGGTGTGTCACTCGGTGCTTCAAGAGCTCGTGTAGGTCAGGTAATCACACACTACAATATTAATCCTCCGGGTCCCGGAGTCAGTGGTGTTCACTTGAACATTGATAAGAGCTTCCGTCAGTTGAATGCAGCTAATCAGTTGATCAACAAGAATGTATTCGCTTATGAAAGAACAGCGTTTTCAGGTACTTGGGTGCAGGCAACTCCATTGTCTAACCCAATGTTCGGACACTTGGCTCACGATGGTAATGCATCTATCCAAGGTTTCCCAACTGCATCACGCGGTACATGGTTGCCTTTGATTAGACCATTCCTTGGTGACAAGTCATTTGCAACAGAACCAACTCCTGATGACAATTGCGTTGTTCCTGTAGAGCTTACATATTTCGATGGTCAAAAACGCAATAGTTCAGTTGATTTGTTCTGGCAAACAGCCACAGAAGAGAACAATGCCGGCTTCCATGTGGAGCGCCGCGTTGTTCGTGGTGATGTCCCTTCAAACTGGGAATCAATTCAGTTTGTTCGCGGAGCAGGCAACTCAACAGTTATTCGTGACTATGCTTATACAGATGAAAAGGTACAACCAGGAATTACATATCAATATCGTTTGAGCCAAATGGATCTTACAGGTACTGAATCATGTAAAGCAATTTCTGATGTTCTTGAGTTTACAATGGATGAAACAGCTCCAATAGCTCTTGAGCAGAATGTACCGAATCCATTCTCAATGAGCACAAGCATCAGCTTCTTCGTTCGCGATAGAGGTTTGTCAAAGCTTGAAATTGTTGATATGTTTGGTCGCACAGTTCGTACACTCTTTGAAGGTGTTGCCAATTCCGGCAAAACCACTGTAGAGTGGGATGGTACAGATGATAGCGGTGCAAATGTTGCAACCGGAACATATATCTATCGTTTGACCAGCGGTAATAATACCGAAGTTGCGAAGATGACGATTACTCGTTAATCACATTCTTCTATGAAATATAATGCCCTCTGTGCACTTTGCGCAGAGGGCATTGTTTTATGAAGTACAGAGATAATGCAATGAGCAACACTATTTTTCACAAAATCATGGCAAGAGAAATTCCTGCCACCATTGAACTTGAAAATGATGTACTACTTGTTATTAGGGATATCAATCCTAAAGCACCCTTTCATTGCTTGATCATCCCTAAAAAAACAATACGATCAATTCAAGAATTGCAGACTGAAGATGCGCATATTCTTATGGAGATGATGTCAGCTGTGCAGGTATTGGCATTGAAATATGGGTTTGCTTCCAAAGGATATAGACTTGTGATGAATTGTGAAGAATGGGGAGGTCAGACGGTGTTTCAATTACATATGCATATGTTGGCTGGAAAGCACTTAAGCGGAGGATTCGCATGAGCAAGGATTTGCATTTGAATGATATTGCACGACAGTCTTTCATTCATGATATACATGAATTGCAGCAAGTAAGTGAGAGAATTGACTGGTCGTCACTTGCAAAGGCCGCTGAAATCATCAGTATTGCAGATCAGGTCATCTGCATTGGCGTTGGAAAGTCAGCGATCATGGCGAAACGTTGTGCTTCAACATTGACAAGCATTGGTAAAAAATCAATGTTTCTTCATCCAATTGAGGCACTTCATGGTGACATCGGAATCATCTCTTCAGGTGATGTAGTCCTGCTCTTCTCAAATAGCGGTAATACAGAGGAAGTGGTGTCTATCATTCCGTATATAAAAACCCGTTGTAAAGCAATGATAGGAATTATTGGGAATGTGAATTCAGCCATTGGAACATCATGTGATATCGTGATTGATGCATCCATCGAAAAAGAATCATGTCCATTGAATACTGTACCTAGCTCAAGTTTACTTGTGACGACTGCAGTCACAAATGCTCTCATTGCAGCAATTACAGTTAGCTCAAGGATTACCAAGGATATTTTTGCCACATTTCATCCTGCCGGCCAATTAGGAAGGAATTTACTGCTTACAGTTGAATCAGTGATGATTGCGGGAAAGGATGCATTGCCTTTTGTTGAATCAACAATGATGCTGAAGGATGTAATCATCATGATGAGTAAAAAAGGATTGGGTTGTGCTATCGTTAGTGAAAATGGAAGAAATGTCTTGGGATTTATAACTGATGGGGATGTACGAAGATGCCTGCAAACCATTGATGATCTTTCAGCAATGAAAGCAGAAAATATCATGTCTTATTCTCCAATTACAATTCAACCCAAAGCAACATTAGGGGATGCATTGTCACTCATGGAAGATCGTGAGCACAAAATTGGGGTGTTGCCCGTATGTGATGAGCAAGGGAATTGTATTGGAATTATTCGCCTGCACGACATAGCAGGGCATATTCGTTGATTAACGGCGGGGATTGCCGATAGGCATTGGTTTCGGTTTCTCAACCTTCTTTGCATCAGAGGACTTCTTTTCCGGAGCTTTTTTAGTCGTACTGGGTTTATTGCTCTTCTTGGTATCTTTCGCCTTCGTTGTTGATTTTTTCTTGTCCGTAGACTTAGACTTTTCAGTAGACTTTTTCTTGCTGCTAGAAGTCTTGGATTTCTCAGTAGATGCTTTTTTAGTTTTTCCGGCTGCAGATGCTTCAGTCTTCTTTTTGGATTGATTGGAGGTCTCAGTTTTCTTTTTAGTTGCTGAAGAAGTCGATCCTTTTGTTTTTGTAGTTGCGGCCTTTTTTGCTGTGGTAGGCTTACCTGATTCAGCGGTATTCTTTACGGTTGATTTGTCATTCGTTTTTGTTGAAGATCCATTACCTTTTACGGTTTTTGCATTAACTTTTTCACTTGACTCATTATCCTTATAGGGCATTGCAGAATTCGTAATATCATTGGCTGTAATCTTCATTTCACGGATGATTGTGCCCTCTTTTCCGATATTCGGAATGATCTTTCCATTTCTCTTGAACACAGCGCCACCATTATTGGAGATGGACAATGTGAAATATTCAACAGAAGTCCATCGCCCTGATTGTCCCGCTTCCAGAACCACAGATTCACTATTTTTACCATCGGCATTTATCGTGAACCAAGTTTTGTTTTTTGCTGTTACCTCGAGCACAATACTATCTTTGGATTGCTCATCATCAAAAATCTGCAATAGCGCACCACCATTATCTGAAGACTTTTCATCAGTAGACGTGGATTCAATCTGAGTACCCGGATCTACAGGTGTGTCATCAACAATGTCTTTGACAAATAGATAGTAAATGCCAACAACCAAAATCAAGATCATGGCGGCAGAGATGATGCCGCTAACAAGGCGTGGTGAATATTTTGGAGATTCAATAGCTTTTAAAGGTGCAGGAGGAGTATATTCCTTTTCTTTTTCCTTCTCTGGATTAATCAGTGTGCCAATGAATGATTGTTCCTGTTGAGCAGGCATTATTCCTGATTCAGCAAATGCCTTTTCAAAGTCTTCCATTGGCAATCGAAGAAATTGCCAATATGATTTACTGAATGATCGAAGATATGTGGGTGGTAGGATGCTATTCTTACCTTTCTCCAGAGCATCAATGATATTGACACGGATATTGGTTTGGCGGGACACTTCCGCCTGGGTAAGATTTAGTTCTTCCCTTCGATTTCGTAATATCGTACCGAGTTGACTCATTCAGGTAGGTATGGGTAAAATTAGACCACAAAGATAATGATTCTATTGGACTTATATCCTTGAATATTGATTCAACAAGTTGAAATGTGAATAAGTACGCATTGAGATGTGGATATCTTTTTGGGCTATATCAATTGTTTCCGAATTAATTGAGTATTCAGTCATGTTTTTTGATAAAGTGATTTTCCTCTATGCTCTGTATGTTGCCTTTGCATATGGCATGTTGGCATTTGGGGCCACCTATTTCCGTAATACACTTGATGCTCGGTCGAGAATGGCTATTGCCATAGGTGAAACGCTAAGTTACATTGTCAATCCCTTGACATATATCCTACTTGGGGCAATCTTGGTCATTTTCTGTATTTTTGCCATCATTGCTTTGTGTTTGTCAACGCCGACAGTTCTGGCTTATGTGTTCCCACTGGCATTATTTGTCAATGTGATTCAAGTGCTTTATAGAGCTTCAGAGCAGAGATCTGAACTTTGTACAAAAGGTCTCGTGCTTCGCCCAATCTTCCTAGGTGAAACGGTTGGGATTGAATACGAAAATCTCGTTCGCGTTGAAATTACACCGATGATGGCCTGGTATAAATGTCAATTTTATGTATTTCCTTTTGACAATGCAGGGCAATGTCTCTTGAATGAACAACAAAAAGACACACTGATTTCTGCTTTGCAAGGCACCTCCTCATGTGAGGTGCGTTTTTTATCCAATGGATGACAATATGGCAAAAGATTGTATACGCATAGCTTCCGGACAAGGTTTTTGGGGTGATTTGTTAACCGCACCATTGATGCAGGTTTCAAAAGGTGAAATCGATTATCTCATGCTTGATTATTTGGCAGAAGTAACGATGTCAATTCTTCAAAAACAAAAACTGAAAAACCCCGCTCTCGGTTATGCGAAGGATTTGGTGCAAACATGTGAAGATGTTTTGCCTTACATTTCCTCAAAAGGAATAAAGCTCATAACAAATGGCGGTGGCGTCAACCCTGAAGGTGCAAGAGATGCAGTATTTGCTGTCGCAAAAAAGCTAGGCATCAAGGGTTTGAAGATAGGGGTTGTCATGGGTGACAATATCCTTATGCATATAGATGGACTTATTGCCGAAGGCCATGCAATGAATAATATGGAATCAGGTCGGCCAATAAGCGATGTGAAAGATGTACTGCTCAGTGCAAATGTATATTTCGGTGCAAAGCCTATTGTAGAAGCTTTGCAAGCAGGTGCTGACATTGTGATCACAGGTAGAACAACTGATACCGGCCTGACCCTTGCACCGATGATACATGAATTTGGATGGAGTTTCGAGGATTGGGATAAACTAGCTTCAGGTACAGTTGCCGGACATATCAATGAATGTGGAGCGCAAGCATCAGGTGGAAATTTTCTAGGTGATTGGGAATCATTGCCCGATATGGCGAATGTAGGTTTCCCAATCATAGAGGCATACCCTGATGGCTCATTCATTGTCACAAAACATAATGGAACGGGCGGAGCGGTAACACGAGAAACCGTCAGCGAACAATTGATGTATGAAATCGGAGATCCTTCCGAATATATCACACCTGATTGTATCGCTGATTTTACAAGCATTCATCTCGAAGATTTAGGAAATGACAAAGTAAAAGTATACGGCGTCAAAGGAAAACCATCCACGCCATTCTTCAAAGTATCAGCTTCTTATGAAGATGGATATGTTGCATTTAGTTCGCTCACATATTCCGCTCCGGATGCGTATAAGAAAGCAAAAGCTGCAGATACAATTTTACGTAAGCGCTTGGAACAACTTTCTTTGACATTCGATGAAATTCGTACGGAATTCATCGGCATGAATGCTTGTCATGGACCAATCGCTCAGCCAATTGAACCAAATGAAGTGATGATGCGAATTGGCGTACGATCGCAAGACTACAATGCTGTGGAGCGATTTGGAAAAGAAATTGCGCCATTGATTTTGACAGGCCCTCCGAGTGTTACCGGTTTTGCAGGCGGCAGACCCAAACCAAGTTCGGTTGTGGCATATTTTCCTGCGCTATTGCGCAAAGACACGGTCAATCATAGTGTGGTGGTTACCGAGATATGATTCAGCCAGGCACATCGGTTGCATCACAAGATTATCATGATCGGTCACATCCATTGATTAGCATCATCATTCCTGTATTGCAAGAAGAAAAGTTATTGTCTCGCACGATGTCGATTTTCACCCCGGAACGAAAACGCCGTTTTGGTTTGGAAATCATTGTGAGTGATGGTGGTAGTACCGATGCCACGATCAGCATAGCTAAAGAAATAGCAGACAAAGTGATTTGTCATACTGAACAACGTCGGCAAACAATTGCTGAAGGTAGAAATAAAGGGGCTGAACATGCACAAGGAGATATTTTTGTGTTCCTGAATGCAGATACATTTCCTGCGGATCCCGATGAATTCTTATCCTTTATTCAATCGTGGAGTGAACTTACATATAAACCATGCGCATTGGCTTGTCCTGTTCATATTTATCCTGAAGAAAGAACTATGGCAGATTCCTGTTTTTCATTCATATTGAATTCTTATGTTGGATTCATGGTGAATGTTGCTGGATTCGGAATGGGGAGAGGGGAATGTCAGATCTTCACTCGCTCTGCTTTTTTCTCAGCCGGCATGTATGATGCATCAATTCCTGCGGGTGAAGATTTTGAAATATTTCGCAGGACAAGAAAAATTGGTGGACTCACATTCGAAAAACGTTTGCTTGTCTATGAATCACCTCGGCGATTTAGAAGATACGGATATCCAAGAATTCTGCTTGAATGGGCGGTAAATTGGTTTTGGGTATTGATCTTTGGTAAGGCAAGATCCAAAGATTGGGAGGCAGTGCGTTAATTGTCCCTGTCTTTACAGAACATTTCTATCAAATTATATAATCCCTCCATCGGATCTTCAGCTTCTCTTACAGGATTCCCAAATTGTCTGATGAATGCTTTGCATGTCGTTAATGCAGCTTCCACTCCTACTGTTTTATCAATTGAAGCCCCAAGTTTCCTCATGCAATTTAAATCACCTGCAAACACTGCATTTGCATAATGCATTTGAATATTCATAGGTAAAGAACCCATAAATGATTTTCTTATCAATCGCAGCGGTTTATCATGTATACGATAATCATGCAGCATTCTCTCAATCTCATCTCGTGAATCCTGTTTGATGTGATGAGTTTCATGTTCAATTTGAACTTCGCGTTCTAATAATAATCGTCGTTTTGCTATACTGAGACGCTCCCCAGTTAGGAGCATAATACCTTTTGCTCCAAAAAACTTTCTACTAGAAATCACACCTGTTGAGGACTCTTTTACTGATGCTTGCTGAATCTTGCTCTGCCCCATAACAGATTGAAGCATTTCAAGAAGATCGGATTTTGCAAAAGTATACACTCCTTGTTCATATGATGTACGCAGTGAGTCGGCTATATGCTGTTGACCCGCCTCTTGAAAAAAAACATGAAGCAATTCGCAAGGTATTGCATCTGTCCCACCGGTCTTATTCATAACATCAAATAAAGATTCAAGCACATCAATCACCTGTTCGGGCCTTAATCTTCCAATTGAAGAACGCAATGCATCTTGGCAGGCAGATTGAAACTGTTCTCTCGCAATGATGATTGAAGTTGGGTGCCTTTCAGGATCAATCATGGAATGAATGACTTCCAAAGGATCAAAATAGGGGATAGACAAAGCATTTAGTCTTGTCAATATGTCTTGAGCGGATTTGTGATCGGCATTCCGAAATACAAATGAAGCTAGAGTTGTTATTGGTCTAAATAGTCCATTCAGATAAGACTCGGCAAACATGTTCAGTAGTTCATGCAATTCAGCTTGCGTGCATTCGGCAACGGATTGATAATAAGAAAGCAGTTCTTCTGATAATGTATGTGCATGAGCTTTGTCAATGGGGAAACGATGCCCTGGATCTTTCCTTAACACCGCTGTATAAGCCCACCATAGCACCTCGGAAGAAATGAATGCCTTGCATTCTTTTGATAATGATTCAAGTTTCAACACTTCTGAAATGACATAATGATCATCTTGTGTTTCCACAAGCGATCGCAATTGTTGCATATATGTCTTGAGTGTTTGTTCAATCATGATAGATTATTCTGCTATGAATATTTTTTTGCGTTCTTTTCTTGCAATGTCTCTTGCAACCGGCGAACGTTTTTTGAGAACGGACAAAATATCGAAAAAACTATTCCAATTGTGATGCACAATGCCATGTTTATTGCAGTACGATGCCAGACTGCCTTTTGCGAATACCATGTCTGCAACATGTACAGGACAAGTGTCGGAAAGGCCGTCGCCAATGTATATGATCATATCTTCAGGATGGGAAGATCCAAGTACTACTTTCATCTTGCATGAAGCGCAAAAGCATTTGCATCGCTCATCCGCATTGGGGAAAATAGGGAACCAATTGCCTGAATATTGATCATGTTTCAATACATTGCAACTGATATTCAAATCATCAAATCCTATTCTAGCCATAATTGGTTTGATATATGTATCAAAACCATCACTAACTATGGTGCATGCCCAATTCTTGCTTTGAATAAATTCAAGAAATTGTGAGAAGTATGCATCTACTTCACAATTCTCAGAAAATGACTGAATCGCTTCCGGAGACGAAATGTGAAGTGTTGAGCAAATCTGCTTATAATATTCAGCGACGGTGTATTCACCATGCATCAATGCGGAATGCAATGGTTCGAATTGACCAAAAACTCGAAAAAAATCATCGCCTGAATCTTTTCTTGTAATCGTTCCATCGAAGTCGCAAAATATGCGAGTGACCGAATTGATCACTTCTCTATTCATCATGCATAACCTGATGCATAAGTATAGAAGCCCTTTCCGCCGGCTTTCCCAATCCAACGTGCTCTAACATATTGTCTGAATAAAATGCATGGTCTATACCGCTCTTGTCTATATTCCGCATAGAGTGCATCAAGCATGGACAGCACCGTGTCCAAACCAATAGTATCGGCCCATTCGAGCAATCCATGAGGATAATTGACGCCCGTTTTCATTGCAGCATCAATGTCTTCTTTTGTCGCTATGTTTTCCAATACAGCGAATGCCGCTTCATTCATGAGCGTTGCAAGGATGCGAGGCATCACCAAGCCAACTCGATCTTCAACCACTTCGCAGGTATAACCTGTAGCATTCATTACTTGTTCTATTTTGTTCAATGCAAGTTCAGATGCATTGAGTGCTTTGCTCAACTCGATGATGGATGCGCTTCCTGTGTGACCGGGAAGAAATCCAAAACCTATCACATTATGAGAGTCTTGGATATAATGCATGATCTCCGTTGCAGTACATGCCAAAGTTGAGCAGAGTATGATCGCTAATGGGAATTCTTCGATGACTTCATGAATCAGCGGTACCTTTAATTCTGCAGCCAAGGGTTGACAATCCATGATGATATCAGGAGGTATTGTCACATCTGCAATGCTCGTTACGATTGAAGATGAGAATGGAATCAAATACGGTGGCAAAGCCGGCGAATCACCAAATGCAAACATATGCGCATCATCAAAAGATAGAAAGATGGTGAAAGGGATTTCATGATCGCGCAGTCTAATTGCCATTTCCGCGGTATGACGTGATCCACCAATGAGAAGGATGGAAGTTCTTTTATCATCCAATGTATAGATAGCCATAAATAGTCGCAATTCTTGGGGGAAAGTATGGGCAAAATACGGTAATTTTAACGGCCTTCCAAAGTGGAGGATCATAGTTTATTCACACAGCTCGGACTTTTGCATGAGCACTCTTGCAAAACGCATCATCATGGGTATAATTGGCATTCCCATCATGATTTGGATCGTGATTCTCGGATCACCGTATTTCACTGTTTTTTTTGCAATCATTGCCATCCTGGCTTTAAGGGAGTTATATCTTCTGCTTACTGCTAAAGGTTTTGCGCCACATTCGCTCATTGGTATGATCACGGGATTTGCTTGGATGATCCTTATGGGTGTTCAGGGTGAACATGCTGCACATCTTTTGCTTTTGATTCTATCATTGGCCGGTTTGGCCACATTATCATTGGAACTCGCTAATTCTTATCAAGAACAACATGCTCCACCCGCAGGTGCGGTTGTATCTACGCTTGGAGGAATACTGTATGTACCGGTGATGTTATCAAATGTGATTGTGCTAAGGTCATTTGAAGCGCAAGGCGTTATGACTCCATATTTTACAAACATGAACATGGAGCCTGGGGCTGCTTTGGTGATTATCTTGTTTTTGGGAGTATGGGCCGGTGACACATTTGCATACTTTGGTGGCATGGCTTTCGGGAAAACGCCACTTATGCCTCATATAAGCCCCAAGAAAACTGTTGAAGGCGCGGTGATCGGTGCTATTGGTTCCATTGGATGCATGTTGGTGGGTACATATTTACTCATTCCCGCATTTCCTCTATGGATCATGCTCATAGGTTCGATATTTCTTACGGTATTTGCTCCAATAGGAGATTTGGTTGAGTCCATGATCAAAAGAGACGCGCATGTGAAAGACAGTTCGGAATTGATTCCGGGACATGGCGGTGCTTTTGACAGATTTGACAGCATGTTATTTGCAGCACCAATTTTCAATGGTTTTCTCTACATCGTTTCAATGTGGTGATAAGCTCAACCGCTTGCTCCATTGTATTGCTTCAATGCCCTTGAAAAAAACATTGCCGCCCCCACAACACAGAGAGATGAAACCCCAATCATCATGATGAAATGTTCTACCCTTGCATCCGAATACAACATGGATGCTGGAACGGATGCAATCAATGAAAGAGGAAAAATCGTGATGAATAATCGTCTGAAGAATCCACTGTATATTCCATCTGGTCTCATGGCAATCTGATAGAGAGCGTAAAAAATGCTCTGCACACCCGATGCATTCACAAAATAAAATGACATGCTTCCCACAATTGCTTCGAATGAAAATAAAACGATTGATCCACATATGATGCCGAATATCCAGCCAATCCACTGAATGAAATGTATGGATTGATCATGCATGGAGATTCCAATGCAAAAAATGAAGATGCTTACTGTAACATTGACTATGGAAGCAGTATTGACAAAACGGAAAAAGCTTAAAAATAAAGGGGAAACCGGTTTAAGCAGGAAGAAATCCAATTCGCCTGTGTTCACATGTCGGGGAAAATGCCAAAAGTTGGAAGCAATCAATGTCATGTTCAGAGAATCAACTATGAAGAGAGTCCCCAAAAATATATATGCCTCGCTCTTGGACAAACCACCAAATGCCGGAGTATACATGAACATTACTTCAAAGAATGCGATTTGAACTACGCACCAAACTATGTCCACGAACACTTGTAAAGCATAATGTAAACGGAATTCAAAGTCTCGTGACAGACAATTCCTAAAGAGCGTAAGCCACAAACGAAGCAAATGCATATTATCGAATGTCCGGAATGAATTCTTTCATTGCCAGATATAATTCCCACGTTGCTTTCACATCCCGAAGGCAATATTCTGAAATGATTTCCAATTTTCCCTCAGCATACAATTCACCAACTTTGGATCCATCCACTCCCGCCTCTTTTGGGGATTGAACACCGAATGATTTTGCAACGAAATCAAAATTGTACCGCCGCGTAGCACCTGATTGTTGAGGATTGAAAAAACATAATTCATCCAATAAATCAGTATGATGGTCTCGATAATTCCATCGCGTGCCTTGCATCAAATTGTAGAGTGGCTTCACTTTGAGCAATGCCGAGCGCAACATGATGAATGGTGCATCAAATCCTCGGCCATTGAACGTGATTAAATGTGGTGAAGGATATGAGGTGAGCATTTTCCAAAAATGTTCCAGGAGTTTTGCTTCCGAACAGACAAACATTTTGTGCCCGGAAGGTAAATCATCGGATCTAGAATCCGTATCAGAGAAGGTCGGATCTACCATGAACGCTCCGGCTTTGACTTCGGTCCATTGATCATCGACTTTTTGCATGATTTTTATGCCAAGACATATGATTTGGCCGGTTAATGGAGAAAGTGCCATTTCATTGATTTTTTTGTCTTTAGCTTCATCCGTGGCGGCACCTCGAAGCAGGTATTCTTGTCTTGAATCATCAAATGAATCAATAGGCAAACCGGCAGTTTCGATATCATAGACGATATATGTTTTCCCACTCATGCAATACTCCAGATAATTCCTGCAAAGATACACAAATTGGAATACCTTCTCCCTTGTGGAAATACCGAAAATCTTGCAATGCATCACCGAATATTTCAAGCCATCGATTCCGTATATTGCAATGCAGCATATATCGGTATTCTTCATGAGTGCAAGGCGAAATCAAACAAAGAAATTCCAAGGAGAAGATGATCAGCAGATCTCCATGGAATTCGTATTCCCTCAGAACAGATTGAAAATCATGTTCGGGTTTTTCCTTGCATTGTTTGCACTTCTACTCATTCGCATATTTTATGTTCAGGTTATAAAAGCAGACTCAATCATGGCTTTGTCCAAAGGTCAGCACATGGTTCCTGTTACATTGCAAGCAAAAAGGGGGGAAATACTTGATAGAAATGGCAGGGTGATTGTTGCCAATGTCAAAGCCACTTCATATGCGATAGATATCACCAAACTCAAAAATAAAAAAGGCATTGCAACTGCTTTGTATTTGGCCATTGGGGAATCAATCGAATATTGGGAAAAGAAAATAGAACAAGGAACGGGTCAGTATACTTTATTGGCCAGAGACATCACGGCCAGGCATCCCATGCTCGATACGATCAAAGATCCAGGCTTCATTCGTCAGCCCACATATAAACGTAGTTATGTATATGGCTCCGGTGCCGCTCAGGTTATGGGTTTTACCGATACTGAGAAAAGAGGGCTTGCAGGGCTTGAATTGATGCTGGATTCATTGCTTCGTGGCATTGATGGAAAAACATATATGCGTCGCGATGCCGTTGGCAATTTGTATTATTCACATGAGATACCCGTAATGGAGCCGACTGATGGTCATTCCACTATGGTTACTCTGGATATAGAGTTGCAGAGAATTGCTGAGTATGAATTGTCAGAGGGAATTCGAACATCGCAAGCAGAGGGTGGAACAGTGATTGCTTTGGAGCCTGAAACCGGTGAAGTGCTTGCCATGGCTTCATGGCCTACATTTGATCCTCATGACAGATCATCGGCTACTCCCGATGCCATTCGATTACGAGGCATAACGGACATGTATGAACCCGGTTCTACATTTAAATTGGTTACTGCATGCGCTGCCTTGGAAGAAGGAATCATAAAACCCGAAAGCATGGTAAATGGTATGAGTGGCTCACTGAAAGTAGGTGATTATGAAATCAAGGACTCTCATCCAATTGGAAAAGTACGATTTACTGAAGCTTTGGAGCAATCGAGTAATATTGTGTTTGCAAAGCTCTCAGATAAAATAGATGATTTCAAATTTTACAAATATGCTCGTGATTTTGGTTTTGGAATAATCTTGGGAATTGATTTTCCCGGTGAAGTGGCCGGTTCAATGAAAAGACCGAAGCAGTTTAGCTCCACAACAAAAAAATTCATGGCATATGGATATGAATTGGGTGCCACTGCATTGCAAATGGTCAATGCATATTCCACCATTGCAAATCGCGGTGTAATGATGCGACCATTTCTCGTCAAAAGAATTTTTGGTCAAGATCAAGAAGCAATTTCAGAGACGAAAGTGCAGCGAATACGAACGGTGCTTTCCGAAAAAACCGCGAGAACCATGACCTCAATGTTGACCAGAGTTGTGGAATATGGTACGGGTAAAGAAGCCCAAATAGCTGGATTGCCAATAGCCGGAAAAACCGGAACGGCTCAACAATTGGTCAATGGCCAATATTCCAAACAAGACTATACCGCATCTTTCGTTGGTTTTTTCCCTGCAGATGCACCAAAGGTGGCGATGATCGTGATGCTCCACAAACCAAAAGCATCAATCTATGGTGGAACAACATCCGCCCCTATTTTCAAGAAAATTGCTCAAAAATGGATTACGGCATCAAGAATACCCGTCTCTGATGTGGAGAAGAGTAATGAACAAGTAAGAAAACGCGTACAAGACTCCTCAATCGTTCCTGACCTTCGAGGATTGACCTTTGCCAATGCAAAAGAATTGTTACATGATATAGGTTTACGGATAAAGGGACCTCAGCAAGGTACGGTGATTCATCAATCAAAGAAGCCAGGTATTTGGCTCGAAAAAGGGAAAAGCATTGAAGTGCAAACGAACATGATGGCGATTCCGGAAAGTCAAGCGAAATCATTTTCGGTGAATCAAACACACACTATTTCACCTAGTAAGCAACTGTCAAAACCCAAAACTTCAAAGCCAATGCCTGATGTTCGTGGCATGAGTGTACGCAGAGCGCTTGCTGTATTGCATTCTTCGGGGTTTAAAGCTCGATTAGTAGGAAAGGGTAAAGTCGTATCCCAGTTGAAGTCTAAATCAGATCCAAAGGAATGTGTGCTCATGGCACGCTGATCATCCTCGCGGATGATATGTTTTGTGAACTTGCCGAATGAATTCACGATCGATATGCGTATAAATTTGCGTTGTGCTGATGTCTGAATGTCCGAGCATTTCCTGCAATGCCCTCAAATCCGCACCACCTTCCAATAAATGTGTAGCGAAGGAATGTCTGAATGTATGTGGATGCACATGTTTTTCAATACCTGCCCCTTTCGTTGCTTCACTGACGATCGACCATACACTCATTCTAGAAATGCCTGTACCACGCTGATTCAAAAACAAGATATCATCGGTTGCTTTACCTACTTTCATGAAATGCGGACGTACGTCTTCCTGATATTGCCCCACCCATTCCAATGCCGAACTTCCAACAGGTACTATCCTTTCTTTCGACCCCTTTCCGAATACTCTAATGACTTCTTGTTCCAAAAGCATATCTCTTTGTTTTAAACCACATAATTCAGAGACGCGCAAACCACATGCATACAGCAATTCAAGAATTGCTCTATCTCGAATACCTGATTTTGTCGAAGTGTCCGGTTGTTCCAAAATCGAGAGCATTTCATCGATTGACAATGTATCGGGCAATGTTCTGCGAGACTTTGGCAATTCCGCCTTTTCGGTGATATCATTATTGATGGATTTATTCGCAAAAAGAAATGCAAAAAAACCCCTGAGAGATGAAAGAGTTCTTGTCCTTGATGATAATGCAAGTCCCAGCTCTTCTAGCATCATCAAAAATGCATTCACCTGGGTAATTTGGATATCATCAAATCGAATGATGCCATACTGATGGATGTGATGGACAAAACGATCGATATCAAACATATATGCAGAAATCGTATTCTCACTCACCCCTTTTTCAAGAGCAAGATATCGTTTGTAAGATTGTAATTCTCTCTGTAAAGAGAGAGGAAGAGGTGTGGATGAATCATCCATCATTCATGCATCATGAAAAGTAATTTGGAGATGCTTTCGTAACAACAACATCATGCGGATGTGATTCTTTCAAACCAGCACCCGTAATCTTCACGAATTGAGCATGTTGCTGCAATGCAGGAATAGTCCCGCAACCACAATAGCCCATTGAAGCTCTTAATCCACCGGTCAATTGATATATGGTATCGCTGGCATTGCCCTTGAATGGTACCCTGCCTTCGATCCCTTCCGGCACCAGTTTGGCAAGACCATCCTCCATGTCCTGAAAATATCTATCGGCTGATCCTTGCTGCATGGCACCGAGAGAACCCATGCCGCGATACATTTTATACGCTCTGCCCTCGAGGAGAATTTTTTCACCCGGAGATTCTTCATGGCCGGCCAGCATGCCACCGATCATCACGCAATCTGCTCCAGCCGCAATTGCTTTCGCAACATCGCCGGTTTGCTTGATTCCTCCGTCAGCTATGACTGGCACTCCATGTTTGTGAGCTTCGGAAGCAGCTTCAATAATGGCTGTCAATTGGGGAACGCCAACCCCTGCGATAATGCGAGTGGTGCAAATGCTTCCAGGTCCGATACCCACCTTGACACCATCGGCACCAGCTTCGATCAAGGCCTTTGCGGCTTCACCAGTTCCAATATTGCCACCTATGATTTGCAAATCAGGGAAAGCTGTTTTAACTGCTTTGATCATTTCCAATACGCCTTTTGAATGACCATGTGCAGTATCAATGATAACAACATCAACCCCTGCTTTATGCAAAGCTCCGACCCTTTCCATTGTTTCTTGTGTGATTCCAACAGCCGCACCAACGCGTAATCTGCCGAGTTCATCCTTGCATGCATTGGGATATTTTTTCTTTTTTTGAATGTCTTTGAATGTTATCAAACCTTGTAATTGACCTTGATCATCAACAACCGGTAATTTTTCAATGCGATGTTTTTCCAGAAGTTGTTCGGCTTCCTCCAATGTTGTACCCAATGGAGCAGTAATGATTTTATCCTTCGTCATGAGCTCGGAGATGAGTTGATTGCCATTTGTCTTGAATCGCAAGTCTCGATTTGTTGCGATGCCAATCAAAGCCCCTGCTTCATCAATCACAGGAAATCCGGCAATTTTGTATTTGGCCATCAAGGCAAGAGCATCTTGGGCGGTATTTGATGCCTTAAGGGTGATTGGATTGCGAATCATTCCGCTTTCAGAACGCTTGACCTTATCCACTTCATCGGCTTGGGCTTGAATGGACATGTTTTTATGAATAATTCCCAGGCCACCTTCCCTGGCTAGTGCTATTGCCATTTCTGCTTCTGTGACTGTATCCATTGCAGCTGAAATGATGGGAATATTCAAGGAAATCGTGCGAGTAATCCTTGTTTTCAAGGATGTTTCACGAGGCAAAACCTCTGAATAACGGGGTACGAGCAGCACATCATCAAATGTGATACCTTCGGAAATAATCTTTGAATTCATGAATCTGCATGACCGGAAGGAGTGGAACATTGAGAGCGAGAAGTGACCTTCAAAACTCTATCCTCACGCAATTTAAGGAATATC
>SXGQ01743495.1_pt1 | contig 37123 bp, 33 predicted proteins | sample 3178371 | NCBI WGS metagenome assembly SXGQ01 (sample SAMN11356859, study PRJNA531348) | freshwater metagenome | isolation source: freshwater sample F1-20 | place: China: Fuxian Lake, Yuxi | collected 2017-12-25 | reverse complement strand
GCCTGACCAGTCTTTGTTTTGCCAAATGAGCGCCCAAGAGGGCATGGGCTTGGTTTGCATGGCCTGTGCGGCGCGGTTGGCCGGGCCGACTGCATTGGCCAACGACAGGTTTTCGACCAGCACCACCAATTCATCCATGCGAATCAACAAGCCAGGGATGTCTGTGGTGGAGGTCGATTGCAGCCTATCGATATCGAGTTGTATGGCGCGCAACACAGGGGCCAGTCGGGGTTGCGGTACTTTGGACAAACGCTTTTGTGCGGTTTGCAAAGCGGCCAGCATGGGCTGCACACTGCCGGTCAATTCGGCTTGCTGTTGCGCCAAACCCAACGCGGATTCGATATCTACCACCAAGTTTTCATCGCGCGAACGCGACAAACTTTGTATCAATTCTTCGAGTTGGGTGCGTTGCAGCGCAACTTCATTCAAGCGCAAATCTAGCAAAGAGACTTTGGCGGCTGTTTCCTGGGTAATTTCTTCGGCGCGTTTGGCCAGTCCGTTGGCCTGCACAGACATCTGCGTGGCATCTGCACTTTGCCGCGCCAACTGTTCTTGAATGGTGGAGAGCTTGATCCACAGTTGCAAACAAGCCAGAGCGCACAACACCACCAACACCAGCGTCAACCATGGCCACCTTTGACGCCAACCTGTCATGCGCAAGAAAGAGGGTGGGGTTGCAGTGGATGGAAGGGGGGCTTTGTCTGGGGCACTGCTCATGCCAGCGATTCTAATGACGACAGCACTGCCCCCACCGCAGGTTTACAAACCACCACCTGCGCAATGCCCAGTTGCCTCGCCGCTTGCGCGATGCGGTCGTGGGTGGCGATCGCCTTGGCGTTGTGCCAAGGCACGCTTGGCAGCAGGTGCTTCAAATGGGTAATCGCTTGAGAACTGGTGAATACCCACACACTGCCATCACTGACCGCAGCCGTGGCTAGGGAGACTTGCGCCGTGTCCCACCTCGGACAAACCCGTTGGTAGACCGCCCATGTGTTCACTGTCACTCCAAGCTGGCGCAGCTGCTGCGTCAACCAGTCGCGTCCCACACCTTCCATCGCCGATTCGGCGTTGTCTGCATCTGCACCTCGCAATATCCACACCACTTGTTTGGCCTGCAAACTGGGTTGGACCTGTTGCCACAAGGCTTCGGTGTCAAATTGAACGGCATCGGCAGGCGGCGCGTCAATGCGGGCCGCTGGCACACCGGCATCCAACAAAGCTTGGCGAGTGCCTGGGCCCGTCGCCCAATAACGCGGACCGTGTTCATTGACCAGTTGTAAACCCGCTGCCACGGCATGTGTGACCGCATTGCGGCTGACAAACATGATGGCATGGCAACTGCCTGCGCTTGCCACCATGTCAGCCATGGACAAGCTGTTGGGTACAGGGGCTATGTCAATGAGTGGCCAATGCAACACGCTGTGACCCGCTGTTTGTAAGCCGCTGACCCACGCCTGGCTGTCGCTGCTCGGACGGGTCAATATGACACGGCGCCCGTGTCCCAATCAACCGGCTCCCTGCGCCCGAAGTTGGCGTGCCGCCGACAAGCCGAGGGCTTCTGCTTCTTCCAATGTGGAAACTTCACCTTGGCTGTGCGCCCGAACCAAGGTGGTGCTGCTCAAATCGGGGTTGCCCCAAGCGGCATGCAAATCCAGCAAGTTGCCATGCAACACGGCATGGGCTGCCAGTGGCATAGAACAACTGCCGCCCATGGCACGGCTGACAGCACGCTCAGCCGCCACAGCCAACCAGGTGGTGTGGTGCGCCAGTGGTTGCAACACGCTGCGCACATCGCCACGCGCTGCGCGAATTTCGATACCCAATGCGCCTTGACCAGCGGCAGGCAACATGTCTTGGGTGTCAAAAATATGCCGAATACGTTCGCCCAGACCTAAGCGCTTGAGACCGGCAGCAGCCAACACAATGCCCGCATAGTGGCCTTCGTCCAATTTGCGCAAGCGCGTGTCCAAGTTGCCGCGCAATGGCTCAATCTGCAAATCGGGGCGCAAATGGCGCAGCAACACCGTGCGACGCAAACTTGAGGTGCCCACCACCGCACCCATGGGCAAATCTTGCAAGCTTGCAAATTGGGATGACACCCATGCGTCTCTGGGGTCCTCGCGTTCCATGACGCAGGCCAATTCAAAGCCTTCAGGCATGTCCATGGGCACATCTTTGAGAGAGTGCACCGCCAAATCGGCGCGCCCTTCTTCCAGGGCCACTTCGAGTTCTTTGACAAACAAACCTTTGCCGCCAACTTTGCTGAGTGAGCGGTCAAGGATTTGGTCGCCTTGGGTGGTCATGCCGAGTATGTCGACTTGGCAACCGCGTGCACGAAGCAGGTCTTGCATATGGTGCGCTTGCCATAAGGCCAAGCGGCTTTCGCGCGTCGCAATCGTGAGATGTGGTGTGCTCAAAACTAATGACCAAAGGCCGTCTACTGATAGGTCAGGTCGATGCTAGCATGCACGCATCTCGTGGTTTTCCCTCTATAACCAGCAGATTTTTCACATGACTCCCAAGCCCCAACGTTCGACCTCACGCAAGTTTTCCTCCCCCGCTTTATCCAGTCACGAAAGACCGTTGGTCGACGACATCCGTTGGCTTGGCCGCATATTAGGCGACATCATCCGCGAGCAAGAAGGCGACAAAGCGTTTGCATTGGTGGAACAAATTCGCCGCTTGTCGGTGGCTTTTCGGCGCGATGCAGACACCCAAGCCGGAACCGCTTTGAAAAAACTGTTGGCCTCACTGAGCAGCGACCAAGCCGTGAGTGTCATTCGCGCCTTCACCTATTTCAGCCATTTGGCCAACTTGGCCGAAGACCAACACCATATCCGCCGCCAACAAGCACATGACCGCGCCGGTGATGTGCACCCGGGCAGTCTGGCATCTTCCTTGGGCAAACTCAAAACCGCTGGGGTCAGCCCCAAAGCCATTCGCCAAGCGCTGGAACATGCCTATATTTCCCCCGTGCTGACCGCGCACCCGACCGAGGTGCAACGCAAAAGTATTTTGGATGCGGAACGCGGCATCGCAGCATGCTTGCAAGCCCGCGATGACATCGTCTCTCGCGGCCAAGACGCGACCAGCGCTCGCCAACTGGCGCAACTCGAACACTTGGTGCGCGCCCGCGTTTTGCAACTGTGGCAAACGCGCTTGCTGCGGTTCACCAAATTGACCGTGGCCGACGAAATTGAAAACGCCATGGGGTATTACGAATCGACTTTTTTGGCAGAAATTCCCAAGCTGTATGCCGATTTGGAAAACGAATTGGGCGGGCAACCGATTGCTTCGTTCTTTCGCATGGGCCAATGGATGGGTGGCGACCGTGACGGCAACCCGAATGTCAATGCAGACACGCTTGACTTGGCCATGAAGCGCCAATGCGAAGTGGTGTTGCGCCACTACCTGACTGAAGTGCATTGGCTGGGTGGTGAGTTGTCCACCTCTGCGATGTTGGTGGGTGTGCCTAAAGCATTGCAAGCGCTGGCCGATTCATCGCCAGACACCAATGCACACCGCCAAGACGAACCTTACAGACGCAGTTTGACATTCATCTATGCACGATTGGCTGCCAGCCTGCTGCACCTGACCGGCAAAGAAGCCGCACGCCACGCATTGCCGCCGCAGCACCCCTACCCGAATGCCGATGCATTTCTGCACGATTTACAAGTGCTCAACCAATCTTTGAGCGAACAACATGCGCAAGCTTTGGCCTTGCCGCGATTGCGACCGCTGATGCGCGCGGTTCAGGTGTTCGGGTTTCACTTGGCAACCATCGATTTGCGCCAAAGTTCAGACCAGCATGAATTGGTGGTGGCTGAATTGCTCAAAGCGGCTGGCATTGAACCTGAATATTTGAAGCAAGACGAAGCAAAACGGCAAGCGGTTTTGTTGCAAGCCTTGAACGACCCCAGACCCTTGCGTATTCCCGGCCACGGTTACAGCGCTCACACCGTGTCTGAATTGACGATCTTTGAGACCGCAAAACGCATACGCCAACAACACGGCGCTGACGCGATTCGCCACGCCATCATCAGCCACACCGAAACCGTCAGCGATTTGTTAGAGGTGCTGTTGTTGCAAAAAGAAACCGGCTTGTTGCAAGGCAGCCAAAACAGCGACGCCAAAGCTGAATTGATTGCAGTGCCGTTGTTCGAAACCATCGAAGACCTGCGACATGCACCGCAAATCATGCGCGACTATTTTGCGTTGCCCGGCATAGCGGCGCTGCTGGCCCGCAGCGGCAGCGAACAAGACATCATGCTCGGCTATTCAGACAGCAACAAAGACGGCGGTATCTTCACCAGCAATTGGTCTCTTTACCAGGCGGAAATTGCCTTGGTCGATGTGTTCAACACCTTGGAAGAATTGCACGGCATCACCTTGCGTTTGTTCCACGGTCGCGGCGGCACGGTAGGCCGAGGCGGTGGCCCCAGTTTTGACGCGATCTTGGCGCAACCCCCTGGCACGGTGCGCGGTCAAATTCGTTTGACCGAACAAGGCGAAGTGATCAATTCCAAATACGCCAACCCGATGCTGGGACGCCGCAACCTGGAAACGCTGGTCGCCGCCACGCTTGAAGCCAGCTTGCTGCCGGCCCAGCGGCGTGCGCCGCGAAGTTTCATCGAAGCGGCTGAAAAGTTGTCTCAGCACAGCATGAACGCTTACCGTTCACTGGTCTACAACACACCAGGGTTCAGCGACTATTTTTTTCAAGCCACACCGTTGCGTGAAATCGCTGGCTTGAACATCGGTTCGCGTCCAGCCTCGCGCAAACCGTCGCAGCGCATCGAAGACCTGCGGGCCATTCCTTGGGGGTTCAGTTGGGGCCAGTGCCGCTTGACCTTGCCCGGTTGGTTGGGGTTTGGCTCTGCGGTGCATGCATTTTTAGATGACCACCCCACGCTGTCTCGCGCACAAGCATTGGCCATGCTGCGCCGCATGCACAAAGAATGGCCCTTTTTCCGCACTTTGCTCTCCAACATGGACATGGTGATGGCGAAATCCGATTTGGCGCTGGCGTCACGCTATGCCGAATTGGTGGAAGACGCGAAGCTGCGAAAAAAAATCTTCAAAGCCATTGAAACCGAATGGCAACGCACTTCAGAAGCCTTGCAATGGATCACCGGCAACAAACAGCGTTTGGCCAACAACGCTTCTTTGGCCAGGTCGATCAAACACCGCTTTCCCTACATCGATCCCTTGCACCATTTGCAAGTCGAACTGATTCGCAGATACCGCGCGGGCACCAGCGACGAACGGGCGCAACGTGGCATCCATTTATCCATCAATGGCATCGCGGCGGGGTTGCGCAACACCGGCTGACACTTCGCTTCAGCAAGTACACCGGATTCGCTGGGTCAAGAGACGGCCTTTGAACTGAGGCCTTGAGAGGCAAAGGCTTATTTGCCAGCCGGCGCCGGGGCGGCCGCAGGCGCGGCAGGCGCAGTTGGCGTATCAGCTGCTGATGCAGGTGCGGCGACAGGCTTGGAATCTTCAGGCACATGCACTGCTTCCGCACCATGCTTTTCACCGCCCATGTCCACTTTGTCGCCTGCTTTGAAAATCACAAACAAGGACAAAGCCGCAAACACGACAAACCCTAAAACTATTTTCAACATGACCGATATCTCCCTTGAGTTGCCCCTGTCTAGGGTGTGTCATGAATTTAGCATTGGCGCACCTTCAAAAGGCTTACAAACTTGCCGATCATTTGCCCAAGCTTTGACGAGGCACCATTTGCTGACCCTATTTCCTATGAAGCTCTGCGTTGGCTCGCCTTGGTGGCCCGCACCTAAAATGCCCGCATGACTTCTTCCAACTCGCTAGACCGCAAATCCCAGGCTTGGTCCGCCCTGTTCTCTGAGCCCATGAGCGAATTGGTACAACGCTATACCGCCAGTGTGTTTTTCGACCAGCGGTTGTGGCGCGCCGATATAGAAGCCAGTCTGGCGCATGCCGACATGCTCCATGCCCAAGGCATCATCAGCGCCCAAGATTGGGCCGATATTCAAAAGGGGCTGGCACACATCACCGCTGACATTGAAAGCGGCCAGTTCGAGTGGAAGCTGGAACTGGAAGACGTTCACCTGAACATCGAAGCGCGGTTGACTCAATTGGTCGGCGACGCGGGCAAGCGTCTGCACACCGGGCGCAGTCGCAATGACCAAGTAGCCACCGATGTGCGCCTGTGGTTGCGCGGTGAAATTGACGCGATCGATGCGCTGCTCAGCGCTTTGCAATCGGCTTTGGTGGAAGTGGCCGAACAACACACCCACACCATCATGCCCGGCTTCACCCATTTGCAAGTGGCGCAACCGGTCAGCTTTGCGCACCACCTGTTGGCCTATGTCGAAATGTTTGCGCGAGACCAACAGCGTTTGTCGCAAGTGCGCGAGCGCACCAATTGCCTGCCACTGGGTTCCGCCGCTTTGGCGGGCACCACTTACCCGTTAGACCGCGAACGTGTGGCGCGCCGCTTGGGCATGGTCGACAGCCACGGTGTGGCCCAAGTCTGTCAAAACAGTTTGGACGCGGTCAGCGACCGCGATTTCGCCATCGAGTTCACCTCGGCGGCCACACTGTGCATGTTGCACATCAGTCGGTTGTCTGAAGAACTCATTGTGTGGATGAGCCAAAACTTTGGCTTCATACAAATCGCTGACCGGTTCACCACGGGTTCTTCCATCATGCCGCAGAAAAAAAACCCGGATGTGCCGGAACTGGCACGCGGCAAGACCGGGCGAGTGGTTGGCCACTTGATGGGCCTGATCACCTTGATGAAGGCCCAACCCTTGGCTTACAACAAGGACAACCAAGAAGACAAAGAACCGCTGTTCGACACGGTGGACACACTCAAAGACACGTTGCGCATTTTTGCGGAAATGATCGGTGGGCAAACCCACCCAACGACTGGCGCCAAAGAAGGCGGTCTCACAGTCAACAAGCAACGCATGCAAGAAGCCGCCAGCAAGGGCTACGCCACCGCCACCGCTCTGGCCGACTACTTGGTAAAAAAAGGCTTGCCGTTTCGCGACGCCCACGAGACTGTCGCGCACGCAGTGAAAGCCGCGCAAGCCAGTGGCTTGGATTTATCGCAACTGCCGCTGTCGCAATTGCAAGCTTTTCACCCGGCCATCGCACAAGATGTTTTTGAGGTGCTCAGCCTCAAAGGTTCTTTGGATGCCCGCCAAACCCTGGGCGGCACTGCGCCGTCACAGGTCGCAACGCAAATCGCGCGTCACCGCCAAAGACTTGCCAACCATGCCCGCTAAGCGCCCCCACGTGGTCATCATCGGCGGCGGATTCGGTGGCCTCGAAGCCGCCAAGTCGCTGGCCAAAGCCGACGTTGACATCACACTGATTGACAAAACCAACCACCACCTGTTTCAGCCTTTGCTCTACCAAGTGGCGACCGCTGGATTGGCCGCGCCCGCGATTGCGGCACCCACGCGAAGTTTGTTCAGACACCAAGCCAACCTCACGACCTTGCTGGCCGAAGTACTGGACATACAACCGAGCGACAAAAAAGTGTTTTTATCGGACGACACCACCGTGGTGTTCGACCATTTGATCGTGGCCGCCGGCGCCACCCACAGCTATTTCGGCCACGACGAATGGGCGGCTTTCGCCCCAGGCCTCAAAACGCTGGAAGACGCTTTTGAAATCCGCAGACGGGTGCTGTTCGCCTTTGAATCCGCCGAGAAAGAACCCGACCCGGAAAAACGCCAACACTGGTTGACGCTGTGCGTGATCGGTGCAGGCCCGACCGGCGTTGAAATGGCCGGGGCGTTCGCTGAAATTGCAAGACAAACCTTGGTGGGTGAATTTCGCCGCATCAACCCGCACGATGCCCGCATTTTGCTGATCGAAGGAGGCCCCAGGGTGCTGCAAGCCATGCCCGAATCGCTCAGCCAAAAAGCCTTGGAGCAATTAGAAAAGCTAGGTGTTGAAGTGCGTTTGAATGCCATCGTCACCGGCATTGACGCCACCGGTTTGGAAGTGCGTGGCCCCGCACCTGCCGGTGTGCTGGGCACGGTCGATTACCGAATTGCCAGCCAATGTGTGGTGTGGGCCGCCGGTGTTGCAGCTTCACCACTAGGGGGATTGCTGGCACAACACACCGATTGCCAAACCGATCGCGCCGGGCGGTTCATGGTCAGCCCGGACCTGAGTGTGCCGGGTTTTCCCGCCATCAGCGTCATCGGTGACCTGGCGCTGGCGATGAGCCATGCCCCCGGAAAATCCCCCTCCGCCGTGCCGGGCGTGTCCCCGGGTGCCAAACAAATGGGCCGCTGGGCCGCCCACAACATCCTTAGCCGCATCGAAGGCAAACCCACGCGTGCATTCCGATATGCCGACTACGGCAACTTGGCCACCATCGGGCACAACGCTGCTGTCGTGGATCTCAGCACGCCATTGGGCCCGTTGCGGTTTTCGGGCCGCTGGGCTTGGTGGTTTTGGCTGCTGGCGCACATTTACTTTTTGATCGGATTTCGCAACCGCTTGGTCGTGCTGATGGACTGGGCATCGGCCTATTTCAGTTTCAGCCGCAATGCCCGGGTCGTGGCTGGCACATTGCACAAAGCCGTCCCGCCGGTGGGTGAAAGCTAGGCCGTCGCACAGCCACTGTCCTCAAGGGATTGCCCTTAATAGTGTTTACACCTATTAGACCGGCTTGCAAACAGTTCTACTATTCCGTCAACGGAAGATGGCTGCCTGGCATGGAAGACCCGACAGGGGTGACTTGACGGCAACAATCAGAAGTTGTTTTTTCATTCATAAGAGGAGATCCATAATGCGCGTACTAAAACTGGTTGCAGCAATCGCGGCAACAACGTTGATGGCATTTGGCTCAGCAGCACATGCTGGCCCAAGCGTCACATTGGAAAAAGTTGTCAGTGGCATCAACACACCGCTTGCCATGGTGCAACCTCCAGGCGATAACCGCCTGTTCATCGCTGAGCAAAACGGCCGTATCAAGATTCTTGAAAACGGTAAGGTCACTGGAACATTCCTCGACATCCGTAGCAAAATCGTTCCCCTGATGGCAGACTTTGACGAGCGTGGCCTGTTGGGTCTGGCTTTCCACCCCGATTTCAAGAGCAATGGCAAGTTCTATGTGGCTTACTCTGCCCACTTGGACTACCAATCTGATTTGGGCCAAATGCTTTGGTACAACCACAGCAACGTGGTCGAAGAGTACACCGTGTCCAAAGGCGATAAAAACATGGCGGACATATCTTCTGCACGTCGTCTGACTTCTATCAGTTGGCCCCAGTTCAACCACAACGGTCACTGGATCGGCTTTGGCCCTGACAAAATGCTCTACATTGCTTCCGGTGATGGCGGTTACGCCAACGACTGGGGCATTGGCCACAATCCTCTGATCGGTAATGGCCAGGACATGATGACCCTGATGGGCAAAATCCTGCGCATCGACGTCGATGGACGTACTGACGGCAAGCCTTATGGCATTCCTAAAGACAACCCGTTTGCGGGCAAGAAAGACGTGTTGCCAGAAATATGGTCTGCTGGCTGGCGTAACCCATGGGCATGCTCATTCGACATGGCTGGCGGCTCTACCCTGTATTGCGGCGATGTGCAGCAAAACAGCTGGGAAGCCATCAAGGCTGTTGAGAAAGGCCAAAACGCCGGATGGCGTCGTGTGGAAGGTGTGATGCGCTGCTTCAACTGGGCAGAGCCTGACAACCATCCCGCCAACTGCGACAAAACTGGCATCACACCCGCCATCATGGAGTACGCCAATTGCACAGCCGTTCCCAATGGTTGCAAAGGCATTTCCGTGGCAGGTGGTTATGTGTCACGCGGTAAAGGCACTGGCGCCCAAGGCAAGTACATCTTCGGCGACTGGAGCAAAGGCTTCGCTGAAAATGACGGCCAAATCTTCGTCGGCACCAAAGGCAGCGACGGCAAATGGAGCATGGAAGTCGCTTCTGTGAGCGTCCAAGGTGGTACACCGAATGGTAAAAACCCTTACATCCTGCGCTTTGCTCAGGACAACAATGGCGATGTGTACGCTTTGACTTCCATCACCACTGGCCCTAACGGTTCACAAGACACCATCTACAAAGTTGTTGTCAAGTAACTTTTTGCGACCTTGAAGGATCAACTGCTGCCTGCGCTGAGCAGGCGGCAGTTTTTTTTGTATTACACTGAATTTCATGAATTCCTTGCACACATCCCCCACTTTTTTCTGCCGCACACCGTTGACTGCGTGTGTTTCAATTTTGTTGGCCGTTTTGTGTCTCACTTCTCAAGCGTGGGCACAAGAAGCCGCTGCCAGTGAACCCTTGCCTGACATGACCACCAAAGTGATGCAAGACCCTAGCTACATAGAGTCAGGCAAACAGGTTTGGGATGGTCAGTGTCGCCATTGCCATGGCAACAGTGCGTATCCCGGTAAAGCACCTAAGCTCAAACCGTCAAGCTATCAACCGGATTTCGTCTACGACCGCGTCACCAATGGGTTTCGCAAAATGCCAGGCTGGAAAGCGGTTTTCAATGAAAAACAGCGCGTAGGTGTTGTGGCTTACATCATGAGCTCAGTCTTTGAACCTTGAAGCCATCCAAGTTCTGCATGCCTCTTCATGAAAACCTGCTCCTGACTCCAGCAGGTTTTTTTTTCGCCGACTAGCGGGAGCACAAGTCCGCAAGGGGCCAGGCAAGCGGATTGAAAAACACAAACCGTTTGAAAATGTAGTGTTCGAATGTTTCACCACGAATTTCAAGGGTGACAAGAGGGGATTTCAGACGCAAAGCAGGGCTTCCCCCATGCCTTTTTCAGCCCTGAAGTGATATAGTTTTTTTTCCATAATTTCAAAGTGCTATTTCACTCTGCGGAGTGACGCTTGACGAAGATTTCTCATGACAACGCATCCTTCACACCCATCGTCTGACAAAGACACGCATGCTTCCTCGGTGGAAGAAATGTTCAGTGGCAAATCGGTGTCATGTCCTTGCTGCGGTGGCACATTCTCACCCAGCATGCTGCAAAAAATCATGGACGATGCCGAGCGCTTGGCCTTGAACAAAAAAGATTTCCGCGCCATTCGCACGGGTGGTTTGGGCATGATGATCGACCCGCATGCGCACATGACAGCGCGCACCACCGACGACTACGAAGCCATGGCGCAAGCCGGCATCGTCGCCGTCATTGAGCCCGCTTTTTGGTTGGGTCAAATGCGCACCAACGTCGGTACCTTCATCGACTATTTCTCCACCATCACCGGCTTTGAGCGTTTTCGCGCGGGTCAATTTGGCATTCGCCACTACTGCACGATTGGCATGAACCCCAAAGAAGCCAACAATGTCGCACTGGCCGATGAAGTGTTAGCCGTCTTGCCGCGCTACCTCACCAAAGAAGGCGTGGTGGCTGTCGGTGAAATTGGCTATGACGAACAAACACCGCAAGAAGACAAAGTGTTTCGTGCGCAAATCGAACTCGCCAAAGAGTTCGATCTGCCCATCATGATCCACACGCCGCACCGCGACAAAACACGCGGAACACAACGCACCATGGATGTTTTGGAGGAACACGGTTTCGATCCCGCCCGTTGTGTGATTGACCACAACAACGAAGAAACGGTGCGCGAAGTGCTCGACCGAGGCTACTGGTGCGCTTTCACCATTTACCCGTCCACCAAAATGGGTAACGAGCGTTTGGCCGCTTTGGTTCAACAGTACGGTGCAGAGCGTGTCATTGTGGATTCGTCTTGCGACTGGGGGGTGTCTGACCCGCTCGCCGTGCCCAAAACTGCACGCCTGATGGCTGACCGGGGTATCTCCGCTGACACGATTCACCAAGTGGTTTACAAAAACGCCTTGGCCATTTATGGCCTGAATGGCGAAATGCACGAATCCCATTGGCTGCAACCTCAGGCGATTGACCAACGTACTTTGTACGAAGGCAATTCCGTGTTGCGCGGCCAAGAGCCCAAGGTGACCACCCGCACGGTTGACGCCAACGTGATCCGCTGACACGCCACCCATCCATCCTGTTTCTTGTCTTATGCAGCCTTTGATCGTTTTGAATGTGGTGGGTTTGACGCCTCGTCATCTGGGGCCACACACGCCCCGCTTGACAGCGTTTGCCAAACAAGGTGGCATGCGCCCACTCACCACCACATTGCCTGCTGTCACTTGCACGGCGCAGGCCAGTTTCATGACCGGCCTGCCCCCAGACCAAACCGGCATCGTGGCCAACGGTTGGTTGTTTCGCGACCTGCATGAAATTTGGTTTTGGCGGCAATCGAACCGCTTGGTCAAGGGTGAAAAAATCTGGCAAGCTGGCAAAGCCCGCCATCCGCAATTCACCTGCGCCAATATGTTCTGGTGGTACAACATGGCGTCAGACCACGACTTCGGCGCGACACCGCGCCCCATCTACAAAGCCGACGGTCGCAAACTGCCAGACTGCTTCACGGTCCCCACCGATTGGCGTGAAAAACTCAGTAGCCGCTTGGGCAAATTTCCGCTGTTCAATTTTTGGGGCCCCAACACCAATATCTCGTCAACCCGCTGGATCGCCAAAGCTTCCGAGTTGGCCATCACCGACTTTGACCCCACCCTCACGCTGGTCTACCTGCCGCATCTCGATTACGACTTGCAACGCTATGGCCCGGACGAGTCGCATCCAGCAGTGGCCAAATCCTTGCAAGAGGTAGACCAAGTGGTCGGCGACTTGATCGACTTTGCGCAAAAGCATGGCCGCAAAGTCATGGTGTTGTCCGAATACGGCATCACGCCTGTGGACCGTCCCATCCACTTGAACCGTCACTTCCGCCGCGAAGGCTGGTTGCAAATTCGCATGGAAGACGGCCACGAAATGTTGGACCCCACCACCTCGGCGGTGTTCGCGGTGGCTGACCATCAGATCGCCCATGTTTACATCCGTGACCCGGCCATGGTGCCCCAAGTCAAACAGTTGCTTCAAGGCATTGCTGGCGTGGAATCGGTCTGGGACAAGTCCGAGCAAGCGGCACACCGCATCGCACATGAACGCAGTGGCGAACTCGTCGTCATGTCTGACGCCCGCTCTTGGTTCACCTACTATTTTTGGCTGGACGACGCGCTGGCCCCCGATTTCGCACGCACGGTGGAAATCCACCGCAAGGCCGGCTTCGACCCCGTGGAATTGTTCCTCGACCCAGCCATTGCATTTCCCAAGCTCACCGTCATCGGCAAACTGCTGAAAAAATTCTTGGGTTTCCGCATGCTGATGGATGTCATACCGCTGGACGCCACCTTGGTCAAAGGCTCGCATGGCAGACCCACTGACGACCCGCAAGACGGTCCATTGGTCATGACCGACACACCGCAATGGTTGCCTGCCCAAGTGGCGGCCACTGACATCAAAGACATTGCGCTCAGACACATTTTTGGCGACGCTTACAACGCCACCCCTGCTTCCTGATTTTTTGAGTTGAGTACCTATGAACAACATCTACCACTACCCTAACAAGCAACGCAAACTCGATGCGGGTCTTCCTGCACCAACCGACAGCGCCGACACCCGTGCCATCGTTGACAGTGTGCAAGTGCAACGTTTTGTCGTGGAGTACGACTACCCGGTGGTGTTCACACGGCATGCGTTCGATCCGGTCAACCTGCATTTGCTGGATGTGGTGCGCCGCCGTGAACCCGGCAAGCGCCACCGTGTCGCGGTGTTCATCGATGGCGGTGTGGCACAGGCTTTGCCGCAATTGGCAGGGCAAATCCAGGCGTATTTTTCGGCGCACAACGAATTCCTCGACTTGGTGGGCGACATCGTGGTGCTCCAAGGCGGTGAGGAATGTAAAAACGACCCTGACTTCATCACCAACCTGCTGCAAATCCTGTCAGACAAAGCCATCGACCGTCACTCGTTTGCGATTGCCATCGGTGGTGGCGCCATCATGGATGCCGTGGGTTATGCCGCCGCCATCTTCCACCGCAGCGTGCGCCATATCCGCTTTCCCACCACTGTTCTTGGTCAGGACGACAGTGGCGTGGGCGTGAAAAACGCGGTCAACTGGCTGGGCCTGAAAAACCTGGTCGGTACATTTGCCCCCCCATGGGCGGTGATCAACGACGGTGTGTTCATCGATTCACTGCCCGCTCGCGAAAAGCGTTGCGGCATGTCCGAGGCGGTCAAAGTTGCGTTGATCCGTGACCGCGAATTTTTCCTCTGGCTGGAAAGCAACGCCTTGGCGTTGGCGCGGTTTGAAACCGTGCCACTGTCCTACCTGATCAAACGCTCGGCACAAATCCACATGAACCAAATCGCCCATGGTGGCGATCCTTTTGAATCAGGCTCGGCGCGTCCACTCGATTACGGCCATTGGGTGGCACACAAGCTCGAGCGCATGACCAACCAGCATGTTCTCAGCCACGGAGAAGCAGTGGCGATTGGCATTGCACTGGATGCCCATTACTCGGTGCTGGCAGGCTTGTTGCCTGCGGGTGAAGACATGCGGGTTCATCAATTGTTGGTCACCTTGGGCTTCAAACTTTGGAATGACCAATTGGAAGCCCGCCATGAAAGCGGACGTTTGGCGGTGCTACAAGGCTTGCGCGAATTCAGAGAACACCTCGGCGGCGAGTTGACCATCACCTTGCTCAGCGCGATTGGCAAAGGCATAGAAGTGCATGAAATCAACGACCAATGGGTGACCGAATCCATTGCGTGGTTAAAACACCTCAAGTAATGCAATGCATCTTTCCAGGCTCAAAGCCCAACCCCACCTCACCTATTGCACCAATATCCACGCAGGTGAGAGCTGGGAAGAAGTCAGAGACAGCCTAAACACTTTTGTCCCACCCATACGGGATGCGCTCACACAGGGTGCGCCCATGGGCATTGGTTTGCGTTTGTCGGGCCAAGCGGCTTTCAGCCTGCAAGACAGCCACACACTCAAAGCTTTTCAACAGCAATTACTTGGTTTGAACGCCTATGTGTTCACCCTCAACGCTTTTCCTTACGGCCAATTCCACGGCACGCAAGTCAAGCAAGACGTGTATTTGCCCGATTGGACCTCACCCGAACGCTTGCGCTACACGCTGGCTTGCATCGACATATTGGTCGCCTTGCTACCCGAGGGCGTGGATGGCAGCATCTCCACCGTGCCCGTGGGTTTTCGCGACGCAGCGCAAGCGCCCGGCGCCTTGGACAACATTCTTGACCATCTGCTGCAATGCGTGGTGCATTTGGTCGATTGCGCACAGCGACAAGGCAAGCTGATCGCGCTGGCGCTCGAACCCGAGCCTGCTTGCTATCTTGAAACCACGCAAGAGGCGGCAGATTTCATCTTGGATCACATGCGCAGTCCCGCCGTGGTGTCGAAGTTGGCACAGACTTTGTCGTGCAGCAACGAACAAGCCATGGCGGCATTGCGCACCCATTTGGGCGTGTGCTTCGATGTTTGCCACAGTGCGGTCGCGTTTGAAGATCCGTTGCAAGCCATGCGGCAATTGCGCGCGGTCGGTATTTGTATACCCAAAATACAGTTGTCCAGTGCGGTTCGCATACCCGATATGCGAGCCGATTTGTTGCCCGCCCTGCACATGTTCGACGATGCGGTTTACTTGCACCAAGTTGTGGTGCAGTCGCAAGACCTCACGCGTTTTCTCGACTTGCCCCAAGCCATGGCCGCTTATCAAGCCGGGCAAGCCAACGGCGAGTGGCGCGTGCATTGCCATGTACCGGTTTTTCTGGAACATACAGGTGCTATTTCCACGACGCAGGCGCAACTCTTGCAAACCTTGCAAGGCTGCAAACTCGAAGGTTTCTCTTCGCATCTGGAGGTCGAAACCTATACTTGGGATGTGCTGCCTGCCGCCCTCAAAACCGATAGCAAAGCGCAGGCCATCGCCCGCGAACTGCAATTCGTTCACCAGATACTCACCACATGAATCCATCTACCCCACCTGCCCCACGTTTCACGTTGCTGTTGAAAATCGGTCGGGTGTCCAACTTGCCCACGGTCTGGACCAATGTGCTTGCTGGCGCTTGTTTGGCGGGCTTGCACACTGACCTGCCACAGTTGTTGTGGGTCATGCTCGCGATCACCTTGTTCTACACCGGTGGCATGTATTTGAACGATGCATTTGACGCAGACATTGATGCGCGTGAACGCCCAAGCCGTCCCATTCCCTCGGGTCAAATTTCAGCCAAAGCCGTGTCTGCCATGGGATGCGCGATGTTGATGGCAGGTATTTACATCGTCGCACCTTACGGCATGTTGGCGGTGCAAGCAGGCGTTGCACTGAGCTTGGCTATTCTTTTGTACAACGCTTGGCACAAGGGCAATGTCTGGTCGCCGGTGATCATGGGCAGTTGTCGGGCGTTGGTGTATTTGCTGGCCGCTTGGACATTTGCCCCAGACACACCGCAAGCTCTGTGGTGGGGCATGTTGGCGGTATTCACACATATCGCCGGCTTGACCTACGCGGCCAAACAAGAGAGCTTAGACCGGATCGACCGTCTCTGGCCGCTGGCGATTTTGGCCGCGCCATTGCTGATTTTCATGGTGTTTTTCAATCTCCCCGCCATGGCCTGGGTGGCCTTGCTGTTGCTGGCCAGTGCTGATTTATACGCCGTGCGGTTGTTGGCGTTGCGACGCCAAGGCGGTGATGTACCGCGCGCGGTGGCGCAGTTGATTGCGGCATGCGCCTTGGTCGATGCCGCAGCAGTCGCTGTCGCTGGCGCCAGCTGGCCCTGGGTAGCGGCTTGTATAGTGGCATATGTGTTGTGCCGTTTGTTTCAAAAGTTCATTCCCGGCACATGAACGCTTGAGGTTTTGCCATGTATCCCAAACACCAGCATTTATCCCCAGAGGCCATTGGGTCTGCCATATCACTGCTGCGGGGCTGGCTTCAACTTCGTTTGACTGCCGATGCATTGGCATGGTTTGATACCGAGCTCCATAGCTTGCAAAAACAACCCGAACAAGGGCGCTGGTTCAAAGCGCTCGGGTTGGCACCGCGCAAACTGGGCAAAGCAGATTTAAAGCCCTCTGCCGAGGAATTGCAGGCGGCAAACCAATTGCGCCCGGGCTTGGACCCGAGCGACTGGAGCATTGACCAAACAGCCCGCATTGTCTTCACGTTGGCGGTTTACCAAGCAGACGATGCCAGCTTTGCCCACCAAGTGTCGCTGCTGGTCGATACCTCTGAGATCAACGAGTTGCTGGCTATTTTTCGTGGCTTCGCCTTGTTTCCGCAACCGCAAGCGCTGGAGCCCAAAGCCCGCGAAGCGATTCGTTCCACCATGCGTCCGGTGTACGAAGCCATGGCACACCGAAATCCTTATCCGCTCGAATTTTTTGACGAAGCCGCTTGGAACCAAATGATCGTCAAAGCGTTTTTTTTAGATTCCTCGATTTGGCAAATCCAAGGGGTTGACCAACGCTACAACACCGATTTATCCACCATGCTCATCAAACTCGTGCAAGAGCGTTGGGCAGCCGACCGTTTCATTGCCCCTGAAATCTGGCGCGGCGCCGTGCCATGCGCCACCCGCGAAGGCGTTGCAGTGGTGTTGCAGGCTTTGGCGGGCAAAGCCAGGGAACCAGAGTTGCAAGCGATTGCCAAGGTTTGTCTCAGCCACCCCCATTTGTGTGACCCCGAGGTTCGCGCCGCCGTCAACGCCAAAACATGGCAACCCGAGCCGGCCCGCATTCCTTGGTCTGATTTTGAAAGTGCCTCTTACGAATGACCACCGACACGCTTGAACGCTCCAGCAGCGAATGCAAACAATTACCGGGCTTGTTCGAGCCTGTGATCAACATGAAACGTTGCGAGGGCAAAGGCGACTGCGAACGGGTTTGCCCCGAATCGGTGTTTGAGGTGCGCCGCATCGACGACGCAGACTACGCCTCGCTGGGTTTTATGAACAAACTCAAAGTGCGCGTACATGGCATGCGAATGGCCTATGCACCCCATGTGGATGCTTGCAAAGCATGCGGTTTGTGTGTGGCGGCTTGCCCTGAAAAAGCCATCACGCTCAGCCGACGAAGCTGAGCTGCAAAAACCGTCGTTTTATTTTTTGACGATCAATTGCTTGATGCTGTCGATTTGTTGCTGAAAAATGTCGCCCGACATGTCGTAGATTTTTTTACAGTAGGCAGAAGCATCCCCTCCAGCGTTTTGCTGAAATTGCACCACATCAGGTGATTGCTTGATGTCTTGGTAATGCTGTGCAATTTTTTTGCCAGACGGCAACTGGATCTGGTCCAGTTGTTCAAAATAGTCGCTGAACTGGTTGGCGATGCCTTGGCGCTGACCGGGCTTGGTTAAAAAATCTTTGGGGATGGCATCGAGAAACTGGTTCAGGTCGAAGCCCGCAAAAGATTTGCCTTGGCAATTCGGATCGGCATCGATTTGCTTTTTCAAACCGAAGGCCGTGATGACGCCAAACGAAGCTTGGTAAATGCGTTCGGTGTTGTCCAAGTCAGCAGCATGCACTGGCAAGGCAGATGACATCACACACAACAAGGACACAAAAGTTGAGTTCATCCGCGACATATGACCACCTGGTGAAAAGGAAAAGTAGGTTTTTTCGAAACTATACTCAGGTTTTATCAGCTTTTCGCGGTCGGCCCGATGGGGTGCACAAGATTCCACTCCCCATGCCAGGGGAAATCAATTGCCAATATTTATGCCCAGTTTTGCCCTATTTTCCCCTCGCATGGTCAAATGCAAATCGCTGTCCCAATGGACTCGGATCGGCCTGGTCGGCCTTCTCAGCAGTTTTTTGTGGCTGGTGCCCCAGGTCCACGCCCAAAAACTGGAATTGAAGTTACTTGCCAGTGGTTTGACCGCCCCAATCCACTTGGAAGAACTGCCTGATGCCAGCGGTCGGTTTTTGGTGGTTCAGCAAGACGGCTTGGTCAAATTGATGGGCGCCGATGGCAGTGTGCAGCCAGCGCCGGTCATGGATTTGCGCAGTCGCATGTTGCCCGTGGCGAACGATTTTGAAGAACGCGGTTTATTGGGTTTTGCCCTGCATCCTCAATTTGCCAAGAACGGGCGTTTTTTTGTCAGCTATTCTGCACCCTTGCGTGACGCCGCGCCGCAAAACTGGAACTACACCCGTCGTATCTCCGAATTCACCGCCAAGACAGGTAACACTGTCAGTGTTGACCTACAAACTGAAAGAGTATTGCTGGCCTTGGACTGGCCCAGCCGCAAACACAACGGTGGCGCCATGGCGTTTGGCCCCGACGGCATGCTCTACATCGGCATGGGCGACAGCGGCGCGTCACACGGCATAGGCAAATGGGTGGTTTGGGAAGCCTTCAATGTGCCTGCCGAGGGTTTGTTGTGGGACGCGCTGGCGCAAGACCGCCACAGCTTGTATGGCAAGATTTTGCGCATCGATGTTGACCGTGGCTTTCCCGGCTACGCGATTCCCGCAGGCAACCCACTGAATGCCTCACAGGGGCGCCCCGAAATTTGGGCGTGGGGATTTCGCAATCCCTACCGAATTGCGTTCGACAGCAACGGCAGCGGCGACCTGTATGTCACCGCCATCGCCGAGACGCTGTGGGAAGCGGCTTACAAAGTCACGGGGCCGGGTAATTTCGGCTGGCCTCTCATGGAGGCCACACATTGCGTAGACCGCTTAAAGCCCCGACAGCCACCCAAGCATTGCAACTCCAAAGGCAGCGAAGGTGAACCACTGGAGATGCCGGTGGTGGAGTACGCCAACATGCAAACCAACCACCCTGACTCCACACTCGGTGTCAAAGGCGTGGGCACTGCCATCACGGGTGCACGCATGTACCGTGGCAAAAAAATCCCCTCACTGCAAGGCAAGTTGGTGGTGGCTGACTGGAGCGCGTCCTTCAAACAAGCCTCTGGGCAGTTGTTTGTGGCCACCCCCACTGCCGAAAAGCAAACCCCTTGGCTATTAGACAAGGTGGTTCAAATAGAAAGCCGCATCATCAGCTTGGCACAAGACCGCAGCGGCGAAATATATGTGCTGACGCACGAAGGCATGGGGCCGTTTGGCGACTCCGGCAAAGTGTATAAATTACAACCCGGACCCTGAACCAGTCCTAAGATTGCACACATGCAGCCTTAACGGGTGCAAACTTGTTTGATCAGCACCTCGAAAAAAGACCCGGGTGCGGGGTAGTACCAGCGGAAATAACGTTTTTTAGGATCTCTCGATGCCGCCGCTTGGGTGACATTACCCGTGCCCATTTGTCCATCGAAATCGGTGAACTGAATTTGCCGCTGACGCCCCGCATTGCATTCAATGTGACGAACGGAAATGCGTGAGCTGCTGACAAATGCGCAGGTCTCGCCTTGGCAAGCTTCTTTTTTGTTGGTGGGGAAATCTTGCATCGTGGTGATTTGCATCACGCCCTCTACTTCTTCGAGTGTTCGCAAATCCACGTAGTAGTTTTCTCCGAATTCTGGATTCTTCAACACCAATGTCCAATCGGCTTGCGCCCATGACGAGACCGCCAACAAGAACAACAAAATAACGCGCTTCATACCACTCGCTCCTTCAAGGAAAAACCACCCAAGCCTAGCGCCCAGTCTCGCAATCGATACGCATGGCATCTCCTGCGCTTTCTACTGTCCAACTGTCGCCATAACCTCCATAAACCCATGACAAAACCGTGCGCAGGTTTTTTTCTTAACCGATTCACGGACAGGTCATGTCACCCAAAAAATAGTTGCCAGCATGCGCTTGCGACGCCGAAAAAAAACATGCCCAAAGTACCACATGGTGAATGTGGAATTTCACAGATTGAAACAAACGCCAAAAAATACCTATGTGATGCATGATAAACACTTTGTCCGCAGCCGATAAGCCGCTTGTCACATGGGCTCAACCAAACCTTTTGTATGCGTATGATGGAACCACAAAAACAGGCTGTCACACCCAACCCCCGACACCTCCACCGAAAGAGCACAGCATGAACAACTCTGATGTCCTGATTCTTGAAAAAATTTACGCGCATGAAAAAAACCATGCCGATGAAATCTTCATGACCCAACCTGTGGGCAACGGACAGGTGGTCAATTACACATGGGCGCAAACCTTGGACCAAGCCAGGCGCATGGCGGCGCATTTGCAATCGCGAGGATTGCCACGCTCGGCAAAAATCGCCATTCTTTCGAAAAATTGTGCGCATTTCTTCATGGCCGAACTCGCCATCTGGATGGCAGGCTACACCACGGTTGCCATCTTTCCAACCGAACAAGCAGACACCGTCAAATTTGTGCTGGAACATTCAGAAGCCAGTTTGCTGTTTGTCGGCAAACTTGATGAATGGCACAAACAATCACAAGGTGTGCCGGCCCAACTTCCCTGTATTGCTTTTCCGCTGTCGCCCGACACTGCATTTGACAAATGGAACGACATCGTCGCCAACACCGTGGGCATCACGGGCAACCCGACCCGCGATGCAAACGACCTGGCCATGATCATCTACACCTCTGGCTCCACTGGCCAACCCAAAGGCGCCATGCATTGCTTTGGCCGCATCACGGCTGCGGCCAACGGCATCATTGGTCAAATGAACCACAACTTGGGCAGTGACCGCACGCACCGTATGTTGTCGTACTTGCCGTTGGCACATGTATTTGAGAGGGCTTTTGTCGAATCGGCTGCATTCACCCACGGTCGCTTGCAAGTGTTTTTTGCAGAATCCTTGGACACATTCATTCAAGACTTACAACGCGCCAGACCCACCATATTCATTTCTGTCCCACGGTTGTGGCTGAAGTTTCAGCAAGGGGTGTTTGCCAAGATGCCCGCGAAGAAATTAAATACACTGCTGATGATTCCAGTGCTTGGCAATATCGTGAGAAAAAAGGTGCTGGCGGGTTTGGGGCTGGACCATGTCGAACTCGCAGGCAGCGGTTCTGCGCCATTACCACCCGATTTGATCCGCTGGTACAGGCGTCTGGGACTGAACTTGGTGGAGGGCTACGCCATGACCGAAGACTTTGCGTATTCCCACAGCCAAACCCAAGACAAAAACGATCCTGGCACGGTCGGGCCACCCTACCCTGGGGTGCAAGTGCGTATCAGCCCTGAAGGTGAAGTCTTGATCAAGTCACCGGGTCAAATGGTGGGTTACTACAAGCGGCCCGATTTGGACGAACAAAGTTTCACCAGCGATGGGTTTTTCAAAACCGGCGACTTGGGTTCTCGCACGCCTGACGGTCAATTGAAAATCACTGGACGTTTGAAAGAACAATTCAAAACCAGCAAAGGCAAATACGTGGCGCCCGCACCGATCGAAAACCGATTGAACGCGCACCCCATGGTCGAGTTGTCCATGGTGTCTGGCAGCGGCTTTGACAAAGCCTACGCCATGGTGGTGTTGGCCGAACATCTGCGCCCGCAATTGCACAAAAGCGATGTGCGCCAGCAAGTCGAGACCGAACTGAATGATTTGCTGCAAAAAGTCAACCAACAAACAGCTGACTATGAACAACTCAAAATGCTCGTGGTTGCGAAAGAAGCTTGGTCGATCGAAAACGGTTGCCTCACCCCCACCATGAAAATCAAACGCAGCCGCATCGAATTTGTGGTGCAGCATGATGTCGAAAAATGGTACAGCGACAGCAAAATGGTGATTTGGGCCTGAGCTTCACAGGGTGGCAGCATGCTGCACTGCCTCCCTGACGATTGGTTTTGCCTCGGCCAAGCCCACCGCTTGCTCCACACCGAGGGCGCTAACATCGGGTGATTGAACAGGAGAGTTTTTGATGACCGTGATCACCCATATCGACGACCTGAAACAGCTGGCCAAAAAACGTGTGCCAAAAATGTTTTATGAGTACGCAGACTCAGGCAGCTACACACAAAGTACATACCGGGCGAACGAAGACGATTTTCAAAAAATCAAATTGCGCCAACGCGTGGCCATCAACATGGAAGGTCGCAGCACTGCCAGCACCATGATCGGTCAAAACGTCAGCATGCCCGTGGCGATTGCACCCACTGGCATGACGGGCATGCAACACGCTGACGGCGAAATTTTGGCTGCCCGAGCCGCCAAAAAATTTGGCATCCCATTCACCTTGTCGACCATGAGCATTTGCTCGATCGAAGATGTGGCGCAACATGTAGGGCCCGGCTTTTGGTTTCAGTTGTATGTGATGCGCGACCGTTCATTCATCGAACGTTTGATTGACCGCGCCAAAGCCGCGCAATGCTCGGCATTGGTGTTGACGCTGGATTTGCAAATTCTGGGACAACGCCACCGTGATTTGAAAAACGGCTTGTCTGCACCGCCCAAACCCACCTTGCTCAATTTATTGGACTTGGCCACCAAGCCTCGCTGGTGCCTGAATATGCTGGGTACACCACGCCGAAAATTTGGCAATATTTTTGGGCATGTGCAAGGCATCGACGACATGAGTTCATTGGGCGAATGGACCAATGGCCAGTTTGATCCGACACTCAATTGGAACGATGTGGAATGGGTGAAAAAACGCTGGGGCGGCAAACTCATTTTGAAAGGTATCCAAGATGCAGAGGACGCACGACTCGCCGTAGAGAGTGGCGCTGACGCACTGATCGTGTCCAACCATGGCGGGCGTCAACTTGACGGTGCCGAGTCCAGCATCAATGCACTGCCAGGCATTGTGCAAGCCGTGGGCAAAAACATTGAAGTGCACATGGATGGCGGCGTGCGCAGCGGCCAAGATGTGTTGAAGGCCCGCGCATTGGGCGCTCAAGGCACTTACATCGGGCGGGCTATGTTGTACGGCTTGGGTGCCATGGGTGAAGCCGGGGTCACCAAGGCCTTGCAAATCATTCACAAAGAATTGGATATTAGCATGGCTTTGTGTGGCCATACCGATATCAACCGCATCGACCATAGCGTGCTGCTGCCAGGAACGTATCCAACGGCATGATGTTGTCAACCAACATGTTTCCAACCGGACCTCACCGTCCGGTTTTTTTGCGTCTCGCTCACCAGCCATGTTGGGACAAACACCAGCCTTGATGCGACGCATTGCCCACCTCGACATGGATGCTTTTTATGCATCGGTCGAGTTATTGCGCTATCCCCAACTCAAAGGTTTGCCGGTCGTCATCGGTGGCGGCAGGCGCCCCGAGGACAATTTGCTTGCACGCATGCGTCACCTGCAGCCTGAGCGCGAATGGGACACTTCGCATTTGGCAGATATACCGGTAGATATATTCCCTCGGCTTGACGGTTACACCGGTCGGGGTGTGATCACTACAGCCACCTATGCCGCTCGCGCCTTCGGTGTCGGCTCGGCCATGGGGGTGATGAAAGCCGCGCAACTGTGTCCGCAAGCGATTTTGTTGCCGGTGGACTTTGAGCAATACCGCCACTATTCGCGCCGCTTCAAAGAGATTGTTCGCGACATCGCACCCGTGGTGGAAGACCGGGGGGTTGATGAAATTTATATCGACTTCACCCATGTGCCCGGCGGCCAACGCGAGGACGGGCGTGTGCTGGCTCGTTTGATTCAAAAATCCATCACCGATGACACCGGCTTGACTTGCTCAATCGGCGTGGCACCGAACAAGTTGTTGGCAAAAATGGCCAGTGAATTGAATAAGCCCAACGGCATTTCTATTTTGAAGCCCGAGGATTTGCAAGAAAAAATATGGCCGTTGAGTTGTCGAAAAATCAATGGCATCGGCCCCAAAGCCGAGGCCAAATTGAAAGTCCACGGCATACACACCATTGGCGAGTTGGCGGCCTGTGAACGCGATTGGTTGACGAAGCATTTTGGTAAAAGCTATGGGGCGTGGCTGTTTGACGCCGCCCACGGAGTGGACGAACGTCCCGTGGTCACCGAATCTGAACCGGTATCCATGAGCCGAGAAACCACCTTTGAAAAAGACCTTCATGTGCAGCATGACCGTGCTGCCTTGGGCGACATCTTCACGCGTTTGTGCCAGCAAGTCGCCACCGATTTACAACGCAAAGGCTATGTCGGAAAAACCATTGGCATCAAACTGCGCTTTGACAATTTTCAAAGCGTAACCCGCGACAACACCCTGGCTTTTTTCACCGCAGACCCGTTGGCGATCAGACAAGCCGCCGGACAATGTTTGAAACGAATCGAATTCAAACGCCGCATCCGTCTGTTGGGGGTGCGTGTCGGGTCGTTGGTCAAAGCTGTTGACGCACCTTTGCCGCCATCTGACACCGAAAAAAGCTTATCCTCTGCCATCACAGCACAAGAACCCACCCCTAGCAAAGAAATTTCTCATGAACAAGCTGACCTGTTTTGAACTCACTGTAGAGCGCCATGTGGCCCATTTGGTGATGAACCGCGCCGATCGCATGAACACGTTGGACATGACCTTTTGGCGTGAGCTTGACAACACTTTGCAACAACTCCACCAAGGCAGCGAAGCACGTGCCTTGGTCATCAGTAGCACAGGCAAACATTTCAGCGCAGGCATGTCCCTGGATGCATTTGGCGGTTCGGTCAGCATGGATGACCAGACCGCTGAAGGCCGTGCTGCCATCAGCGACATGCTCGCTGGTTTGCAAGCCACCTTCACGCGCTTGGAAAACTTGCGCATTCCCGTGTTGGTAGCCATACAAGGCGGGTGTATCGGCGGTGCGGTGGACATGGTGACCGCAGCTTGTTTGCGCTATGCCAGTGCCGATGCATTTTTCTGTATCCAAGAAATCAACATTGGCATGGTGGCCGATGTCGGCACCTTGCAGCGTCTGCCCAAACTCATGCCCATGGCGGTGGTCAAAGAATTGGCTTACACCGGGCGTCGCATGGGTGCTGACAAAGCACTGCAATATGGTTTGGTCAATGAAGTGTTGCCGGATGCGGCCTCAGCTCTGGCCGCTGCCATGCAAGCCGCCACAGAGATCGCCGCCAAACCGCCCGTGGCCGTGTGGGGAACCAAACAGGCTTTGCACTATGCACGCGACCACAGCGTGGAAGATGCACTCAAGCAAATGGGCTGGCTGCAAAGTGGCATCTGGAGCAACGCCCATGTCCAGCAAGCTATCAGCGCCTTTCAGCAGAAAAAATCGGCGGTCTTTCCTGATCTCGCACCCTTAAAGAGTTTCAAAGACTTGGCCTGACAACTATTGTCTGGCGGTGCGTATTTGCGGCGGCATGGCCTGCGGGTGACTGCTGCGCCAAGGGTTGATATCTACCCCGCCACGGCGGGTGTAACGCGCGTGAACACAGAGTTTGGTCGGTTGGCAACGCTGCATGATGTCCATGTAGATGCGCTCGACACAATGTTCGTGAAACTCGTTGTGGTTGCGAAAACTCACAATGTATTGCAACAAACCGGCTTGCTCAATTTGTGGCCCGCTGTAACTGATACTCACACTGCCCCAATCGGGCTGCCCAGTGACCAAACAATTGCTTTTGAGCAAATGGCTGATCAGCGTTTCGGTGACGGGTTGCTCGCCATGGGCGGCAGTCAATAATTCGGGTGCGGGCTGGTAATGGGTGCAATCCAAATCCAGCCGATCCAGATTCACACCTTGCAACTCCTGAATTTTTTCTGCACCGAACTGTTCCGGCAGCAGCAATTGCACGCCCACCGAAGATTGCACCACGCCACCATGCCACACCGCCGCGCTCAGAGCGTGTTGCAAGGTTTTTTTCACCTCGTCCGCTGACGCAAAACGCGTGTTGTTCATACTGTTGAGATAGAGCTTGAGCGATTTGCTCTCAACCAAATGCGAACTCTCGCAAGGCACGATGAAACGCGCCATGGCCACTTGGGGCTTGCCTCGCAGGTTGAGCCAACTGAGTTCGTAGGCCGTCCACACATCCGCACCTACAAACGTCGGCTGACCGGTGATGCCAATTTCTGCCCGCTGGGCAGCGCGTGGCAATGGATAGAGCAAACTGGCGTCGTACTGATCGGCATAGCCAACGGTTTTGCCCAGCAAGGATTGATCAGGCGAATTCATAAAGGCGTATGGGCTTGCAAAAAAGGCAGTAAGCGGCTGGTCAATTGGGCCAAGGCATCGGGCGGGAAATCATGGCCCATGCCTTCAATACCAAAGAGTTTGGCGCCCGCTATGCGCGCAGCCGTGTCTTGGGCACAGGCATAAGGAATCAGCGGGTCAGCGGTGCCGTGGATCACCAAGGTAGGCGCAGTGATACGTGACAAAAAACGCCAACGCTCGCGGTCAGCCATGACCGCCAGCATTTGTCGGTAACTGCCTGCAGGTCGGTTGCTGCGTTGCAATGAATCGTCGACCAATTGCTCTTGCGAGCCGGCAGGATGCGCAAACCCGGGGCCCGCCAAGGCTTTGACAAACCGCAAGGCATGGGCACGCGCCGCAGCACTTCCGGGAGCCGCTGGCGGGGTCATCAATACCCGGCGCATGGCAGGTGTCGGACCCGGCAAACCCTTGGCACCGCTGCTGCTCATGATGCTGGTCAAACTCCAAACCCTGTGGGCAGCGGTAAATGCCATGCGCTGCGCAATCATGCCGCCCATACTCACACCCACCACATGCGCTTGTTGCAATTGCAAATGGTCCATCACACCCAATGCATCTTGCGTCATGTCTGTCAGGCTGTAAGGGGGTTGGGGTGACATGCCCAGCTTTTGCTGCAACATGAACCAGAGTAAGTGGGGTGTTCCCAAGGAGTCCAAAGATTCAGACAAACCGTTGTCTCGGTTGTCAAAGCGCACTATCCTGAAACCGGCTTGGTGCAAGGCACGCAACATCGTGTCTGGCCAAACAATCAATTGCATGGACATACCCGCTATCAACAACACGGCGGGCCGGTCTCGTTCACCGGTGTCTTCGACTTGCAAACGGATGTTGTTGACGTAGATTTGCATGCGCTTGTTCAGTGGTTGCTGTCGCGGCGAAACACCAAGGTGTGGTCGTCAGATACTTCGGGAGCGAAAGCATAACCTTCGGTGGTGAACGCTTGCAGCGCCTTGGGCGTTTTGGCCTGCTTTTGAATGGCATACCTGGCCATCAAACCGCGAGCGCGCTTGGCAAAGAAGCTGATGATCTTGTAGTCGCCGTTCTTGCGCTCTTGGAACACGCATTCAACCACGCGGGCTTTCAAAGCGCGCTTGTCAACCGCTTTGAAATATTCTTGAGACGCCAAATTCACGATGACAGGGTCTTTATCGGTCGCCAGTTGTTGGTTTAAGTACTCGGCGATTTGCGTTCCCCAAAATTGGTAGAGGTTGTTGCTCTTGCCATGCTTGAGGGCTGTGCCCATCTCCAGACGATAAGGCTGCATCCCGTCCAAAGGCCTGAGTACACCGTACAAACCGCTGAGGATGGCGACATGGTTTTGCGCCCATTGCAGTTGCGGGGGGGTGAGACTTTTGGCTTCTAAGCCTTCGTACACATCCCCATTAAATGCCAACACCGCTGGCCGGGCGTTTTGTTCGCTGAACACCGGTGTCCACGCTTTGTACCGCTGCACATTGAGTGTGGCCAATGCCTCACTCAATGACATCAGTTCGGAAATTTGCCGTGCTGACTTTTTCTTCAGCGTGGCAATCAATTCAGCAGATTGCGACACGAACTGCGGCATGGTCGCCGCTGTCTCAGGCAAGTCTGTTTCGTAATCGAGTGATTTGGCGGGGGACAAAAGTATGAGCATTTGTCAATTATCGGGGTACGCGAATAGTTGAATTTCAATTCATATTCAGGGGAATACATCCCTCTAACTATTGCTACTAATTTCAGAATATTTCTTACTACACACCCTTTTTCATAACAAACAATCATTCAAATTTCATCCAATCCCGTGTTTGATTGCGACAATGCTGATCACTCGGATTTGTCCAATACATGATATTTTTTAACTTATAAAATACTTATAATTAACCTTGAACACCATCAACTGGTTGCCAAAAGCACTTAGACAACTTCGAAAAATCGAACCGAGTCAAGCCAGCAAGAGTCGTTCTTCTGTAAGCGAAGAGTTGAGCGATTTAAGCCAAGCCAGACATGTCAAAGCGCTCAAAGAGTGCCCTTATGGATACCGTTTAAGAGTTGGAAATTTTCGAGTGTTCTTTGAATATGACGGAACTGTCCACATCGTGACGATTGAAGAAATAAGGAAACGAGTTGAACGCACTTACTGAATTTCAAACCATTCTTGGCAAGGATGGAAAACCTGCATTTGTGGTGGTTCCTTTTGAAGAATTTGAAAAACTCAAATCTCAAAGATATGAGCATTCCGTACCCCATGCAGTGGTCACTCTTGCCTTTGAAAACAATATGACCCCCATGGCCGCTTGGAGAGAACACCTCAGGCTCACCCAAATAGAAGTCGCCAATCGAATGAAAATTACACAAGCAGCATACGCACAAATGGAACGGGTCAAAAAACCCCGCAAAGCCACATTAGAAAAAGTGGCTAATGCTTTGGGTTTGACGCCAGATCAGTTGTGTTGGTGATTGCGGTTATTTCAAATCACCGGCAAGAGAAGCAAGCGCTTCGGCGGAGATTTGTGTATGCGCTGGGTAGTTGGTGTGGTCACAGCCCAGTTTGACAGCGGCACCGGCTTGAATAGCCGCTTTGGTGGCAGAAGGAAATTCAAACCGCACAAAATGCACCGCTGATGTTTTTTCATCGTTTTCGCGGTCCAAGTCTTCATCGGCAATCGCGTAAACACGCGCATGACCTTCCGCTTCGATGAACATGCGGTCTTCCACACCGATCAAGCGCGCAAGTTCGCGTTTGCGTTCATTCACATCGGGGTATTCAATCAACATGGTTGCTTTCCAATTGCTGCCATCGGGCATCAACGGCGCATACGCTTCTATTTCTTGCTGGATGCCTTCTTCTTCAAAGATTTTTTCAATGCGCAGCATTTCTTGAATTTGGTAGCGGATGGTGGTTTCGCTTTCAAATTGCAAAGTGATGTGTTCGCCCAAATGGACTGAACGCAATTTCCGATGCGCCAACACCTCAGCCTTGTGGGTTTTGCGAAATTTGCTGTAAGCCTCCAAGCTCATCAAGCTGTCAGGGGTAATGTTTCCGGTCAGTTGCATCATGGTTTCTTTCATTCAAACATCAATGGATGGTGTCTTAATTGGGGTCAGGTTCCAATTAATTCAATTAATTGGAACCTGACCCCAATTACCAATTAGCCCTTGTTACTTTTTCAAGCCATACGCCTTGGCCACCAAACTGATGGGGTGCTGCAACTCGGGCACCGCTTGTCCGCTGGCCTCAAAACCTTGTGCAATATGGTGACCACCCAAGGGGCAATCGGAACTGATGAAGTCGGGTTTGCTGCCGTCTTTCATGGTGGCCATGGCCTTGACAACGGGTTTGCCAATTTTCATGGCGTAGGCATGCGTGGCCTTTTTCACGCCATAGGTTCCGGCATGGCCCGAACAACGCTCAATCGTGTTGATGGTCGTGTCTGGGATCATCTTGAGCATTTCTTCGGTTTTCTTGCCGATGTTTTGCACGCGGCCATGACAAGGTATTTGGTAGCTGACATTGCCCAGTGACTCGGTGAATTCGGTTTTCAACAAGCCATCGCGTTTGCGCGCCATCAGGTATTCAAACGGGTCCCACATATGCTCTTTGACCAGTTGAGTTTCTGCGTCATCGGGATACATGAGCGGCAGCTCTTGTTTGAACATCAAGGTGCATGACGGCACCGCACTCAAAATGGCATAGCCATCGCGGGCGTACTGGGCCAAGATGGGCATATTGATTTTTTTGTTCGCATCGACCGATTGCAAGTCACCCAATTCCAATTTGGGCATGCCACAGCATTTTTCTTTTGACACCAGCTCGTAAGGAATATCGTTGTGGTCAAGGATTTTCAGCAAATCCATACCAATGCCGGGTTCGTTGTAGTTGACATAACAAGTGGAATAAATCACCACTTTGCCTGGTGTTTTTTCGCCATTGACCACTTTTTTGGCATGCGCCTTCGGTGCAGATGAACGGAATTTTTTGGTCGCCAATTCGGGCAACCAAGCGTCTTTGTCCACACCCAATGTGGACTCCATGACCGAACGTGCCATGCTGGTTTTGTTGATGGCATTGACCGCTTGCACCACGATGGGAATACCCGCGAACTGTCCGTGTGTGTCGGTGGACGCCAGAAATTTTTCTCCCGCAGACACTTCGCCTTTTTGAAACTTGATGGCTTTGGCACGCAACATGGTGTGTGGGAAATCCAAATTCCATTCATGCGGTGGCACATAAGGGCATTTGGTCAAATAACAGAGGTCACACAAATAGCATTGGTCAACCACTTTCCAATAGTCTTTTTTGTCCACGCCATCGAGTTCGCCAGTGCTGCCTTCGTCGACCAGATCAAACAAAGTAGGAAATGAACCACACAAACTCACGCAACGGCGGCAGCCGTGGCAAATATCAAAGATGCGCTCCATCTCCGTGAAGCAGGCCTCTTCGTTGTAGAAGTCAGGGTTAAGCCAATCCAACGGATGGCGTGTCGGTGCTTCTAGACTGCCTTCGCGAGCCATGTGTGTTCCTTGTGTGAATGAGAGAAAGGGCGAACTTGTCGCCGCCGGCATAAATGTCGTCGACCGGCATTCAGGGAAAGGCGCTGCCTTGTGGGCAACGCCTTGCGCTCAATACCTGTTAGGTATCAATCGACCAATTCGGCCAAAGCCTTGGCATAACGGTTGGCGTGTGAACGCTCAGCCTTGGCCAGGGTTTCGAACCAGTCAGCGATTTCGTCGTGGCCTTCTTCGCGAGCGGTTTTGGCCATGCCAGGGTACATGTCGGTGTACTCGTGGGTTTCGCCAGCCACTGCGGCTTTCAGGTTGTCACGGGTGGCGCCAATCGGCAAACCGGTGGCGGGGTCGCCGCATTGCTCGAGCCACTCGAGGTGGCCGTGGGCGTGTCCGGTCTCGCCTTCAGCGGTTGAACGGAACAACGCGGCCACATCGTTTTGGCCTTCCACGTCGGCTTTGTTTGCGAAATACAGGTAACGGCGGTTGGCCTGAGATTCGCCTGCGAAGGCGGCTTTCAGGTTTTCTTCCGTCTTGGAGCCTTTGAGAGCTGACATGAGAAATCTCCTATGGTTAATGAACATGCTCTGGCGGTCATGGCCAAAGACACCCTAGTAGGTTATGCGCCTGTAACGGATACGTCCAATGAGTTGTTTCAATACGGGCAATTGACCATACCTATCGGCGAGTGACTTCGCTTCTATTTGTTTAATCATTCATGAAGAATACTTTTGAATTCGTATTTCAATATCCAAAGCCATGGAAAGCGTCTGGCTCAGCCCCTGGCAACCATTGCCACAAACCGATCAAACCACACACTCCAGTAAACTGAACCCGAACATTGATCAAACACCATGCCAGACACCTCTTCCCTGCCGCCACCCGCCAAAGTACTGCAATTGCACCACTACGCTTACCGTGCGCGGGATGCAGAAGAGACGCGGCATTTTTACGAAGACATACTCGGCTTGCCGCTCTACCACTTGATACAAAACGACCATGTGCCCAGCACAGGCGAGTATTGCCCTTACACCCATTTCTTTTTCAGGTTGCATGACGGATCGTTCATCGCTTTTTTTGATCTGGGTGACGACACCGCCGCATTGCCCTCACCCAATACACCGGCGTGGGTCAACCACATCGCCTTTCGTGTGGAAAGTATCCAAGCCTTGGAAGACAGCAAGCAACGCTTAGAAGCACATGGCATTGAAGTGCTGGGCATCACCGACCACCGTATTTTCAAAAGCATTTATTTTTTCGACCCAAACGGCATACGTCTTGAATTGAGTGCACAAGTGGCATCGGCCGATCAACTGCAACGCGAGAGCCTAGACGTGCATGCACAACTTGACGCGTGGACAACCCACAAACGAGAACGCAATCAACAACGTGGCTAAACCCAACACCGCAACGGCTTATTCGGCCTACCGATTGCCAACCTATGGGTTTGTCAAACCCCCTGAACTGCGTGGTCAACCCCAAGTCACCTACCCCATCGTTATCGTAGGCGCAGGGCTCAGTGGCTTGACCTTGGCATGCCGCTTGGCACAACTGGGCGTGGCAGCGGTGCTGCTGGACGAAGACAACACCGTGGGTGTCAAAGGCGCATCTTCACGGGGCATTTGTTACACCCAACAATCGCTGGAAATTTTTTCACGCTTGGGAATTTATGAGCGCATTGCCGCCAAAGGTGTGGCTTGGCACACCGGCCGAACGTTCGCAGGCAGCGACGAAGTGTTTTCTTTTGACTTGCGAGAACGCCAGCAGTTTTCACACAGCGTACAACCGCCCTTCATCAATATCCAGCAGTTTTATATCGAGATGTTTTTGGTCGAACGCATACAAGCGCTCAACCACATCCAGCCTTTGGTGGATTTGCGCTGGAAAAGCCGTGTCACCGGTTTTTCGCAAAACGACGACCTGGCCAGCTTGCAAGTGCAAACCCCAGCGGGAACTTATGCATTGCAAGCCCAGCATGTGATTGATGCCAGTGGTTCACACACACCGTTTCACGCATGGGTCGGCGCCACCATGGACAGCAAGCGAGGTGACGACCGTTGGTGCATAGCCGATGTGCGTTTCAAGCACACCCCTCCTGCTGAACGCCATACTTGGATTGAAGCGCCTTTCAACGACAACCGCGCAGTCTGGCAACACTTGATGGCTGACGATGTCTGGCGCATCGATTACCAAATGGCACCCGATGCCGACCCGGCTTATGTCAGCCGTGAAGATGTCGTGCGCGAGCGGTTACGCAAGCAATTCGGACCCAAGGTCGAATGTGAATTGGTCTGGGTGGGGCCTTATGCCTACAAATCTCAATGCTTGCACCGGCTTCGCCATGGCCGAGTGTTTTTCATCGGTGACACCGCCAAAGTGGTCAGCCCTTTTGGTGCGCGTGGCGGCAACACTGGCATTGCCGATGCGGACAATTTGGCCTGGAAATTGGCCGCTGTGGTGCGTGGCCGAGCCCCTGGCGAACTGCTTGGCAGCTACCACCCAGAACGGCACCAAGCCGCGCAACGCAATGTGCAAGTAACCAACCGAACCGCGCGTTTTTTGCGCGCACCCCCAGGCGCTGAACGCTTGTTTCGCGATGCAACCATTGGCTTGGCCAAGCAACATGCATTTGCGCGGCCACTCATCAACACCGGCCGCATGGCAGAGGCCAACCGCTACACCTTGTCCAATGTGTGCCAAGACAATGGCGGTTTCATGGTGCAAAACACCAGCGTTCAATTTGCCGACCGCACACACGGCACTCTGGCTGATTTGATCAACTGGGCGAACGGACATATGCTGCTCTTGGTGTTTGGTGAACTCTCCACCAAAGACATTGCCCGTTTGCAGTCTTTGACCAAGCTGGCTTTCGTTCGCGCGGTGCAAGTGGTGCATAAAAAACCGGCGCAAGTTCTTGAATGCGTGACTGACACGAACAAACAATTGCGACAAGCCTGCCATGCGGAAAAATCCCAATGGGTACTGGTGCGCCCCGACGCTTACGTGGCCGCCAAAGGCAAAGTGCTCAACGCGCAACTGGTCAAATCCCTGGCCATGTCACTGGCCTTGCACTGATTTTTTTCTTTCAAGGAATCTCCGATGGCTACCCATTTGAAAATTGACTTTGTCTCTGATGTCGCCTGTCCTTGGTGCGCTGTGGGCTTGGGTGCACTCGAACAAGCGCTCGCAGAAGTGAAAGACGAGGTCACCGCAGACATCCATTTCCAACCGTTTGAACTCAATCCGAACATGCCGCCAGAGGGCGAAGATTTGGTGGAGCATTTGGGCAAAAAATACGGCTCGACTGCCGAACAACAAGCGCACATGTACCAAAACATCAAAGCGCGTGGCGCTGAAGTAGGTTTTGCATTCCATCCCACGGGCCGTGGGCGCATCTTCAATACGTTTGACGCGCACCGTTTGTTGCATTGGGCTGAAATGACTGAAAGCAGCCAAACCCAACATCGCCTGAAAAAAGCCTTGCTCAACGCTTACCAAGGTCGTGGAGAAAAAATCGATTCTCATGAAGTGCTGTTGGCTATTGTGCAAGCCGAGGGACTCGATGTGTCACAAGCCCGCAGCGTTTTGGAAAGCGACATGTATGCCCAAGAGGTTCGCGAGAAAGAACATTTCTACACCAGCGCAGGCATACACTCGGTGCCAGCGGTGATCATCAACGACAAGCACCTGATTTCTGGCGGGCAACCTGCTCAGGTGTTTGCCAACGCACTGCGACAAATTGCAGCCGGTCTTTAAAATCACCTGCTATTTTTTTATTCCACTTCTCTCATCACGGCATGACCAGCACCCCAACGCAACCCGGCCTAGACAGCCTCTCCAAGTCTTTTGAACCTGCTGCCATCGAAGCCCATTGGGGGCCCGAGTGGGAAAAGAGAGGTTACGGTGTCGCTGGATTTCGCGGCACCGGCCAAGCAAAGGCAGAACAACCATCGTTCGCCATTCAGTTGCCACCGCCCAATGTGACCGGAACCTTGCACATGGGCCATGCATTCAACCAGACCATCATGGACAGCCTCACGCGCTACCACCGTATGCGCGGCTTCAACACTTTGTGGGTACCCGGCACAGACCATGCGGGGATTGCCACGCAAATCGTGGTCGAGCGCCAATTGCAAGGCCAAGGCATCAATCGGCACGCCATGGGGCCTACCCCGTACGAAGCGCGCAAAAACTTTATCGCGAAAGTGTGGGAATGGAAAGAGCAGTCAGGCAACACCATCACCCAACAAATGCGCCGCATGGGCGACAGCGTGGACTGGAGTCGCGAATACTTCACCATGGACGACAAGCTCTCCCAAGTGGTGACAAAAACATTTGTGCGCTTGTATGAACAAGGCTTGATTTACCGAGGCAAACGCATGGTCAGTTGGGACCCGGTGCTGATGAGTGCGGTGTCTGATTTGGAAGTTGAAAGCGAAGAAGAAGACGGCTTTTTATGGCATATCTGTTATGACTTTGTCGATGGACCGCAACCCGTAGATGGTCAATCTGCCAAGGGCTTGGTCGTGGCTACCACACGCCCCGAGACCATGCTGGGCGACGTGGCAGTGATGGTGCATCCCGACGATGCACGCTACAAACATGTGATTGGCAAAACAGTGCGCTTGCCATTGTGTGATCGCGAGATTCCGGTGATTGGCGATGCGTATGTGGACAAGGATTTCGGTACCGGTGTGGTCAAAGTCACGCCCGCACATGATGTGAACGACCATGCGGTGGGACAGCGCCACGGACTGCCCATCATCGGCATTTTGCATTTGAATGCGACCGTGAATCACGAAGCGCCTACCCCATACCGAGGGATGGATCGTTTTGATGCACGCAAAGCCATCGTCGCCGACCTGGAAGTCGCTGGCCATTTGGTCGAAATCAAAAAACACAAGCTCATGGTGCCGCGTTGTACCCGCACTGGCCAAATCATCGAACCGATGTTGACCGACCAGTGGTTTGTCGCCATGAACAAAGTCAGCGACAAGGACCCGACCGGCAAAAGCATTGCGCAAAAAGCCATCGATGCAGTGCAATCGGGTGAAGTGAAATTCGTGCCTGAAAACTGGGTCAACACTTACAACCAATGGATGAACAACATCACCGATTGGTGTATCAGCAGGCAACTGTGGTGGGGCCATCAAATTCCCGCTTGGTATGACGAAGATGGCAAGGTGTATGTCGCTCTCAATGAAGCCGAGGCACAGGCGCAAGCTCCCGGCAAATCCCTCAAACGCGATGAAGATGTGCTCGACACATGGTACTCGTCTGCACTGGTGCCATTCAGCACCATGGGTTGGGAGAGCGAAGACGGGCAACCCAAAGACATAGACCTGTATCTGCCCAGCAGCGTATTGGTCACTGGTTACGACATCATCTTTTTTTGGGTCGCACGCATGGTCATGATGACCACGCATTTCACTGGCCGCGTACCGTTCAAACATGTGTATATCCACGGACTGGTGCGTGATGCGCAGGGCAAGAAGATGAGCAAGTCCGAAGGCAATGTGCTGGACCCGGTGGATTTGATCGACGGCATTGCACTCCCTCCTTTGCTGGACAAACGCAGCCAAGGTTTGCGCAAGCCCGAAACCGCGCCTCAGGTACGCAAAAACACCGAAAAGGAATTTCCAGACGGTATTCCTGCCTATGGCGCAGATGCATTG
>SXGQ01353394.1_pt1 | contig 37125 bp, 26 predicted proteins | sample 3178371 | NCBI WGS metagenome assembly SXGQ01 (sample SAMN11356859, study PRJNA531348) | freshwater metagenome | isolation source: freshwater sample F1-20 | place: China: Fuxian Lake, Yuxi | collected 2017-12-25 | reverse complement strand
GTGATTCCGTTCTTCTCAGGTATGCGAATCGCCTAGGTGTGACAGTCAAAGGGGTGGCACACTCCACCCCCGATTCCTCCCCATCCCGTTCTACAATTCTTTCAGTTCAAACGAACCTCATGCCTGCCACTCTTTACCAGACCGATCTCACCGACCGCACTTATAACGGTTGGACAAATTATGAGACCTGGAATGTTGTACTCTGGATTGAGAATGATGAGAGCATCTACAACTACATTCAGGAGCATGATATCTGCTGCTATGAAGAACTCCTGGAATTGTTCTATGAGTGTGGCAGCAAACAAACTCCTGACGGTGTAAAGTGGGACGATCCTAAAGTTAACAAAGCGGAGATCAACGGCGACGTTTTCGACTTCTAAACTCCACACTTTTCTCCTTCGTTCACTCTAACTCTTTTTTCAAATGACTCAATCCCTGGCACTTTCTCTTCTCCGTCAAGGTAACAATGGTGATCAAATCCTCCAGATTCTGGAATCAATCGCAAACGACAATGAGCAGGGAACTGTAACCGATCTTCAGGGCAATCCGGTGATCTGGTGACAGTCTGATTAGTGGCACACCCTCACTCCGATTCGTCGGGTGGGGGTTCTACAATATGGAGACACCAAACGAAACACACATGAGCATTCAAATCGTTTACAGCACCACTGGCAAAGTCATGATCAAAGATACTGAAACTGGTCGCGCCTGGATGTCACTGGTGGAGGATAATGCTTTCCGTGGTGCAATCGAAGGTCTCTATCAGTTTGTGCTCGATAACAATGCCGATGCGGATATGGCATACGATTGGGTATGTGATCAGGCGGATATTTCCTCCTTCGTCGTTGATACTCCCGCATGGGATATGTTCTACGGCGTGTTCATTCAGGCGCAACCAGTTCCTGACTTCACCTGCGCTCACGTTTGATTCTTCGTTAACACCGTCCCTCACACTTTTCTCTCATGGCACTCTACAACATGGCAACCGATCTTAACACCCGTGAGACCATATGGGTGGCGACCAATGTAGTGAAGGGTCGTCCGCAACTTAACAGTCACCGCGATGATGATTTCGGTCGTTGTTACAAACGTGATGGTATTGATGGTTATCCTGCCTGGGAACTTGCTGGGTTTTATACAACCTATCAGGGCAACGGTGTTCGTTCGTGAAGCAGCAGTGCCCCGCGTTTTATGCGTTCGCGGGGGCGCCGCCGTTATAAAAACAATGGGTCCCCCTAACCTACAAAGTGTTACGGACGCGAATGAAATATAAAGTCCTATATAAATCTAAAAAGGAACATTCATATTGTCAAAATGAAAAAAAATTCCGGAGAAAATTTTCAGTCCGTACAGGTCGATCCAATCACTGGTGAGTATTATATTACGATTCCTGAGTGGATCACGAATGAACTTTCCTGGTACGAAGATACGGAGGTCCATCTATCAATTGAAGGTGGGGATCTCGTGATAACCGAAAAAGAGGTAGATTGACAATCGCTACATAATACTGTATGATCTTGAAGTAAACGCATTCGATTATGGCTAAAGGATTTACCGTAAAAGCAAAAACGCCGACTGCCTCAGAACCAGAATGGGACTACGATCTTGCCCGTGAAATGGTGAAGGGTAAGACAATTGTATTCTGTCTACCTGGAAGAGGAGTCTCATATACTTACCTTAAGAATTTTGTTCAACTTTGTTTTGATCTGGTACAGGCAGGAGCAAGTATTCAGATCTCACAAGATTACTCATCAATGGTAAACTTTGCCCGTTGTAAGTGTCTTGGAGCCAATGTACTTCGTGGACCAGATCAGATTCCCTGGGATGGTAAACTGAAATATGATTGGCAACTTTGGATTGATAGTGATATTGTCTTTAATACTGAGAAGTTCTGGCAACTTGTTCTGATGGATCAGGATATTGCCGCTGGATGGTATTGTACGGAAGATGGTAGAACCACCTCTGTTGCTCACTGGTTGGAAGAGGATGATTTCCGTAACAATGGTGGTGTGATGAATCATGAAACCATTGAGAGTATCTCTAAGCGTCGTAAACCATTCACCGTAGACTATACTGGATTTGGTTGGTTGTTGATTAAGAATGGAGTCTTTGAACACTCCGAGATGAAGTATCCTTGGTTTGCTCCGAAGATGCAGATCTTTGAGTCTGGTGAAGTACAGGATATGTGTGGAGAAGACGTATCATTCTGTTTGGACGCAAAGGACGCAGGCTTTGAAATCTGGTGTGACCCTCGTATCAGAGTTGGTCACGAAAAGACAAGAATCATTTGATGGCTAACGAACGCTATAATATTCTCTGTAAGGGAAGAAGAATTTATTCAAGTCTTACAGAGGAAGAATATTTCAATGTGATGGAGGATCTGTCGATAGAATATTATCAGACAGGTACTCCACGTCCTGAAGATCTTGAAACTGAAATTTTATTGGAGAATAACGTATGGCAACAAAAGCAAAAGGTGGTCTGAGTAAGAATAGTTCTTATACTCCTGGGGCTCCTAAAAAGTCTCGTCAGGGAGCTGGTATGGGAACCAAGTACGCCGCTTCTTCTCGCAATGGGGCTCGTAAGAAGTATAGAGGTCAAGGAAAAGGATGATGAAAGACCTTGAGGAATGGATTGATAAAATTAAAGTATCGCATCCAGATCTTAAAGGTCATTCTGTATGTCCATTTGCGAAGGCAAATACTTATAAAATTGTAAAATGTTCGATTGACGACATCAAACCTCTAGATGAAGAGTTTGGTGTCGTCATTTTTGTTGTTGAGGACGATTTAGACCTTGATTATGGATATCGAAAAATTGATGAACTGAATCAATTGTATCCGATTTATAAATTTTTTGATGATTTTAGAGATGAACCCAGTTTTATTCATGGAGTTCAGACAAATAATGGCAAGTATAATTTGATTTTGTACCAAAATGCCGAATTTTTGACCAAGATGCGTCATATTTTAGCAAAAACGAGTTACTATGACCTATGGGATGATGATTACCTGAAAAAAATTCTTGAAAAAGACTATGACAGCGTACAAAACATCAGGAAAAACAAGAAATAAATAGATTTTTTACTAAAAAGTTGACTTGAAACAGTTTTCGATGGGCACACACCTGCTCCTAGAGGTGTACAACGTTGATTTTGACCTTCTAAACGACGCAGTATCACTCCAAGAAGTCATGGTGAGTGGTATTCGACGGGCGAAGATGACGATTTTGAACACCTTTTCTCACTGTTTCATACCACAGGGGTGTACAGTCGTGATCGCACTGTCCGAAAGTCATGTTTCTTGTCATACCTGGCCAGAAAATGGGTGTCTGGCGGTGGATGTCTATACCTGTGGTGAAGGAAATCCGCGTTTGATTGCTCTAGAAATTCTAAAATATCTCAATTCGGACTCATATTCTCTACGCGAAGTCGAACGTTAAATAGAAGTAAGGAGATAGCAACCTCCTTTATAAAAGTTCTGTTTTATTGATTTAAAACAGGAGCTAAAATGTCTAATTTACCCGTCGATAGAGATCAAAATTACATGAGAGAAATGTGGGGAACCACAAAACTCATCACAGATTATGAATTGACTCAACCAAAGAGAATTATTCAAGAGGTCATGCACGATTCGGCACCAAAACATGATCTGAAAAAACAAACCGAACTTCATGAAAAGATTCGTAATGATGAAGACTATGATGATTGGGGTTATGGCACCGAACCAACCTATGGTTCACCTTGGAAATAGGATATAAATAAAGCAAGAAACTTTTGTCCGATGGCAATACAAAGGATATCTAGATCATTTAAAGATATTAGTTTATCCTTTGAACCTCATCCGGTCACAAAGGATTTACCCATCTTAAAGAATGAGAATGCGATCAAAAGATCGGTCAGAAATATTGTAGAAACGATTCCTACAGAAAAATTTTTCAATCCAGATTTTGGATCTGATGTACGTAGTAGTCTGTTTGAGTTTGTTGATTTTGGTACTGCCTCAATTATTCAAAGACAGATTGAACTGGCATTACAAAACTTTGAACCAAGAATTAATAATGTAAATGTTGAGGTGAATCCTAGACCGGATACAAACGAATTTGAAGCGACGATATTCTTCGATATTATTGGACAGGACTTCCCGACTCAAGAATTTACATTTATCCTAGAGGCAACAAGATAAAATGCCTTTTACACAGTTTACTAATTTAGACTTTGATCAGATCAAGACCTCAATCAAGGACTATCTTCGTGCGAATTCAAACTTTACGGACTTTGACTTCGAAGGGTCAAACTTTTCTGTACTGATTGATACCTTAGCGTATAATACATATATCACCGCATTCAACTCTAATATGGTTGTGAATGAGTCTTTTTTAGACTCGGCAACCCTAAGAGAAAACGTTGTCTCGTTAGCAAGAAATATTGGATACGTACCACGCTCCAGAACCGCCTCTAAGGCAGTCGTATCTTTCAATGTGCCAACTACTACAACAAGTCCAACACTGACCTTACAGGCGGGACTAGTGTGTGTTGGTGGCGTCGGTGACACAACCTATACATTTTCCGTTCCTGAAAATATCACCACTACAGTAAGAAACGGTGCCGCATCATTTTCTGATGTTAACATCTATCAGGGAACTTTTCTTCGCAATCAATTCGTTGTTGATGGATCGCTAGATCAAAGATTTATTTTAGACAATCCCTTTATTGATACCTCCACAATCGTTGTTTATGTTAAAGGTATTTCAGATACTGGATTAGGAAGAGAATACACACTTGTTGACAACATCCTGAATATTGAAAGTTCATCTGAAACATATTTGATACAAGAGATCAAAGATGAGAAATATGAATTACTATTTGGCGATGGTATCTTTGGTAAGAAGTTAGAAAACGGAACCATTATCACAGTGACTTACATTGTCACTGATGGTAAAGATGGTAATGGTGCCTCTTTATTTTCTTTTTCTGGATCATTGAGAGGATCATCTGATGAGATCGTAACTCCATCATCAACAGTCTCAGTTATTACCACAGCATCATCTTCTAATGGTGGTGATATTGAGAGTATTGATTCTATCAAATATTTTGCGCCTCGTCTTTATTCATCACAGTACAGAGCAGTTACGGCAAGAGATTATGAATCTATTATACAATCAATCTATCCAAATACAGAATCAGTTTCAGTTGTTGGTGGAGAAGAATTAGATCCACCTCAATTTGGTACAGTTCTGATCAGTATCAAACCAAAAAATGGTGATTATGTTTCCGATTTTGATAAACAGCAAATTTTAAATAAACTCAAGAATTATTCACTCACTGGTATCAATCAGTCAATCGTTGATCTCAAAGTTCTTTATGTTGAGATCGACTCTGCGGTATATTATGATTCACCTAAAGTTTCTAATGTGAATGATCTAAAAACCAGAGTTACTAATGCTCTCACAACTTATGCTTCATCAACAGACGTTAATAAGTTTGGTGGTAGATTTAAGTATAGTAAACTGGTTAGAATCATTGACGATGTTGATACTGCGATTACATCGAACATTACTAGGGTTATTATTAGAAGAAATCTAAAAGCCGCTGTGAATGATTTTGCTCAGTATGAACTTTGCTTTGGAAATCAGTTCCATATTAACCCAAAAGGATTTAATATCAAGAGCACTGGATTTAGAATCTCTGGGGAGGCAGACACTGTATATCTAACAGATGTTCCTAAGAAAGATGCGAATGGAAATCTAGATGGAAGTGGGATGGGGGATATCTCAATCGTTAAACCAAACCCCAATGGAGTCGATAATATTGTCGTCATCAAATCTGCTGGAACTGTTGATTATACAACAGGCGAGATACTTCTAACAACAATTAACATTACTGCTACAGATTTAGCAAATAATATCGTTCAGATTCAAGCGTATCCAGAATCTAATGATGTCATTGGACTCAAGGATTTATATTTAAGTTTTAGTGTTGCGGATAGTACCATAAATATGGTTAAAGATACAATTTCTTCTGGAGAACAAATATCTGGCATTGGATTTAAGGTAACTTCAAACTATCTAAACGGAGAACTAAAGAGGATATAAGATGATAGCAACAGGGTTTGAGACAAGAGTACAGATACAACAGATTGTTGAAAATCAACTTCCAGAATACATTTTATCAGAAAGTCCAAAAGCATCAGAATTCTTAAAGCAGTATTATATTTCTCAAGAATTCTCTGGTGGAACAATTGATATTGTTGATAATTTAGATCAATATCTGAAGTTAGATAACCTAACACCAGAGGTAATCACTGGACAGACTTCTTTGTCCTCAGATATTACAAGTTCCAGTTCTACCATTGTAGTATCAAGCACTAAAGGATTTCCAAATCAATATGGTCTTTTTAAGATTGATGATGAAATCATTACTTATACTGGTATAACAACCAATACATTTACTGGATGTATCCGTGGATTTAGTGGAATTACATCTTATCATGCCGATAACTCACCTGGAGATCTTGTATTCTCAACTTCTTCAGCGGCGTCTCATACTTCTGGTAAAACTGTTTACAATTTAAGTTCTTTATTCTTAAAAGAATTTTATAAGAAAATTAAATATACCTTAACTCCTGGATTAGAAAACGTTGATTTTGTTGCTAACTTAGATGTAAGTAACTTTATTAAGGAGTCTAGATCATTCTACCAATCAAAAGGAACAGAAGAGTCATTTAGAATTCTGTTCAATGTTTTGTATGGTGTCAATCCAAAAGTCATTGACCTTGAACAATATCTACTAAAACCATCTTCTGCCCAATTTATCAGAAGAGAAATTGTACTAGCAGAAAGAATTTCTGGTGATCCAAACAACCTAGTTGGACAGACAATTAGAAAATCTACAGATGTAAATACTCAAGCTTCAGTATCTGAAGTTGAAATTGTCACCAGAAGAGGAAGAACATATTATAAATTAGGATTGTTTGTTGGATTTGATGAAAAAGATTTAATTGAAGGCACATTTACCATTCCAGGTAAAACCAAAGTCATTGGAACCGTTTCCGTTGGTTCTTCTGTTATCACAGTTGATTCAACGATTGGTTTCAGTACATCTGGTAGTGTTATTTCCAGTGGTAATAGCATTACATATACCGATAAAACCATTAATCAATTTCTGAATTGTAGCGGTATAAGTTCAGCAATTAGTCCAACATCAGATTTAAGATCTGATGAGACTGTTTATGGATATGAAAATGGAGACCTAACAAAAAAGGTAGAACTTAGAATCACTGGTGTTTTATCTGAATTTGTTCCAACTTCTGATATTAAATTATCTTCGGAAGGTGAAAGAATTTTTGTCAAAAATCTTGGTGAAAAGATTCTAAATCCAGAAGAAGATAAAACTAAGAAACAAATTTTTTCAAACTCTTGGATTTATAACACAGCATCTAGATATCAGATTAGGGAAATTTCAGGATCTTCTTTTACCCTTTATTCTGAAATTGACAAATCAAGTTTAAAAGAAACTGATAGTGTAGATGTTTTAGTAAGAGGAACTCAGAATGTAGTGGTCAGTAATGCTATAGTAAGAAATATCAATACATTAACTGGAGAAATTTTACTTGATAATTTGGCAGGATTTACACCTGTAGTTGGTCTTTCTTATGATATTAGAAGAAACTTAAATAAGTCTAGCAGTTCTGGCGCTGAAATTTCTTATGGTAATAATGTAATTACCTCAGATATTCAAAATGTATATAATGATTCTGATCAATATTTTTATGTTGCCTCAAATTCTTTACCATCATATCAAATAACTAAGAATATTTCCAAGGCAACTTTAGTTGAAGCCACTGGAGAGAGAATTCAAGGATATAATGCTTCGACTTTTAAATATTCAATTCTCTCTTTCGATAGTGATGTACCATTTATTACCGGCGATGCAGTTGAGTATTCTCCACAGACAACTGCTATCACAGGTTTGTCTGCTGGAATTTACTATGTAAAGGTTTTAACGAATAAAAACCAAATCAGACTTTATTCATCAAGATCATTTATACCAATTGATGATTATGTTGAATTTGAACCACTTTCATCTGGAACTGGAAGTCACACCTTTACTCTATTAGAGAATAGTGGTAAAAAAATAGGACCCCAAAAACTACTCAAAAAATTCCCATCAAATCCAAACATTGAGTCTGGATACGGAATAGAGACTGTTCCTGGATCAGTTGGAATGCTGATTAATGGTGTTGAGATAGTAAATTATAAATCGGATGATAAAATTTACTACGGTCCAATAGAAACTGTAGAAATATTAAACAATGGTAGAAATTATGATGTAATCAATCCACCAACTATTCAAATTTCAAATTCAGGAGCAGGTAATACTTGTCTGGTCCGCCCTGTTATTAGTGGCATTGTCACAGCAGTTTATGTCGATCCACAAGATTTTGATATTGATACTGTTTTATCCGTAACTGTAACTGGTGGAAATGGAAGTGGAGCCATATTACAACCAATTATTGGAAAAAGATATAGAGAATTATTATTTGATGCCAGATTAAACACTGAATCTGGTGGAGTTGATATTACTGATGAGACTATAACTTTCATTAATAATCATAATCTATCAAATGGTCAAGCGATTGTATACAATAAAAATGGAAATGATCCTGTAAGTATTGGTACATTTGGACAATCAAACACAGATCAAAATAAAACTCTACAAAGTGGATCTGTATACTATGCCCAGATTGTCAACCCAACGACTATAAAACTGTATCAAACTTTCTCAGATTATTATGTTGGAATCAATACTGTAGGATTTACGACAGCAAGTAATATTGGTGTTCATAAATTTAGAATTTATGATAATAAAAATACTTTACAGGACATCAAAGTAATTAATCCAGGTAGTGGATATGAAAATAGAAGGTTGATTGTAAAACCTGTTGGAATATCTACAATCGACTCATCTATCAATTTTAATAATCACGGATTTGGTGATGGTGAAAAGGTCATTTATTCCAGCACAGGAACAACGATATCTGGACTTTCCACTGTAAATCAATACTATGTTCTCAAACTAAATGATGATTCATTTAGATTAGCAGACGCTGGTATTGCTGGAACTGTAACGTCTAACTATATTCGCAATAATTATATTAAATTTACATCCACTGGATCTGGATATCACAATTTTGAATATCCACCAATTCAAGTTAATGTTAATGTTGAATATTCTGGAACTACTGGAGTCATAACCGCAACTCCAGTAGTTCGTGGATCTATTGTTGATGCTTATGTTTATGAGGGTGGATCTGGATATGGATCTGATATTTTAAATCTTCAGAAGAAACCAACAGTAACTATCAAAAATGGTAAAAATGGTCAATTAAAACCAATCATTAATGATGGCAGAATAGTTTCTGTCGAAATTCAAAGCAGAGGATCTGAGTACAATGCTGCTCCAGATTTAGAAGTACAAGGAGATGGAATTGGAGCAAAACTAAGAGCAATTGTACAGAATGGATATATTTCTGAAATTATTGTTCTTAATTCCGGAGTTAATTATACTTTAGATAAAACTACAATCAAAGTAACTGCTCCTGGATCTGGAGCAATCATTGAACCAAAAATTAGAGGATTATCAATCAATAATTTTGCCAGATATGGGGTTGAAAAATTAGTTGAATTTGAGAATCAATTAAAGTACACTGTTGTTGGATATTCCACAAACATTGGTAAGAACTATTTTGGAGATGATGGGTTAGATCACTCTCCAATTATTGGATGGGCATATGATGGCAATCCAATTTATGGTCCATATGGATACAGCAATTCATCTGATGAAAATTCTGGTATAAGACTATTACAAACTGGATACTCACCAAATTCCTCTAATGTAGTTGACAGACCCTCAGCATTTGCTGTTGGATTTTTTGTTGAGGATTATTCTTTTACAAATTCAGGAGATCTTGATGAAAATAATGGAAGATTTTGTAAGACTCCAGAATATCCAAATGGTGTATATGCTTATTTCGCAGGTATTAGTACAAATACATCTACTGGAACTCTAGACGCAAAATATCCATATTTCATAGGTAATAGTTATAGGTCAAATCCAGTAGATGAAAACTTTATTATTGATCAAAGCACTTTTGATTTTAATAGTTCTAATTTAATCAGAAACACTTTCCCATATAAAGTATCAGATACATATGCGGATAATGACTTTATCATTGAATCGAATGAATATGTGGATCAAACTGCGATTGTCGATTCTGTAACAAAGGGGTCTGTTCAATCATTCCAAATTATAGAATCTGGTAGTGATTATAAGATAGGTGATTCTGTTGAATTTGATAATACTGGAACTGGTGGTGGTGGATTAAGCGCATATGTTAACAGTTTGACTGGTAAAGATATCACCAGCGTTCAAACAACTGTTGATGGATATAGTAATGTTATTTTCATTTGGGATAATCCAAATCAAGTTTCTGCTTATATTTCAACATCACACTCTTTACTCAACGGAGATGGTGTGGTAGTATCTGGTCTTTCAACGTCAATAAAATCTTTAACAGGATCTTATACTATAGGTGTTAATACTGTCAGAACCGTTGTTTATAAGGAAATAGCATCTAATGCCACTGCTGGTGTGGTAACAGACATCTACCTATCCAACATTCCAAACTCAATTTCGATTGGTAGCAGTATAGGCATAGGAACTGAAAGACTTTTTGTTCTGAACAGATTTACAGATAAGAATATTTTAAGAGTTAAGAGAGGAGTATCTGGATCTGCTCATACTGCTTCAACATATGTCGATTTGATTCCAAGTTATCTGACACTACCAGTAAAATCTGATTATTTCAATTCTAAAGTAGATGACAGATATTACTTTAATCCAAAAGAAACTGTTGGTGTCGGTACAATTGTAGGAATAGGAACTTCAGTAAATTATACTAAGGGTGAATTGTTGGAAGTAGTTTCAATTCCAACACAAAGCATTTACTTACCAAATCATCCATTTAGAACAAACCAGGCGGTCACTCTTACGAAACCATCTGTAGGTCTTGCTCTGACCGTATCAAATTCTTCGGGAGGGGCAACATTTAATCTACCAAGCAGTGGAAATAGTCAAACTGTTTACATAATCAATAAATCAAAAGATTATATTGGAATTGTAACTCAGGTTGGACTTACTACAAGTACTAGTGGACTATTCTTCGTAAATAACGGTTCAAATGAATTTGATTACTTACTTGAATCCAACGAAACTCAAGTAACAGGCACACTTCAGAAAATTAACGCTAGAGTTTCAGTTTCTACGGCACATTCTCTATCGAATGGTGATTCAATTAAATTGACCGTAAATCCGAATGGGTCTGTTGGTGTTGGAACATCTACATCAGTAGTTGTGAAATATAGTTCTAGTAAGAATAAACTTCTAATTAATCCTGTAGGATTCTCTTCATCATCTGTTAATTTAATCAATAACAAAATTACAATCAATTCACATAGACTCAAAACTGGCGATAAAGTATTCTACGATTCTAATCTAGTTTCTAGTGGTTTAGGAACAGGTGAATATTTCGTATACAGAATTGATGACAATAATATTCAATTGACTCAAACATATTATGATGCTGTTAACTATCCACCAACTATTGTAAGTCTTGGATCTACTGGTGGATCTAATCACCAATTATCTCTAATTAACCCAGAGTTACTAGTAACTAAAAACAATAATTTGGTTTTCGATCTAACTGACCCTTCATTGGTAGGTAGCAAGTTTAAATTATTCTATGATTCTGAGTTTAAGAACGAATTTGTTTCTACAGGAAGCACCGATTCATTCATAGTAAGTGGTGTTGGAACAATAGGTGTTTCTACAAATGCTTCTTTAACCTTAAATTATTCTTCAGTTAATCCATCTAACCTTTTCTATAATATTGAAAGGTCTGGATTTATTAGTACATCTGATGTCGATGTTTCAAATTATTCTAAGATCACTTATGTTGATAGTAAGTATAATGGAACATATCAGGTTTTTGGTGTTGGAACAACTTCTTTTAATATTTCATTAAAAGAAATACCAGAGTCTTTAACATATAATACAACAAATACTGACGTATTAAAATACTCTACAAATTCTCTCACATCTAGAGGTGGTGTTAATGCGTTCCAAATCACTTTTGGTGGATTTGGATATAAGAAACTCCCAACCTTTGTAAGTATCGCTTCTACTCAAGGTCTTAATGCTAAGATTTTACCACAATCTACAAATATCAATAGAATTGATAGTGTTAGGATTATAGACCCAGGATTTGAATATTCTTCTGATAAGACTTTAAGACCAGAAGCATTTGTATCACCTGTAGTATCTTTAATTGAATCTGACACAATTACTGATGTCGATGTTTCATATGGTGGTAGAAATTACACAACTACTCCAGACCTTATTATTGTTAACCCCGAAACTGGTGATCAGGTTACCACAGGAATACTACAGGCATCATTAAATGGAACATCAATTTCTGATGTAACAATTATCGAGTCACCAAAAGGTCTTGGTGCAATCGAACAATCTATTTTTGCCATTAACAATAGTAATGGAGTTACAGTCAGAACTGTATATTCGTCAACAAGTGGAATTGTTACATGTGTTCTAGTTACTCCTATCTCAGGATTTAGCACATCTGCGTTTAATGTTGGTGAGAAAATCTTTGTTGAAGGTATTCAGAAGTATGATACTTCGGGCACCGGATTCAATTCGGCAGACTATGATTATCAGTTCTTCACAGTAACTGATTATAGAAATACAAACCCCGCTGAAGTTGAATTTAATTTATCTGGATTAGGCACAAACCCAGGAATTGCCAAAACATCACAGAATTCATATGCTTCTATAGTTAAGTATTCCGATTATCCAAGATTTAGAGTTACACAAGAATCTTCTCTTTTCCAAGTAGGTGAGAATTTACTTGTATTTACGAATGATCAATTTGTGAGTGTTGACCTCACTGTAACTGAAAGCGGCAAGGACTACATTAAGATCTTTGGTAATTATAAGTTAAGATTTGGTGAAAGAATTAAAGGATCTGTAAGTGGATCTATTGCTACAATTAATGATGTTGTTGATAATTTTGGAAGATTCAACGTTGATTATTCATTGAGACAAGATTATGGTTGGTCAGATAATATTGGAAAGTTGGATGAGGACTATCAAGTTCTTCCAGATAATGATTATTATCAGTCACTATCATATACAGTTAAGAGTCCTATCGAATTTGAAACCTTAGTTAATCCAGTTAACCGTCTATTACACACTAGTGGTCTGAAAAATTTTGCCGATACTGAGATTTCTTCTTCATCTAATATTTCTATTGGATCTTCAACAATTGATACTATAAGCATCTTTGATATTTTAGAGGAAAAGAGAGTAGATACAATTAATAATTATGATCTAACTTTAGATGTTGATGTAGTTGATAACAAATCAAAATTCTTAAAACTGAAAAATAAAAAGTTATCGGATTATGTTGAGTGTAGAACAAATAGAGTTTTAAAGATAGACGATATAAGTTCACAGTTTTCAAATTCACAATCTTCTTTGAATCAATATGTAGATCTAGCAATTGCTGAAGAATATTCTAGATTCTTAGTTCAGATCATCAATCCAAATAATGATGAGATTCAGGTCACAGAATTGGTATTTTATAATGATTCTACAGATACTTTTACTTTTGAAAAATCAAGCCTATTCAATAGTGCTCAAGAACTAGTTGAGGTATCTGCTAACGCCGATGAAGTTGGCAACACATCCTTAAGATTCACTCCTGCGGATCCTTATAATGATGATTATGATATTAAGGTGTTTAAGAATAATTTTAACACCGATTTAGTGGGAATTTCTACACAATCGGTTGGATTTGTAGACTTGACTGGTGCCAATAGAATTGTAAGTGCTGGACAAACTTCTGAAATTATTTCAGATAGCATTTCAAATACAAGTTCTTACTATGCGTCCATCGAAGTAACAAATAATTCTACGAGCGAAAAGAACTTTGTTGAACTCTATGTAACTCACGATGGATCTGACTCATATTTCTCAGAATATTACGTCGATAGTGGTTCATCTCCATATTTCTCATCTAACTTTATTGGTACTTTTACATCCAATATAGACTCTGGCATTCTATATCTGAAGTATGAAAATAATACTTCCAATGAAATTTTAGTTAGATCTAAAATCGTTGGATTTGGAACAACTGCTATTGGAATTGGAACTTATAGATTCAAGCAATCTGGACAAATAGATGGAACAGAGAGATCTTTAAGATTAGAATCTAATTATTCAAATGTATCATCAGCATCGACCATCGTTGGATTTAGTACTTCTGAGGTAACAACATCTAAAAACTTGATAAGAGTTTCTTATGGGTCCACTAGTGCCATTCATCAAGTTTTGATGATGCACGATGGGCAAAATACTTATAATGTACAATATCCATTCATATCTATTGGAAGCACCTCTGGTATTGGAACATTTTCAACTGGATATGATGGATCTAACTTTAATTTAATTTTCCATCCAGATGCTTCAGTTTCTGGAAATGTTCAGGTTCAAAGTTTCAGTGAGGTAATTTATACTGAAAGCGATTCTCTGAATATTGCTCCTGATCTATCTTATGGTCCAGTCACAGAGTCTCTATCTTTATTACAATATGATGCTATTAATGGAGTAAGAGCAAATAAAACCAGCTTCTCACTCAACTATAATGGTATTCCTATTTTTGAAAAGAAATTCGATCCATCAAATTCTAGTGTTCTAGATCCAGTAACTGGTATTTTTACGATTCAAGACCACTTCTTTAATACTGGAGAAAAACTAATTTATACTCCTAATTCGACGTTTGTTGGAGTTGCTGCGTCTGCGGTTGGAATTGGGTCTACACTGAATTCTGTTGGTATTGTAACTAATATTTTACCATCAGATGTATACGCAATAAGAATCAATAAAGATAGATTTAGGATTTCCACAAGATCAGATTATGCTTCAAGTGGAATTTATGTAACATTTACTTCTTTGGGATCAGGAAATGCTCATGAACTTGAGATGTATAAGAAGAATGAAAAATCCCTGATTGATATAGATGGAATTATTCAATCTCCGTTAGCATATACACCTATTAAAACCAATCTATACAATAACGGTGGTCAGGTATCTAATTCTGCTACAATTTTTGGTGTTACTGGAATAACTTCCATAAGACCTAATAATATTCTTAGAGTAGATGATGAATACATGAAGGTTGTTTCGGTTGGTCTCGGAACAACATCAACTGGACCGATTAGTGGATCTGGTGGCGTAAATCTATTAGAAGTTAGCCGAGCATTTGTGGGTACATCAGCAACCTCCCATACTGATGGTACTGAAGTTAGATTGTACTCTGGATCTTTCAATATTATAGGAAGTAGAATTAACTTTACGGATGCTCCGAAAGGTAAAAATACAATTCTAAGAGACTCTTCAAACTTACAATACACAAGATCATCCTTTGATGGTAGAGTTTATTTGAGAAATGACTATACGAACAATAGAATTTTTGATGACATCTCTGATAGGTTCACTGGAATTGGACAAACTTATACCGTAACTGTTCAGGGTATTAATACTACAGGAATTCAAACTGGAAGTGGAATTTTACTCCTGAATGGAATTTTCCAAAAACCATCAACACTAAACAACACAGGTAATAACTATTCCTTTATTGAAAATGTTGGAGTTTCTAGTGTTGTCTTCACAGGAATTACTTCTTCTAATGGATCAATTGTAAAGAGTCAGTTTGATGTAAATCAAAATCAATTACCTCGTGGTGGTGTAATCGTTTCTCTTGGTTCAAGTGGTGGACTTGGCATTGCTCCTCTCGTAGGAGCGTCTGTAACTGCCGTTGTGGGTGCTGGCGGATCAATCGTATCTGTTGGATTAGGAACAACAGATATTTCTGGATCTGGATATCGTGGAACTATTTCGATTGGGATTACAGAGACTGGACATACGGGAACTGCTGCTTCTATTACAGCAACAGTTGGTTTGGGGGGAACATTAGCATTTACAATCGTAAACGCTGGTACTGGATACACCAACCCATCAATTCAAATTCCTCAACCATCTTATGAAAATCTGGAAATTAGAGGGGTTTCAAGACTCGGAGCAGGAGCAACGACTGATAGTGGATCTGGATTACTAATAACCGTTGACGTTGGAGCAAGTTCCACAACTGGCATAGGATCAACATTATTTGAAGTAACTTCATTTAAGATTGCTAGATCTGGATATGGATTCAAAGTCGGAGATGTATTTACTCCGGTTGGATTGGTTACCGATAGAAGACTGGGGTCACCAATTAGTGATTTCCAATTGACTGTACTAGATGTTTATACTGATAGATTGTCATCTTGGGAATTTGGTGAATTTGATTTCATTGACTCCATCTCTAGTCTACAAGATGGAAGTCGTTTGAGATTCCCATTGAATTATAATGGTCAACTTCTAAGTTTCGAAATTGATAATAATAATCCAGATTCCTCTCTGATAGATTTGAATTCTCTATTACTGATATTTGTAAATGGAATTTTACAAACACCTGGAGAATCCTATACATTTGAGGGGGGAACTTCATTTACATTCATGGTTCCACCAGAACCAGAAGATAATATTTCAATCTTCTTCTATAAGGGAACTACTGGTTCAGATAGTGTTTCGGTTTCTATTAATGAAACTGTGAAAGTTGGAGATGCTGTACAAGTATTCAAGAACAACAATTATCCACAAACTATATCCCAAAATTCAAGAACAATTTACAATATATCTTCATCTGATAAGATTGAAACAAATCTCTATGTTGATCAAGGTATAGATGAAACTAACTTTAAACCTCTAAGTTGGACTAAACAAAAAGTTGATAGATTTATTAATGGTGATTATGTTTACAAATCAAGAGATTCAATTGAGTCTTTGGTATATCCAACTGCCAGAATAATCAAAGATCTTTCCCCAAGTGCTACAGAACTATTTGTTGATGATGCTCAATTCTTTAACTATGAGGAAAATAATTCTGCTCTGGTCATTTCCAGTGTTGGTGGATTGATTGTTACTGGATCATCACCAGTAGCCGCTGGTTTAACTGCTGTGGTTTCGGCAGGAGGAACTATTCAATCTCTAAGCATTGTAAGTGCTGGTAGTGGATATGTTGGTTCAGCAATCACTGTTTCAATATCTGCTCCACCATCAATTGGTGTTGGTGTTGGTACGACAGCAACAGCGACTGCTACCATAACAAATGGCCAGGTAACTTCTACCACGATCACAAATCAAGGATTTGGATATTCTCAGAATAATCCACCTCAGGTTCTTGCCCCTCTACCAACATTCTCGAAAGAAGATGTTAATAACATTACAACGGTAGAAGGATTCTCAGGAATTATTACAGGAATCAGCACTACTTCAGGAACTTCTGGAAATCCACTAGCACTTAAGTTTAATCTTAATGCGACATCGTTTGTTGGACTTGTAACTGGATATCCACTTTATATTTTCAATACTTCAGTTGGATCTGGGGTAACTTCTATAGACGGAAACAATTCTGCTGTTGTTGGAATTGGAACAACGTTCTTAGACAATATCTACTATGTCCATTCAATCACATCCAGCGGATCAAATTCCGAAATAGTCGCAAATGTTCACTCAGCATCTAATATTGTTGGAATTAGCACGACTGGATCAACAAGTCAACCATTAGGTAGATTCTCATGGGGAAGATTGTCTGGATTCAGTAGATCAAATAATCCAATATCTCTAGGTGTAACTGGATTTACGATTGATGCTGGATTATCTACTTTCCCATCAATTCAAAGAAGAGATTATGGATTAAGAGATAGTGGCGCCTTGAGAAAGGATCTTGGGTAGTATAAATATAGGAAAAAGCTAATAATATGTCTGCTATTGTAACAGATCAATTTAGAATTTTAAATGCGAATAATTTTGTAGAGAGTATTGACAACTCATCAAATTCGTATTATGTATTTTTGGGTCTGTCTAATCCCACTCAAGTTGGATTTGGAAGAACTGCTGACTGGAATACAAATACACCTAATCCAGTTGATAATTTTAACAATATCAGTCATGTTTCGGACACAATGATCTTTGGTAAAAAGATCACAACTTTGAATGTAAGAAGATTAATTAGAAGAATTGATTGGACACAGGGAACACGATATGAAATGTATCGTCATGATTACAGTGTTACTTCACCATCACCTATAACCCAATCCTCTAGATTATATGATGCTAATTACTATGTGATGAATAGTAATTATAACGTATACATTTGTATTGATAATGGTTCTTCAGGCATTAGCACTACGGGAAATGCTTCACAGGATGAACCATTATTCACCGATCTAGAACCTTCTAGAGCAGGTGAAAGTGGTGATGGATACATCTGGAAATATCTTTTCACAGTTTCTCCAAGTGACATTATAAAATTTGACTCTACTGAATATATTTCTGTACCAAATAATTGGTCAACATCTACTGACTCACAAATACAAGCAGTAAGAGAGAATGGTGATTCGACAGTAAATAATAATCAAATTAAAAAAGTTTATATTGAGAATCAAGGATCTGGATACTCTGGCGGTCTTGGCCAAGAAGTTAATATTCTTGGTGATGGAAGTGGGGCAAAGGTTGTTGTAGACGTTGTAAGCGGCAAAGTAACAAACGCCGTTGTTTCCTCTGGTGGAAAAAATTATACTTATGGTATGGTTGATTTGGGATCAATCAATGCTAACGCAACAGGTAATTTTGCCAAACTTATTCCTATCATTCCACCATCAAAGGGGCATGGATATGACTTATATAAAGAGTTAGGAACAGATAAAGTTCTAATTTACGCTAGATTTGACGATTCGACTAAGGATTTCCCAACTGATACTAAGTTTTCACAAATTGGTATTGTAAAAAATCCAACTTCAATCGGATCAACATCAGTATTCACAGAAAATCAGTTTTCTTCACTATATTCTGTGAAGTTCTTAACTGTTACAGGAACAATCAGTATTGGTGATAAAATTAGTCAATCTGTAACTGGTGGTTCGGCACATGGATATGTTGCTTCATACGATTCTGAGACAAAGGTCCTGAAATACTATAGAGATAGATCTTTATATTTCAACCAGACTTCTTTAGATCAAACTGATTACATAGGAATTTCTACAAGTTCCAAGGTACTGAATTTTGAATCTTCGGCAAATCCAGTTACAACCTCTGGTGGATTTTCTGGTTCTATTGATACCAATTTTACAGGTATCACAACAAATCCAACTGGAAATAAAATTATTAGTCTTGGTAGTCAGTTTACAAATGGACTTTCAAATCCTGAGATAAATAAAGGGTCAGGTGAAATTATCTACTTAGATAACAGACCATTGATTACAAGAAATTCTAGACAAAAAGAAGACGTTAAAATTATCCTGGAATTCTAAAAAATGCCACAGAAAACTAATTTAAATATCAATCCTTATTATGATGACTTTAATAAGGATAATAATTTTTATAAGGTTTTATTTAAACCAGGATATCCAGTACAGGCTAGAGAATTAACGACTCTTCAGTCTATATTACAAAACCAGATAGAGTCTTTCGGTAGTCATATCTTTAAAGAGGGATCTATGGTGATCCCTGGAAATATCAACTATGATTCGGAATATTATTCAATACGTTTAAATCAAGAGCATTTAGGTATTCCAGTTTCGTTGTATGTAGATAAATTAGTAGGAAAGAGATTAACAGGACAGGATTCGGGAATTACCGTAGTAGTTGACAAATATTTACTCCCCGCTGATTCGACAGAAATCACCGATCTAACACTATTTGTAAAATACCTTGGATCAGGATCTGATAACGTCGTTAAAACTTTAAATGATGGTGAATTTTTAATTACCGAAGAGTCATTTGTTTATGGAAATACCTCAATCAACGCAGGAGATACTGTTGCAACCTTAGTATCCCTAGAAGCTTCAGCAATTGGATGTGCTGTTGGTATTTCTTCTGGTGTTTATTTTATCAGAGGAACATTTGTAGATGTAGCAACTGATAAAATTGTTCTTGATCCCTATACTAACACACCATCATATAGAGTTGGATTAAACATCTTAGAAGAAATTGTTACTGCTAAAGATGATTCCAGTCTTTATGACAATGCTAGAGGGTTTTCAAATTATGCCGCCCCTGGAGCAGATAGATTAAAAATTTCTACAGTCCTATCTAAAAAACCATTAACAGATTTTAATGATAAAAGTTTTGTTGAGTTAATAAGACTTGATGGTGGACTAGTTAAAAAATTACAAAACAAGTCCGAGTATTCCATTATTAAGGATTACTTTGCCAAAAGAACATATGAGGAATCTGGCGATTATGCTGTAGACAAATTCAATGTTCAAGTTGCCAATTCATTGAATGACGGAATTTCTAATGAGGGAATCTATCTTCCAACTCAAGTAACAGACGCTGGAAATATCCCGTCAGACAATTTGATGTCTGTTAAGATTTCTCCAGGAAAAGCTTATGTAAGAGGATTTGATATTGAAAAGCAATCGACAACAATATTAGACGTAGATAAACCAAGAGATAAAGCAACTGTAGATACATCTCTGGTTCCATTTGAGATGGGTAATCTACTCAAAGTCAATAATGTCACTGGAACTCCATTTGTAGGTATTAATACTGGAAATAATACAGTATCATTCTATAACCAAAGAAAAGCATCTGAAGGTTCTGGAACGGGTACTGAGATTGGACAGGCTAGAGTATATTCATTTGAGTTAAGTGACGCAGCATACTCAAATGATGGTACAGAGTGGGATTTATATCTGTTTGATGTCCAGACTTATACGAAATTAACGATTAATCAATCTCTAAACGCCAATCAATGCCCAGCAACCTCATTTATCAGAGGTGTAAGTAGTAACGCATCTGGATATGTTGTTACTGCGCCTACCAATTCAGAACTAACACTAACTCAAACATCTGGATCATTTATTGCTGGTGAGCAAATTCTAATTAATGAGACTGCAGAATATTCTAGAAGTGTTGTTAGCGTAAAGGCATTCAATACTCAGGATATTAAATCCGTTTTCCAAAGTTCATCTTCAATCTCTTCAGGAATCAAAACTTCATTTGTTGCTGATACTGTTCTTAGGAGATTTGTTCCCACAGGATTTAATATTACCGATAGAGTTACAATTACTGGCGGTACTAGTGCTGGAACTGTTACTTGCCCAGGTAAGAACTTTTTAGGAATTAGAAGTGATACCGTCATTAGGTATCAAATTTCTGGTCTGACAACAGAAACTTACAATAGAGTTGTATCAGTTTCCAGTAATGGATCTTCAATGACTCTTGCTGGTGTTTCCAGTGTATTTGGAGTATGTAATGGAGGTCTTCCATCCAGTGATCAATCTGTAACATTCTCTATCGGTATACCAAACATTACCAATGATGAGAATGCTGGACTCTATGCTCCACTAGATGCTTCTAATGTTTCTGATGTAAGCCTTTCAAATTCAAATCTTCTTGTTACAACTCAACTTAGAGAACTTACAACAAACTCCGTTGGATCTTTGAGTGTTGATATAACGTCCACTGGCATTTCGAGCGCGTTCTTTGAAACATTTGATGCTGAAAGATACTCTATTCACTATTCAAATGGTGACGTAGAAGATTTAACCTCTGATCAATTTACTCTTAATTCAAATGGATCACAAATTGTATTTTCGGGATTAAGAGCAAGTCAATCATCCAATGTAACTCTTAATGCTACTGTAAGAAAAAATCTTATCAAAAATAAGCAAAAAGATTTCATCAGAAGTCAAAAACTTATCGTTAACAAAACTGTTTCTGGAATTTCAACAGCTCTGAGTGGATTAAGTACAAGTCAGTTTTATGGTCTAAGGGTTCAAGATAAGGAAATTTCATTAAACGTTCCTGATGTTGTAAACGTTGTTGGAGTTTTCGAATCTCTAGACACATCTAACCCAACCCTAGATAAATTAACCTTTGTTTCTGGTCTTTCACTAGACACAAATTCAATTTTAGGTGAAAGAATTGTAGGATCTACAAGTGGTGCTATTGCCCAACTGGCAACAAGATCTTCTTCTACTGAGGTTGAAATTTGTTACTTGACCCCACAAACCTTTACGGTTGGTGAAACTGTCACTTTTGAAGAATCAAGCATTATAACAAATATTCAAAGCATTACTGTAGGAAATTATTTAAATGTTACTAACAGATATGATTTGGATAAAGGTCAAAAGGAACAGTATTACGATTATTCTAAGATTGTTAGAAAAATTAACTTCCCAGAACCTACAAGAAAACTATTAGTAGTATATAATTACTACTCTGTACCTTCTAACGATCTTGGAGATTTATATAGTGTTGAGTCTTACAACCAAGAGAGATTTACCAAAGATATTCCTCTTCTAAAAAATGGTTTGAGAGCATCAGACACTCTTGACTTTAGACCAAGAGTTGCTGAATTTACATCCACAACATCTTCCCCATTCGCTTTCTCAAGTAGAAACTTTGGATCATCAGGAAATAATCCTACTTTAGTTGTAGCACCAAATGAAAGTTCCCTGATTGGGTATAATTACTATCTGCCAAGAATTGACAAACTTATTCTTGATAGTCTTGGAAACTTCTCAATTATTAAAGGAGTATCGGCACTAGATCCTAAAGAACCAACGAACGTTGAAAGTGCGATGGATATCGCAACAATTAAACTTCCAGCGTATCTTTATGATCCTGATGATGCTGCCATAACTCTTGTTGATAACAGAAGATATACAATGAGAGATATTGGAAAACTTGATGATAGGATTTCTACTCTGGAAGTAGTTACATCATTGAGTTTACTTGAACTCGATACCAAAACTCTTCAAATTCAAGATTCGGATGGTCTTTCTAGATTTAAGTCTGGATTCTTTGTAGATGACTTTAAGAACAACGATCTTTTAGATTTACTAAATCCAGATTGTAAGTGTGATGTTGATACACAAAATCAAGAATTAAATACACCTCTTGATTTCTACTCATTAAAACCAGAGTTGGCTCTGTTACCATCAACTAATACAGACACTGCTGATTTTTCTGCTAACCTTGAACTTCTGGATTCTAATGTAAGAAAAACTGGTGATCTAATTACACTTGATTATGATGAAGTAAGTTGGATTGAACAACCTCTAGCATCCAGAGTTGAAAATGTCAATCCATTCAATATGATTGAATTTATTGGTAGAGTTGAACTAAGTCCAGCATCAGACAACTGGGTTAGAAATGTATTCATAAGTGGTGGTGAAAGAACAATCACCGGTGATTTTGATGGTTCATATGTTGAGACGATTAAAATTAGCAGCGAACCAGACACACACATTCGTTCAAGAAACGTCGCTTTCGGTGCTGGTGGATTAAAACCAATAACAAGATATTATCCTTTCTTTGACAGCACAAGTGGTATTGATATTATTCCAAAACTCTTGGAAATTTCAATGACATCTGGTATTTTCCAAAATGGAGAAACTGTAGATGGATTTGTGGGTGGAACTAGAGTTATAACCTTTAGAACCTGCCAACCAAACCATAAAACTGGAGATATTAATAATCCAGCAACAACATTTAATGCCAACCCATATAACACATCAATCAGTCTTCCTTTAACATATTCCGCATCTTCAACTGTCATAAACATAGACGTAGCTTCACTTTCAGAAGAAGCACAGGGTAGATTTAATGGATATGTTACGATTGGAACTGTACTTGTTGGTAGAACTAGTGGTGCTCAAGCATCAGTTTCTGACATAAGATTGGTAACGGATACTTTTGGTGATCTTGGGGGATCATTCTTCTTTAGAGATCCATTAGCATCACCACCACCAACTTTAAGATTTAGAACTGGAACTAAGACATTTAAACTTACTTCAAGTTCAACAAATGCTTCGCCACTTCCAGGAAGTCTTCTGATTAGTAGCGCAGAAACAAGTTATTCTACTAGTGGTATTGTAGATACGTTTAGACAGACTAACGTTATAGTAAGGAGACCACCTCCACCACCTCCACCACCTCCAGCAAATAACCGTCGTGCTGGTGGAAAAGATCCACTTGCTCAAACATTTACTGTCGATGAAACTGGAGCATTCTTAACTTCTGTCGATCTGTTCTTTGCTAGCAAAGATGAAAATGAAAAAGTTACAGTTGAACTTAGAACTGTAGAACTTGGAACACCAACAGATCAATTAGTTCAAGACTTCGCAAGAGTGACTCTTGAACCATCTCAGGTTAATATATCTTCTGATGGATCTGTTGCGACTAGAGTTACATTCCCATCACCAATTTACTTAGAACCTGAAGAAGAATATGCGATTGTAATTCTTTCACCATCATCAAATAATTATGAATCTTGGATAGCAAGAATGGGTGAAAGAACTGTAAATACCCAAAACTTACCAGATGCTGAAAGTGTAATCGTAACTAAGCAATATCTAGGTGGAAGTCTATTTAAATCACAAAACGGAACTATTTGGACTCCAAGCCAATTTGAAGATCTTAAGTTTACCCTATATAAAGCACAATTTACGCAAAATCTAGGTACAGTTTATTTCTATAATCCTAAATTAGGAACCAGAAATAGTCAAACTCCAAGACTGTTACCAAACCCAATTAAAACTCTACCTAGAAAATTAAAAGTTGGAATTACAACTACAACAACTCTTGGAAGTATTTTAGTTCCAGGTAGAAAGGTAAGTGAAACTAATTCATCTGGTCCTTATGGATATATTGAGACTGTCGGAAGTAGAATTTCTGCTTTGTCTCTGACAAATACTGGTGTTGGGTATTCAAACGGAACATTTACTGGAGTATCTCTATACTCGATAACTGGAAATGGTTCTGGTGCTGTTGGTGTTGTAACGGTTTCTTCAAACTCAGTTTCTGCTGTTTCAATTACAACTCCAGGTAATGGATATGCCATTGGAGATGTTCTTGGAGTTACAACCAGCAACGTAGTTAAAGGATCGAGTGCTACTATCACTGTTTCCAATATCAATGGTATTGATACCCTATATCTTACAAATGTTCAGGGTGAGGAATTTACTGACGGTCAAGATTTAGTTTATTTTGATAACTCAACTGCTGTTGCTTTGGCAAATACTGACATTAGAGGATCCTCTTCTCTAATTAGCAATCTGTATGATGGTAGAGTAATTGAAGTTGAGCATTATAATCATGGTATGATGGCGGATAATAACAAGGTTACTTTAGCAGATATTGAACCAAATACTGCTCCAGTTCTCCTTACTGCTAATCTTGCCACAGATGCTACAACTATTTCTATTGCTAATACTTCAACATTTGCTACTTTTGAGGGAATTTCAACCTCAACAGGATATGTTAAGATTAATAATGAAATCATTTACTATAACAGTATTGGATCTGGAACACTTGGAATTGGCACAAGAGGTATAGATGGTACTTTAACCAGAACTCATAATGTTAATGATCTTTGCTATAAGTATGAACTAAATGGAATTTCCCTAACAAAGATTAATACAACACATGATATGCCAACTGATTCTGCTCTAAAAGCATCCAAGAATATTGATAAGTATTACCTACAAATTAGTAGATCAAACAGACCATCTGGTGATACTCAATTGAGTTTTACTGATGAGAGATCTCTCGGTGGAGTTGATGTGTTTGCCTCACAGAATTTCCAGTATAATGCTATTATTCCACAACTTAATGTTATAACCCCAGGAGAAACAACATCTATTTCAGCAGAATTAAGATCTGTTTCGGGAACAAGTGCTGGAGGATCTGAAGTTTCATTTATTGATCAAGGTTATGAATCAGTTGAATTGAACCAAGTTAACAGACTTTCTTCTACAAGACTTGTTTGTTCTGAAATTAATGAAACTACTAGACTAACTGATCTACCTAAAAATAGATCCACGACACTAGCAGTTCAATTTAATTCGCAAGATCCCAATCTCTCTCCAGTAATTGATAGTCAAAATAGTGTTCTGATTCTACAAAGAAATAGAGTCAATTCTCCAATTACAAATTATTCTACAGATTCTAGAGTTAAACTGATAACTGGAGATCCCCATTCTGCGATTTATATTTCAAATAGAGTTGACTTAAAGCAACCAGCAACTTCACTCAAAGTTCTTGTTTCTGCTTATAGACACTCCTCTGCTGACTTTAGAGTTCTGTACAGACTCTTTAGACCAGACTCTAGTGAAGTTCAACAAGCATATGAACTATTCCCAGGTTATGATAATTTAAGAGATCTGAATGGTGATGGATTTGGAGAAACCGTCATTGACGCAACTTTAAATAGTGGAAGATCTGATGCCTTTGTAGCATCAAGTAGAGATAATCAATTCCTAGAATATCAGTTTAGTGTTGATAATCTTGACAAATTCACAGGATTTGCTATCAAGATTGTATGTTCAGGAACTAATGAAGCATATGCTCCAAGATTCAAAGATCTAAGAGTTATTGCCCTCGCATGATTCCAGTTGAAGGACATAAACATCTTTACAGAGATGAAAACTCTGGTGCTATAGTAAATCATGATGATATTGGGTATTCCCATTATATCAAAATGAGATCAGAAAAGAAAAAACAAAAAGAGGAAATTGATCAGATTAAAACTGACATTGAAGAAATAAAACTTTTATTGAGGGAGATTGTCAATGGATCCAAATAACATAAAACTTGATGATATTAATAAATTATTCGAATATGAAATGCAGTCTAGAGAAATTGACGAATGTGATGATATTGAAAAACTTCGCAAGATGTTGAAAATATCAATTAAACTCTACATGAAACAACAAGAAGTTATTCGAGAACTTGGATTTGGTGAAGTATAAATATACTTTAGATCCTGAAGTTTTAATAAATGGCAGCTGTTTATGTAAGTAATCTAGTTGTAAATACTGGTACTACATTTACTCAAACTTTTTCATTAGAGAACAGCGACTCAAGTTCCGCTTTAAATTTAAGTGGATATACAGTTTCTGCTCAAATGAGAAAACATCCTGGTAGTTCGTCATATACACCATTTTCAGCATCTGTTTTGAACCCTTCAGGGGGGACAATCAGAGTTGGATTGGGAACCACTACCACTGCCACTCTCAAACCAGGTCGTTATGTTTATGATGTTTTAATTTCTGACAATACAGGAGTAATAACCAGAGTTGTTGAAGGATCTGTTCTCGTTAGAGAAGGAGTAACTCGCTAATGGCAGACATTAGAGTTAGAGTTGGCGCACAAAATGCAGTCAAAGTAGTTTCGTCATTAGCAGGAACTAAAGAAATTTCTTTAGCTGATCTAACAGATGTTAATTTACCACCAGCTCTTTTAAACGGAATGGTTCTCGTGTATAACGCATCAACATCAAAGTGGGACGCTACATTAGAATTAACCCCAGGCGTATCCCAGAACTTAGACATCAACGGAGGTAGCTTTTAATGGCAAGTATTATTAGGATTAAAAGATCCTCTGGTACGAGTTTACCTGGAAGCCTTCAATGGGGTGAATTAGCCTACGTAGCTGGCATTGGTAGTGCTACGGGAACTAATCAATATAGAGATAGAGTTTATGTTGGTGACGATGGTACTAACGTAATATCTGTTGGTGGACGTTATTATACGTCCATGATGGACCATGTTCCAGGAACAATTGCCGGAGTTACTAACACAAGAAATAGTGACGGTGGTTTTATCGCCGTTCTTGATAGTAATAGAAAAGTTGATCAATGGAACGTTGATAATTTAAGATTAGACGGAAATACTTTCTCTTCTCAGAATACTGATGGAGACATTGTATTAGATCCAAATGGAATTGGTGAAATCAACATTGTTGATGACACTTATTTAAGTTTTGGTACTGATAAGGATGTAAAGTTAAGATACGACGAAGCTTCAGATAACAGATTTGAAATTGAAGGTGCCGACTGGGCATTTGCTAATGGTGTTGCAATCAATATCGGAGATGTAACACAATCCTTTAATAAGGACACAGGTGCTTTAGTTGTTGAAGGTGGTGTTGGTATTGAGAGAAATCTCAATGTTGGTGGAAATGCGACTGTCGCTGGAGTTTCAACTTTCACTGGAAGTGTAACTATCGGTGATATTAAAGTTGAGCAAAATATAATTTCAACGGTTCCTGGATCGAGTGGAGTTCTCTATATTGATCCATATCCCGATGGTTTAAGTAATGAAGGAACCGTCGTCATTAAAGGTGATCTACAAGTTGATGGTACTACAACCTCTGTAAATTCTACGGTTGTATCAATCAACGATCCAATTATTGTTCTTGGAGACGTAACCAGTAAGAGAACAGTAATGGCACCAGTTTTGACTGGTGTTTCAACAATTACTCTTGATTCTGTAACAGGAATTAATACTGGTGATCTTATTCAGGGAAGTGCTTCATTGCCTAATAGTGGTCTAACCACTATTACTGCGTATAACACCACCACTAAAATTGTTACCATTCAAGGTGCTACAACTGGTGGTATTAGCACGACTACCCAGTTAACAATTACTCACGCATTTGACACCAATACTGATCGTGGTGTTGCGTTTGATTATAACACTGGCGTAGGAACCGCTAATAGTAAGACTGGATTCTTTGGTTACATTGATGGAACCAATATTGGTAGTGCTGCCACAGCAAGATCTTGGACCTATATTCCAGATGCTGTTATCACATCACCTGGAATTGTAACTGGTACAAGAGGATACCTTGATATTAAGGGTATCTATTATCAAACTGGTGATTTTAATACTCACGGTGTTGTATATTTTGATGCTGATGGTCTGCAGACATCGACAAACAATCCATCATCACCAACTATTACATCAAAGCAAGTATTGACTGCGATTACCGAAATTAATTTAGTTTTTGGTAGTCCAGTATCAGTCACAGTTGGTGATTTAATCCTTCAAGAAACTAGTGGTGCTTATGGTGTGGTTAAAACAACTGCAACATCGTCAACTATCACTCTAATCGGTGTTGAAGGAACATTTACTAACACTTATAACCTACTGAAAAATAGTGTCAGTATGTCTGCAATCCCAACAACAGTGACTACCATATATACAAATAAACCAACCTGGACTTCAACCTTGGATGGAGGAACTTTCTGAGATTTATGACAAATCAAAATAATGAAGTTGATGTGAATGTATTGATTAAATTATACAATCAAAGACTATCAACATTAACAAATCAAAACGTTTTATTAGAAGCAAAAGTACAAACATTGTCCCAAGATTATTTGGAACTACAAGAAAAATATAATGAACTATTGCTTTCTAACCAATCAGAGGAACAGTAAAGATGGCGAAACCAGCAAGTAGACAAGAACTCATTGATTACTGTTTAAGAAGGCTAGGTGCCCCTGTATTGGAGATTAACGTCGATGATGACCAAATAGATGATTTAGTGGACGACGCCCTACAGTACTTCCAGGAGCGCCATTTCGATGGCGTTGAGAGGATGTTCCTGAAATACCAATTAACCCAAGCAGATTTAGATAGAGGTAGAGCTAAAGGTACTAATGGTATTGGTATTGTAACTAGCACCGCCACGTCTACAAACATAAGTGGATATGGAACTACAACATCAAGTTTTTATGAAACTTCTAATTTTATTCAAGTTCCAGACTCTGTTATTGGTATAGAGAGAATATTTAAATTTGATACTAGTTCAATTTCTGGAGGAATGTTCAGTATCAAATATCAACTGTTTTTGAACGATTTATATTACTTCAACTCCGTTGAACTTTTACAATATTCGATGGTAAAGACATATCTGGAAGACATTGACTTTTTATTGTCTACAGATAAGCAAGTAAGATACAACAAAAGACAAGATAGATTATACCTTGATATTGACTGGGGAGCACAGTCTCTTGGAACATATCTTGTTTTAGATTGCTATAGAATTTTAGATCCGAATACCTATACTAATGTATATAATGATAGTTTTCTAAAAAAATATTTAACCTCATTAATTAAGAGGCAATGGGGTCAGAATCTCATTAAGTTTAGAGGTGTCAGACTTCCAGGTGGAATTGAATTGAATGGAAGAGAGATATATGAGGATGCTGAAAGAGAGTTAGAAAGCATCAAGCAAGTTATGGCACTTGAATATGAACTTCCACCTTACGACTTTATTGGATAATGGCACTTAATCCCTTTTTCTTACAAGGATCTCCCAGCGAACAAAGGCTCGTACAAGATCTCATTAATGAGCAATTGACGATTTATGGAGTGGAGGTCACATACATACCAAGAAAATTTGTAAGAAAGCAAACTATTCTTGAAGAAGTACAGTCCTCAAGGTTTGATGATAACTTTTTGATTGAGGCATATGTAAACACGTATGAGGGATACTCTGGGGCAGGAGATATTCTGACCAAATTTGGAATGAGTTTAAGGGATGAATTAGTCATAACAATATCGAAAGAAAGATTTGAAGATTTTATTGCCGCATTTTTGGCAGCAATGCCTGATGATGAAATTGATTTAGCAACAAGACCTCGTGAAGGAGATCTCGTTTATTTTCCATTAGGACAGAGACTTTTTGAAGTTAAGTTCGTAGAGCATGAGCAACCATTTTACCAGTTAGGTAAAAATTATATCTATGAGTTAAAATGTGAACTATTTGAATATGAAGATGAAGTTATTGATACTACTGTTGATGAAATAGATACAACCATTCAAGATACTGGTTTCATCACAACTCTAAACTTGATTGGCACTGGAAGAACTGCCACTGCCACAGCAAACCTTGGAGATGGTTATATTAGTCAAATTTTCCTAAACAATGATGGTAGTGGATATACTGGATCACCAATCGTATCTATTTCCACGGCACCTTTTGGTGGAATAAATGCTACAGCGGTAGCAATTACGACAAATAGGGGAAATGTATATTCTATTGATAGAATTCTTTTAACAAATGCTGGATCTGGATACGTATCTCCACCAACAATTACAATTAATGGGGGTGGAGGAACAGGAGCGGCAGCAACTTGTTCAATACAAAATGTAGATTATGGTGTCATATCTATTACTGTAAGTGATTCTGGGGTTGGATATTCGACTGCTCCTCTTGTTACCGTTTCTGGTCCAAACGGAGTTGGATCTACAGCAACCGCAATTGCTGTGGTTAATGGTGATACACAGATATCGTCGTTTAGAATGACTAATACTGGTATTGGATATACTACAGGAGATGCTCCAACAGTAACAGTAGCGGCGCCACCACTAATTACAGGAATAGGAACTTATAGATTTAATGAGGTAGTAAGAGGACTAACTTCTAGAACTGAGGGTAGAGTTAAGTCTTGGGATTCAGATACAAAAGTTCTTAAAGTATCACTTGTTGGTATTGGAACAACTGTTAGTGGATTTATACCCGGAGAAATTGTTATTGGTACGGCATCAACAGTTTCTGCGGCATCTACATCAGATGGATACGCCATTTATACGGTTAAATCTTATGACCATAGAGACATATATGATAAATATGAGCAAAATGATGAAATCGAAGATGAAGCAGACACCTTCATAGATTTTTCACAAGCAAATCCATTTGGTAATTACTAATGCTAGGAACTTATTTTTATCACGAAATTATTAGAAGAACAGTAATTTCATTTGGAACTATTTTTAATGATATTCATATTCGCCATAAAAATTCTGATAATGGTGATATTAGTGATATGAGAGTTCCCTTGGCATATGGTCCAATTCAAAAGTTTTTGGCAAGAATTGAGCAGCAACCAAATCTAAACAAAGCAACTCAAATATCTTTACCGAGAATGTCATTTGAGATGAATTCTATTCAATATGATCCCAGTCGAAAAGCAGGCGTAACTCAAACATTCAAAGCATCTGATGGGACTAACCTAAAAAAGGTTTATATGCCAGTTCCTTACAATCTTGGATTTGAATTGAATATTTTGACAAAACTGAATGATGATGCTTTACAAATCGTAGAACAAATACTTCCATTTTTCCAACCATCATTCAATTTAACTATTGATCTTTTAGATTCTATTGGTGAGAAAAGAGATATTAGTGTAGTTTTGGATAATATTTCTTTCCAAGATGATTATGAGGGAGACTTCTCAACTAGGAGAGCATTGATTTATACTTTACAATTTACCGCTAAAACTTACATGTTTGGTCCAATTGCCGATACTACGGATGGACTTATTCGTAAGGTTCAGATTGATTACTATGCTGATACAAATAGAGAAACAGCAAAGCGCGAATTAAGATATACTGCTACTCCAAAGGCACTTAAAGATTACAATAATGACAATGTATCCGTTTTAAGAGAACCATTAAACAAAACTGAAACGAGGATATCCGTCAGCACTTCGGCAGGAATATCTGCTGGAGATAGAATTATTATTGGCAGTGAAATTATGAAAATTGTTCAGGTTATTGATGGAACAACGGTCACTGTAAAGAGAGGATATGATGGAAGTTCCATTACTACTCATGTGGAAAATACATCCATTGATAAACTCACTGCTGCTGATGATTCCCTTGTTGATGTTGATGATGACTTTGGATTCAATGAGAATATATTCTCATTTAGCGACTCTAGAGACTTTAGTCCATCTAGAAGCATAGATATTTAATGGATGAACCAAAACAATGTCAAATAAATTTGATAAGATTGATGAAGCACTCAATGTTCAAGGTAGTATTGTAGAGATAGATAGTGACTACAATACTACTATAGAACCTGTAAAAGAAATTGGTAATGATATAAAAAAAGATTATGAATATACTCGTGCCAATTTATATTCGTTAATTGAAAAGGGACAGGAAGCAATCAACGGCATTATGGAACTTGCCGGAGAGGGGGGTTCTCCTAGAGCATATGAAGTTGCGGGACAGTTAATTAAATCAGTTGGCGATGTGACTGATAAACTTATAGATCTACAAAAGAAATTAAAAGACGTTGAAGAGGATACTGTAAAAACTACTAATAATGTTACCAATAATGCTTTGTTTGTTGGTTCAACGGCAGAACTATCAAAACTACTTAAACAAGGTTTTCTAAATAATAAAGAGTAGTTTTTTCTATCCTAATGGGTTGGTCAGAAAAATATAAAAAATCTATTGATTGTGACAATCCCAAAGGGTTTTCTCAAAAAGCTCATTGCCAAGGTCGTAAGAAGAAATTGAGTGAGCAAAAACTAAAACCATATAAGACAGTTGAACAGATTGCTAAGAAGCATCGTTTAGAAGTTTCTTTCATTCAGAAGCAACTGGATATGGGAGAACCAATTGAACATGAGCATACAAAAGACCACAAATTGGCAATGGAAATTGCTCTTCAGCATCTGGATGAAATTCCCGACTATTACACTCGTTTGAAAAAAATGGAAGCAGACGCTAAAAAACATCATAAAAAATTCAAAGATGTAAAGGAAGAAACTAAGTCTGGGGATGAGGGTCTTCGTGATTGGTTTGGTAAGTCAAAATCTTCCGATGGTAAAAAAGGATGGGTTCAACTTGGTGGAAAGTTTGCTGGAAAACCATGTGCTCGTCAACCTGGACAAACTTCTACTCCAAAATGCGGAAGTTCAAAGATGAAACGAGCACTTTCGAAGGATGAAGAAGAGGCGGCAAGAAGAAGAAAAAATAGATTAGATCCAAATCAACCAGAAAAAACTGGTGGCGCAAAACCAACCAATGTCAGAACAGAAGAAATGAATCTCCAAGAAGTAAAAGACAAACCAGGTAAAGGTAGTGGCAAAAAAGATGCCTGTTATCATAAGGTAAAGTCAAGATACAGTGTCTGGCCAAGTGCTTATGCTTCAGGAGCACTTGTCAAATGCCGTAAGGTTGGTGCTGCTAATTGGGGTACAAAATCTGAGCAAGTTAATATGATGAGATATTGTCCCAAGTGTAAGAAAAACGAACTAAGAGATGAATGTAGGTATGGCGGTAAATATTGGGATATGTATTCATTACCTGCCAACTTATCATCGGTAGCGATGTCAACTCCACATTACCATGCTAATAGTCCACATCCAGCAAATGAAGAAAAAGATCACGAGTATTCAATGGCTCGTTCAGAAGTTTCTACAATCATCGCGGCAGCAAAAAGATTGAAGAAAAAAATGGGTAAAGGTGAGGGTAGTCTTGAAGCTTGGGTACAGTCAAAGATTACAAAGGCAGCAGATTATATTGATACGGCAGCGGATTATCTGGATAGTGGAGAACATAAAGTTAGTGAGTCCATTAAAATTGAAGATGCTAATGGAAATCATTACGCAGAATTCATTGATATTATTAAACCACAACCTTTAAAACCATCTAAAGCATCTAAAGGACTTGGCAGTGAATTAATTGATGAGGCAGGTAAGAAGTGCTGGCCAGGTTACAAAAAAACAGGCACTCAAAAATTATTTGGAAAAACTTATAATCGCTGCGTAAAGAAAGAGCAATTTTCTAACTGGAGAGAAGAACTTGCAGAGGATTGGCAAAAAGTCAATCGTCAAGATAAAACTGATGGATTAAGTCCTGCTGCTGTTAAAGCATATCGTCGTGAAAATCCTGGATCAAAACTCCAAACAGCAGTGACTGAGAAAAAACCAAAAGGAAAAAGAGCTGCGCGTCGTAAATCATTCTGTTCTAGAATGAGTGGTATGAAGAAAAGACTAACTAGCGCAAAGACAGCAAGAGATCCAGATTCAAGAATCAACAAAGCACTACGTCGTTGGAGGTGTAGATAATGAAATCTTTCAAAGAGTTTATTTCGGAGAGTATTAACATCGCTGGGGATTTCAATGGAAATCTTTATGTAAATAGTTCAGAGTCACAATCAGAACCTGTTGGAGAATCTTTCCTCGCTGATGTTGTTTGGCAAGGTAGATTATATCGCATGGAAGTTGAAGGGAAAATGCTCTCTAAAAATGAATTAGCAGAACAACTTCAGGGAGAATATCCTGGAGCTGTTGTTCATAACATTTATCCAACAACATCTAATTCTTTAAAAATTAAAACAGCACAAAGATATAGACCAGAAAGTTTGACCTGGAGCGAATAATTTTATGGCTCAGTGGAATAAAAATATACAAGACTACCTTAATCAAGAGAGAACTTTGTTTGAGGTTTACATGCAAGCAGATGCTCAAGGAAATATATTTGAGCAACTTGGTCAGGGATTTTCTGGAGATTTGTTTGGTCGTTTAAAAGTTTCATCACCATATACACTATTTGATTCTACTCATCGTTATTCACAAGATGGTGACTTTGATGACGTAATTCTTGGTGCTGGATCTACAGTTGGAATTATAACTCATCAAAGTACTGCAACATTAGGTATTGGAACTACTGCAGGATGTTCCTTTACAAGAGAAAGTAAAAGAGTATTTTCATATCAACCAGGAAAAGCATTACAAGTTCTTCAAACATTTGTAATGGAACCACCAAAACCAAATCTTACCCAAAGGGTTGGATATGGATCATCAGAAAATGGAGTATTCTTAGAACAAGAAACTGGTTCTGCAGGAATTACAACAGTTTACTGGATGATGAGAACTAAAAAGTCTGGTATTACTACAGAAATTAGAGTAGCACAATCTGATTGGAATGTAGATACATTTAGTGGTCTTGGTTCTTCAAGAAATCCAACAAGACATAATTTGGATTTAACTAAAGCACAATTGATGTTTACTGAGTATGAATGGTTGGGTGTTGGTGCTGTTCGTTGTGGATTCGCACATGCTGAAGGTAGTTTTCACGTAGCGCATAGATTTGAACACGCAAATATTGCGGATAGTGTTTATATGACCACCGCAACACTCCCAGTGCGTTATGAACTTGTAAACACTGGAGTTACAACATCCACATCAACAATGAAACAGATTTGTGTGTCTATTCAATCTAATGGTGGATATGAAAAAAAGGTTGCATCAGATATATCAAGACAAGATTCATTAGTTTCTATAGCATCTACAACTTTTATTCCTCTTGTAAGTATTCGTCTTAAAGCAGGAAGAGAAGATGCAGTCATAATTCCAAATCAAATAAATGCGCTTCCCGATAGTGCGACATCAGTTTTTTATGAAGTTGCTTTGATTAAAAATGCAACAATTAGTGGTGGGAGTTGGATAACTTCTTCATCACCAAATGTTGAGCAAAATACCACCGCAACTTCCATGTCTGGGGGTACTGTAGTTAGAGCAGAATATATTTCTTCAGCAAATAAAGCATCAACTCCTTTAAATGAAAATACAGAATATAATTGGGATTTACAATTAGGAAGAACACAAACAAAAGTCAGTGATACATATACTTTAGCAGTCAGAGCAATTTCTGGAAGTGGAAACTGTATTGGCGCTTTAAGTTTTTATGATTTGACATAAAATTATGACTGAAAATGTATACCTTGGTAATCCCAATCTAAAAAAAGCAAATACCCAAATTGAATTTACAGAAGACCAGATTATTGAGTTCTTAAAATGTAAAGAAGATCCTGTATATTTTGCCAGAAACTATATTAAGATCGTGTCACTTGATCACGGTCTAGTTCCCTTTGAGATGTATCCATTTCAAGAGAGACTGATTGATAATTTCCACAAAAACAGATTTAATATTTGTAAGATGCCCCGTCAGACGGGTAAATCGACAACTTGTGTTTCATATTTGTTACATTACGCCGTTTTCAACGATAATGTTAATATAGCTATTCTAGCTAACAAAGCATCGACTGCGAGAGATCTACTTGGAAGATTACAACTTGCTTATGAGAATCTACCAAAGTGGATGCAACAAGGTATCATATCATGGAACAAAGGATCGTTAGAATTAGAAAATGGCTCCAAAATTTCATCTAACTCTACTTCGTCATCTGCTGTCCGAGGCGGATCCTATAATGTCATCTTTCTTGACGAGTTCGCTTTCATCCCGAATCACATTGCTGATGACTTCTTTGCCTCTGTTTATCCTACT
>SXGQ01565242.1_pt1 | contig 37144 bp, 40 predicted proteins | sample 3178371 | NCBI WGS metagenome assembly SXGQ01 (sample SAMN11356859, study PRJNA531348) | freshwater metagenome | isolation source: freshwater sample F1-20 | place: China: Fuxian Lake, Yuxi | collected 2017-12-25 | reverse complement strand
GTTGAACGGAGTGATGCCGGCGACGACACCGAGGGGTTGGCGGATGTTGTACACGTCGACACCCGACGATGCCTGTTCGCTGTACGAACCCTTCATGAGGTGCGGAACGCCACACGCGAACTCGATGTTTTCGAGGCCACGCGCAACTTCACCGAGGGCGTCGGAGATGACCTTGCCGTGCTCGAGCGAGAGCAGAGATGCGATTTCCTTGCGGTTGGCATCGATCAGTTCACGCAGGTTGAACATGATCTCGGCGCGGCGCGACAGGTTGGTGGCGCGCCATGCGGGCAACGCCGCCTTTGCCGTCGCCACCGCTTTGTCGATTTCCGACACGTCGGCGAAGTCGACCTCGGCCTGCACCTCACCGGTGGCGGGGTTGAAGACCTTGCCGGAACGGCCCGACGTGCCGGCGGCGACCTTGCCGTCGATCCAATGGGAAATGCGCTTCATCTGGTTCTCTTTTCTGTCAGTGGAGGTACTGGCTGAGGCCACGCTTCACGTACCTGCCGTGACCCTTGCGGCCGGTGAATTTGTCGTTTTCCATCACGATCATGCCGCGTGACATGACGGTGTCGACCTTTCCGTCGATGACCGTTCCCTCCCACGCGCTGTGGTCGGTGTTCATGTGGTGCTTGTCGTTGATGCCGATCTTCGTCTGTGCGTTCGGGTCCCACACGACGATGTCGGCGTCGGAACCCGGCGCGATGATGCCCTTCTTCGGGTACATGCCGAACATGCGCGCCGGAGTGGTGGCGCACGTCTCGACCCAACGCTCGAGGCTGATCTCACCCAACACGACGCCCTGATAGATGAGCTCCATGCGGTGTTCGACGCCGGCGATGCCGTTCGGGATCTTCGAGAAGTCGCCCATGCCGAGTTCCTTCTGGTCCTTCATGCAGAACGGGCAATGGTCGGTGGACACGATGGCGAGTTCGTTCATGCGCAGGCCCTTCCACAGGTCCTGGTGGTGGTGCCGGTGGTCGTGCTTCGAGCGAATCGGCGGGCTGCAGACGTACTTCGCACCCTCGAAACCCGGCTGGGCCAGGTGGTCTTCGAGCGTCATGTAGAGGTACTGCGGACAGGTTTCGGCGAAGACGTTCAAGCCCTCGTTCTGGGCTTGGGCCACTTCGTCGAGGGCTTCGGACGCCGACATGTGCACGATGTACAGCGGAACGTTGCCGGCGACCTTCGACAGAACGATTGCGCGGTGCGTGGCCTCGCCTTCGAGCAGGCTCGGACGGCTGATCGAGTGATACTTCGGGTCGGTTTCGCGGCGCGCCAGGTGCTGCGCGACGAGCACGTCGATTGCGATGCCGTTCTCGGCGTGCATCATGATCATCGCGCCGTTCTCGCTTGCGGTCTGCATCGCCTTCAGGATCTGGCCGTCGTCGCTGTAGAAGACACCCGGGTAAGCCATGAACAACTTGAACGATGTGACGCCTTCGTTCTCGACGAGGTAGGTCATGTCCTTCAACGACTGGTCGTCGATGCCGCCGATGATCTGGTGGAACGCATAGTCGATCGAGCAGTTGCCCTCCGCCTTGCGGTGCCAGGTGGCCAGGCCCTGCTGCACGTTCTCGCCGTAGCGCTGCAGCGCCATGTCGACGATCGTGGTGACACCGCCCCATGCCGCTGCATTGCTGCCGGTTTCGAAGGTGTCCGAGGCTTCGGTGCCGCCGAAGGGCAGTTCCATGTGGGTGTGCACGTCGATTCCACCGGGAATGACGTATTTGCCCCTGGCGTCGATCGTGCGGTCGGCGGTCACGCCGAGTGCTGCCACCTGACCCGGTTGGAAGATCGCCGCGATCGTTTCGCCGTCGACCAGCACGTCACCGGCGCTGAGGCCGGTGGGGCTGATGATTGTTCCGTTGATGATGAGTGTGCGTGCCATGTGTCCCCCTGTTTCTCAGCCGCCGAGGCGGCTTTCGATCAGATCTCCGTAGGCGTCGGGACGGCGGTCGCGGTAGAACGCCCAGCGGTCGCGCACCTGCTTGATTTTGTCCATGTCGAGGTCGCGCACGATCAGTTCGGGCTTGTACGGGTCGCCGACCTCACCGACGAACTTTCCCTCGGGGTCGACGAAGTACGACTGGCCGTAGAAGTCGTTTTCACCCAGAGGCTCGATGCCGACGCGGTTGATCGCCCCGACGTAGTACATGTTCGCCACGGCTGATGCGGGCTGCTCGAGGCGCCACAGGTATTCGGAGAGGCCACGGTGTGTTGCCGACGGGTTGAACACGATCTCGGCACCGTTCACACCGAGTGCGCGCCAACCTTCCGGAAAGTGGCGGTCGTAACAGATGTAGACGCCGACCTTGCCGACTGCGGTTTCGAACACGGGGTAGCCGCCGTTACCGGGTTTGAAATAGAACTTCTCCCAGAAGCCCTTGACCTGAGGGATGTGCTGCTTGCGGTACTTGCCGAGGTAGGTGCCGTCGGCATCGATCACCGCGGCGGTGTTGTAGTACACGCCCGGCTGAACGACTTCGTACATCGGCAGCACGAGGACCATGCCCAGTTCCTTCGCCACGCTCTGGAACCGCTGCGTCGTCGGGCCATCGGGGATGTATTCGGTGTACGCGTAGTACTCGGCATCCTGCACCTGGCAGAAGTACGGCCCGTAGAAGAGTTCCTGGAAGCACATGACCTGGGCTCCCTGCTTCTTCGCCTCGTGGGCCGCAGCCTCGTGCTTGTCGATCATGGCCTCTTTCGAGCCGGGCCAATCGGTTTGCAGCGGTGCCGCTCGCACATTGTTCGCCATCTCGCGAACCCCTTCCCTCTGAACGCTTCCGCGAGGGGTTTACGATTTGTTCAGTCCCTCCTTTGTCATAGTAGTGACACAAAAGAGCGATTGAAAAAGGGGGTTGTCCCATGAACGAAAACGCAAAGTCGCCGAAACAGTTCCGGTTGACGGCGAACGCAGAACGCATTCTCAGCGAGCCCACGACAGGCACCCTGTGCATTATTGACGCCCAGGGCGACCCGAATGCGACCCCCGTTTGGTTCCTCTGGCGGGACGGAGAGATCCTCGTCAGCACCCATGCGCGGCGACAAAAGCACGTGAACGCGCTGCGCGCCGGACGTGGCTCCTTCAGCGTGATCGACCCGCACAACCCATCGCACTACGTCGAATTGCGCGGTGCGCTCGATGTGGAGGACGACCCCGATTTCGCCCTGCGTGATGCCGTCGTTCGCAAACACGGGCATGCCGACGGCTCGGCCTTCGACCCGGCGACCGCGATGCGGGTCGTGATCGCCCTCTCTCCCGACCGGGTGCTCGGTCGTCACTGACGAAGGAAGCGCGTTTAGCGCTTTTTCGCCTTCTCGGCAGCGCGACGTTCCTTGCGCGCGGCGCGCTTGGCGGCCTGGGCCTCTTCGTCGACGATGCGCAGTTGGGTCGCGGGGCTCTGTGAAACCGGCAGAGCAAACCGGTCATCGGTGGCGATCAATTTCTTGAATCCCTGCAGCGAGAGTGAGTACTGGATGGCCATCAGCTTGACGACATCGAGACCGAATTTCTCGATCGCGTCGGGAAGGATCGCCGTGAGGTCGTCGAGCGTCGGGTCGTCGGATGCGGACCCGAGCACCTCGATGCTATGACTGGTGCACGGTTCGCACAGAACCACGCACACATCGCCCGCACAGCGACGACGATGTGCCCCGTCGCGAATGCGTTCAGCGAGCGTCGTCCCATCATCGAACGCGGTCGCTCCGAGGCCGGCCACCTGGGCGAGCACGTCGCGCAGGTCGTCGTCGAGAGCGAGCGCTGCCGCAGCCAGACTTTCGTCACCGAGTGCTGCAAGTGCGTTGACGAAGCGACGTTCGAGAATGATCGAATCGCGAGAGGTTGTCACGCCGCAAGTGTAGGCAGGCAGGGGAGTGACTGGTAGTTTCGACACGTGAGTGTGCGGATCGACCCGTCACAAGTTGCCGATGCAGTTGCGCGTCGACCGTTTGCCTACGTGGTCACTGCGTCGTCAGATGACGGCCCGCACATTCGGGCGGTCGCCACGCGATGGACCGGCGAGTCGTTCGTCGTGCGCGTGGGTTCGCAGACCACGAGCAACGTGGGTCGTACCGGCGTCGTGACCTTGGTGTGGCCGCCGCTCACTGCAGGGGAGTGTCGCGATGACCATGACGATCACACAGTGATCGCAGATTGCGCGGCGACATGCGTCGCCAAGGGCGATTCACACGAATTGAGCGCGCGACCGAGCACCGCTGTGTGGCACCGTCCCGCGAGATGAATGCACACCGCGCGGTCGGCGCGGCCGAAGGTTTCGTTGCCGACTAGAGCGGACGAACGTTGTGGGCTTCGACGCCCTTGCGACCTTCGCCGAGATCGAACTCGACCGACTGGCCCGACACGAGCGTGCGCCGACCGGTTCCCTGGATGTTGGAGAAGTGGACGAAGATGTCTTCGCCGTCGTCGCGCGAGATGAAGCCGTAGCCCTTCTCGTCGTTGAAGAACTTCACGGTACCAATTGCCATCACATTTCTCGTTTCTCGATTACTTGACTTCTGAGCGTATAACGGCAGTTCCACGGTGAGAACCTGTGCCCGCATCTTTTTTTCTTTTGTCAGTCGCTCACCAGCGCCTGAATTTCACCCACTGCGACGCGCACCGTGCGGGTGGTTTCCCGGTTTGGGAGGCGCCCCGCCCCGCCCCTGTTTGACTTCCATGAGATCGCCCATTCGATCGAGACCCTGGCGCGGGCATCGCGGACGGCGTGGTTGTAGGTGTGCTGGCAGGTTCCGAGGGCGTCGTCACCCATTGCCTCGTTCCACGCCAAGCCGGGCCCCCGGCAGGTCCGTCGGCCGCCGCCAAACACCGTGGGGTCGGCCGGGTCGACGAGTAGCCGGACCGGTTTGGCCGTGGCGCGCACGGTGACGGGTCCCGTCGGTGTCGGCAGCCATACGCTGACACTCACCGTCCGCCACGAAGACCGTGAGACCCACCACCACATCGGAACCTTGACGATGCCGCGATGGGCGGGCGGCGAGGTGCCGACGATCGGTACGGGAATGAGACCGATGGCAAGGGTCGATGCCTGGGTTGCCATCGTTTGTTGAGACACCACCGGCACCCAGTGGTACGTCATCTCGAAGCCTCCCGCCGTCGTGGTGGATGGGCAGATGCGCGCGAACCAGCGATAGGTGACCCCGTCACGCACCATGCGGTGTGGTGTTTCGTCTCCATCGGTGACAACTGTCGTGTTCCACCGACAGGCGCTCGTTTCACGGTGACCGGGCTCGCCCACATTTAGCCCAACGATCAGCGTGCGGCCGTTGCCGCCGACCTCGATGTCGGTTTGCGCCTCGGCGGACCCGGCGACGGCGAGCGACGCCAACGCAAAGAGAGTGGCAATGACAAATTTCATGATGCGGTCCTTTCGGTACGTGCCCCACCCCTATTGGGACCGCGTCGGAGAGAGCATGACACGATCACAACTGAATGTGTGCGCAGCACGGCCCAAATCCCGCGCGGCGTAGGTAGGCTCCGTAAGCCCCAAAAACGGACGTATGCAGCTCACGACATGACCGCGACGCACCCTGACATCCCTGAAGAGCAGGCCTTCATCGACCACGCCTACGCGTGCCTCGAGCAGAGCCGAGCCGATGCATGGAAACTGCGCGACTTGTCGGAGCCCGGTCTGGGCGGCACATTCCAGGCGCGCTACGAACGCGATGTGTTCGATGAAGCGCTCGTCAACCGCCTGACGCAGCTCGACCTCGGTGATGCCGCATTGGTCTTCGGCCGGATCGATCGATACTCAGAGAGCCCCGAGCAAGTCGAGAGTTTTCACATCGGCCGACTTGCGGTCGCGGACCAAGCGCGTGAACCTGTCGTCATCGACTGGCGTGCGCCGGTCGCCGAGCCGTTCTACAGAGCGACGGGCCGCGAAGCGATGGGGCTCGCGCGTCGGCGCCATTTCGCGGTGCAGGGTCGTCAACTGCTCGGGATCGAAGACGAACTTTTCGGCGAGGGTCACACCGGCCTCGGTCATGACGAAGGTCTTGCCGAGTCGTCGTCGGGTCTGCGCGGTTACAGCACGCTGCTTGCCGCGCTCGAGCGCGGTCGAACCGGCCAATTGGGCGACATTGTGGCGACCATCCAGTCCGAACAGGACGAGATCATTCGTTCGCCCCAGCCCGGTGTGTTGGTCGTCCAGGGCGGCCCCGGCACGGGCAAGACCGTCGTTGCCCTGCATCGTGCCGCGTACCTTCTCTATACGTACCGTTTTCCGCTGGAGGATCAGGGCGTTCTCGTCATCGGTCCCAACCGCGTTTTCCTGCGTTACATCGAGCGTGTTCTTCCCAGCCTCGGTGAGGCGGGGGTCGTGCAGGTCGTGCTCGCCGACCTGGTTCCCGACGTCACCTACGGCGTGCGCGACTCGTGGGCCGCTGCGCAGGTGAAGGGTGACATCCGCGTGGCCAAGGTCGTGGCCAAGGCGATCAGCGACCGCGAGCGGCCGCTGAAGGAAGAGCTGCGACTGCCCTTCCGTTCGGGTTACGTACGCATGAGTGCAGAGATGTCGGCCGACATCGTGCGGGGTGCCCGACGCAGATTCCGCCGTCACAACCCCGCCCAAAAGTGGGTCGAGAACGAAGTGCTCTCCATGCTCGCAACCTCGTGGCGGGAGCCCGGCGTTTCGATCAATGAAGTGCGCGATGCCGTGCGCTCGCATCCCGACTACCGGGTCGCGCTCGAACGGATGTGGCCGGTTCTCAGCCCCGCACAATTGCTGAACGATCTCTACGGGTCGAAGGCGTTGTTGCGACTTGCCGGTGAGCGGTGGTTGAGCGAAGCCGAGTACCTCTCGCTGTACCGTCCGCGCGTCAGCGACATCGGCGAGGCGCTGTTCAGTGAACATGACGTGGCGGTGCTCGACGATGCCTTCGAAATGCTGGGGCCGCCGCCGAAGAAGGCGGGCAAGGCCGACGAGAGCGACGAAATCCGCACGTACGGCCACATCGTCGTCGACGAGGTGCAGGATTTCACACCGATGCAGTTGCGGATGGTTGCCCGTCGGTCGCTGAACGGTTCGATGACGGTGGTCGGTGACATTGCACAGGCCACCGGGGCGTTGGCCCCCGAGTCATGGGAGGACGTGCTCGCACATCTGCCCGATCGCAAGGAGCCCCGCGTCATCGGGCTGTCGGTCGGCTACCGCATACCGGGTTTGATCATGCAACTCGCCGATCGCGTGATGGAGGCCGCTGCGCCCGGTCTGCGCGCGCCGCGCTCGATACGCGGGAGTGGCGAGTCACCCGTGTTCGTGCGCACCGACGACGTCGCAACTGCGGTCGTCGACGCGACCTTGCATCTCGTTGCGGGTCTTCCCGGGGGCAACGTCGCCGTTGTGTGCCCTGATGCAATGGTGGGAGCGATCTCCGCGCGCTTGTCGAATGCCGGAATCGACCACGGACGCGCGGCCGCAACCGCGCTTGATTCGGGTGTCACCGTCGTGCCCGTCAGTCTCGTGAAGGGACTCGAACTCGACGGTGTCATCGTCGTCGAACCCTCCGACATCGTCGACGACGAATCAATGGGACTGCGCGCTCTCTATGTCGCGCTCACCCGCGCCACGCAACGCCTGACTGTCGTGCACGGCCGCGAACTTCCGGCCTGCATGCGCTGATACGTCGTCAGCCGCCGGCGATGATCGGCTCGATCGCGAGATCGAGGAACCTGGTCGCCTTGTCGGCATCGGCGGGCCGCTTTCGTTCGACGGCGGTCGAGTAGAGCGTCACCAGCCGCTGCAGGTCGTCGTTCACTTCCTCGCCGAGGTCGGTAATCTGCGGAGTGATCGCCTGCCATGTCGCACGGATGTCGGCGAGCTTCGCGCGCGCAGTCTGCATTTCGCCCGATGCGATGTCATTGCCGAGACCGCCACCGAGAGCGAGAATTGCACCGAAGAGTTCCGCAACGGTTCCACGGGGGATCGTCGTTGTTGTCGATGCTGGCGTGGTGCTGGCCGTCGCGGAGTCACTTTCGATCGTCGTTGCGCAACCTGCGAGCAGCGACACACTCGCTGTGGTGAGGACGCAGACAACGATGGGGCGGCGCATCAACGCACCGCGACGACGAGCAGACGGGCGGAAGCGTGCGAATCGATGGTGACGCTGCGGCCGTCGACGCGGACCACGACACTGCCGTCACTGTTCGTCGAATCGACAGTACCCGTGCTGCCGGGCAGAAGAGCCGACGTTTCGAGGAAGTCGAGCAGCCCCGGGGTGAACTCGAGCGTTTCGGGAACACGTGCGACGGTGAAGTTGCTGCCCGTCGACACGTCGGCGAGCGGAAAGGCGGCGTCAGCGATGAAGCCGGACCCGGGAATCGGATTGCCGTGCGGGCACGTGGTGGGGTTGCCGAGCACCGACACCATCGCGTTTTCGACCTCGTCGGACATGACGTGTTCCCACTTGCCCGCCTCGCGGTGGGCAGTCGCCCATGACAGGCCGAGGATGTCGGTGAGGAACCGTTCGGCGAGGCGGTGCTTGCGCACGACACTGACCGCAAGCTCGAGACCCGCGTCGGTGAGGCTGATGGCCGTACCGTCGGTGCGCAACAGGCCTTCGGCCTCCATGCGCTTCACCATCTCCGAAACCGAGGGCCGCGAGACCGACAGCCGTTCGGCGATGCGGGCCTGGATGACCGGAACGTTGTCCTCGTGCAATTCGTAGATGCACTCGCAGTATTCCTCGAAGGCGGGGTGATGCTCTCCGGGGTTCGGCATGCAAGGGAGCCTAATGTCCCGGTCCCGGTGGATGTCTTGTTGCACCGCTCAATTAGCGTCGTGGATGGTGCTCGACTCTTTTCGTCCCGCAGTCGCTGAGTGGTTTGCATCGTCGTTTCCACAACCGACGGCGCCCCAGGCGGCAGGTTGGCCGCGCATCGCTGCGCGTGAACACACCTTGATCTGCGCACCAACCGGCAGTGGCAAGACGCTCGCCGCATTCCTGTGGTCAATCAACGAACTCGTCTCATCATCTCCGCCGACGCCCGGCGAGCGCACGCGTGTGCTGTATGTCTCACCGTTGCGGGCGCTCGCATTCGACGTCGAAAAGAACCTCCGCGCCCCTCTCGCCGGTATCGCGCTTGCCGCCGAGCGCAGGGGGGAAACACTGAACGACATCGCGGTCGGTTTGCGCACGGGCGACACGCCCACGCGCGAGCGTCAGGCGATGTTGCGTCGGCCGCCCGATTTGCTCATCACCACGCCCGAGAGCCTCTATCTCATGCTCACGTCGCAGGCGCGCAAGACGCTCGTCAATGTCGACACCATCATCATCGACGAAATCCACGCGCTGGCGGGCACGAAGCGCGGCGCGCATCTCATGCTCAGCATCGAACGACTGTGCGAGATCACCCGCGGTGAACCGCAGCGCATCGGATTGTCGGCGACGCAGCGACCGCTCGAAGAGACTGCCCGCTTTCTCGGAGGATTCACTGCCGGCCGGCCACGCCCCGTCGCGATCGTCGATGCAGGTGTGCGCAAAGAGCTCGAGCTCGAGGTGTGCGTGCCGGTCGAGGACATGGGTGACCTCGGCCGTCGCAACACCGAACCCGAACTGGTCAGTGGTCCGGCGACGGCTGCTTTGACGCCGCGCCGCGCCAGCATCTGGCCCAGTCTTTATCCGCAGATCCTCCGGCAGATCCTCGCCCACCGCAGCACGATCGTCTTCTGCAATTCGCGCCGCCAGGCCGAGCGTCTCGCCACCAGTTTGAACGAACTCGCCACGAACGAGGGACTGGCCGATGATCTCGTGCGTGCACACCACGGATCGCTCGCGCGTGAACAACGCGTCATCATCGAGGACCAGTTGAAGAGGGGGAAACTGCGTGGCCTCGTCGCGACATCGAGTCTCGAGTTGGGTATCGACATGGGTGCCGTCGACCTCGTCATTCAGGTCGAGTCTCCTGGTGCGGTCAGCCGGGGCCTGCAACGCGTCGGCCGCGCGGGCCACAGCGTGGGCGAGCCCAGTCGGGGGCGGTTGTTTCCTAAACACCGTGGCGACCTCGTCGAGTCTGCGGTGGTCGCCCGTCGCATGGTCGACGGTGACATCGAGTCGACGCGCTACCTGCGCAATCCCCTCGATGTGCTCGCCCAGCAGATCGTTGCCCACGTCGCGATTTCCGGCGAGACATCGGTCGACGAACTGGCGGTCGTCGTGCGACGGTGCGCGAACTTTGCCGAGGTGTCCGACGAGATCCTCCACAACGTGCTCGACCTGCTCGCCGGTCGTTACCCGAGCAACGAGTTCAACGAACTGCGGCCGCGCATCGTGTGGGACCGCGTCACCAACGGCCTGCGTGCGCGTGACGGTGCGCAGCGTCTCGCCGTCACGAACGGTGGCACCATTCCCGACCGCGGTCTCTACGGTGTCTTTCTTCCCGACGGGACCCGCGTCGGCGAACTCGACGAGGAGATGGTCTACGAATCGCGGCCCGGTGAGACGTTCCTGCTCGGCGCTTCGACATGGCGCATCGAGGACATCACATTCCAGAAAGTGATCGTGAGCCCGGCACCCGGCGAGCCGGCAAAGATGCCCTTCTGGCACGGGGACCTTCTCGGCCGCCCGGTCGAGCTTGGTCGGGCGGTCGGTGAGTTCCAGCGCCGCGTGCGTGCGATGCCCGTCGACGGTGCACTCGGGGTGCTTGCCACCGAATACTTCCTCGACCCGTTTGCCGCCGCAAACATCGTCAACTACTTCAGTGAGCAGGCCGAGGCAACCGGTGCGCTGCCCGATGACACAACCATCGTTGTCGAACGCTTCCGTGACGAACTCGGGGACTGGCGCGTCTGCATTCATTCACCGTTCGGCGTGCCGGTTCATGCGCCGTGGTCGATGGCGATTCAGCGGCATCTCCGCGAGCGTCTCGACATGCCCGTCGAGACGATGTACGCCGACGACGGCATCGTGCTGCGTCTTCCCGAGGCACTCGAATCGATTCCGCTCGACGACTTGATGCTCGACCCCGAAGGAATAGAAGAGGCGATCGTTGCGGCGCTCCCCGAAACGGCCCTGTTCGCCGCCAGGTTCCGCGAATGCGCCGGTCGTGCACTGTTGTTGCCGCGCCGACGCCCCGACCAGCGCACGCCGTTGTGGCAACAGCGCCAACGTGCGGCCGACCTGTTGGCCGTCGCCAGCAAGTACCCCTCGTTCCCGATGCTGCTCGAGGCGAGCCGCGAATGTCTCCAGGATGTCTTCGACGTTCCAGGGCTGCGTGACATCCTCACCCAGGTTCGCTCGCGGCGCATCAAGGTCGTTGTGGTTGACACACCGAAGGCCTCGCCGTTCGCGCAGAGCCTCCTATTCAACTGGATCGCGTCGTACATGTACGAGGGTGATGCGCCGCTTGCCGAACGTCGTGCGGCGGCATTGTCACTCGACCGCGACCTGCTGAACGAACTACTCGGCACCGAGGAACTGCGTGAACTCCTCGACGCCGGTGCGATCGCCGACGTCGAATTGTCGGCCCAGTGCCTGGCTGACGGTCGCCGTGCACGCAACGACGACGAGTTGCACGACGTCTTCCGGCGCGTCGGTGATCTGTCGCGTCTCGAAGTGTCGATGCGTTGCGAGCCGGGTCTCGACGGAGCCATCGAACGCCTCGTCGGCGAGCGGCGCATCATCGCGGTGTCGATCGCCGGCGAAGAGCGATTCATTGCGGCCCAGGACGCGGCTCTCTATCGCGACGCACTCGGATGTGCCCTGCCGATGGGCCTGCCGCGCGACTTCACCGAGCCCGTCGTGCGTCCACTCGAGGCGATCGTTGCGCGGTTCGCGCGTACGCACGCGCCATTCCTCGTGGCCGCAGTCGCGAGCCGGCTGGGTGTTGCCCCCGACCGCATCACCGGGGTGCTGCGGGCACTCGACGCCGAAGGCCGTGTGGTTCTCGGCGCGTTCCGGCCCGACGGAATCGAACGCGAATGGTGCGACGTCGAGGTGTTGCGACAGATCCGACGACGCTCGCTCGCCGCGCTGCGGCGCGAGGTCGAGCCGGTCGAGCAAGAGGTGTTCGCGCGCTTCTTGCCGGCATGGCACGGCGTTGCGGGTTCGGATCCCGCGTCGTCGGGTCGGTTGTCGGGCCAACGCAGCGGGCCCGATGCGCTCGTCGACGTCATTCAGATGCTGCAAGGCGCGGCGATCGTGGCATCGACACTCGAATCCGACGTGTTGCCCCAACGTGTGCGCGGCTACCGCGCGGCCGACCTCGACGCTCTCTTCGCCAGCGGCGAGGTCGTCTGGCTGGGTGCCGGAGCGATCGGCTCGAACGACGGCCGCGTGCGACTTTTCTTCGCCGACCAGGTCGACGACCTGCTGCCGGCCCTCGAGCGGCCCGAACCGCCCGCCGGCGCGTTGCACGATGCAATTCGCGCGGTGCTCGAACAGCGCGGTGCGAGTTTCTGGAACGGCATCGTCGCCGCGACACCCGGAGCAACCGACACGGAACGACTCGGTGCATTGTGGGATCTGGTGTGGGCGGGCGAGATCACGAACGACACGTTCGCACCGTTGCGCGCGTTGCTCGGTGGAGCGCGCAGTGGCGCCGGCCGTCGCAGTCAGCGCCCCACCAGTCGACCGCGTTCGATGCGCTTGACCAGGGTTGGCCCACCTGCCGGATCGGGACGCTGGAGCGCTCTCGAAGCGCCCGTCGTCACCGACCAACGTGTCGGAACCGCCGAGCTGCACGCCATCGCCCAGCAGTTACTGCAGCGTCACGGCGTCTTGACACGCGAGGCGGTGCTCGCCGAATCGGTGACGGGTGGTTTTGCGGGTGTGTACGGGGTGTTGAAGGTGCTCGAGGAACGTGGCCATGTGCGCCGTGGCTACTTCATCGATGGTCTTGGTGCCGCGCAGTTCGCGTTGCCCGGTGCTGTCGACCGACTGCGGGGTTTCCGCGACACGGTGGATGTCGAATTGCACCCCGACGAAGCCTTGCCGCCGATCGTTCTTGCATCCACCGATCCGGCCCAGCCTTTCGGTGCGGTTCTCCCGTGGCCCGACAACGCGGGGCGTCCGGCCCGCAGTGCCGCATCTGTCGTGGTGCTCGACGCGGGCGTTGCACTTGCGTGGTACGACACACGTTCGGGCAATCTCGTCCCCCTGGGTCAAATGACGCAACTCACGTTGCGCAACATCGTCGTTGCTCTCGCCGCGCTCGGCAAGGACGGCCGTGTGCGGTCGGTCGAGGTGCGCAAGGTGAACGGCCAAGCTCCAGCTGAGTATGCGTTGCGCAACGAACTGGCAGAAGAACTACGTGCTGCCGGCTTCGTTGAGGGGTATCGCGGCTACGTGCAACGGTGAGCCGGCTACGTGCAACGGTGAGCCGGCTACGTGCAACGGTGAATCAAGAAGGCTTGCGGCCGATGGATCGCAGGCCGGCCCAGGCGAGCGCCGCGAGTTCCTCGCCGATTGCCCGCGGGTCGAACTTCGTGCCGCGTTGGATCAGGTGACGCGACGCGCCTTCGCTCATGCCAATGAGGGCGTGGGCAATGATGCGCTGCTGCTCGGCGTCGACGTCGGCGTCGATGAGCGGAGCGATCATTTCGGCGGTGGTTTTCTCGATGCGCGCGGAAACGGCGGCGAACTCTTCGTCGCGGCGGGTGCCACTGCCGAACAACAGCATGAACGCATCGGGGTCGTCCATCACCCATTGGAAGTAGGCCACCATTCCCGCGGTGGTCTTCTCGCGGCCGGATGCCGCACCCTGCGTCGCGGCATGGATCGCATCGATCATCTTTTCGCCGACTGCCTCGAGTGCGGCGGCGAACAACGCGCGCTTCGAGTCGAAGTGTTGGTACAGCACCGGCTTGGTGACACCGGCCGCATCGGCGACGTCGTTCATCGAGGAGTTGTGGAAGCCTTTGTGCGCGAACACCTTCAGCGCTACACCGAGGAGCTGCTCGCGCCGCTCGCTTGCGGTGAGCCGGGCGGAGGTCATGCTCATTTGCCGGCCGCCTGGTCGCGTTCACGGTCTTCACGTTCGGCTGCCTTCACGGCATAGCCGAGCACGATGGATGGTGCGAGGAGAATGGACCCGGCGACGAGACCGAAGGTCATGATGCCGACCATCGTCGAGTTGAAGCCGAGGGCGAAGGCAAAGACGAAGCAGGCGATCGTCGCCGCATAAAGGAGGTATCCGACACGGTTGGCAAGAAGGGTGTACTTGGCGACCTGCGCGCGGCGCTCGCGGACCGGGTCCACCGGCGAAGGGGGGGAGGGGTTCCCGAAAGTCATACAGTCGTATTGATGGTAGGGCTGAATGGGGAAAAAGGTCCCAGTGGAGAGGGTGGTGGTCCGATCACCCTTGGTTGGCAGGGCCCGCACGTAGCGGTCATCACGATTCGACGTCCACACAGACGCAATGCCGTCGACTTGGAGACGCTGAGAACGATGGTGTCCCACCAGCGCGCGGTTGAGGGCGCGGCACGGGTGGTCGTGTTGACGGGCGAGCCACCCGCGTTCTGCGCGGGTGCCGACCTGACGGGTGTCGAGGGCGATGACTTTGCGAATGCGCTCGGCGCAGCATTGCGTGGTTTCACGACGTTGCCGTGCATCACGCTTGCCGCAGTCGACGGACCGGCCATGGGGGCGGGCACGCAACTCGCACTCGCATGCGATCTTCGCATGGCGAGCGCCACCAGTCGTTTCGGAATTCCGGCGGCGAAGTTGGGCCTTGCGGTCGACCAATGGACGATCGAACGCGCGAGTCACGAGTTCGGTTGGGCGGTGGCGCGGCACATGTTGCTCGGTACCGGGGTGTATTCGGCCGAGCAGTTGTTCGCGCAAGGCGGCGTACACCGTCTTGGTGGTCTCGCCGACGCACTCGAGTGGGCGGAGGACCTCGCCGCGCTCGCGCCGATCACGATTCAGGCCCACAAGCGTGGTCTCGAAGCAGTCGCCGAGCGCATCGTCGTCGACGAGCGCTTCGATGAATTGCGGGCGCAAGCGTGGGCCAGCGAGGACGCACTCGAGGGCCCGCGGGCGTTCCTGGAGAAACGACCGCCGCGTTTCAACGGACGCTGAACTGCGGACAGTCGGCGCCGGCTCAGGTGCTGGCGGGCAGCAGCATGTTGACGAAGTGGTACCAGGAGAAAAGCACCACGAGGAACGGCACGGCGGTCGCCGCCCACGACACCAGACGTGCGTTCCTGTCGCGTCGACCGCGTGACCGCAACGCGCGCCGCAAGAAGTGCGCCACGACCGCAATCACCACGAGCGCGAGACCGAGAAGTATCGCAGGGAGAACCGCCCCCGTGTCGGAGAACCATCCGTCGAGTTCGAGAACCGCTTCCGTGGATTCGACCGCAGGTGCCGATGTCTCCGGAACCGAAGTGGGCGGGATGGTCGTCGCCGGGATGGTCGACTCGACCGGTCGCGTCGATGTCGGGGTGGTTGCTGCGATGGTCTCGGACGAAGAGAGTTCGGCGACGATGATCAGGCGCTTTGCGGTGCTCCAGCGCGGATGGCACGTGATAAGAGTGAGGAGCGTGCGGTCTTTTTGTGGGCGAAGGACGTCGGTTTGGTTCGGTCCGACGATCTTGACGTCGCTCACCGTGTAGGTGAAACGCCCCTTGCCGGTGGTCACGTGCACTTGGTCGCCGAGGTTCACGTCGTTGAGATTGGCGAACGGCGCTCCGTACGTGGTGCGGTGTCCCGCGATGGCGCTGTTACCGGGTTCGCCCGGCAATGCGGTTCCGGAGATGTGGCCGGGTCCGTGGCGCAACGCGGAGACGGTTGCTCCGTTCACGACGATGTCGGCGACGCTTGCCGACGGAATCTCGAGAAGCGCGAGCGCGGAGTTCGGCCGACGCGGGGAGTCGATCCGATTTGTCGTGTTGCCCTCGACCGGTACGACCGTGTCGGTTGTCGTGGGCGACGACGCAATCAATGTCTCGAATTCGTCCCGCAGACGATTCTGGGCGCGACTCTGTTCGAGGCCGGTGCCCCAGAGTTGGTAGGCAACGAGGCCGAGCAACAGCAAACCGGCCGTGATGAAGGTGCGACCAACGAGGCCGAGCACCGCGTCGACACGTCTGCGCGCGCGGTTCTTCATGGCAAACGACGCTAGTGGGTCCCTGCGCCGTTGGGTCTGTAGCGTTTGACGGGTGAAGGAGACATCCGTCGTCGATGTGCGTGACGCGGTCGTTCTCCTCGGCTCGTTTCCGGCACTCGCCGAAGCAACGCTGACGATCGGCCGTGGTGAACTCGTCGTCGTTCAGGGCGCGAACGGCGCCGGCAAGACGACTTTGCTGCGCCTGTGTGCGGGGCTGCTGCCTTTGGCCCGCGGAACGGCGCACGTGATGGGGCATGACGTGAGTAGCGACCGCGCAGCGGTACGCGCGAGTGTCGGGTTTCTCGGGCACGCGAACGGTTTGTACCTCGACCTCACCGCGGGCGAGAACCTGTCGTTCTGGGGTGACGTCGTTGGCGCGAGCCGCCCTGAGGTGACGTCGGCCGCGCAGCGAATGGGCCTGAACGAACGTCTGCTCTCGACCCAGGTCGGGCGTCTCTCCGCGGGCCAGAAGCGTCGCACTGCACTTGCGGTCCTGGCGGTGCGCAGGGCCACGTTGTGGTTGCTGGACGAGCCGCATGCGGGCCTCGACGCGGCCGGGCGTGACGAAATCGACGCACTGCTGCGCGACGCGGTTGGCGCCGGAGCAACCGTCGTCGTCGCGTCCCACGAACTTGAGCGCTCCGCATCGCTGGCCACGCGTCGCATCGAAATCGTCGGTGGACGAATCATCGAATCGGGTGGTCGCAAATGAGTGCCTCGCGAGTCGTCGGTGTCGCCCGCGCCGTTGCGTCCAAGGATCTGCGCATCGAATGGCGCAGCCGTGTGATGACGAACCAGGTGCTGCCGTTCGCCGCGATCGTGATGGTGCTCTTTGCGTTCGCACTCGACAACGACGGAATTCTCCAGCGTGTCGCCCCGGGTCTGGTCTGGATGGCGACCTTGTTCACTTCGCTCGTGGTCGTGCAGCGATCGTTCGCGGTCGAGTCCGCTGATTCCGCCATCGATGCCCTGCGTCTCGCTGGTGTGCCGTCTCACGGCGTGTATCTCGGCAAAGTCGCCGCGCTCGTCGCGCAGTTGGTCGTGTTCGAGGCGGTGCTCGCCATGCTTGCGCTGATCTTGTACAGGGTCAATGTCGACCTGCACGGTGCTGTGCTACTCGTCACAACGTGCGTCCTCGGTTCGGTGGGCATCGCCGCGCTCGCGGCGGTGTACGGCGGGCTCAGCGTCGCCGGCCGTGGTCGCGAGACTCTCTTGCCCCTGTTGTTGTTGCCCGCCGTTGCTCCCGTTCTGATCGGCGCAACGCGGGCGACCGAATCGGCCTTCGGGTCCGACGGTGCGCGGACGGTGGAAGGCTGGCCGTGGGTCGGTCTTCTGGCCGTGTTTGGCGCGATCTTCCTGTTTGGTGGAACACTGGGGTTCGGTCCCCTCACCGACGAGTAGCCGACTTCGACATGTCAAACACAACGACGAGCGTCCCCCCGCCGACACGCACGGCTGCGTCGCGCAATCTCGGGCTGATCGCCATTTTCGGGTCGATCGTTCTGGCGTTGCTCGGATTGTTCTTCACCGCCGAGGATGTCGACCAGGGGAGCAGCGTGCGCATCATGTACGTGCACGTGCCCACGGCTTGGGTTGCCTACCTCGCATTCGTCTTCACCGCGGTGTGCTCGGCGGGTCACCTGTGGGGCAGGAAGCATTCCCTCAATCTCGACCGCCTTGCCGGCGCGTCGGCAGAAGTCGGTGTGATTTTCATGGGCGTGACCCTCGTGACGGGCAGTCTCTGGGGCCGCCTCTCGTGGGGCACTTATTGGCAGTGGGACCCGCGACTCACCACCACGGCATTTCTCTTCGTCACCTACGTGGGGTACCTCGCGGTGCGCGGACTCGGCGGCACGCAGCATCAGCGCGCCAAGCGCTCTGCGATCGTCGCGCTGTTCGCGGTGCTCGAGATCCCACTCGTTCACTTCAGCGTCTTGTTGTGGCGCTCCCTGCACCAGGAAGCGACGGTGCTGCGACCGAACGGCGACGTCAAGATGGACGGGTTGATGCTCTTCTCGCTCGTCTTCGGGGTCGCCGTGTTCACCACGATTTTCGCCTGGCTCGTGCTGCACCGCAATCGCGTTCTCGCCCTTGTCGACGCCGTCGAGCTGCGCGGCATCGATGCCGCGCTCGAAGCGCGTCGGGCCGAAGAGGTGCCGTCGTGAAGCACGCCGACTTCATCGTCATCAGCTGGGTGCTCTCGTTTGCACCCATTGCGTTGTACGCGTGGCGCAACGCGCGCCGGGCCCGGCGGCTCGATCCGTTCGTCGAGAAGAGCGACAAGCCGTGGACCTGAGTCCCCGTGAGCCCGGGATCGGTGCGGCGCCGCCGGTGCGATCGCGGTCGGCCGGACGTCGCTGGGTCTCGATGGGAATTCTTGCCGCCGTCATCGTTGCCGGCGGTGTCGTCGTCACGCAGTTCCTCTCGTCGGCGATCGACTACTACTGCAACGTCGATGAAGTCGGCGTCCGTGACGGCTGCGAGGCAGACCGACGGCTGCGCGTGCAGGGCACCGTCGATCAGGGCAGCATCAAACAGGCCGCCGGCACGACGACGTTCCTGATGTCGTTCAATGCGAAGAATCTCGACATCCGCTACGACGGCGATCCCGGTGGAGTGTTCCAGGAGTGCATTCCGGTGGTCGCGCACGGACGGCTCGTCAACGGTGTCTTTCTCAGCGATCGCATCGAGGTGAAGCACTCGAACGCCTACGTCGCCAAGAACGAGGATCGGATGGACGAAGCCGAGGAAGCCACCGATGCCTGCAGTCGTGTGGGCTAGCGGGGTCGCCGGCCCCGTCGGCCGCGGAGCCCTGCTTGTCGGGGTGGTTGCCGCCGCATTTGGTGCCGTCGCCGCCATCACGGCCGCGCGCGAATCGTCGCGTGGCGAGGAGGCGCGCACGTCGCGGTTGGTCCCGCGCTTCGTCGGTCTTGCATTCTTCGCGTCACTTGGGGCGATCATCGCAATGGAGTGGGCGATGATCACCCGTGACTTCTCCCTGCAGTACGTGCAGGACCACGGTTCGCGCTCGACTCCGGCTCTCTACAACTTCACCGCGGTGTGGAGTGCACTCGAAGGATCGATTCTCCTCTGGATTTTCGCGCTCGCACTCTCCGCAGCGGTCGTTGCGTGGCGTTACCGCAGGCGCCTCGACGATGAATTGATTTCGTGGGCCATTGCCGTCATCTGCATCGTGATGGTGTTCTTCTTCGTCCTGAGTTTCGGCCCGGCCAACCCGTTCGCGGAGGGTGCACCGGGAATCACCGACGGCCCGGGCCCGAACCCGTTGCTGCAGAACCACATACTCGTCTTGTTCCACCCGCCGATCCTGTACCTGGGGTACGTCGGGTTCACCGTGCCGTTCGCGTTCGCCATCGCGGCCCTCGTCACCGGTCGCGTCGGCGAGGGGTGGCTTATCGAGACGCGACGTTGGACGCTCTTTGCGTGGGGTTTCCTCACCGTGGGCATCATCCTCGGGGGATGGTGGAGTTACGAAGTGCTCGGTTGGTCGGGGGTCTGGGCGTGGGACCCGGTGGAGAATGCGAGCCTCCTGCCATGGCTGACGGGAACCGCCTACATCCACTCCGTCCTGGTACAAGAGCGTCGCGGAATGCTGCGCGTGTGGAACCTCTCCTTGTTGCTCGCGACATTCAGCCTCACGATTCTCGGTACGTTCCTCACTCGCTCGGGAGTGCTGAACAGTGTGCATGCCTTCAGCGAGAGCGACATTGGCACCTACCTGCTCGTCTTTTTCGGCCTCGTCGTTCTCGTGTCGCTCGTCCTCATCGGTTGGCGCGGCGACCAGTTGCGTTCGCCGGGGTCGATCGACTCGCCCGTGTCGCGCGAGGGTGCGTTTCTCGCTAACAACGTGCTCTTCAGTGCATTCGCATTCGTGGTGCTGCTCGGCACGGTGTTCCCACTCATCATCGAGGCCCTGCAGGACCGACAGATCTCGGTGGCCGAACCGTTCTTCAACCGTCTGTCGATGCCGATCGGCATCGCGATGCTGGCGCTCATGTGCATTGCCCCTGTACTGCCCTGGCGAAAGGCCTCGACGGAACTACTCCGCGATCGACTGTTCTGGCCTGCATGGTGCGGTATCGCCGCTCTCGTTGCGGGCCTGGTCGCCGGCGCCGACGGACTTGCACCGTTGCTCGCTTTCACCCTCGGCGGGTTCTCGGGGGGCGCCGCCCTGCGTCAGGTGGTGCTCGCAACACGACGTCAGGGTTGGCGCGGCTTCGTCGGTCGAGCGAACGGCGGCATGATCGTGCACCTCGGCGTCATTCTCATCGCGGTTGCACTGTCGGCGTCGAACGCCTACACGCGGTCGCAGGAACTGCGGTTGTCGGAGGGTGTCCCCGCATCGTTTGCCGGTCACACCTTCGAACTCGTCGGCTTCCGCGAGGAAAAAGACGACCGCAGCAGCGCAGTGAAGGCCCTCGTGTCCGTCGACGGGGGGCAGGCATACGCACCTGCGATAACGAAGTTCCTCAACATGGGCATGAACATCGGCACGCCGTCGGTGAAGACGACATGGCGGTACGACATCTATCTCACCCTCGAGCCGCCGGTGAAGAAGGACTCGGGTGAGGCGCGTATCAAGGTGTTCGTGAAGCCGCTCATCATGTGGCTCTGGGTCGGTGGGGGACTGATGGCGCTCGGGACAGTTCTCGCAGCGTTCCCCGGACGCCGTCGCCGACCCACCGATCCGACGTCGGCACCCGTACCCGTCGAAGAAGAGGTCGCGCCGTGAACGTGACGCCGCGATTGTCGCGACGACTCGTACCCGTCGTGGGATTCGTTTTGGTCGCTTTTTTCGTCGTGCTCGCCGTTGCGAAGCCCCGGGGTGAGGCCGACGTGGCGTCGCCATTGATCGGCAACCCTGCACCTGCGGTGCAATCGACGCTCGTCGGCGGGGGCGGCTTCGATCTTGCGCGTCGCAAAGGTTCGTGGGTCGTGCTCAACTTCTTCAACTCGACATGCGTGCCGTGTCGCAACGAACATCCCGAACTCGTCGCGTTCGCCGGACAGCAGGCGGGTATCGCCGACGGTGCGGAGCTCTTCACCGTTGTCAACGACGACACCGACGAGGCCGTGTCGGCATTCTTTGCCGAGAAGGGTGGCGACTGGGACAAGATCCGCGACCCCGACGGCACGATTGCGGTTGCGTTCGGCGTTGCGAAGGTTCCCGAAACGTGGGTGATCGATCCGTCGGGTTTCGTGAGAATGCGAGTGGCGGGTGAGGTCACCGATTCGTTCCTGTCGGGTCGCATCGCTGCGATGCGCGAGATGCTGAACGGACCTGGGTCGTGAGCACGTCATGAGTGGGGCGAAGGGGAAGTTGACATGGGCGGCGATGGCCCTGTTGACGGTCGCACTGCTGGCATTCGGGGCCATGCGTTCATCGGGTCCTTCGACACAGGAAGAACGCATCGATGCAATCTCCCAGCGCCTTGCGTGTCCCACGTGCAACGGCGAGAGCATCTACGTCAGCCGTGCCTCGGCTGCCGAGTCGATTCGCAACGAGATCGCCCGACAGGTGGCGGCGGGTCAGCGAGCCAATGATGAGATCGTTGCGTACATCGAGTCGCGCTTCCCGGGAAGCCTGTTGTTGCCACCGGCCGAAGGGGTCGACTCGCTCGTCTGGGTGTTGCCCGTCGTTGTGCTCGTGTGCGGTTTCGGTGGTCTCGTGGTGGTGTTCCGCAGGTGGCAACGAGAGGGCGAGGCTCGTGCCGAGCCGAACGACGCCGACATCGTTGCGGCCGCACTTCGCGAGCATGACGATCCGACGGACGGGTTGTGACGGGCACGCCAATGGACGACGTCGGGCGGCGCAATCTTGAAGAGCAACGTGATTTTTTGCTCGCATCGCTTCGTGATCTCGAGCGTGAACGCGCGGCGGGTGACGTGGACGACGCCGACTACGCGGCCCTGCGCAGCAGCTACACCGCGCGTGCCGCGGAGATCATCCGGCGCCTTCAACGCGACGGAGTCCCAGCCGACGCGACGTCTGCCGAGACGGAAAAGCGCCGCGTGTCGCGGCGACTGGCCGGTGTTTTTCTCGTCGTCGTATGCGCGGTGGGTCTTGGTGTTTTCGTCGCACGTCAAAGCGGCCAGCGTCTGCCCGGTGAAACCGCATCGGGGGGCATCGCCGACAGCACCGCGAACAAACTCGCCCAGGCACGACAGATGAACTTCACCGATCCGATCACCGCGATCAACATCTACAGCGACGTGTTGAAGGTCGACCCCGACAGCGTCGAGGCGCTGACGTACAGGTCGTGGCTGCTCGCGTTGACCGCGCGCGATGCCGAGCAGTCGGTGCGCGATGCGGCCGTGCAGACCGCGATTCTCGGTCTCGGCCGCGCGACCCTCCTCGACGATTCGTATCCCGACGCCCATTGTTTCCTCGGCATCGTCAGTTTCCGGTTCGCGAACGATCTCGCGACCGCGAAGTCGGAGCTGGCCAAGTGTCAGGCGGGCGATCCGCCGGCCCAGGTGAAGGGTTTCGTCGACGCAGTAGTTGCCGAAGTCGAAGCCGCTGGGTGAGAATCATCGGATGGGCTTCTTCGAACGCAATCGCGACGATGTCGTTGCGGCGGGTTACGACCCCTCCCGTTTGCCCCCCGGCCAGTACCTCACGGATCGGTTCCCGGTTCTGCACGTCGGCGACGTGCCCGAGTACGCGCCCGGTGCCTGGAACATGCGGATCTTCGGCGAAGTCGACAACGACTTCAGTCTCACGTTCGAGGAACTGACGGCACTGCCGAGTGTCGAGATCACGACCGACATTCATTGCGTCACCAAGTGGTCGAAATTCGACACGACGTGGCGTGGTGTGCGCGTGCGTGACCTGTTCGAACGCGCCGGACTGCGTCCGACGGCAACCCACTTCGTCGGCCACGCCGAGTACGGCTACACCGCGAATCTGCCCCTCGCCGACGTCCTTCGCGACGACTCGCTGGTCGTCTGGGAATACGACGGTGAAGACATCGAGCCGATCCATGGAGGACCCGTACGTCTTCTCGTGCCGCACCTGTACTTCTGGAAGTCACCCAAGTGGCTGCGCGGCATCGAGGCGCGTGTCGGTGATGTGGCCGGATTCTGGGAGCGCAACGGCTATCACATGTACGGCGATCCGTTTCGCGAACAACGCTTCTGGGGCGACTAAACGGTCGTCGCGCAGAAGGTGTCGCCCCGAGGGAGCGATGCCTGCAATTCGGGACTCGTGTCGCCGTAGAGCGCGCCGAGCATGCCTTTCACCATTCCACGATCGACTGCACAGATGACGGGATGTTCGATCGCGACGTCACCGAAAGGACAGTGGTTGTTGACGATGCGCAGTTGGTTGTTGCGCTGGTCGGCATGCGCGGCAAAACCGTGCGCCGTGAGGGCATCGGCAACCGCCTGCATCGCGGTACGCAACGAGCGTTGACCCGATGCGAGATCGTCGCCAACGAGGCCTTCGGCAAGCGCACGACCGTACTGTGCTCCGACTTCCTCGGCCATCGCTTCGGCGCGGTCGCGCGGCAGATTCTCGAGGGCCTTCCCGAGCAGACTGAGGACGAGATCATCGCTGCGCACCTGTGATTCGAGCGGTGACGGACCGATCGAGCGGTAGTGCTTGGATGGCCGGCCGGCTCCACCGCCGTGGGGCTTTTCGATGCTCGCCTCGACGTAACCCCCGGCGGCCAATTTGTCGAGGTGATGGCGGGCGACGTTCGGGTGCAGATCGAACTTCTCCGCGACCTGCGAAGCGGTGACGCCGGTGCTGTGTTCACCCGTCGAGTTCTCGCGCACGAAGAGGTAGGCCGCGCGCCGCGTGGGATCACCGAAAGCGGAGGTGATTGCGGTCACCGTCGCGGTGAATGCACCCGACGACATGCTCATCTCAGCGGCCACGGAGGTATTCTACCTATCGCGATAGTGCAAATTAGAGGCAATGCTTGCCTTTCCCCAGACCGCTTCCAAGAAACCGCTTCCAAGAAACCGCTTCCAAGAAACCGCTTCCAAGAAACCGCTTCCAAGAAACAAGGACGACCATGGCACTTTCAACCGACGCCGTCATCGATCTGCTTCGTCCCGTTGAGGACCCCGAATTGCACCGTTCGATCGTCGACCTGGGGATGGTTCGGGACGTCGTGATCGGCCGCAAGGGCGATGTCTCTCTCACCGTCGTCCTCACCGTTGCCGGTTGCCCGTTGCGCAACGAAATCCAGAACCGGGTCAGCACCGCGTTGAAGACCCACCCGGACGTGTCGTCGGTGAAGCTCGAGTTCGGTGTGATGAACGATGCCGAGCGGGAGAACGTACGCCGCATGCTTCAAGGCGACGCGGCATCGACCGCGGGGAGCACGCAGGCCCACGGTCACGCCGAGGGACGCATGATTCCATTCTCACAACCGGGCTCCAAGACGCGGCCCCTGCTCATATCGTCGGGCAAGGGGGGTGTCGGCAAGAGCAGCGTGACGACGAACCTTGCCGTTGCGCTCGCCGCACGCGGACATTCGGTCGGCATCGTCGACGCCGACATCTACGGCTATTCGATTCCCCGCATGCTCGGTGCCGACCGTGATCCAATCGTCATCGACCAAATGCTGGTGCCGCCGGAGTCTTTCGGTGTGCGATGCATCTCGATCGGTTACTTCGTGCCCGATGGCCAGGCGGTGATCTGGCGCGGCCCGATGTTGCACAAGGCGCTTGAACAGTTCCTCACCGACGTCTTTTGGGACGACCCCGATTTTCTCCTCGTCGACATGCCGCCGGGCACCGGCGACATCGCTCTCAGCCTCAGCCAGTACCTTCCGCGCGGCGAGGTGTACGTCGTCACGACACCCCAGCCCGCGGCACAGAAAGTCGCCCGTCTGTCGGCGGCAATGGCGGCCAAGGTCAACCTTCCCGTGCGTGGAATCATCGAGAACATGTCGTGGTTTACGGGTGACGACGGCAAGCGTTACGAAATCTTCGGGTCGGGTGGTGGCGAGGAGCTCGCCAACGAGCTCGACGTTCCGCTGCTGGCCCGCATTCCTTTGGTGCCGACGTTGCGCGAAGGCGGAGATGATGGTCGTCCGATCGCCGCGGTCGACCCCGACAGCGAGGCAGGTCGCGTGTTCCATGCGCTCGCGGCCGAGATAGCAACGACACTGCGCCCGAAGAAGATCTTCAACGCCGAACTGAAGATCTCCTGATTGGCGTGACACGACTGCCCGTCGTTGGGCACCGTCTTATAGGGTGACGGCATGGAAATCCGCATTGGTATGAGCCAGGTTGGCCGTGAGGTCGTCGTCGAAGTGGCCGATGACGACGCCACGCGCGACAAGCTGAAGGCGGCCGTCAGTGCTGCGATGTCAGGCGCGGCAGACACCTTGTGGTTGACCGACAAGAAGGGTCGCGAGGTCGCGCTTCCGGGCTCGAAGATCGCGTTCGTCGAGTTCGGTTCGCCTGACAGTGCGCGCAAGATCGGCTTCGGAGACTAGAACTGCGCCGCATCTCCGACCGCCGTCTGCTGTTCGTCACGGGCAAGGGAGGGGTCGGAAAGTCGACCGTTTCCGCGGCCATCGCACTGCTGGCGGCCCGACGGGGCAGGAAGACCCTGCTCGTTTCGATGGACGGCAAGGATTTGGTCTGTCCGTCGCATCCGAACCTGTCGTCTTGTGTGTACAGCACCGAAGAGGCACTGCGTGAATACATCCGCCTCTACGTGCGGATACCGCTCGTCTCTCGGATCGGGGTCCTCGCCCAGACCCTCGATTTCGTGGCGGATGCCGCGCCCGGGGTGAAGGAAATCCTGGCAATCGGCAAGGTTTGCTACGAAGTGCGCGCCGGCCACCATGACCTCGTCGTTGTCGATGCGGAAAGCTCGGGCCACATCCCGAGTCAACTCGCCACACCGCACACGATCCGTTCGCTCACCCAGGTGGGCATGCTTCGCGAACAAACCGACTGGATGATCGAGATGCTGTCCGACGTCGATACAACTGCGGTGATTCTCGTCACGACACCCGAAGAGAGCCCCGTGGACGAGACAATCGAACTTGTGGGACGGATTCGTGCCGAGTCACACGTCGACGTGCCACTCGTCGTCGTCAACCGTATGCCGCCTTCACCGCCCCGCGACACCGCGTCGGCTGCACCGCACATCACAGCAACGCTTGCCGCACGACACGGTGTTGCCACGGCACAGGTTGGTCGTCTTGCGGATCTCGCTTCGGCCGAGGTCGTACTCGTGCCGCGCTCCGCACCGACCGACTCAGTGGAGGTCGTCAACGCCGTCGCGGGTTTTCTCGACGACGAGTTCGGCGAGTCGCTGTGACCGCCACACGTGTCATCGTCGTCACCGGTGCCGGCGGAGTGGGAAAGTCCACGTTCGCCGCGGCGTTGGCCGCCCGTCACGCCGCTGTTGATGGCACGCGAGTTCTCTTGATCACCATCGACCCCGCGCGTCGACTTGCTTCGTCGATGGGTGTCGTCGCCGAGGGCAATGAAGTGGTCATCGTCGACGAGGGTGGAGAACCATTTTCGGTGTCGATGCTCGACACGCGTCTCGGATGGGATGCTCTCATTCGCCGGGTCGCTCCCAGCGTGGCCGTTGCAGAACGCGTGTTGTCGAACGCTTTGTACCGCAACATCACGGGACGATTCGTGAACAGCCACGACTACATCGCAGTCGAGCGGTTGTGGGAGGTGACACGTTCAGGCCTCTACGACATTGTCATCGTCGATACTCCTCCGTCGCGTAACGCACTCAGCGTGATCGACGCCGCTGAGCGGATGCGTGAATTCTTTGCCAGCCGGCTTCTGCGCTGGCTCACGCTCCCCGCCTCGAATCGTCTCGTTGCCGTGACGTCACGGCCTTTCCTCGCCATTGCTGACCGTGTGCTCGGGTCCCGCTTTCTCTCCGATGTCTCGGAATTCTTCGCCCTCTTCCGGCTGATGGAGCCGACGTTCACCGCGCATGCACGCGACGTCGAGGAGCTGTTGCGCGACGAGTCGACGCAATTCCTCGTCGTCACCACGGCCGAACCCGCGCCTGCTGCCGAGGCAAGGTTCCTTGCCGACGAACTGGTGCGTCGGGGCCTGCATTTGTCGGGTGTGGTCGTCAACCGCATGATCGACGACGCGACGAAACACGAGGCAGAGACCCTCGCGGGGGTCGCGAACGACGGCGATCTGGCCGTCGCCGTCGGTGAGATCCTGGTGACCGTCGAACGTGAAGATGCCCTGTGCCGCGAGGTCGCCGAGCGCCACCGATGTCCGGTGATGCGCGTTGCCGAGTCCCATCGACCCGTCAACGACGTGGCTGCTGTGCGCGTGCTCGCCGGGAATCTGATGCCCTAGTTCGGGGGCCTGTCTCGGGCAGACTTCTTGCATGGCCACCCTCGGCGACTTCGCGCGTCAGCACACCGATCTCGGCAAAGAGGAGGTCAGTCATCTGCAAAACCTCATCTCAGAGTGGGGCATGCTCGCCGACTTTTGTTTCGCCGATCTGCTCTTGTACCTGCCGACGAAGACGGATGAGTGGTTGGTCGCGGCACACGTACGCGCCGCCACTGGCCAGACCCTCTACATCGCCGACTTCGTCGGGTCGACCGTCGATGACGAACGGCATCGAATCATCGAGTCGTCGTACCGCAGTGGCGACATCGAGGAGGGTGAGATCTCCGTGGACGGCACCGACGGTGCGGCACGGATGCTCGCCATCCCCGTACGTCACGGGACCGGGCCGATCGCCGTGCTCACGCGCGAATGGTCGACGCGTTCCGGCCGCCAACCCGGCGAACTCGAGCGCACGTACCTCGAGATTTTCGGCCGTTTCGCCGGAATGATTCGTGGAGGTCTCTTTCCTTTCCCCGGTCGCGTGGCTGACTCCAGCATCTCGCCGCGTGTGGGCGACGGCGTTCTCGTCATTGACGACGATGCGAGGGTGCGTTATGCGTCGCCGAACGCGGTTTCGGCCCTGCACCGTGTTGGAATCGGCTCGAACAGCGTCGGCCAGACGTTGTCGGAGCTCGGCTTTACCGACAGCGCGGTGCGGCAGGCATTCGAGCGTGGCGAACCGGTCGTGGAGGAGTTCGACCAAACCGCAGAGGTCACTCTTCTGGCGCGTTGCATGCCGCTTATCGAAGATGGAAAGAAAAAAGACAGCGAGGCACGGAACGTCACGGGCGCGGTGCTGCTGTTGCGCGACGTGTCGGAACTGCGGCGTCGCGACAGATTGATTCTCTCGAAGGACGCAACGATCCGCGAGATTCACCACCGTGTGAAGAACAACCTGCAGACGATTTCCTCGCTCCTGCGCCTGCAGGTGCGGCGACTCGACTCTCCTGAGGCCAAGGCCGCCGTCGATGAGTCGGTACGTCGCATCCGTACGATCGCCCTCGTGCACGAGACCCTCTCGCGCGAGCCAGGTGACGATGTCGCGTTCATCGAGATCGTCCGACCGCTCTTGCGTCTCGTCGAGGACAGCCTCCAGTCACCCGACCGCCCCGTCAGTTTCGTCGTGCACGGTGACGGCGGTCGCGTCCCGGCCACGGTCGCGACGCCGCTGTCGGTGGTGCTCACCGAATTGCTGCAGAACGCGGTCGACCATGGTTTCCGGGAGGGTCTCACCGGCAAGGGGAGCGTCGCTGTGCAACTGTCACAGGAGACCGATGTCGACAATCACGTGGTTCTCTGCGTCCGCGTCATCGACAACGGTGCGGGTCTTGCTGCGGATTTCGACATTGCGAATGCGACGGGGCTCGGACTGTCGATCGTACGCACACTCGTGACCACCGAACTCGGAGGAACGATCACGATGCGCCGTGCCACCCCCGATGACCATGACCCCGAAGGCGCCGGCGACGGGAAAATGGATCCGACCGCTGGGCCGGGCACGGTCATTGAGCTGTGCGTGCCGCTTTCGGCGTAGCCGGCGTGTTGGGCTAGCCGGCGTTCTGAGTGGCGCGGTTGCGGGCCGCGACCTGGCGGCGCAGTGTTCGGCGTTCCTCTTCCGAGGTTCCGCCCCAGACACCCGAATCTTGGTTGGTATCGATGGCGAACTGCAGGCACTCGATTTTCACGGTGCACTGGTTGCAGGTTTCCTTCGCCTTGCTGAGTTGTAGAAGCGCCTGACCAGTGGAGCCGACCGGGAAGAACAATTCGGGGTCGGTATCTCGACACACTGCCTGCTGACGCCACGTGTAGTCGGCGCCGCCGAGGGCGAGACTTGAAGCGAGGATGGTCACTTCATCTCCTGGGGGTTCGGGGCGGTGGGCCGCCAACGGTTACAGACAAACGACGTGGAAGCGAACGCCCAGAGACTCCTCCGCCACGGCGTCGGAGAAACTACGCCCTCGGGTGGCCAATGACAAGGGCTACGGTGAAATTTGTGAGCGAAATTTCGGGCGCCGCGGCGACTCCTGCCGTCCCTGTGGGGCCGGGTCGGGGTTGTGCCGTCTTGGCCCACCGGGGGGCATCCCGAGCCGAGCGCGAAAACACCCTTGCGGCGTTCTCCCGGGCCGCCGACATGGGGGCTGATGCGGTCGAACTCGACGTGCGGCGCTCCGCCGATGGGCATCTCGTCGTGCATCATGACCCTCATCTCGCGGACGGTCGCGTGATTGTGCGAACCACACGCGTGGAACTTCCCGCGGAGGTTCCGTTGCTCGACGCGGCGCTCGATGCCTGCCGCGGGATGTGGGTCAACGTGGAAATCAAGAACGACCCGAACGAGCCCGATTTCGACCACACCGATGACGTCGCCGTCATGGTCGCGGATGCGTTGGGTCGCCGCGGTGAAGCCGTGCGCTTTCTTGTTTCGTCATTCCGTCGGGAAACGATCGACCGATTCCGATCGGTCGCGCCGGACATCGGTACCGCATGGTTGACGCCGGGCATTGCTGACGACGACATGTCGGAAGCCTTCAAATCGTTGCGCGACGCGGGGCACGTTGCCGTGCATCCGTGGTTCGGTCTCGTTACGAAACGATTCATCGACGAGGCGCACACCCGCGGCCTGATGGTCAACGTCTGGACGTGTGACGACCCCACGAAGATGTCAGAGCTACACGCGTTCGGAGTCGACGGCATTTGCACGAACGTGCCCGACGTTGCGCTCACCGCGTTGAGGCGGGGATGAGATTCACGCGGGTATGACGAGGCGCACGGCCTCGGGCACGTGCGTGAAGCGCAACTCCGTCGTTTCGCCCAGATAGTCGCCGTCGAGTTGATACGGGAATGGACGCTCGTAGTCGACGGAAAGTGCCTGCACGTTCTCGCGCACCACGAGGTGCTTGTTGTCGTGGACACCGCCGCGCACGAGCGCGCGACCGAGAGACCCGAGAAGTCCCGTCGCCGACAGCGACGTGAAAGTCACGACGGACAGACCGGCATCGAGGTTCGCCTGGGGGGACAGGTTGAGCGGCTTCTTGCCGAGAAACGTGTAGGGGTTGGTGTTCATCACGATCGTGAAGAAACCCTCGATCGGTGCCGTCTCGCCGATGCGGACGTTGAAGTGCGGGTTCTTCCTGCCGTACCCGATCGCCCACGTCTGCAGCGCCGCACCGACGAAGAGCGGGTGTCCGAGATAGCGCTTCAGCGATGCGCGGCGTTCGACGAGTCGCACGACGGCGGCGTCATAGCCGACACCGGTGTGGAAGCAGAAGTAGCGACCGTTGCAGTTGCCCAGACCGATCGGTCGGATCGTTTCGTCGTCGAGCGCGGTGCAGAGTTGTTTGACCGCGGCGGCCGGGTCGTTGGGCATGCCCAAGGTGCGGGCGAACACGTTGGTCGACCCACCGGGCAGCACGGCGAGCGCGGTGTCGGAGCCCGCCACGCCGGTCGCGACCTCGTTCAGGGTGCCGTCGCCGCCGAAAGCCACGACCGCGTCGAGGCCGCGGCGGGCCGCATCTTGGGCAAAGCGGGTTGCATGGCCGCGACGGTTCGTTTCGACGACCTGGACGTCGTGGCGACGGGCGAGCTGTTGGTGGACAACGACGGTGTTGCGCGCTGTGACGGATGACGCAAACGAGTTGACGACCAGGAGAAGTCTCATGGTCCCGAAACGCTACCAGCGGGCCTTCTCGGTTGGGCAGTGGACCGATCGAGCGGTAACAATGGTGCTCTTATGAACGTGATCGTCTGTGTGAAACAGATTCCGGATCCCGCCACGCCCGGCGCCCTCGACGGCTCCACGAACACCCTGAAGCGTGACGGCAAGCTCATCCTCGACGACTCCGACGCCTACGGCGTCGAGATGGCGTTGCAGCTCGTTGCCGCCGCGGGTGGAGGAGAAGTCAACCTCGTGTCGATGGCACCAAACGGTGAGACCGCGGGTATGCGTACCGCGCTCGCGATGGGCGCGGCCAAGGGCGTGCTCGTTTCTGACCCGGCGCTGCAGGGCAGTGATGCGTTGACCACCGCAAAGGTTCTCGCCGCCGCGGTGAAGAAGTTGGGCGGTGCCGATCTCGTGATCGCCGCCACCGAGTCGTCCGACGGATATACCGGCACGGTTCCCGAGCAGATGGCAGAGGTTCTCGGTCTTCCGTCGGTGACCTTCGCAAAGAAAGTTGCCGTCGAAGGCGGAACCTTGAAAGTCGATCGTCAAACCGAGTCCGGCTACGACGAGGTCGAGTGTCCGTTGCCCGCGCTCATCAGCGTGACGGCCGGTGTGGTCGAGCCGCGTTACCCCAGCTTCAAGGGCATCATGGCGGCGAAGAGCAAGCCGGTTGACACCGTCACCGCTGCCGACCTTGGCGTCTCGCCCGCCGGATGGGCCGGTGCCGGCCAGAAGATTTCGAACGTCGCACAGGCCGAGGCTCGTCAGGCTGGCGAGATCATCGAGGACGACGGTGAGTCGTTCGGCAAGATCGTTGCGTTCCTGGAAAACCTGAAAGTGATCTGAGGTCAAAACATGTCTGTGAACAACATTTGGGTATTCGCGCAGGTTGCAAACGGGTTGCCGACATCGGCCACCCTCGAACTGCTCACGAAGGCGCGCTCGCTCGCGTCGAACGTCTCGGTTTTCATCGGTGACGATGCCTCGTCGGTCGCCGGCGCGCTCGGCCAGTACGGCGCGACAAAGGTGTATTCGACGGGCAACCTCGGGGGCAAGCTTCCAGGTGTCGCCGTTGCGTCGGCGATGAAGGCAGTGATCGACGGTGGCGACAAGCCCGACCTCGTGCTCTTCCCGCAGAACTACGAAGGCCGTGACGTGATGTCGCGCCTGTCGGTGAAACTCGACAAGACAGTCCTCACCAACAGCATCGACGTCAGCGTCGATGCTGGTGTGGTCAGTGCCACCACGCCGATCTTTGGTGGCAACACGCTGGTTACCACCACCTTCACCGGTGAGGGTCCGTATCTCGTTGCGTTTCGTCCCAAGAGCTTTGCTGCCGAAGCCTCGGGTGGCGGTGCGCCCGAAGTCGTGACGGTTGCCGTGCCCGACCTCGGTGCCACGGGTGTCGCAAAGGTGACCTCCGTCCACATCGAAGAGACGACCGGTCCAAAGCTTGACGAGGCCAACATCGTGGTGTCGGGAGGTCGTGGACTCGGCGAGTCCGACAAGTACGTGATGGTCGAGGAACTTGCCAAGTTGCTGAAAGGTGCACCCGGTGCATCGCGCGCGATCGTTGACGCAGGATGGGTTCCTTACTCGTACCAAGTCGGGCAGACCGGAAAGGTCGTCAAACCGAGCGTCTACATCGCAGCGGGCATCTCGGGTGCAACACAGCACATGGTCGGCATGAAGGGCTCGAAGAACATCATCGCCGTGAACAAGGACAAGGAAGCGCCGATCTTTGGCATCGCCGACCTCGGCATCATCGGCGACGTGCACAAGGTTCTGCCGAAGCTGATCGAAGCCCTGAAAGGCCGCTGACAAGAACGCGTCACGACATGTCGCGGGCGGAAAATGCCCACGACATGTCGTTGAACGGATCCCACGCGGCGATCTGTAGTTGCCACCCGAGCACGGGCTCGTCCGTGGACCAGGCAAACCACTGCAGTTCCTCCATCTCGGTGCGCAGTGTGCCTTGGGGAAGTGGCCATTCGTCGAGAGCATCGGCCATCGCAGTCGCAAACCACCATGCTCCGAACCGTCCCTGCGCACCGCCGCGGCGGCGTCCGTACGCACCGCCTGATGCGCCGGCCCACGCAACAAGAGCCATCACCTGGGAAGGTTCGAGTGGTGACACACGCGCACGGGAAAGACCGAGTGCGCCGAGAGCCGAGTCCACACCGCCCGACACGGCGGTGAAAGAGACGCGACCGTTCGATTGCGTCGTCCAGGCATCGAACACCGAGCGAACCGCAGACTCGATGTCGGGATCATCGTCGGTCGATGCGGGAACACACTCGATCCCGTTCGTTGGTGCAACGTTCAACTGTGGTGTCGGCGCGCTCACCCCGTTGTCGTCGTAGACCGGTGGCTCGTAGTTCGGTTCCCATGCCGCGGGATTGATCGGAATTTCGAGGACGGCGCGGAGTGTGGCATCTTCGGGTACGGACTCGCCGCGCAGCGCCCGCTCGTAGGCGACGAAGCCGCGCAGTGGAGCATTGTCGATGTGCGCTTCCAGTTCCGTCCACGTGTGGTGCTGGGCAATGACCTCGGTCAGGGGGCCGATGCTGAAGGTGCTGGTGGGATGCTGCAGCGAGGCGGCAGCGATGTCGGCGGGGCCGTGGAGAGCGAGGCGGTAATTGGCGAGTGTCGCGCATGGCCAGGTCTGACGACCCGTGCGGACTGCCGCGGCGGCCTTGTCGCGCAAGGATGCGAGGGATGCCCACTCGCGAGTGGAACACATGTCGTCGATGCGACGGACGATTTCGTCGAGATCCGCTCGGTCGACGAGTGCGTCGAGGTCGCTGTGCATGGACGCAGGTTATGTCGGTTCAGACGAGCGGCCAGGGCACCCTGCGACCCGACGGGTCGTAGGGCAGCACACCTGCATCGAGTAGCCATCGTGCGCGCTCGGCGATCGCGGCAACTTCTTCGTCGTTGAGGAGGGCTGCAACGCGCAATGGAAGCTGGTCGGCGATTCGTGTCAGTGCTTCGCGTTGCAGCACCGTGAGGCTCTCGGTTGCAAAGTCCCAAATCACCGTGCGCAATTTGAAATCAGCCGAGAAACAGACCCCGTGGTCGATACCCCACACGTGGTCGTTTGCGTCGACGAGCACGTGTCCACCCTTGCGGTCCGTGTTGTTGGCCACGATGTCGAACACGGCCATGGTCTTCAACTGGTCGTGAAGTTCGTCCCGGCTTTCGAACATGGTGAAGTAGTGCACGTTCGGGTCGGCCTCGATGAACCACTGGAAGGACCCTTCTCCCATGGGGCCGTCGCGCAGAATCGTCGGTGGGACGAAGTCGAAGCCCATGAAGTCGGACAATTCGTATGCGGCCACCTCCCGACGATGCAGCCCCGGCTCGAAGTCCCAGAGAGGTCGCTCGCCGCGCAACGGTTTGTAGATGGCTTGTGTGCTGCCCGAATCATCGGCGACTTTCACGAGAAAGGTCGCGTTGCTGCTCCATGGCATGCGACCGACGACCTCGATCTCACCTTCGGCGAGAAGGCGTATCGGGTCGTCGTGATCGACTAGTTCATTCGCGGACACGGATGTCCGTCCGGGTCGATCGGAAATCCGCACCAACGACAGTTCGGCCGACCCGCGGCGACGACGTCGTCGGCATGGTCGCAGAAGGCAAGCGCCTGTCCGCGCGTGATGAGACCGCGCACCCGCCCAGCGACAACTTTGGGGTCAGGATCGCCGTTCTCGTCGAGGGGGACCATTTCGTCGAGTTGTACGACGACGCGGTCGAGGTCGCGGTCGTAGGCAACACCGACCGGTCCCACCACGAAGTCAAACGCAGCGTCCCCCGTCCCGGTGCCGTGGTGGAGCGGTATCAGATCGAGCGCGTCGGGCAGGGGCATGTCACCATCGGGTAGGTCGGCGAGCAACTCGCGCACGAAGTGCGCGATCGCGGCAACCTGCTGTTTCTCGCACTTCAGGGTGACGACCTCACCTTCGCCTCGGACCTGGATGAGAAAGACGCGCTGTCCCGGTCGGCCGAGCGCCGCCGTGGTGAAAGCGTCCGGCGTATCGAAGTCGCGGTACACCGTCACGAGGGTCGTAGATCCGCGAGTGGGCCACCTGTCGAGTTGACAGTGAGGACGATTGGTGAACCCGCTCCGTAGGCGAGGGCGCTCACCGAGCAGGTGCTGACGACGATGCGCTGAAACAAGTCGAGGTGTGTCCCCATTGCATGGGCGAGGGCGGCCTTGATCGGATCGGCGTGTGAGAAACAAACAACGACGCCACCTGGATGACGAAGCCTGATCGAATCAAGCGCCGTGGTGATGCGGACCTGCATCTCGGTGAACGACTCTCCACTCGGGAACCGGAACGTGCTGGGTGCGCGTTGGACCGTGCTCCATTCGGGCTTTTTCATGAGGTCGGCGAGTTTCGCTCCCGTCCAGTCGCCGAAGTCGCATTCGACGAGGCCCTTTTCGATGACGAGGCGCTGACGGAGTTTCCTTGCCAACGGCGCGGCGGTCTCACGGGTGCGTTCGAGTGGGGATGAGTAGATGGCATCGATCTTCGGGAATGTCGTGAGCCGCTCGGCGACTTCGGCGGCTTGGTCCCGGCCCTTGTCGCTGAGGTGCAGGCCCTTTGCACGACCCGGCAGAGATTGGCCGGTTGTCGGAGTTTGACCGTGCCTCACGAGGAGAATCGTCGTGGCAGAGGGGTGTTTGGGTTTCGCGGCACGCGCCATCGGTTCCGAAAATACTGGCTCCGCGCCTACTCTGTGCACGTGGGCGCACGAAAAACGGATTCCCTTGTGCGTCTTACCACGGATGTTCACAAGTGCACGGCATGTCCGCGTCTGGTCGAGTGGCGCGAGCGTGTCGCGTTCGACAAGCGGGCCGCTTTCCGGGATGACGATTATTGGGGTCGTGGCGTGTCGGGTTTCGGTGACCCAACGGCGCGTCTCTTGGTTCTTGGTCTCGCCCCCGCGGCGCACGGCGCCAATCGCACGGGCCGGGTGTTCACCGGCGACCGCAGCGGGGACTGGCTCTACCGCGCCATGCACAAGGCGGGATTCGCCAACCAGGCGACTTCCACAGACCGCGGGGACGGACTCGAGCTGCGCGGTGCATGGGTGACGGCGGCCGTGAAGTGCGCCCCGCCGGGGAATGCGCCGCTGCCCGCCGAGCGTGATGCGTGCAGGTCGTTCCTCGATCGCGAAATCGCCCTGCTCACCGAGATCCGCGTCGTCGTTTGTCTCGGAAACTTCGCCTACCAGGCGGCAACCGACTTCTTTGGTGTGAAGCCGCGCCCAAAGTTCGGGCATGGGGTCGAGGTGCCTGTCGATGCGCGGGCCGGCGGCATGACTCTCGTGTGTTCATTCCACCCGAGCCAGCAGAACACGTTCACAGGAAAACTCACCGAGCCGATGATCGACGCGGTGTTCGCGCGAGCGCGGGCGATCTGTCGCTAACTCAGTTGCGGCGGATTGAAGGCCGCACGCAGCAAGCTCGCCGACATCGAAATCGCAGCCTTGCCGTCATCGACGAAGTCGGCGAGTGACACGAAGCCGTGAAACTGACCCGAGAAGCGGATGTGCGAGACGGGCACACCGAGCGCCGCAAGTTTGGCGGCATAGGCGTCACCCTCATCGCGCAGCGGGTCGAACTCGGCCGTGATCACGCAGGTCGGCGGCGCCGCGGCAAGATTTGTATCCGAATCGAACAACGGTGAGAGGCGTGGGTCGTCGAGGGATGTGTTCGTGTCGGACACGTAGTGGTGAACGAACCATTTCATTCCTGCGTGCGTGAGAAAGGGGCCATCCTTGTTTTCCTGATGGCTGGAATGGCCGAGGTTGCAGTCAGTGACCGGATAGAGGAGCAATTGATAGGCGGCGGGAATGACCTGCATGTTTGCGATTGCCGCGGCAATGTTGCCGCCCGCCGAGTCACCACCGATTGCGATGCGGCTGGGGTCGCAACCGAGCGACGCCGCATTCAGGTGTGCCCAACGTGTGGCATTCACGCAGTCGACGAGGGGAGTGGGAAAGGGGTGCTCGGGTGCGAGGCGGTAGTC
>SXGQ01866050.1_pt1 | contig 37154 bp, 34 predicted proteins | sample 3178371 | NCBI WGS metagenome assembly SXGQ01 (sample SAMN11356859, study PRJNA531348) | freshwater metagenome | isolation source: freshwater sample F1-20 | place: China: Fuxian Lake, Yuxi | collected 2017-12-25 | reverse complement strand
TTTAAAGATGAAGTTAGAAAAGTTGGAAAAGAGTTGAATTTACCGGATGCAATTATTAATCGTCATCCATTTCCAGGACCTGGTTTAGCCATCAGAATAGTTGGAGAAGTTAATCAAGATAATTTAGAAATATTAAGAAGCGCAGATGCTATTGCAAGAGAAGAATTAACTAAAGCTGGATTAGATGAGTTAGTTTGGCAATTTCCAGTAGTGCTACTTGCTGATGTGAGAAGTGTGGGGGTGCAAGGAGATGGCAGAACTTATGGTCATCCCATAGTGCTTAGACCAGTATCAAGTGAAGATGCCATGACAGCAGATTGGTCAAGACTAGATCATGAACTCTTAGCAAGAATTTCAAATAGAATTACCAACGAAGTTAAAGAAGTAAACCGGGTGGTATTAGATATAACTAGTAAGCCACCAGGAACTATTGAATGGGAATAACCAACAATTGCCATTCTGGCAATTGCGGTTTATCTCTAAGCGTCAACCTCAAAAAACATTTCAGCAAATCTGCCCTCAGGTAGATTTGCCGCACTTGATGCCATTGTCATCCAACTTGTGACCCGCTCTTTTAAATCTGTCATGTGTTCTGTTTGTGATTTATGACTTTCTAAAGCCTTAAACTTTAATTCGATATTTTCTGTCACATCTAAATATTTTGTTGGGGAATGATGTGCCATAACCCAAATTTTTGCAACATTCCATGGCTCCAAACCTTCTTTAAGTAAATGAGGAAAAGCAAATTGATTTCTTGCATCAGGATAAACAGCTTGAATTGCAACTTCTCCCACAGCAAGATGATCTGGGTGAGAGGCGGGCATTCTGGCCCAGTTTCTTTCAGGTGATTGAGTTATTAAAATATCTGGTTTGGTCATTCTTATTATTCGAACAAATTCTTCGCGAAGTTCCAGACTTGGCATAATCGATCCGTCATCTTTTCCTAAATAAAAAATGTTATTTACACCCAGGACTTGGCCTGCAGCGCTTTGTTCAATTCTTCTTATTTTTCTCATTTCATCTCTACTAATTGATGCATCTTCACCACCTTGATGCCCATCGGTGGTTATGCAATACGTAACTTCCACACCAAGTTTTGTCAAAGTTGCAATAGTTCCAGCAGCACCAAAATCAACATCATCAGGATGTGCCGTAATGACTAAAACTTTGGAACCAGATTTAGGAAGTTCAAGTGGTGTTAGAACAGGTGAAGTCATAGGTAACAACTTAGACTTAAGCAATGTCTGTTACTCAATCGGCTTTAGACGATCTAAATCCTCAACAAAAAGCAGCGGTAATCCACCAAGGAACGCCACTATTAATTGTGGCCGGAGCTGGTTCGGGCAAAACTAGAGTTCTTACACGACGTATTGCTTATTTGATGCGCGAGCGTGCAGTTTCCCCTCAAGAGATTCTGGCTATCACTTTCACAAATAAAGCAGCTGGAGAAATGAAAGAAAGGGTTGCCGATTTAGTGGGAGCCCCAGCTCGAATGATGTGGGTTTCAACTTTTCACTCTGCTTGTGTTCGAATTCTTCGAGGTGAGGCAAGTCGTTTAGGAAGAACTTCAAATTTCTCTATTTATGATTCAGCAGATTCTCTAAGGCTTGTCACAATGGTGGCAGCAAGTCTTGATATCAATTCCAAGGCTTTGAGTCCAAGATCAATGGCAAATCAAATTTCTTCATTAAAAAGTGAACTAATTGACCATGAAACGTATATGAGTAAAGCAGAAACTGAGCAAGAAAAATTAGTTGCACAAGTTTATCGAGACTACGATCAAAGATTAGCTCGAGCAAATGCTTTTGATTTTGATGATTTAATTGGAGCTACTGTTGCAGCGTTACAACTATTTCCCGACGTAAAGCAAAAATACAGACGTCGATTCAAACATATTTTAGTTGATGAATACCAAGACACCAATCATGCTCAATATATGTTGATTAAAGAACTCGTAGGAAATATGAAAGATGGCATAACTCCAGGAGAACTTTGTGTAGTAGGAGATGCTGATCAATCAATTTATGCATTTCGAGGTGCAACTATAAGAAATATTGAAGAATTTGAACGAGATTATCCTGATGCTAAAACAATTCTCTTGGAGCAAAACTATCGATCAACTCAAAATATTTTAACAGCAGCAAATGCAGTCATATCTCAAAATGCTGAAAGAAGAGAAAAAAAACTTTGGACAGATGCTGGAAGTGGTGAACCAATAGTTGGTTATGTTGCTGACAACGAGCATGACGAAGCATCTTACGTCGCCCTTGAAATTGAAAGGTTGCGTGAAGAAAATAGTTATAAGTATGGTCAAATCGCAGTTTTTTACAGAACTAATAATCAATCACGTGCGCTGGAAGAAGTTTTTATAAGAATTGGGGTTCCATATCGAGTTGTTGGTGGATTAAAGTTTTATGAGAGAAAAGAAGTTAAAGATGTTTTAGCTTACTTAAGATCAATTGTTAATCTAGATGATGAGTTGTCATTACGAAGAATAATTAATGTTCCTAAACGGGGAATCGGTGAAAAAGCTGAAGATGCTATAGATAATTTTGCTAGAAAAAATAAGTTAAGTTTTGGTCAAGCAATCATGCAGGCTAAAAATATTTCTGAGTTAAGTACCAAAGCTAATTCTTCATTAGTTGAATTTGCTGAGATGATGCAGTCTTTTAGAGATATGTTTTTATCTGACACAAAACCCTCTGAAATAGTGCACGCGGTGTTAGAAAAAACAGGGTATTTAGAAATTTTGTTTAACTCAGATGATGCTCAAGATCAAGGCAGAGTTGAAAACTTAACAGAACTTGAATCTGTAGCAAGAGAATTTGAAGCAAGTCATAGTGTGGGAGAAAACGGATTAGCACAATTTTTGGAACATGTTTCATTAGTGGCAGATTCTGATGATGTACCAGGAAATGATGAAGGATTAATAACATTGATGACACTTCATACTGCAAAAGGTTTAGAGTTTCCAATCACGTTTTTAACTGGCATGGAGGAGGGAATCTTTCCTCATGCCAGATCCCAAATTAATGAAAAAGAATTATCGGAAGAAAGAAGACTTGCATATGTTGGGATAACGAGAGCAAGGGAAAGACTTTATGTCACACGTTCTGTAACAAGATCTGTGTGGGGAGCTCCTTCTTATAATCCAAGTTCAAGATTCTTAGATGAAATACCTGCCTCATTAATTAGTTGGCAAAGGTTAGAACCTATGAATCAACCAGTTTCATCAGGTGGTTTTGGATCTGCTCCTGCTATGTCTCGGGCCAGTAAACCAAAAGAACCAAAACAGTATTTAATTCTTAATGAGGGAGATAAAGTTTTGCATGAAAGATTTGGTTTAGGAACAGTTACTGAAACTGCGGGAAGTGGTGATAATGCTGAAGCAACAATTGATTTTGGTTCAAATGGCACAAAGCGATTACTACTTAGATATGCACCTGTTGAAAAACTTTAATTAATCATTTCCCCAAAGCCAAATACCAGGATTTCTATAATTTCCATTAACTAAAGTTTCAAAATGCAAATGGGCGCCAAAGGCTTTTCCTGAAGCTCCAATATTTCCAATTCTTTGACCAACATCAACTTCTTGACCTGCTACAACTCGTATTCGAGATAAATGTGCATAACGTGTCACAACTCCGTCTAAATGTTTTATTTCAATTGTTCTGCCATAAGCAGGTCTCCACCCAGTGAAAATAACGCTTCCCACTCTGGCAGCAAAAACAGAGTCACCATAATTTCCATTGAAATCAATTCCGGTATGCCAACCTAAATCCCAAATTCGTCCTTTTCTGCCATAACCAACTGAAATTCTTGCTCGAGCAGGATTAACTGTGTACTTAGCTCTTAAGGCTCTTCTTTCAGCTGCTTTTCTTTCTTTCTCAGCAGCAATTCGAGCTACTTCTCTTGCCGCAATTTCTGCAACTTGTGCTTTAAATCTAATGACTTTATCTTCTGTCCCCGGTGCTCCCAATTTTGCAACGGCAGGTGTTTCAATAATTGGTAAATCAGCAGCAGCGACATCTTCGTTAGCAACAGATATGTCTAAAGACGAATCAGCCTTAATCACCGGATCTGATGAAATTGAAAAATTCGATGGCAATGCCATTGCAATGGTTAAGCCAATTGCAATTAATAAAACTGATCCTGAGATCCAACGGTTGTTAGGGGTTCTAAATTTTGTCATCCTGCCCTTAACCTTGCCCGATGTCACACCAGTAACACACCACTGGGTTAGTGATGAACTTCATTTGAGTCAAGTAAGCCTGTTTGATTCATAGACAATAGGCTAAGAAAGCGATTTAAGCAGCATTGCTGCATATAAAGGAGTATTTAGAAAAAGTGGATCTCTACGAGTACCAAGCAAAAGAACTTTTTGCAATTCATGGAGTAACCACACAAGTCGGCAAAGTGGTCACATCTGCCACAGATGCTCAAAAAGCTGCAGCTGAATTTAACTGCCCGGTGGTTGTCAAAGCGCAGGTAAAAACTGGAGGTCGCGGGAAAGCTGGTGGTGTTAAATTAGCAAATAATCCAGCAGAAGCATTAGAAAAAGCACAAAATATTTTAGGTCTAGATATCAAAGGCCATATTGTTAAAAAGGTTCTAATTACACCAGCAGAAGATATTAAAGAAGAATACTACGTTTCATTTTTACTTGATAGGACTAATAGAACATTTCTCTGCATGGCAAGTGTGGCAGGAGGTATGGATATTGAAGAAGTTGCAGCCAAAACACCAGAAAAATTAGCAATGATTAAAATTGATCCTTTAGTTGGTGTGGATTTAGTGAAGGCACAAGAAATTTCAGTGGCTGCAGGAATTCCAGCACAAGTTCAAAAAGATGTAGCAAATTTAATTGAAAAAATGTGGAAGATGTTTGTGGCAACTGATGCCACTTTGGTTGAAGTAAATCCTTTAGTAAGAACAAACAATGACCGAATTATTGCTCTAGATGGAAAAGTGACATTAGATGAAAATGCAAGTTTTAGACACAGTGAAAATGAAGGATTTATCGATACTGCAAATGTTGATCCATTAGAAACAGCCGCCAAAGCAAAAGATCTAAATTATGTGAAACTTGAAGGAAGTGTTGGCATTATTGGAAACGGTGCAGGATTAGTCATGAGCACACTTGATGTGGTTGCTTATGCGGGTGAAAAGTTTGGTGGAATAAAACCTGCTAACTTTCTTGATATTGGTGGAGGAGCATCAGCACAAGTAATGGCCGATGGCTTAGGAATAATTTTATCTGATCCTTCAGTAAAATCAGTATTTGTAAACGTCTTTGGTGGTATCACAGCTTGTGATGCTGTAGCAAATGGAATAGTGCAAGCAATTGAAATATTAAAATCTGGACCAAATTATGTTCAACGGCCAATTGTGGTGCGACTTGACGGAAATAATGCACAAGAAGGATTAAGAATTTTAAGAGAAGCAAAACCAGAAAATGTTGAAATTGTTGACACTATGGATAATGCTGCAGCAAGAGCAGCCCAATTGGCAGCAGGTATTAAATAATGGCAATTTTATTAAATGAAAATAGCAAAGTAATTGTTCAAGGAATGACTGGTTCTGAAGGTAAAAAACATACAGAAAGAATGATTAAATCTGGGACTAAAATTGTTGGGGGAGTAACACCAGGCAAAGGTGGACAAACTTTAGAAGTTGCTGGAAAAGATATTCCAGTATTTAACTCTGTGCAAGAAGCAATTATTGCAACAGGAGCAAATGTGTCTGTTGTTTTTGTTCCACCTAAATTTGCTAAAGGTGCAGTTGTTGAAGCCGTAGATGCCGCAATGCCTTTAGTTGTAGTTATTACTGAAGGAATTCCTGTTCATGACACAGCACATTTCTTTACCTACGCGCAAAAATCTGGCAAAACTAGAATTATTGGACCAAATTGTCCAGGAATTATTTCTCCTGGATTAAGTAATGCAGGAATTATTCCAGCAGATATCACAAATAAAGGATCAATTGGTTTAGTTTCAAAGTCTGGAACCCTGACCTATCAGATGATGTATGAATTAAGAGATCTTGGATTTACTACTGCAATTGGAATTGGTGGAGATCCAATTATTGGCACCACCCATATAGATGCTTTACGAGAATTTGAAAATGATCCTGACACCAAAGCAATAGTGATGATTGGAGAGATTGGTGGTGATGCTGAAGAAAAAGCAGCAGAATTTATCAAGGCAAACATCAAAAAACCAGTTGTTGCTTACGTTGCTGGTTTTACAGCCCCCGAAGGTAAAACTATGGGGCATGCCGGTGCAATTGTTTCTGGCTCAAGTGGAACAGCAGAAGCAAAAAAAGTTGCATTAGAAAAAGCTGGAGTTAAAGTAGGTAAAACTCCAAGTGAAACAGCACTTTTGTTACGCGCCGCAATAAAATAATTTTGTGACCGATACACCAGTTCAACGCCACAGCGTTGTTGTTGCTGGGCTATTAGTTACTTTGTGGACTTTTTTGATAACTTTTGGACTTTCAGTAATTCTTATTTTTACAACTTGGATTCTTGCTGGTGATAGAACAACAACTATTTCTGAAGCATTTAAAGTTGTAATCTGGGGATATTTAGCAATGCAAGGTGTTCCTCTAGTTATTAACTCTACAGTCTTATCACTTCCCTTTTTAGGATTTTTGTTACTAACACTTCTATCTCTGTATAGATCTTCAAGATGGGCTATTAGATCTGCTTTATATGAAAATGTTAAGAGACCTACTTTAATTTCATTATTAGTAGTTAGCGTTGCCTCTATTTCTTACTGTGGCGTAATTGCGATTTTAAGGTTTTTTGTTGAACCACAAAATATAAATTGGGTTGAGGTAATGCTAAAACCAAGCATTATGGTTATTTCAATGTCAATATTTGCAGTGGGAACTGTTGGTGGAACTTGGTCATTAATATTTGATGACCTAGATTTTATTATTCAAAGAATTTTAAAACTGATTTTTAGATACACATTACTTACATTATTAATAGGTATCGTCGTAATTTTAATAGCAATTGGATTAAATTACGAAAATATGCTGCTGGTGCAGTCATCTCTTTTAGGAGGAGTTGTAGCTGTTATTGCAGTTGTTGTTTCAGGAATTGGTTGGTTACCAAATTTTGTTTTGTGGGCGTGGGCTTGGCTTACTAGTTCTACTGTTGCACTTGGAACAGGTTCAAGTATCTCTTTAAATTCTGTCACAATAAGTCAATTGCCAGCATGGCCATGGTTTGCTCTAATTCCAACTAGCCTGCCGTCTTGGACAAGATACTTGCTAGCAATTCCTTTACTAGTTGGCTTTGCAATTGCGTTGAGTACCAGAAACAAAAAAATTTCACTCTGGATAGTCTCTGCTTTCTTAACTTCTTTAGGTGTCTCAGGGATTTTAAGTGGATTGAGTTACTTAAGCTCAGGGTCATTAGGCAGTAATTTATTAATAAATTTTGGAGTTTCTCCAAGAGAAGTCTTTCAGCGAAATATGACTTGGTTTTTAGTAAGTCAATCCGTAGTTATTATCTTTGTGGGTTTGATTCGATATAACAAGAATAAAAGAAATGATAAAGAAATTGAAGAAGAGACAGCAAATTGAAACAAAAAGTTGCGATTTTAGCCTCTGGCACAGGCTCACTTTTTGAGGCTTTGGTAAAGCATTCGCTAACAAGTAAAAATTTTGAAGTTGTGCTACTTGTTTCCGATCAAAAAAATTCTGGTGTCATAGAAAAATCTATGAATTTGAATATAAAAAATATTGTTATAGATCCAAAATCTTACCCAGATAAGGATTTATGGACAAATGATTTAATTAAGGTATTAACTGAGCATAAAGTCAATTGGATATTTTGTTTAGGTTTTATGCGTATTTTAGATAATAACTTTGTTAGTAGCTATAAAAATAGGATTATTAACTCTCACCCTGCTTTGTTACCTAATTTTCCTGGTGCTCATGCAGTCCAAGATGCACTTGCTGCTGGTGTTACTCAAACAGGGGCAACTGTGCACTTGATAGATGAAGGCATAGATACTGGTCCAATTATTTTGCAAAAAACCGTTGAGATTAGACCGGGAGACACAAAGGATTCATTGCACGAGCGAATAAAAGAAGTAGAGAAAAAATTGATATGCGATGCCATGGATAGGCTGAGCCAGAATAAGTTTGCTGTAGTAAATGGAAAGGTTGAATTCAATTCATGAGTAGGCAAAAAATTACCAGGGCACTGGTTAGTGTTTCTAATAAACAAGGCCTACAGGAATTAGCAGTAGCACTACATAATGCTGGAGTCGAAATTATTTCAACTGGGTCAACAGCAGAAGAAATATCAAAATTTAAGATTCCGGTGACATTAGTTTCAAATGTCACAAATTTTGCTGAAATACTTGACGGTCGCGTTAAAACCCTCCACCCAGCAATTCATGCAGGAATATTGGCAGATCTTAGAAAAGATAATCATAAAAATTCTTTAAAAGATTTGAATATAAAACCATTTGATTTAGTAGTGGTCAACTTATATCCATTTAATGAAACAGTGTCATCTGGTGCAAATTTCGAAGACTGTATTGAACAAATTGATATAGGTGGACCAACTTTAGTCAGAGCGGCTGCTAAAAATTTTGAGAACGTATCAGTGATTGTTTCTCCTGAAAATTACTCGGATTTAATCAGTAGTTTGACAGAGGGCATCACCAGAGATCAAAAACTTAAGTGGGCAGCACAAGCCTTTTCGCATACTGCAACTTATGAAAATCTAATAGCGCGATGGTTCTCTAAAAAAACTACTCCTGAACAAGATTCACCAGACTGGGTTGGTGCATCTTTTACTAGATCACAAGTACTTCGTTATGGCGAAAACCCACACCAAAGTGCTGCACTATACAGAGGAATTAGTTCTGAAAAAGGAATTGCACAAGCAAAGCAATTATCTGGCAAGGAAATGTCTTATAACAATTATGTTGATGCAGATAGTGCTCGAAACGCAGTCTTTGATCACGTTGAACCTTGTGTGGCAATAATTAAACACGCAAATCCGTGTGGAATTGCTATTAGTCAAGATTTAGCAACAGCTTATAAAAAAGCTTTTGAAACAGATAAGGTTTCAGCATTTGGTGGAGTAGTTGCAACAAACAGAAAAGTTGATAAGTCCACAGCAGAATTAATTAATGATGTTTTTACTGAAGTTATCGTTGCGCCAAATTATGATGATGATGCTTTAGCAATCCTGAAATCTAAACCTAACTTGAGAATACTTCAACTATCTGGTCCACACATGGGTCACAGAGTTGAGTGGAGAGTTATTTCTGGTGGTGTTCTAATGCAAAGTGTTGACGATGTGGAAGTAGCAGGAGATGATCCAGACTCGTGGAAGCTTGTTGCAGGAGAAAAAGCAAGTGCAGAAATGCTTTCTGACTTAGAGTTTGCTTGGAGATCAGTAAGGGCCCCAAAATCAAATGCAATTGTTTTAGCAAAAAATGGTGCGACCATGGGCATAGGCATGGGGCAAGTTAATAGAGTTGATGCAGCACATTTAGCAGTCAAACGTGCCGGTATTGAACGAGCAAAGCTAAGTGTTGCAGCTTCAGATGCTTTCTTTCCATTTGTTGATGCTTTTCAAGTTCTAATTGAAGCAGGTGTAGTTGGAGTTGTTCAACCAGGTGGATCAAAAAATGATAATGAAATTATTGAGTTAGCAAAAAAAACTGGTGTCACGATGTATCTGACAGGTGTGCGCCATTTTTCTCATTGAAAAAGCGAGTTTTCCAATAGCAATAACATTGGCATTTATTGCAGGAATTGCGGCAACTTTACAAGCAGGAATAAGTGGTCAACTAGCAACAAAACTCAATGATGGAATCATGGCTGCCCTTATTTCAAATATTGGTGGAGCAATATTTATGTCACTATTTTTATTTAGTCCTGAAGTACGGGAAAAAGGAAAAAAGCTATATCGAGATGTTATAAATGCCAAATTTGCCAAGTGGCAACTACTTGGAGGAGTAGCAGGAGCTGTTTATATTGCAACAGCATCAAGCACCGTAAGTATTATTGGTACTGGTCTATTTACAGTGGTTTTAATTGCATCTCAAAATGTGAGTGGAATTATTGTAGATAAGTTTGGATTAAGTTCAGGTTTAAAAAAGGGTTTCACAAAGAAAAGAGTTTTAGCAGCCCTTATTGGAATAATTGCAATAATTCTCTCAGTTTCAGAATTTCAAGGGGAAATTTTGTGGTTACCAATAGTTGCTGTGGTAGTAGCAGGATTAGCAGTAACTATTCAATTTGCTTTGAATGCTCGAGTCACACATGCCTCTAATTCACAAGTCTCCGCGTTTATAAATTTTCCGATGTCTATGTTTGCAGTGCTAATTACTTTATTTTTTATGTATTTATTTGGTAAAACTTGGCCAACATGGCCAAGTCAATGGTGGCTCTATAGTGCTGGGATTCTGGGAGCAATTGTGGTTTATTTAGCTGCTGCAACTGTTAGAAATCTAGGTGTTTTACTTTTTGGATTAGTCAGTGTCACAGGCCAATTGATTGCTTCAATCGTTTTGGACATAGTGATTCCCAATAACAACATAAATGTTGGATGGGCACTGTTAACTGGTGCAGGACTTATGCTCTTGGCTGTCTATTTAGCAAGTGATGTGAGGTAGCGTTACTTTTATGAGTGCTACAACTCCTCAATCAAATTCTGAAAATAAAGGTCTTCATGCCATCGCTAACCCAACACAAAAAGGAAGATGGCAAAAATTATTTAGACGACAATGGCCAACCTTATTTCCATTGTTAATAACTATGTCAGGCATAGTTTTAGCTACTCAAATCAACTTTCGAATAGGTGCCCTAGTTTTCTCTTTGGGGGTGGGTGTTGCAGCAGTGTTGCGTGCATCACTTCCGCGATTTACCCTGGGCTGGTTGTATGTGCGAACCAAGTGGATTGATGTTTTGATCTTGGTCAGCTTTTCTCTTCTCCTGTTAACTCTTTCTATAGTTGTGCCCTCTTAAACTTTGTTTTCTAGTATTTGACTAGGATTTGTATCGAAAGTAAATAAATTTGTTGTTTTAATTTGAAAGGATTACTCATCCAGGTGAGCAGATCAGGCAAAGTTTCCGTCATCGGAGCAGGTTTTTATGGTTCCACAACTGCAATGCGCCTAGCCGAATATGACATTTTTGAAACCGTAGTTCTAACAGATGTGGTTGATGGAAAAGCAGAAGGACTTGCTTTGGACATGAATCAATCAAGACCTATTGAAAAATTTGAAACAAAAATAATTGGACAAACCACCACAGCAGATGGTTCTGGCTATGAAGCAATAAAAGGATCCAACATTGTTGTGATAACTGCTGGTTTGCCAAGAAAACCAGGTATGAGTCGAATGGATTTAATTGAAACAAACGCCAAAATTGTCCGTCAAGTTTCAGAAAATGTTGCCAAGCATGCGCCAGATGCAGTTGTAATTGTTGTTTCCAATCCGTTAGATGAAATGACCGCTTTAGCTCAATTAGCAACAGGTTTTCCAAAAAATAAAGTGATGGGTCAAGCTGGCATGCTTGATACTGCAAGATTTAGTAATTTTGTGGCAGAAAAAACTGGCTCAAACATAAACGACGTCAAAACTTTAACTTTAGGTTCTCATGGTGAAACTATGGTTCCAGTACCAAGTCAATCAAGTGTAAAAGGAAAAGTGTTAAGTGATGTTTTATCAAAAACAGATATTGATTCACTGGTAGATCGCACCAGAAATGGTGGCGCTGAAGTTGTTGCATTATTAAAAACAGGTTCTGCTTACTACGCACCTTCTGCAGCTGCGGCAAGAATGGCTAAAGCAGTTATTACAAATTCAGGAGAAGTAATGCCTGTTTGTGCCTGGGTGGATGGCGAATTTGGAATCAGCGGAGTTTACTTAGGCGTTGAAGCTGAAATTGGATCTAATGGCATTAACAAAGTTGTTGAAACAAAATTATCAGAAGATGAGCTAAATAATTTAAAAATTGCTGCTGAAGCTGTTAGGGCCAAACAAGCAGACGTTAAAGATCTGTAGGGAATAGGAATCGACATGACAAAAATTAAAGTAGCAAATCCAGTTGTTGAACTTGATGGCGATGAAATGACTCGCATCATTTGGCAGTTTATTAAAGATGAATTAATTTTGCCCTACCTTGATATTAATCTTAATTACTTTGATTTAAGTATTGAAAATCGTGATAAAACTGATGATCAAGTAACAATTGATTCAGCAAAGGCAATTAAAAAACACGGAGTTGGAATCAAGTGTGCAACTATAACTCCAGATGAAGCACGAGTTAAAGAATTTAATCTTAAAAAAATGTGGAAATCACCAAATGGAACTATTCGAAACATTCTTGGTGGAGTTATTTTTCGTGAACCAATAATTATCAGCAATATTCCAAGACTTGTTCCTTCATGGACTAAACCAATTATTATTGGCCGTCATGCCCATGGAGATCAATACAAGGCAACAGATTTTGTGGTTCCAGGTCCTGGAAAAGTCACTATGACTTATCAGCCTGAAGATGGTTCAAGTCCTATGGAATTTCAAATAGCAAACTTCACTGGTTCAGGTGTAGCAATGGGAATGTATAACTTTGATGAAAGCATCAAAGATTTTGCTAGAGCATCTTTAAATTATGGTTTAAACAGAAATTATCCAGTTTATTTATCAACTAAAAATACAATATTGAAAGCTTACGATGGTCGCTTCAAAGATATTTTTCAAGAAATTTATGAAAAAGAATTTAAAGCTCAGTTCGATGCTGCAGGATTAACTTATGAACATCGATTAATTGATGACATGGTTGCCACCGCCTTGAAATGGGAAGGTGGATATGTGTGGGCATGTAAAAACTATGACGGAGATGTGCAAAGTGACACTGTGGCCCAAGGTTTTGGTTCCCTGGGATTGATGACAAGTGTTTTGATGACACCAGATGGAAAAATTGTGGAATCAGAAGCTGCACACGGCACGGTTACTCGTCATTATCGACAACATCAAAAAGGTCAACCAACTTCAACAAATCCAATAGCATCAGTTTTTGCTTGGACTAGAGGTTTAATTCACAGAGCTAAACTAGATAGCAATAAAGAATTAGATAACTTCGCCAAAGCTCTTGAAGATGCTTGTGTCAAAACAGTTGAGTCTGGTTTGATGACTAAAGATTTAGCCGGATTAATTGACAAAAATCAGAGCTGGGCCACAACTGAGGATTATTTGGCTGGAATTAAGCGCCAATTAGACTCAAGTTTATAAACTCTGACACTGATTGAGTAGCATCTTAAACATATGAGTACTTGGGTTAGTGCCCTTATTGTTCTAGTTTTTATTCTAATTGGTGGGTTTTTTGCTGCGGCTGAAATTGCTTTAGTTTCTTTACGTGAATCACAAGTAAACAGAATCGCAGAGACAAAAGGTAGAAGAGGAAAACTCTTAAAAGATTTACACGAGCACCCAAATAGATTTTTAGCTTCAGTTCAAGTCGGAGTAACTGTGGCAGGTTTTATCGGAGCTGGATTTGGTGCATCAAGTCTAACTCCAGTGCTATCTCCTGTTTTAGATTTGTTTCTGCCTAAACAAATTGTTTCATTTATTGCATTTATTTTAATTACATTATTTATTGCTTATTTTTCATTAGTATTTGGAGAATTAGTACCAAAAAGGTTGGCATTACAAAATTCAGAACAGTGGGCATTAATTGCTGTTTATCCAATAGATCTCTTAGCTAGAATCTCTAGACCATTTATTTGGTTATTAAGTCGTTCTACAAACATAATCCTTAAATTACTTGGGGTAGATCCTCAAGCAAGTAGACAAGAGTTAACTGGCGAAGACTTAAGAGATTTAGTAGCTGGGCACGGAGAATTAAGTGATAATGAACGAGCTTTAATTGATGATGTTTTTGAAGCAGACGATCGTGAAATAAAAGAAGTAATGACGCCTCGCACAGAAGTTGAATTTCTTGATGCTGACTCAACAATTCCTGAAGCTGCCCTAATTGTAGAAAAACTTCCCCACACTAAGTATCCGGTCATGAACAAAACAGCAGATGAAGTTGTTGGCTTTGTCCATGTTCGACAATTGCTTTCACTTGAGGCTAGGAAATCAAGTAAGCAATTAGGAGAGATTGCTATTGCTGTGGATTCAATTCCTGGTACGACTTCGGTGCTAAGTGCATTAGCTCAAATGAGAAACGGCAATCAACATTTATTGATCGTGGCCGATGAATATGGTGGAACAGCAGGAATCGTTACACTTGATGATTTGGTTGAAGAACTAATTGGCGATATTCGCCACCAAGACGAAGAACCTGAGCATGAAGTAAATGAACTAGATTTTCATGGCGAAATAGAAGTTGAAGGGTTAATGAACCTAGATGACTTTGCTGATGAAACACACATCCATTTACCTGAAGGACCTTATGAAACAGTTGCTGGATTTGTGATTGCCAAGCTTGGCACTCTTCCAAATGTTGGAAAGTCTGTTATTGCCGAACAATGTAAATTTGAAATCATCGCTATGGACATCAGACGAATTGCTCGGGTGAGAGTAAGTCGAATTGAGCCCTCAAATGCCAAGCATGGTGGACAATAAGTCTTATGGCAAAACCAAGTGTTTTATCTGGAATTCAACCTACAGCTGATTCATTCCATATCGGAAATTACTTTGGAGCACTTCGACAATGGGTGAGTATGCAAGAAACTCACGATTGTTTTTATTCCGTTGTAGATTTACATGCCATAACTTCTGAATTTGATCCTAAAGTTTTAAAGAAAAGAACTTTAACTTCATTTGCACAACTTTTAGCTGTAGGAATTGACACAAACAAAAGCACAATTTTTGTACAAAGCCAAGTCCCTCAGCATGCCCAACTTGCTTGGGTTTTAAGTTGTTTCACTGGTTTTGGTGAAGCAGGAAGAATGACACAATTCAAAGATAAAACTCAAAAAGGTGGACAAGAAAGATCTTCTGTTGGATTATTTACTTATCCAATTTTGCAAGCTGCAGATATCTTGCTTTATCAAGCACAAAGTGTTCCAGTGGGAGAAGATCAAAGACAACACTTAGAGTTAACAAGAGATTTAGCAACTAGATTTAATAACCAGTTTGGTAAAACATTCATAGTTCCTGAAGCTTTTATTGTTAAAGAGTCCGCTAAAATATTAGATTTGCAAGATCCAAGTGCCAAGATGAGTAAGTCTTCGCCTCAAGGTTGTGTTTTTATCTTGGATGAACCAGATGTGGTGATGAAAAAATTTAAAACCGCGCTAACAGATAGTGGAAAAGAAATTAAATACGATCCCGTAAATAAACCAGGTGTTTCAAATCTATTAGGCATCATCAAAGCTATTACTAGTGAGGAAATGACTTTAATTGAGAGCCAATTTATCAATAAAGGCTACGGAGATCTCAAAACATACACAGGAGAATTGGTTGTGGAAAAAATCATAAAACCTTTTAGAGAAAAAACACTTTCCTTGCTCGGAAATGAGAAGGAACTTAGTACTTTAATGACTCAAGGAGCCCAAAAGGCTGAAAAAGTTGCCGCAAATACTTTAAGAAATGTTTACGAAAAAGTCGGTTTTTAACTTCTAATCATTTACGGCGGGCAATTGTTTTGCCCAACCAAACAAGTGGATCGTACTTAATATCAACTACACGTTCTTTCATTGGAATAATTGCATTATCAGTAATCTTGATATGTTCTGGGCAAACTTCTGTACAGCATTTGGTTATATTACACATTCCCAATCCATGAGATTCTTGTGCTTCTTTTTTTCTGTCCAATTCATCTAATGGGTGCATATCTAATTCTGCAAGTCTGATGAAGAATCTTGGGCCAGCAAAACTTTCTTTGTTCTCTTCGTGATCACGAATTACGTGGCATACGTCTTGGCACAGAAAACACTCAATACATTTTCTAAATTCTTGACTTCTTTCCACATCTTGTTGCTGCATTCTGTATTCACCGGGTTTTAAGTTTGCTGGTGGTTGGAAAGATGGAATTTCACGGGCTTTTATGTAGTTGAAAGAAACATCTGTGACTAAATCTTTAATTACAGGAAATGATCGTAACGGGGTAACTGTTACCTCATCAGTCTCACTAAAAGTATTCATACGGGTCATACACATTAAACTTGGTTTACCATTTATTTCAGCACTACATGATCCACATTTTCCGGCTTTACAATTCCATCGCACCGCTAAATCTGGGCTATCGGTAGCTTGTAAACGATGAATTACATCAAGTAGTACTTCACCTTCGCTTACTTCCACGTTGTAATTAACAAGTTCGCCTTTTTCTTTATTACCACGCCACACTCGTAACTTAGCTAGATAACCCATTAGTTAAGCCCCCATTCCAAGTTGTACTAATTCTTCAGGTAGTAAATATTTACTTAATTCTTCTTCGCCAAATAAGTCAGCTAATTCTTTTGGCATTGGCGGAATTGCTTCAATCTTGGTATCAATACTTGATCCATTCCAGGAAGTAATAACGTGTTTTGGTCGCCAATTTTTATCCATATTAGGGAAGTCATTTCTGGTGTGACCACCACGTGACTCTTCTCTAACTAAGGCACTTTTAGCAATTGATTCACTGACTAAAAGCATGTTTTCAAGATCAAGTGATAAATGCCATCCAGGATTGAATTGTCTTTCGCCCTGTACTGTGACTTTTTTTGCACGTTTCTTTAAGTCTTCTAGTTTAGATATTGCATCAAGCATTTCATCACCGTCACGAATGATTCCTACAAGATCATTCATAACTTGTTGTAATTCTTGATGTACGGCATAAGGATTCTCATCACTATCGCCATTAAACGGGGCTAGTGCTTTACTTAATGCTTGTTCAACAATTTGTTCACTTACTTTAGGTTTAGAACTTAATGATTTAAAATACTGACTTGCCCCCACTCCGGCACGACGACCAAATACCAAAAGATCTGAAAGTGAATTTCCACCTAAACGATTTGATCCATGCATGCCACCTGCAACTTCACCTGCGGCAAATAATCCGGGCACTCCAATAGCAGCACCAGAATCAGGATCAACTTGAATGCCACCCATTACGTAATGACAGGTGGGTCCAACTTCCATTGGTTGTTTAGTTATGTCCACATCAGCTAATTCTTTAAATTGATGCCACATTGAAGGCAATCTTTTTTTAATTACTTCTGGTTTCAAACGTGTTGACACATCTAAGAACACACCACCATGGGGAGATCCTCGAGAGGCTTTTACTTCAGCATTAATTGCTCTTGCTACTTCATCTCGCGGCAATAATTCAGGAGGTCTTCGATTTGAATCAGGATTTTCATACCAACCATCTGCTTCTGCTTCTGTTTCAGCATATTTGTCTTTAAATATGGCAGGAATATAGTCGAACATAAATCTTTTACCTTCAGAGTTTTTTAAAACTCCACCATCACCACGAACAGATTCAGTTACTAAAATTCCTTTAACACTTGGTGGCCAAACCATTCCTGTGGGATGAAATTGCACAAATTCCATGTGCATCAAGTTTCCACCTGCTTTTAAGGCAAGTGCATGACCATCTCCTGTGCCTTCCCAAGAATTGGAAGTTACTTTGAAAGATTTACCTATGCCACCTGTTGCTAATACAACAGCAGGTGCTTGAAACATTACAAATTCGCCATTTTCACGTTTATAACCAATCACACCTGAAACTTTGCCATCAGTTTTTAAAATTTCAGTAATTGTTAACTCTGCAAAAACTTTAATTCTTGCGTCGTAATCTCCGGATTCTTTGAAGTCTTCTTGTTGGAGAGAAACAATTTTTTGTTGCAAGGTTCTTATTAATTCCAAACCAGTGCGATCACCAACGTGGGCTAATCGAGGATATTCATGGCCTCCAAAGTTTCTTTGGCTAATTTTTCCATCTGGAGTTCTGTCAAATAGCGCACCGTAAGTTTCTAACTCCCACACACGATCAGGTGCTTCTTTGGCGTGAAGCTCTGCCATTCTCCAATGATTTTGAAATTTGCCACCACGCATTGTGTCTCTGAAATGAACCTGCCAATTATCTTTGGAATTAACATTTCCCATAGATGCAGCAATTCCGCCTTCAGCCATAACGGTATGAGCTTTTCCAAAAAGAGATTTACAAATGATGGCAGTTCTTAAGCCACTGGCACGAGATTCAATAGCAGCGCGTAATCCTGCACCACCTGCTCCAACTATCACAACATCAAAGTCGTGACGTTCAATTTCTGACATTTATCCCCTTTAGAAGAAATAGAAATTAGTTACGGTGTTACTTGCCACAAGTCGAACATAAAAATCACACAGTGCTACACCAATTAATGAAACCCAAGCATATTTAGGATGACTAGCGTTCAATTTAGAAATAATCATCCAACTCTTATATCTAATTGGATGCTTACTGAAATGTTTTAATCTACCGCCCATAATGTGACGACAAGAATGACAGGAAAGTGAATAAAGCCATAAGAATGTTGCATTAGCTAATAAAATTAGAGTTCCCACACTCATATGACCCCATTGACCTTCAGGGTTTTTAAACGCAATTATTGCGTCGTAAGTAAGCAAGGTGTTAAAAGCTAAACCAGCAAGAAAGAAGTATCTGTGAGAATTTTGTAAAATTAATGGAGATTTAGTTTCACCTGAATATGATTTATGTGGTTCTGCTACGCCACAAGAAGGTGGAGATAACCAAAATGAACGGTAATAAGTTTTTCTGTAGTAATAACAAGTTAAACGAAAGCCAAGTGGGAAAACTAATATTAGTAGCGCAGGTGAAAGTACCCACCAACTACCAAATGGTTGTCCAAGATGTGAAGCTCCTTCAATACAACTGGTGGCAAGACATGGAGAATAAAAAGGTGAAAGCAATGGTTCAGTAAAATAGTATTTATTTTCAAAAGCTCTGAAGGTGGAATAAATAATGAAAGAAACTAAAACAAATACTGAGATAGCAGGTTCTATCCACCATTTATCAACACGTAAATGACGCAAACCAATACTTGCTCTACCTGAGGATTCAACCCCACGTTCTAGCGAGCTAATTGCCATGTTGTGAGTTTACTGCGAGTAGGGGTAAGCCTGCATAGTCAGAAGTTGGTCAAACCGATGTGAAATGTCACACAAGTTTATTTAGGGTCTTGGTTAAGACTCATTCCTAATTTCTAGAAGCACAGCACCGTTTGCAACAGATGCCCCAACCTCCACAGATAAGTCACCTATGACCCCATCTTTATGGGCAGAAATAGGTTGTTCCATTTTCATGGCCTCGATTACAAATAATAATTCGCCTTGACTTACCTTTTGACCATTTTTAACAGCAATCTTCACCACTGTTCCTTGCATTGGACTTTGAACCGCATCTGAATCAAGAGATCCAAGTGTTGTTCTTTGATGTCTTGCTACCGGGGGCTTTTTTTGTTTAACCCCACCAGAAGATAAACCAACAGGCATAGTGATTTCTATTCGTTTGCCATTTAATTCCAAAACTAAAGAGGATCTATCCTCAAGCACAATTGAAGAGGATGAATCTTGGTATTGGGGAATTTCATTTTTAAATTCTGATTCAATCCAACTTGTATAAATACTAAATTTTTGCAAAGGGTCAACTGGGGCAAATGCAGGATCATTTAAAACGGCACGGTGAAATGGTAGAGCTGTTGCAATACCTTCTGCTTCAAATTCACTTAAAGCTCTTTTTGCTCTTTCTATTGCTTCAGTTCTATTTGCTCCAGTAACAATTAATTTTGCTAGTAAAGAATCGAAGTTTCCTCCAATTACATCACCTTGTTTAAAACCTGCATCAATTCTTACTCCTGTGCCACTTGGTTCCTTCCAAACTTTGAGCTGACCTGGTGCTGGTAAGAAATTTCTGCCAGGATCTTCACCGTTAATACGAAATTCAATACTGTGACCATTAACTATGGGATCGTGGTATCCAAGTTTTTCTCCACTGGCAATTCTTATTTGTTCACGAACTAAATCAATACCTGTTACTTCTTCACTTACGGGATGCTCTACTTGCAGACGAGTATTTACTTCTAGAAAAGAAATAGTTCCATCTTGACCAATTAGGAATTCACAAGTTCCAGCACCTTCATAATTTGCTTCTTTAAGAATTGATTTTGATGAATCATAAAGTTGTCTTCGTTGATCATCTGTTAAGAACGGGGCAGGTGCTTCCTCAACAAGTTTTTGGTGTCTTCTTTGAAGTGAACAATCACGAGTTGAAATAACAACAACGTTGCCAAATTTGTCTGCCAAACATTGAGTTTCAACATGTCGGGGGCGATCAAGATATCGTTCAACAAAACATTCACCACGACCAAAAGCTGCTGTTGCTTCTCTTACCGCTGATTCATAAAGTTCGACTATTTCTTCTTGAGTACGTGCCACCTTTAAACCGCGGCCACCTCCACCAAATGCTGCCTTTATGGCAATTGGTAAACCATATTTATTTGCAAATTCAACAACTTCTTGAGCATTTTTGACTGGATCTTTTGTTCCAGGAACAAGAGGAGCACCAACTTTTGCTGCGATGTGTCGTGCTTGAACTTTGTCACCTAAAGCATTTATTGATGCGGGGGAGGGACCAATCCAAATCAAACCAGCATCAATAACACTTTGGGCAAACTCGGCATTTTCTGAAAGAAATCCATAACCGGGGTGAATTGCATCAGCACCTGATCTTTTTGAAATTTCTAATATTTTGGGAATTGATAAATAAGTTTCAGATGCCACATTTCCATTTAAAGAATAAGCTTCATCGGCGTGTAATACATGAAGTGAATCTCTATCTGAATCGGCATAGATTGCAACACTTGAAATTCCAGAATCTTTACACGCTCTTGCAATTCGAACTGCTATTTCGCCTCGATTAGCAATTAAAATTTTTGTTATAGAATTTTTTTGAACACCAGATTTTGCCATGATTTGTTACTTTAGGCCATTTCCCATAACGAAGTCCACGAGAGCCCAAGTTCGCGAACAATTTCTCTTAATGCTGGAAGTGATAAGCCAACTACATTACTGTGGTCACCTTGCACTTGCTTTACAAAAGCAGCCCCAAGTGAATCGATTGTGAAGGCCCCAGCAACATTTAAAGGTTCACCACTTGCAACATAGTCAAGAATTTCTTTGTCATCAACATCTGCAAACTCAACTGTTGTTGATACAACTTTGGAAATAGTTTTTTTGTTGTCTAATCTAATTACCGTGTGACCTGTGTGTAAAATCCCTGATTTTCCGCGCATATTTTTCCATCGCTGGATAGCATTTTCAGCATTTAGAGGTTTACCTAGACTTTGAGATTCAAATTCCAACATTGAGTCAGCTGCAATTAGAATCCCACTATTGAGTGAAATATTGTTTTCTAGAACATAATTTGCTTTTGCAAGAGAAAGTTCTTTAACAATAGTTGTTGTTGATTGACCTTTTAGTTTATTTTCTATTTCTTTTTCATTTATTTCAGATGGGATAACAATTGGTGTAATTTTTTGGCTTCGAAGAAGCATCAATCTGGCAGGCGAGGCAGAAGCCAGGATTACCGGAAAACTCATGCTCCTGGAAGGTAGGAATATTGCCAACCACTATTTAAATGTGGGGTATTTCTGAATCTGAATGCAGGACTGTTCCAGTTACTAATTCTCTTTTTTTGCTTTCCTAATTCTTCAGACGAATTTTTGGCAATCTGAAGTGCGACATGAATTGCTGCTATTTCATCTGCTGTGGGATTTCCTCTTAGAACTTTAAAATCAAGGGGCTTGGTCATAGTGGGATATTTCCGTGTTTTTTAGGTGGCATTGATTCGCGCTTGGTAATCAATTGTCTTAAACCTCGAATGATTCGTATTCTTGTTTCACTAGGTGCAATAACCGCGTCAATCCATCCTCGTTCTGCTGCAACATAGGGATTATCAAAAGCTTCTTCATATTCACTAATTTTTTCTGCTCGTTCAGCCATAGGATCTTTGGCAGAACTTATATCTTTTCTAAATAAAATATTGACAGCACCCTGCGCACCCATCACAGCAACTTGTGCTGTAGGCCAAGCAAAATTTAAGTCTGCCCCTAAGTGCTTTGATCCCATCACTATGTAGGCACCACCATAAGCTTTTCTAGTTATGACTGTAATTAGTGGAACTGTTGCTTCTGCATAAGCATAAATTAATTTTGCTCCACGTCTAATAATTCCACCATATTCTTGATCCACTCCAGGTAAAAAGCCTGGAACATCGACGAAAGTAATTATTGGAATATTAAACGCATCACAAGTTCTTACAAATCTTGCTGCTTTCTCTGAAGATTCAATATCTAAAGTTCCTGCAAATTGCATTGGTTGGTTAGCAACAATTCCTACACTTTGACCTTCAATTCGTCCAAATCCAACCATAATATTTGGCGCCCAGCCTCCATGTATTTCAAAAAATTCATCGTCATCAAGAACATGTTTTACTAAAACATGCATGTCATATGGTTGATTAGGTGAATCTGGAACAAGAGTGTCCATTTCTAAATCATGTTGATTGATTTGAAGATCTACTTTGGATTCAAAATGTTGGGAAGGTTCAGCATTATTTGAAGGCAAAAAACTTAGAAGTGTTCGCACATAATCAAGTGCATCTTCTTCATCACTAGCCATGTAATGGGCTACGCCAGATTTTGTGGCGTGAGCTCGTGCACCACCTAAGTCTTCAAATGAAACTTCTTCTCCTGTAACAGTTTTGATAACGTCTGGTCCTGTAATAAACATATGAGAAGTTTTATCAACCATGACAACAAAATCAGTTAATGCTGGTGAATAAACTGCTCCACCGGCACAAGGTCCCATAATGATAGAAATTTGGGGAATTACTCCTGATGCTTTAGTGTTTCTTAAAAATATTTCGCCATACATTGCTAAAGATGCAACACCTTCTTGAATTCTTGCTCCACCAGAATCATTAATACCGATAATTGGTGCACCAGATTTAAGTGCTAAATCCATTAACTTAACAATTTTTCCACCCATTGCTTCACCTAAAGAACCACCCATGGCAGTGAAGTCTTGGGAATAAACATAAACAGGTCGACCATCAATTGTTCCAAATCCAGTAATGACACCATCTCCTGCTGGACGGTTTTTTTCCATCCCAAAATTATTTTTTTGGTGTCTTACTAATTCATCTATTTCTTGAAATGATTCTGGATCAAGTAGGGAAGCTAATCTCTCTCGCGCACTTTGCTTACCTTTAGCGTGCTGTTTTTCAATAGCAGTATTTGCTTGGTCAACGTGGATATCTTTTTTAATCTCACTTAATTGAGCTAATTTGGACGCGGTAGTGCGAGGATTTGCACCGTCACTCGACTTTTTACCCACGTGGTCCTCTCTAGATAAAAAAGGCTCTTGTCGTACGGTAACAGTGTGACTGAATTTTTCAAGAATCGAGCACCTCTTGATGCTCAAAGATTGGCACATGAACTGCGTATTCGACAATGCCTCTGGCAAGAGGCAGTTATCAAAGATGAAGTAACTTCCACTAATGATGTGGCACAAGAATTAATTAAAGACAACATTTCAGCAGGAACCTTTGTTGTTGCAAATTTTCAAACTAATGGCCGCGGAAGACAATTAAGAACTTGGGATGCACCAAAAAATTCTTCTATTTTTGTATCAATAATCTTAAAACCAAATCAAGAAAGAAAGTTAGGTTGGATACCTTTAATGACGGGTTTAGCTTTACTTAATGCCATTTCAATTGAAACAAGAAAGATAGTGAAATTAAAATGGCCTAATGATTTAATTTTGGTAGAAAATAAAAAGAATTTTAAATTTGCCGGAATTTTACTTGAAAAACATGATGAATATGTTATTGCAGGAGTTGGCATTAATTACAATCAATCTTCTTCAGAATTGCCTATAAGTGATGCCACGTCGTTGAAAAATATTTTGAGTCAAGAAATTTCAAAAGAAGTGATTTTGGCATCTTTTATTTCAGAATTTGCCACCATTTGGGAAGAAGGAAAGAATGCCAAAGATTGGCCAGCACCTTCACTGATTAGAAACTATTCAGATAGTTGCCTGACCCTTGGACAGCAAATTTCTGCACATTTACCAGGAGGAGAAATAGTTTCAGGTAAAGCTTTAGAAATTTCACCTGAAGGTGAACTTGTTTTGGTAACTGATAAAGGAATACTGAAACTAAATTCTGCTGACATTCACCTAGAACACTAAGATTTCAATATGACATCGTCTGCCCACTTCCCAACAGTTGGTGTAGTAGGAGCAGGTCAACTTGCCAGAATGATGATTGAAGCATCAGCGCGGCTCAATATCAATATAAAGCTTCTTGCTGAAACATCCAATGATTGCGCAGCGTTAATTTCTAATAACGTTGAAATTGGGGATTATAAAAATTATGACACTCTACGTAAGTTTTGTGAAAATATTGATGTATTAACTTTTGATCATGAGCACGTTCCACTCGAACATTTAAAGAAACTTGAACTTGAGGGTGTAAAAATAAGACCTGGAATTAAAGCATTGAGTTGTGCTCAAGATAAAGCAATTATGCGCACAACACTTAGCGAAGCAAAATTAGAAATGCCTCGCTGGGCAATCGTGAAAAATAAAGAAGAAATAGAAAATTTCGCAGCTAAAATTGGTTGGCCGTTAGTTATCAAGTCTTCAGTTGGTGGATATGACGGCAAAGGTGTTTGGATCACACAAGATATAACTGAGGTACAAAAAATAATTGAATCTCCGATAAAAGAATCATCACAATGGCTTGTTGAAGAAAGAGTTAATTTTAAAAGAGAATTAGCTGTTCACGTTGCCAGATCTCCTCATGGTCAAAGTGTTGTTTATCCAGTTGTACAAAGCACTCAAGTTGATGGAGTGTGCGAGGAAGTTATTGCACCTGCACCAAACTTAAGTGATAATCATGCCAGTCAGATTCAGGCGATTGCTTTAAAAATTGCAGAACTATTAGACGTGATTGGTGTATTTAGTGTAGAACTTTTTGACTTAGGAGATGGAAAAGTTTTAATTAATGAATTAGCAATGAGACCTCATAATTCAGGTCACTGGACAATTGATGGATCTAATACTTCACAGTTTGAAAATCATTTAAGAGCAATACTTGATCTTCCACTAGGTAGTCCAAGTTTGACATCACCCAACACGGTTATGGTTAATGTGCTGGGTGGGCAATTTGATGACATGTATAAGCCTTTTATGCATTGCATGGCCCGAGATCCTGAATTAAAAATCCACTTGTATGGCAAAGAAGTAAAACTAGGACGTAAAGTAGGACATGTGAACATCTGCGGTGAAAAAGTTTCTGATCTTTTGGAAAGAGCTCACCACGCCGCTGATTATTTGACCGGGAAAATTACGGAATAACAGGTGAAAATTGACTAAGCCAATTGTTGCAATTGTTATGGGAAGTTCTAGTGATTTACCGACCATGCAAAATGCAATTGATATTTTAAATGAATTTAATGTGCCAAATGAAGTTTATGTAAAAAGTGCTCATAGGACTCCTGAAGACATGATGGAGTTTGGTTCAACTGAGCAAGCAAATGGATTCAAAGTTTTAATTGCTGGAGCAGGCGGGGCAGCTCATTTGCCAGGAATGCTAGCTAGCACAACTTCATTGCCAGTAATTGGTGTTCCTGTTAATACCAGTAGTTTAGATGGCTTAGATTCACTACTTTCAATTGTGCAAATGCCATCTGGTGTTCCAGTGGGAACTGTTGGAATTGGGAATTCAAAGAATGCTGCATTATTAGCTATAAAAATATTAGCAATAAGTGATCTTGAATTAGATAAAAAATTAAAACAATTTGAAATTAAGCAAAAAGAGACTTCAAGAAATCAAGATAAAGAAGTTAAAAACTAATCAGTTTTTTCAAAAGAAGGAATTCGATTTCCTTCTTGTAGTGCTTTGAAGACTAAATCTGCATTTTCTGTTAATTTTCTAGTTGAACCAAGATTTCCTGAACTTCCCCCAGATTTATTTGGAATTGTTGCTGACTCAATTCCACCACTTCTAAGAGCCACAACTAGGGGCACCAAATCAAAGGGTCCCACTTCATTGTTAACCGTGATTGCATTTGCAATGGCCGAGACAGTTTGAGGAGCTCTAGTCAAATTAAGCAAAGTAAATGGGGAAAGAGACTTCTTCATTATTTCCTTCACAACTTCTTGTTGTCTTTCAGTTCGACCTATGTCACCCTTGGGATCGGCAAAGCGCATGCGTGAATATGCAAGTGCTGTTAGACCGTCCACATTTTGACAGCCTTCTTTAATTTCTAAACCAGATTTTTTATCAGAAAAATCTTGTGAAGGACAAACTGTTATTCCACCAAAGCTATTAACAATATTTACTAGTCCTGCAAAACCGATTTCTGCATAATTATCCATCTGTACACCTGCTAAAAGCTCTACCGTGTTTATAGAAAGACTTGGACCACCAAATGAGTAGGCTGCATTAATTTTATTTTTAGTTTCACTTGTTTCCCCGTAGGCTGGAATTGTTACTGCGAGATCTCTAGGAATACTTGTTAATTGCAGTGGAGTTCCAATTTTTGGCACACTCAAAATTAAAATCGTGTCACTTCTTTGTCCTTCAAACTTACCTAAAGGTGCCCCTTCTAAAACTGGGTTGTCAATATCTTCTCGTGAATCACTGCCAATTAGTAACCAAGTTTTACCTGGTGATTTAGGTATATCTGATGCAACTCTTTCAATTGTTAATTTATTTAATTGAAAAATTGAAATTAAAAGGAGAAAAGCAAACCAATAAGTAAGTGCTCCAAGTAACACCCAAAAAATCTGTCTCTTCTTCAAACTTGCATTTTTCTGTTTTTTCGGACCCTTTTCTTTTGGAGTACCTGACTTAGAGTCCCTAAACCATTCGTTGGGTAATCCATTTTTCTTCTCCACAGCGATAATCGTATGATTTATTCAAGAGTTTTTATGCGTATTCCACTAGCGTTGCTATTAAACAACAGAAAAAGTGGGTGATATTGATGACAGAACCAGCTGTTTCTGTGATTATCCCAGTTTTAAACGAAGAAAGATTTTTACGGCAATCTGTTGAAGCAATATTAAATCAGAGTTATTCCGGTGATCTAGAAATAATTCTTTCCTTGGGACCTTCAAAAGATGCAACAAATCAAATTGCCCAAGAATTAGCTAAGAATTCAAAAATAAAGTTAGTCGATAACCCAAGTGGCAGAACAGCGTCTGCACTCAATACCGCGATCAAAAATTCAAAATATGACATCATCATCCGACTTGATGGACATGCCATCGTTGATAAAAATTATGTAAAGAAAGCTGTTGAAACATTATTAGCAACTGGTGCAGATAATGTGGGTGGATTAATGCAAGCTCAAGGTACAAATACTTTTGAAAAAAGTGTTGCCACTGCAATGACTTCCAAGTTTGGAGTGGGAAATGCACCATTTCATGTTGGGGGCAAACCTGGTGAAGTTGACACAGTTTATTTGGGAACATTTAAAAAATCTGCGTTAGAACGCGTTGGATATTTTGATGAATCTTTTATAAGAGCTCAAGATTGGGAAATGAATTATCGAATTAGAAATACTGGTGGAAAGATTTGGTTTAATCCAGAACTAGTAGTGATTTATCGACCTAGAGGAACTATTTTGGCTTTAGCTAAACAATACTTTGAGTATGGACAATGGCGCAGACAAGTCACTAAAACTTATCCAAAAACTATTTCATTAAGATACTTAGCTCCACCAATTACTATTATTGGTTTAATTGTTGGAATTATCATGGGAATATTTTCTAATAGTTTGAGTATTTCGTGGTTACAAATTGGTTGGTTAGCACCTTTGGTTTATGCTTCAGTAATTTTGTTAGCACTTTTGACTATTAAATCAAAAATGAGTCTGCTAAGTCGCATCTATTTGCTGGTTGTTTTGCCAACAATGCATTTTTCTTGGGGCGTTGGTTTCTTGAAAGGAAGCAAACGCCTGTAGCCTTATAGTTAACGCGATCACATCTAGTTAGCGTGGAGGAGAACGAACCCTTTGGGTAAGTTTGGTGCCTTTCGAATTTTGGTTTATCGAGATTTACAGATTAGATATGCCGGAACTTGGCTTGGTTATTTATGGACCTTGCTTGATCCATTAGCTATGTCAGCAATTTATTGGTTTGTTTTTTCATACATTATTGGTGCTAAATCAATAGGAGAGCAACCTTATATTTTATTTTTATTGACAGGAATTCTTTCATGGACTTGGTTTAATGGCGCAGTAACTGATTCTGCTCGTTCTTTAGTGGTTGAAAGTAAAATGGTTCGATCAATTTCAATTCCCAGATATTTATGGATAATAAAAAGTATTGGTGCAAAAGGAACTGAGTTTATTTTTGCTTTACCAATTTTAGTAGTTGTGGCTATTATTTTTAATGCTCAACTTTCAATCCAATTACTGTATATTCCTTTTGCAGTTTTAATTCAATTTTTACTGCTTTCAGGAATTGGTCTAATCCTCGCGCCTTTAACTGTGCTTGCTCGAGATACTTCAAATATTTTGAGAATATTACTTAGAATGATGTTTTATTTAACTCCAATTATTTATGGCATAAGTGATATTCCAGAAAGATTTCAAGTACTGTCTTATTTTAATCCTATGACTGGAATAATTTCTATGTATCGGATTGGTTTCTGGAACGACACGAATCTGATTACTCCCGTTATTTTCTCCACTGTAATTTCAATTTTAATTTTTATAATAGGAGTTATTTTCTTCAAAAAAGTTGAACGTTCAGTTTTGAAGGAGATCTAAAATGAGTATTGTTATTGATGTTAAAAATATTGGGGTTAGTTTTAGACGAAATCGTAAAAGAAATTTCTCAATTAGGGAAATATTGTTGCAACAGAAAAATACCTCCCCCAAAGGAGCATTTTGGGCTTTAAGAGATATTAATTTTGAAGTTCAGGCTGGTGAAGCTGTTGGATTAATGGGCGCAAACGGTCAAGGTAAAAGCACTTTATTGAGATTAATTGCAGGAGTTTTATTACCTGATGAAGGAAGTGTCAAAGTCACAGGGGGAGTTGCACCCTTAATTGAATTAACCGGTGGTCTTAAAAGTGATTTAACCGCCCGAGACAACATTGCCTTAGTTGCTGGTCTTCATGGGCTTTCAAGATCTGAAGTAAAAAAGAGATTTGACAATATTGTGGAATTTGCCGAAGTGGGAGACTTTCTTGACACTCCAGTGCGACATTTTTCAAGTGGAATGAAAGTTAGATTAGGTTTTTCAATTGTGACTTCGATTGATGAGCCAATAATTTTGGTTGATGAAGCACTCGCTGTGGGAGATGCTGCGTTCAAAGAAAAATGCTACATCCGCATGAAAGATTTATTGAATCAAGGAAAAACTCTGTTTCTTGTCTCTCATAAAGAAAAAGATCTTAAAGAGTTTTGTACTCGAGGACTTTATCTAAAGAATGGATCTTTGGCATTTGATGGATCACTAAATGAAGCTTTAGCGCAGTATCAAAAAGATTCAGGTGGGATTCATGACTAATTATTCAATTGCCCACATTAAATCTGTCGGACAACCCCCAGAAGTCTTAAATCGCAGAGTCGCAGAACATTGGTCTGGGCCTTTATATATGCGAAAAATTTCACCATATCTATCAAAGTTTTTGTTATCCATAGGGTTAAGCCCAACAATGGTCACCTGGTTGATGGTTTTTTCAGGTTGGCTTGCAGCAGCAAGTGTGTTAAAAACTGGATTAATTGGAGTAATACTGGCAGTTGTTTTTGCCCAATTACAAATGCTTTTTGATTGCTGCGATGGGGAAATGGCGCGGGTTACACAAAAATACAACCCGGCAGGAATTTTCATAGATCGCTTTGGACATTACTCAACGGAAGCCCTCTTAGCAATTGCTTTTGGTATCAGAGTCTTTTTAGAAAATGAAGAATCGATAAGTGCTGTAATTTATGGCTTAATTCTGGCATTACTTATTACTTTTAACAAAGTTTTTAATGACATAGTCCATGTGGCACGAAGTTTTTCTAATTTAGCTCGACTTTCTGAAGATAAAGATATAGCTGTTCCTAGAAATAAACTACTTGCAATGATTAGATCAATTTTTAGATTTTTTCCAATTCATAAGATTTATCATTCCATTGAGTTAAGTTTCATTATTTTAATTTCAGCAATATTTGGTATTTCTCAAAACATATTAGTTCTGTTAACTATCGCTGCATTTATAACTGTGGTGGGCCACTTGGTGGCAATCTTGACCTCTGCTCGACTTCGTGGCTGAGTTATGAACCAATTAAGTCCAACGTTTGGTTGCGTGGTTTTAACCCAAGGCAACAGAAAAAAACAATTACAAGCCGCTTTGAGTTCACTATTGGGACAAGAGGGTGTGGAAATCGATGTAGTTGTAGTGGGAAACGGATGGCAACCAACAGCATTACCAGAAGGTGTTAAAAGTGTTCATATCAAAGAAAATTTAGGAATACCTGCAGGTAGAAATTCTGGAGTAAATGTTGTGAATGGAGATTTACTTTTCTTTTTAGACGACGATGTTGTTTTAGAAGATATTGATACATTAGCAAGAATTTATAAAAAGTTTGTAGCTAAACCAACAGTTGCTTTAATTCAACCTCAACCAAAAGATCCAAATGGGCTTGAAACTCCTAGAAGGTGGATTCCTAGAATTAATACAAAAAATCCAGACAGATCTTCACATATGTTTTCACTTTGGGAGGGTGCAACAACAGTTCGAAGAGATGTTTTTCAAAAAGTAGGCTCATGGCCCTATGAATTTTTTTATGGGCATGAAGGTGTTGATTTGGTTTGGAGAATTTGGGATGCAGGATATAAATGCTGGTATGCAGGGGATGTTGTTGTAACACATCCTGCTGTAGAGCCGGAAACTCGACATAAAATTTATTATCAATACCAAGCACGCAATCGAGTGCTGCTAGCTAGAAGAAATCTTCCTAGATTCATTTCTACTTTATATTTATTGAATTGGAAATTAATTTCCCTTTATAGATTAAGAAATAATAATGAGGCCAGAATTGAATTTTTAACAGGTTGGAATGAGGGAAAGCTTACTGAGATTTTTAATCACAAAAAAATGTCTTGGTTAACAGTATTGAAAATGACTATTTATTTGCGCCCACCCATTATTTAGGTAATAGGGCAGAACAATCCACTTTCTGGTGCAGCAATGGCACTTGGGGAAGGTTGTGGTGCAGGAACAGATTCTGTTGAAGTTGTTGTCTCAACTTCAACACTTCCTGTTGGCGCACTCCAAGTTTGGGGGGCATTATTACCTAAAATAATGGCCACATCTCCACCAACTAATTCTGGATCTTCAGCAATATTGGTTATACCCAAAAGCTGACCCACTAATTGGGCTTTTAGGTTGTTACCAGAAGTGTGAATTATTAATGATTCTGTTGTGTCTTTATTTGGAGCATTTCCAACTTCAGCGATATTTACTCCCTGATTTTTAAGGAAATCACTTGTCAATGCGGCAAATCCTGCTCGCCTTGTTCCGTTCAAAACAATGGCTGTGACATCACTTGGTTTCACCACAATATTTTCTGTTTCTGGGGCAGGAGAAGTTTCAGTTGGTGTAGTGGCAACAGGACCTGGTGGCCAACCTGTGTCATTAATAATGGCACTCCATAATTCATTTGCCGCCTCTGTCCATTGCACCCTATTTCCATCAGGAGTGCTTTCATAAGGAACAGTTACAAAAGAAACATTTTCAGATCCCATACTAGAAAGACTTGTGGAAAGAGTTACTAATGAATCTAGATTTGAAAGTCCTGAATCCATTTGTAATGAAGAAGTTGCAGCATTTAAAACTCTGTAAAGCGCTGGTAAATCTGTAATCAAATTCATATCTGTTACTTGATCTATTGTTAGAGAGAGTAATTCTTGTTGTCTTTCAATTCTTTTCAAATCACTACCATCTGAAAGAGAGTATCTTGCACGCATTAAACCTAATGCGCTTTTACCATCAAGAGTTTGAATTCCCGCAGGCAATTGAACTCCTGCACCTTTTTGCACCGGCTCATCAATTGCTTCTGTTAAGCACACTTTAATTCCGCCTAAGGCATCAACAACATTTGAAAAACCAATAAAGTCAACAATCACAGCGTGATTAACTTCTATTCCAGTTAAAGTCTCTAGGGTCTTAACCGTGCAACCAGGTCCAGCAGAAGCAAACGCTGAATTAAACAAATCAGTTCTTTCTGGAACAGTGGTGCCATCTTCTCTGGTGCAAGCAGGAATATTTACAACAGAATCTCTAGGAATACTTACTGCCACTGCACTTTTTCGATCATTAGAAAGATGAATTAAAATTGTGGTGTCACTTCGACCAATACCGCCGTAGTCTTCTTCGCTTCCAAAGCCACCACCTTGATCGGTTCTAGTATCTGTTCCCATCAACAAAATATTTAACGGACCCGTTTCGCCAACTGGTTGAGGTGAGTCGATAAATTCAAGTGGTTCAATATTTCCAGCTAGGTTTCGTGCTGCAAATCCAAAGATTCCTGCGACTGTGGCAATAATCAAGATGACACCTGAGGCAATGGCAACCAACACCCGAAAGCGGCTCATGGGTGTTTTATTGATCAGGTTGGTAGTCATATCTCCACTTTGACTTTTGTGAGGAAATCCACTGTTTTAGAGGTTCATTCTTAATGAACACTACCTATTGATAGGTGAGTCAAGGGTGATGGACTTGGGGTATGCACTTATCGTGTTAAGTATGACAAAAACTCTAAAAATCATCACACTTGCCTCAGCGGCAACATTTTTGCTTTCCGCATGTGGAGGTTCTACTACTTCACAAGACTCAACAGCACCTGAAACAGAAGTTAGCGAATCGACCACCGTTGCCTTTAGTCCCATCTCAGGTCTACCTGGGGGAAATGGTGGACCAGTTGCAGTTGTCAAAATAGATAACGTAAATCCAGGTCGTCCACAGTGGGGAATTTCTGCTGCCGACATGATTTTTGTGGAAGAAGTAGAAGCAGGTTTAACCAGAATTGCAGCAGTTTATAACTCAACATTGCCAAATAAAGTTGGTCCAGTTAGATCTGCACGAATTTCAGATCTTGAAATCATGGAACAATTCGGTACCCCTTTATTTGCCTTCAGTGGAGCACAACAAAAGTTTTTACCTTTAATTGATCAAGCAAATTTGATCAACGGAAGCCATGGACTAAACGGAAAATATTACTCACGTCAAACCGATAAGAACGCTCCTTACAATTTAACTGTTGATTTGGGTGCTCTTGCTGGTGCTTTGCCTGGCATAAGCGGAGCCAAAGACATGGGTTGGACTTTTTCTGATGTAGCAGCAACAGGTGGCACAGCTACAAATTCATTCTCAGTGAAATGGCCAGCTTCTAGAGTTGGTGGTGAATGGGATGGTGCAAATAATGCATTTGTCATCGCACTTGATGGCAAACCAGCATCTGATGCTGTAACAAATCAACCTTTGTTTGCAAAAAATATAATTGTTCAATATGTAGAACAATTAGAAGACTCAGGTTTCCAAGATAAGAATGGAAACAAAACCCCACTGATTGAGAGTGTGGGATCAGGTGAAGCAATAATCATGAGAGATGGCCAAAGATTTGAAGCAACTTGGACAAGAGCTATGGCCTCAAGTTCAACTACTTACACAGTAGGTGCAACAAATTACGTCTTTGCCCCAGGACAAACTTGGGTTTTGTATGTACCAAAGACGTATGCCGTAACTTTTGATCCAGAAACCTCACCAACACCAGGTTCATAAGTAAAGTTTTATTTATTAATAATAAATAAAAACTGTGAGGGTTTGTGACTGAAGCAATTTTATTAGTCGGGGGCTATGGCACCCGGCTAAAACCCTTAACTATTCACACCCCTAAACCAATGCTGGAAGTGGCAGGTTTTCCTGTCACTGCGCACCAAATTTCAAAAGCAAAATCAGCAGGTATCAAACACATTGTGTTGGGCACAGCATTTAAAGCTGAAGTTTTTCGCGAGCACTTAGGTGATGGCTCCTCATTAGGTGTAAAAATTAGCTATGCCTTCGAGCCAGAACAATTGGGCACTGGTGGTGGTATCAGAAACGCTGCCGAGTTATTAACTTGTGGACCAGAAGATCCAGTTGTTGTTTTCAACGGTGATGTTTTAAGTGGAGTGGATATATCTAGAATTTTAAAGTTATGGAAAGAAAAAAATGCTGATGTAGCACTTTATTTGACCAAGGTTGAAAACCCATCGGCTTATGGACTAGTACCAACTGATTCAAACGGAAATGTTTTAGCCTTTCTCGAAAAACCTGAAAGAAAAGAAGATATTGTTACAGACCAAATTAATGCAGGAATGTATATATTTAAAAGAAAAATTATTGACACAATTGCTACAGGACGAGTTGTTTCAGTTGAAAGAGAAGTATTTCCCAATTTATTAAAAGCAGGTCATAAAGTTATTGGGGTGGTAGATGACAGTTACTGGCTAGATTTAGGAACTCCAGCTTCTTTTGTTAAAGGTTCAAGTGATTTAGTGCAAGGGAAAATAAAAACAGGTTTGTTGAATCAATTTGGTGAAAAATTAATTTTATCTGGGGCAAAGATTTCTCAAAGTTCAAAAATAACAAATGGTTCTGTGGTGGGAATAAATTCTAATATTGGAGACAATTGTGAAATTAGTAATTCTGTAATTGCAAATGAAGTTAATGTTGAATCAGGTTGTGTTATTGAATCAAGCATTATTGCAAAAGGTGTAAAACTTGGCAAAAATTGTGTCATTAAAAATTCGGTGGTCGCAGATTTTGTTGAACTTGCTAGTGAATCTGTGTTAACAAATGACTCCAGGCTCTGGCCAAATCAAAAAATTGAAAAAATAAAGCTTGATAATCAAAGCATTCCCCAAAATCCTGACTGGGGTATTTAAGTTCATTTGGTGCCAAAATTGGGTTTTAGGTCGAAAAAACGGACTTTTAGGTCTAAAAACATAAAAAAGTTACAAAAAGATGCCAAAAACACTTGACCTACCCCTAGTTACAAGCGTGTAATTCGTTCAGGTAGTTTTCTACCTGTGTCGAAATAGGGTTTCGGCACATTAGTTGTGGGGGTTTTTAATTGTCCGACTTCACGGGCTTAAGTCTTGTTCCAAGCGATAGTGAGCCAGCAGGCTGGCAAGAAAAAGCACTATGTGCGCAAACAGATCCTGAAGCCTTTTTCCCTGAGAAGGGCGGATCCACACGCGAAGCTAAAAGAGTTTGTTCTTCGTGTGAGGTTAGAGCTGAATGTCTTGAATACGCGTTAGAAAATGATGAACGTTTTGGTATTTGGGGTGGATTGTCTGAGCGAGAACGTCGCCGGATGAGACGCTCACAAGTGATCTAAAAAGTTCTTCTTTTATAACAGCAGTATCAAGAAATAACTTACGTATATATAAGTATCAGGCGCGCCTTTTCGTCACTTTTGTAACAAATTCACTACCGTATTAAGCATGGCATATTTAAGAAAATGCACCAGGCTTTCGTGTGGGAAATTAGCGATGGCAACGCTTACCTATGTTTATGCCGATTCCACGGCAGTACTTGGCCCATTGGCCACAATTGCTGAACCTCATTGTTATGACTTATGTGAATTTCATGCTCGCAAACTCACCGCACCAAGGGGTTGGGAAATTGTGAGATTAGAAAGTGAACCAGATGACTTAATTCCATCTCAAGATGATCTCCTTGCCCTTGCTAATGCTGTTCGCGAAGCAGCAAAACCTCAACCTGATGTTTGGTCAGAACCAGCTTTTGCAAATGACTACGCCAACAGAAGCCATTTGCGAGTAGTTCGTGATGAAGACTAAATCAACCTAAGTGTTGATCTGATTTCTCTACTAGTCTTTGAAGTCTTATGAGCCAAGAAATTACTCTTGATCGATTACAAAAACTGATTAAGGCCTATGACGTCAGAGGTATTGTTCCTGGTGAATTAGATGAGAATATTTCTTTTCAAATAGGTCAGGCTTTTGTAGTTGCGTTGAAATTAAGGAAATCTGAAGGTGGTTGTGGCCAAGTAGTAATTGCCCATGACATGAGACCAAGTGGCCCAGCGTTGGTGCAAAGTTTTGCCAACGGGATAAAAGCACAAGGTGTTGATGTTTTACACATGGGACTTGCTTCAACAGATGGTTTATATTTTGCTACCGGTTTTTTAAATATCGCAGGAGCAATGTTTACGGCCAGTCATAATCCAGCTCAATATAACGGCATAAAACTTGCTAAAGCAGGAGCTGCGCCTGTTGGACAAGATTCAGGATTGAAAGAAATTACCCAACTAGTTCTAAAAGGTGTTTCCCCATATGAAGGCGTAAAGGGAAAAGATTCAGAAAGAGATTTAAATAGCGAATATGTAAAGTACTTACACTCATTAGTCGATTTGAAGGCAGTCAGAAAACTTAAAGTAGTCATCGATGCCGGTAATGGCATGGGAGGCTTTAGTGTGCCTAAGGTTTTTGATAATTCGACTATTGAAATAGTTCCTATGTATTTTGAACTAGATGGAACATTTCCAAATCATGAAGCAAATCCGATTGAGCCAGCAAATCTAGTTGATCTGCAAAAAAGAGTGGTAGCAGAAAAAGCTGATTTAGGAATAGCTTTTGATGGGGATGCCGACAGAGCATTTTTTGTTGACGAAAATGGTGTCAGTATTTCACCCAGTGCTATTACTGCATTAATTGCTAAAAGAGAATTAAAACGTGAGCCAGGGTCGGTAATAATTCATAACCTAATAACTTCTAGAAGTGTGGCAGAGGTAGTTAGTGAAAATGGGGGCACGGCCATAAAAACTCGAGTAGGCCATTCATTTATTAAACAAGTTATGAAAGACACAAATGCCATTTTTGGAGGCGAGCACTCAGGTCATTTTTATTTCAGAGATTTTTGGTTTGCAGATAGTGGAATGTTGGCAGCCTTACACGTGTTATCAGCATTAGGTGAAACAAAATCTGGGGAGACTTTTTCTGCGCTGATCAAAGAATTTGATAGATATATTGCAAGTGGTGAAATTAACACTCGGGTGAAAGATGTTTTGGTTACTTCAAACAAAGTAAGACAACATTTTGCGT